>Ga0079104_1000052_pt1 | contig 170223 bp, 108 predicted proteins | sample MedtruBG_FD_76829 | JGI IMG/M metagenome (GOLD analysis project Ga0079104, IMG submission 76829) | Root nodule microbial communities of legume samples collected from California, USA - Medicago truncatula BG | ecosystem: Host-associated > Plants > Roots > Nodule | place: USA: California...
TTATAATTATAAATTATTAATTGTTAATTATAAATTGACAATTGATAATTAACAATTTACAATTAGAAAAATGAATGTAGTTGCGATTTTTGATATTGGTAAAACAAACAAAAAGGTTTTTTTATTTAACGAAAATTATAAAATTGTCTGGGAAAAATCAGTAAATCTGGAAGAAACCACAGACGAAGATGGATTTCCGTGTGAAGATATCGAAGTACTGAAAAACTGGATTTTGGATCGATTATCTGAAATAAAAGAGCTTAAAGATTATGTTTTAAAAGCAATCAATTTTAGCACTTACGGAGCCAGTTTTGTTTACATAGACGAAAAAGGAAAAGTTTTAACTCCTCTGTATAATTATTTAAAAGATTATCCAGAGGAATTAAAATCTGATTTCTACGAAAAATACAAAGGAGAAAAGAAGTTTGCTGTAAAAACAGCTTCTCCGGTTTTAGGCAGTTTAAACTCTGGAATGCAGATTTACCGCCTAAAAGAAGAAAGACCTGAGCTGTTTGAAAAAGTAAAATACTGTCTGCACTTGCCTCAGTTTTTGAGTTTTCTTTTAACAGATGAAGCTTTCGCTGATATTACAAGCATTGGCTGTCATACGAATATGTGGAATTTCAAAAAAATGAAATACCATAAATGGCTGAAAGAAGAAGGGATTTCAGAAAAGATTCCGCCGATACATTTCGGTAAAGACGTCATTATGACCCGCGAAAATCTTGCGGTTGGTGTTGGTTTGCATGATAGCTCATCGGCGATCATACCATATACCATCAACTTTACAGAGCCATTTGTTTTGCTTTCTACAGGAACTTGGAGTATTTCTTTAAATCCCTTCAATAATAAACCTTTGACCTTTGACGAATCGCAAAACGATTGTCTTTGTTATCTGCAATACACTGAAAAACCAGTGAAAGCAGCACGTTTATTTGCAGGAAACGAGCACGAAGTTCAGACCAAACGTTTGGCAGAGCATTTTAATGTTCCGGTTGATGCGTACAAAGAAGTTTATTTTGATAAAAAAATCGTTGCTAATTTAAGAGCGCTTAATTATCAAATTTTCTATCCTAAAAAGTACAATTTCGATATTTTGAAAGAGTGCCCTTTTCAAAAAAGAGATCTTTCACACTATAAAAATTACGAAATCGCTTATCATCAATTAATGCTGGATTTGGTAGAACAGCAAGTTTTTTCTACCAATTTGGTCATTCATAATAGTCCGGTAAAAAAGATTTTTGTAGATGGAGGTTTCAGTAAAAATTCGATTTACATGAATTTATTAGCAGAAGCTTTTCCAGATGTTGAGGTTTATGCGGCATCGATGGCGCAGGCGAGTGCTTTGGGCGCGGCGCTGGCAATTCACGATAACTGGAATCCAAAACCGATTCAGAACGATTTAATTGATTTGAAATTCTATAAACATTAGGTAAAAACGGTTGGTATGTTGTAAATTTGCTGAGAAACGTAATTTTTACATTTTTTACTACACGCCGAATGAACAACACACTAAATACTACAACATGAAAATTGGACTTTTTATACCTTGTTATGTCGACCAATTTTATCCAAAAGTAGGAATCGCAACCTACGAATTACTACAAAAATTAGGTTGTGAAGTTGAGTTTCCGATGGGACAAACCTGCTGCGGACAGCCAATGGCAAATAGCGGTTATGCGCATTTAACAAAAGGATGCGACGCCAATTTTATTGCCAATTTTTCTGGATTTGATTATATCGTCTGTCCTTCTGGAAGTTGTGTTTTGCATGTAAAAGACCATTTGCATGACGAAAAACAAGAAGAGAAAGCAACAGCCATTCGAAATACGGTTTACGAACTGACAGAATTTATAACCGACGTTTTAAAAATTGACCACATCGACGGAAGATTTCCGTATAAAGTCGGAATGCACGTAAGCTGTCATGGCCAGCGCGGATTAAAGCTTTCGCAAATGACAGAATTAAACGCACCATTTTTTTCTAAACCAGGACAACTATTGCACAGCATAAAAGATCTTGATTTAGTTGAATTGACTAGAAAAGACGAATGCTGTGGGTTTGGAGGAACGTTTTGCGTTACCGAAGAAGCCGTTTCTGTAAAAATGGGTCAAGACAGAATTAAAGATCACGAAAGCCATAATGTGGATTATATTACTGGTGGAGATATGTCTTGCTTAATGCACTTGGATGGAATTCTAAAAAGACAAAAAAGCAGGATCAAAACCATTCACATTGCTGAAATATTAAATTCACTCGAAAATTAATTTTTTTCTACCATTAAGATATTAAGTCAATTAAGTTTAAGCTTAAAATATTCAATGGTAAATAGATAAGAGATTTAAGCAATTTTAGAGTGAGCTTAATTTACTTTTAATCATTAAGAAATTAAGATTATAAAGTTTTACTTAATTTGCTCAATGTCTTAATGGTGAAGTAAATAAGGAATTAGGTTGATAAAGTTTGGCTTAATTTACTTAATGTCTTAATGGTAAAAAAACAACAAAAATGTCATCAGAAAAAGTAATACCGCATAGCGACGCCGCAGCCAAGTTTAACAAAGACGTAGAACGTGTCAATTGGCATGACGAAACACTTTGGTTTGTGCGTGCCAAAAGAGATAAATCAGCGCATCAGATAGAAGATTGGGAACTGCTTAGAGAAACAGCTTCTCAGATCAAATTTAATGTGCTTTCTAATATTCACGATTATTTAGTTGAATTTGAAGCAAATGCCCAACAAAACGGTATAATCGTACACTGGGCAGCTGATGCCAAAGAACATAACGAAATCGTGCATTCTATCATGGCCAAACATGAGGTTAAGCAAATGGTGAAATCCAAATCGATGCTTACAGAAGAATGCCATTTAAACGATTATTTAGCCGAAAAAGGAATAGAAGTAATCGATTCTGATTTAGGAGAATATATTGTACAGCTTCGAAAAGAACCGCCAAGCCATATTGTGCTTCCGGCGATTCACTTAAAGAAAGAAGACGTAAGTGAAACTTTCCACGAACATTTAGGTACAGAAAAAGGAAATTATAATCCGCAGTATTTGACAGAATCGGCTCGTCATAGTTTGAGAAATACTTTTTTGACTAGAAAAGTAGCTTTAACAGGAGTCAATTTTGCAGTTGCCGAAACGGGCGAGTTTGTAGTTTGCACGAATGAAGGAAACGCCGACATGGGCGCACACCTAGCAGACGTTCACATTGCCTGCATGGGATTTGAGAAATTGATTCCGAAAAGAGAACATTTAGGTGTTTTCTTGAGATTATTGGCAAGAAGTGCAACAGGTCAGCCAATTACCACATTTTCGAGTCATTTTAAAAAGCCAAGAGACGGCCAAGAAATGCACATCGTAATTGTAGACAACGGAAGAAGTACGCAATTAGGAAGAGAAGATTTTAGAAATTCGCTAAAATGCATTCGTTGCGGCGCATGTATGAACACTTGCCCAGTTTACAGAAGAAGTGGCGGACACAGTTATCACAATGCGGTTGCGGGGCCAATTGGTTCTATTTTAGCGCCAAATTTAGATATGACCAAAAATGCAGATTTGCCTTTTGCAAGTACGCTTTGCGGTTCGTGCACCAACGTTTGTCCAGTAAAAATCGATATTCACGATCAGTTGTACAAATGGCGTCAGGTTTTGGTAAAAGAAGGCCATACCCCAACGGCTAAAACGGTAGCAATGAAAACCATGGCAACTGTACTGGCGAATCCGACAGTTTTTAATATTGCTGGAAAATCGGGAAGATTTGTAATGAAGAACATTCCAGGAATGGTCAATAATAAGATGAATAAATGGTACGATCAGCGCGAAATGCCTGATGTTCCTGAGGAATCTTTTAGAGAATGGTACAAGAAAAATTCAAGAGAATCTAAAGATAAAAAGAATGAGTAGTAAAGGCGAAATCTTAAAAAGAATAAAACTGAATCAGCCAACTGAGGCTGCAGAATTGCCAGATCTTAATCTTTTGGGTTCTGAACAATTTGATGTATTAGAAACCTATAAAACAGTTCTAAAAGGCATTGGAGGCGATCCTGTAGAAGTGACTGATTATAACGAAATCATCAATTACATTAAAGAGAATTATAATTTAGAAAAGCGTTTAATTACAACGCTTCCAGAACTTTCAGAAATTGCTTCTTTAGATTGGAAAACAGTTGACCCGCATTCGCTTCAAGATGTTGAATTAACGGTTGTAAAAGCACATTTCGGAGTAGCAGAAAACAGCGCACTTTGGGTAACCGATGCTATTTTAGGACAACGTGTCGCGCCTTTTATTGCACAATATTTAGCAATTGTCGTTCATAAAAAAGATCTTGTGCCGACGATGCAGCAAGCGTATCAAAGAATCGGAAACATGGAATATGGTTTCGGAACTTTCATTGCAGGTCCTTCAAAAACGGCCGATATTGAGCAATCTTTAGTTCTTGGAGCGCACGGAGCAAGAGGACTGATTGTATTTTTATTAGATTAAAAATAAATTTAAAATATAGTTAGAATGAAAAAGCGAGGCACAAACCTCGCTTTTTTATTTTTTAAAACAGCTTTATTTACGCCGTTTGATCATCTATAGTTGCCTCAGGAGCATTTTTCTTTACCGATTCGATTCCGCCTTCTCTTGCAGAAACACTTTCGTACATTTCGCTCGAACCAATAATTTGACCATTTCCAGCCTTTAAATTGAAATACGGTTTTCCGCTTTTAGACTCCAATCTCTCATAACGATCATCGTCTCCCGCATTTTTTTTAACTGATTCGATACCGCCATTACATGCCGCTTTTGTAGAGTATCCTTCACTTGCTAAAATAGTCTGGCCATTTCCAGCTTTTAAATTAAATTGAAACTCTCCATTGGCTCTAGTAGTGATTACAAATTTTCCCATGTAGTTTATTTTTAAAGTTAGGTAATATATATTTTGCTATTGATAAAAATACAAAACTTAGTAATATAAATCATACATCGGTTAAAAAAAATGATTATCTTAATGCGAACTAAAGTTATATTCCTAAGCGAAAATCAGAAACGCTTTTCTCTTCCAGATTAATTTCTTCAAAAATACTTTGAGTTCCTTTATCCATAGGGCATTGCGTGCTAATTCCCATCCAGATTTCTTTTGGATAATTGTTTTTGTACAAACGAACCATTTGCCAATTTTTTTTATCTAACGAATAATAACTTGCCACTGTTTTAGTATCAGAAGTGATTTTCATGTAAACAGAAGGTTCTTTCACCACATCGTGATTATTGTCGTCAGAAGTTCCCATGGTACGAACCGTTACAATTCTATGATTTCCTCTTTCATCCTGTTCAAAACAAAATTTCTGGTAGAAACTATCATTCACATAAATGTATAAAACACCAGCGTTGTACAATCCTTTTTCGGTAAACTCAGGCGTAACTTTCGCGGTAAGCGTAAAAGGTTTCGTATTGTCTACTTTTGACAAAAGCATTGGCGCCGTAGTGTTCGACAATTTTCCGTCTGGATCAGAAAAGTAATCTGATTTCTCGCCCGCTTTGAAAATAACTTTTTCATTAGCTTCCGTTTTAATCAGTGTATCAGCACCGTTAACCGCTTTTGTAAAATGGATAGAAGATAATTTAATATCGCAAGGCGAGCCGTTTACAAATGCAGAATCTGTTTTCGTTTCTTCTTTCATAGTGGTTTTTGCAGTTTCGTTTTTATTGTTGCAGCTTGCTAAGACAGAAAGGCTAAGAATAATGATGGCGTTGGAAAAAAATGTTTTCATAGATTATTTTTTTGGGATAGAAAGTGATATTTTTAATTTTCCAAAAATAAAATTGCTTTCAAAAAGAGCAATACGTAAAATTAACCAATTACATTTTCTAATGCCGCAAAATTCTTCAATCGAAAACCAATTAATAACCACATTTTTAGAACAAAAATTTGAGATTGGAGAATCTAACGATATCGAAATGTACAAACAGTTCGTTATCAATTATGTCAAAATCGAACAATGTGTGGCAGTTTTATCCGATTATCAATCCGACAAAAGTTATATCTACGCAGGAAGTTTTGGGTCTGTTTTCGGACTTCCAAGTGAAAATTCCGTAATCGATTCTGCTTTTGAGGAATGTATTTTTACTAAAATTAATTCAGAAGATTTAGTTGAAAGACATGTTTTGGAACTTAATTTTTATGAGTTTTTAAAAGAAATTCCAAAAGAAGAATACAGCAATTACAGTACTTTGAGCCGATTACGAATGAAAGATTCTGTTGGAAAATGTTCTTATATAAATCATCGCACTATTTATTTGAACACTTTCATTAACGGAAGTATTGCACTCGCTTTGTGCCTGTATTTGCCCTCAACCGATTTACAGCCTCGAACAGGAATTGACGGGAAGATTTTTAATATTCAGACAGGCGAAGTAATTGCATCGGAAAAATATAAAAACAATACTAAAAATATACTTTCCAAAAGAGAATAGAAGTTTTGACCAGCGTCGCAAAAGGGAATAAAAGTGAGCAGATTGCTTCAGAAATGCATATTTCGGTTTACACGGTGAGACGCCACAGACAGAATATTATAGAAAAATTAAAAGTGACCAATACTGCTGAAGCCATCCAAACGGCTTTTGCCATTGGAATTATTTCTCTTTAAAAGATTTCCTTATTTTTGTTAGGAAGATAATTTAATATGAAGGAAATCAGCGAAATTCTTAAAGCCTATTCCGAAGCACAATCAGAAGGAAAAAAAACAGCTTTGGCAACCGTAGTTAAAGTTGAAGGGTCGTCGTACAGGCAGCCCGGCGCACGTATGCTTGTAACCGAAGACGGTTTGCTCACTGGTGCAATAAGCGGAGGATGCTTGGAAGGCGATGCGCTGCGGAAAGCACTTCTTTCTATAAATCAAAAACAAAATAAACTCGTAACCTACAATACTAGCAATGAAGATGATGCCGAAGTGGGGCTACAGCTCGGATGCAACGGAATCGTTCATATTCTCTTTGAATACATAAATGAAGAAGCAGAAAATAATCCGATTCAGCTTTTAAAGCAATTGGAATTAGAAAGAAAAGAAGCGGTAATCGTAACCGTTTTTTCTTTAAAAAGAAATGCTCCTCAGATCGGGACGACTTTGTTTTTTAGAAAAGACAGCCCTGTTTTTAATGATAATAACGAAGTTTTAAATTTAATTTCTGATGTAAAAGAAGTGCTGAAAACTAAAACTTCTATCGTGAAAAAATTTCAGGAAGAAAACGACAGCGAAGCTTTAATAGAATATACAAAACCTACCATTTCTCTTGTGATTGCAGGTGCAGGAAATGATATTCAGCCACTGGTAAATATGGCAGATGTTTTGGGTTGGACAATCACTATTGGTGAAGGACGCGCGACACATGCCACTGCAAAACGTTTTCCAAAAGCCAGCCATATTTCAGTCGTAAAACCAGAACAATTTCTAGATAATATAATCATCGACGATCAGACGTATTTTCTATTAATGACTCACAATTACAAGTACGATTTAGCAGTTTTAAAATCGCTCTTGCAGACCGATTGCCATTACATTGGAATTCTAGGCCCGAAGTCAAAATTTATCCGAATGCTGGATGATCTTTTAGTTGAAGGAATTACCGTAAACGAAGAACAATTAAGCCGAATTCACAGTCCGGTTGGCTTGGATATTGGAGCCGAAACCTCAGAAGAAATTGCTTTGTCGATTATTTCCGAAATTAAAGCCGTTGCTTCAGCACGAACAGGAACTTCTTTAAAATTCAAGTCGGGAAAAATACACGATGAAATTCATTATGGAAAATAAGTTTCAAGATAAAACTGGCATCATTATTTTGGCTGCAGGAAATTCTTCCAGATTGGGCAGACCCAAACAATTATTGCAATATAAAGAATCAACTTTACTAAAAAACACCATTTCAGAAGCTTTAAAAGTTGAAAATTCGTTTGTAATAGTCGTTACAGGTTCAAACCATGATTTAATCGAAAGAGAGCTTAATTCGTCTGAAATAAATTTTTCATTTAATTCTGAATGGGAAAGCGGAATGTCTTCGTCAATCTCAAAGGGAATTCATGGGTTATTAGCTTTAAATCCGGATTGCGAAAAATGTATTTTAGCAGTTTGTGACCAGCCTTTTGTGACCAATTTGGTTTTCGAAAATTTAATCGGTGAATCAAAAAAAACAGGAAAAGGTATAGCCGCCTCAGCTTATTCTGAAACTTTAGGAACACCAGTTTTATTTCACAAAAAATACTTCCAAGAATTATTGGGATTAAAAGGTCAGGAAGGCGCTAAAAAACTCATTAAAAAATATACTCACGATGTAGTTTCTGTTCCTTTTGAAAAAGGAAATATTGATATTGATACAGAGGAAGATTATTCTCAGTTGATATCTTAATCTAAGTGACAAAGGTTCAAAGTGACAGAGTGACAAAGGTTTTTATGTCGATTGTTTAGATCCAGTTTATCATCCTGACGAAGGAAGGATCACACGAAGGAGTCGACAGATTGAAGATTACTTTATGGAAATTCTAGTGTGATCCTTCCTTCGTCAGGATGACAAAAACCTGCGAACCTTGCGGCTTTTCGGTGAAAAAACATCACACTCGTAACTTCTCAGCCAATTCCAAAACCCGCTCAACAGCAACATCAATTTCTTCAGCAGTAGTAAATCTTCCCAAACTAAAACGAATCGAACTCAAGGCCAATTCATCAGATAAACCCATTGCTTTTAAAACATGCGAAGGCTCAGTAGTCACCGCCGAACAAGAAGCTCCATTGGAAACCGAAATATTCCCCAAAGCCAAAATCAGCTGTTCTGAGTTTACGCCTGGAAAACAAATATTAGAAGTATTATACATTCGGTTTTCAGTATTTCCGTTGACGAAAGAACCTTCAAATTGTAACAAACCCTTTTCAAGTTGGTCTCTTAATAGAGAAATTCTATTTTGATCTTTTTCTAATTCATTTAGAGCTATTTCCGATGCTTTTCCTAAACCGATAATTCCAGGAACATTAAGAGTTCCGCTTCTTAATTTTCTTTGCTGTCCGCCTCCAAGAATTTGTGGTGATAATTTTATTTTGGCTTTCGCCGAAACATACAAAGCGCCAACTCCTTTTGGACCGTAAAATTTATGTGCTGATAAAGTTAAAAGATCAATTCCGAGCGTCTTTACATCAATTAAAATTTTACCCACAGCCTGAGTAGCATCACACATAAAAAGCACGTTTTCAGATTTTAGAATTTTAGAAATAGCGCTGATATTTTGTATAACACCTGTCTCGTTATTAGAAAACATTCCGATGAAAATCAGCGTTTTATCTGTAATGATTTCTTCTAAAAGTTGAAGATTTAAAAGTCCGTCAGCATCAGTTGAAAGATAAGTGACCTCAAAACCAATGCTTTCCATAAAACGACAGGTTTCTAAAACTGCTTTATGTTCGGTTTGAATCGTAACAATATGTTTTCGTTCCTGATCAACCAGACCTTTTATCGCTAGATTTATCGCTTCAGTAGCACCCGAAGTAAAGATGATTTCATCAGCATCAGCATTTATCAAGTCAGCCGTTTGCCACGCCGCATTTTCGACAGCCTCTTTTACCGTTAATCCCGCCAAATGCGTTCCCGTTGAATTCGCATACAAATCTGTAAAATACGGAAGCATAGCATTCAACACGCGTTCATCAACACGGGTTGTGGCATTATTATCAAGATAAATGATTTCTGGCTTTGACATAATTTGGTTTAATATTGTAAAAATACAATTTCAGAGTTAATCTTTGTTGAAATTAACCGCGAAGTACGCAAAGGATTTTCGCTAAGAGCGCAAAGTTGTAATGCGGATAATTTGTTTCTCGCAGATTTTGCAGATCTAAACAGATTTTTATTTATTTCTATCATAAAGAATCTTCGCAAATCTTTTAATCATATTCCAAATCTGCATTATCTGCCAAATCTGCGAGAGAAAAGCCTTTGCGACCTTTGCGTAATTCTTTGCGCTCTTTGCGGTTTAAAAAAAACAAGAAATTGTAATTATTCTAAATAAGGACAATATTTGAATTTCATAACTTTTTGTGATTTAAGTTGCCTAAATTTGTTAGAATGACAAAATGTGAATTGGCTAATTTAACAAATAGACTGAATGGCTTCTAAAAAAACAAATCAGAATAAAGTAACACCCGAAGATGCAAATTCGCGCCGTGACTTTATAAAGAAATCAGGACTTTTTACCGCTCTTGCGCTGACACCGCCTTCATTGGTAATGGCTTCAGAAAAGAAATGGGACGAAAAAATAGCGGAGTATTTAGAAACAGTACCGCTTTCTATTGAAGTAAATGGCACAAAACACAATTTGAATATCGAGCCGAGAACCACGCTACTAGATTTACTTCGCGAACAATTACAGCTTACGGGAACAAAAAAAGGATGCGACCACGGACAATGCGGTGCGTGTACGGTTCACGTAAATGGAACCCGAATTTTATCGTGCCTTTCTCTGGCAACAATGCAGCAAAATGCGCAGGTTACCACAATTGAAGGACTTTCCAAAGGTAAAAAACTGCACCCAATGCAGGAAGCTTTTATTAAACACGACGGTTTTCAGTGTGGGTACTGCACTCCAGGACAAATCATGTCGGGAATTGCGTGTATTAAGGAAGGTCACGCCAACAGTCGAGAGGAAATCAGCGAATATATGAGCGGAAACATCTGCCGCTGTGGCGCTTATCATAATATCGTTGATGCCATAACTGAAGTGAAGGAAGGAGGGAAGGAAATATGAAAAACTTTCAGATAATTAAAGCCTTGTCGTCTTCGTCTGCAATTACAGGAAAAGCAAAAGATAATTCTACAATGTTTATCGCCGGAGGAACCAATCTGGTCGATTTAATGAAAAAGAATGTTGTCGCACCTGACAAGCTAGTAGACATTAACGGATTGGATTTAAAGAAAATAGCATTTTTAAAAGGAAAAGTTTCTATTGGTGCTTTGGCTAAAAACAGTCAGGTTGCCGAAGATGCTTCTATAAAAGAAAAATATCCTTTGCTGGCATTGGCTTTAGCGGCTGGTGCTTCTCAGCAAATCAGACACATGGCAACTGTTGGAGGTAATATGCTTCAAAAAACACGTTGTTCGTATTTTTACAATACTGATATGCCTTGCAATAAACGTGTGCCAAAAAGCGGCTGTGGAGCGATTGGCGGTTCCAACAGAATGCACGCCGTTTTTGGAACGTCAGATAGTTGTATAGCGGTTCATCCGAGTGATATGTGTGTGGCTTTGGCTGCGCTTGACGCAAAAGTTTTGGTTGAAGGTCCAAAAGGAAAACGGGAGATTGATTTTACAGATTTTCATCGACTTCCGGGAAATACGCCTGAAAAAGACAATAAACTGGATGAAAGAGAATTAATTACTTCGGTTGAAATTCCGGAAAATAATTTCACTAAAAATGTGCATTATCTAAAAGTCCGTGACAGAACGAGTTATGCTTTTGCATTGGTGTCTGTTGCTGTGGCTTTAGATATAAAAAATAATACCATAAATGATGTCAGACTGGCTATGGGCGGTGTGGCGCATAAACCTTGGAGGTTGACCGAGACAGAAAAATTCCTAAAAGGGAAAACAATCTCAGCAGATCTATTTAAACAAGCAGGCGATTTGTCTATGAAAGGCGCGAGAGGATACGGCGGCAATGATTTTAAATTAACGCTTGGAGAAAACGCAGTAACAGAAGCACTTACAATAGCAGCATCAAAATAATTAAATTATGAGCAAGACAAGTAATATTAATAGAGTTGACGGATTTGCTAAAGTAACGGGCTCTGCAACTTATTCAGCCGAATATAAAACGCCGGGCGTGGTTTATGCCTGCCTTGTGGGAAGTACGATTGCCAAAGGAAGAATCAAAACCATTGATACTAAAAAAGCAGAATGGGCACCGGGAGTTTTAGCGGTGATTACGCATTTGAATGTGGACAAACCTTCTGGTTATCAAAAAGCAAAAGACAAACGAAATTTCGGTCAGCCATTGCAGATTTTCAAAGATGATTCGGTTTTGTATTACGATCAGCCTATTGCTTTGGTAATTGCCGATACTTTCGAACGTATGCGTTATGCAGCAAGTTTGATTAAAGCAGATTATTTTAAAGAAGAACATTCGACAGAACTTGAAAAAGCAGCTGATAAAGAAAGAAAAATAGACACCGATAAAGGAAACGATTACCATAGAGGTGTTCAGGACGGCTATAAAAACGCTGAGGTTATTTTGGAAACGGAATACAAGATTCCAACCGAAGTTCATAACCCAATGGAGTTAGCCAATATCATTGCGAAATGGAATGGCAATAAACCGATTTTATACACCAAAAGTCAAGGAGTTGAGGGCACGCGAAAAAGTGTTGCAGGAGTTTTTGATGTTCCCGTGGAAGATGTTGAAGTTCATTCAGAATATATTGGAGGTGCATTCGGAATGGGATTGCACACGTGGCCGTATGAAATTGCCGCTTTGATTGGTGCAAAAAAATTAAATCGTCCCGTAAAATTGGTTTTGCATCGTGAACAAATGTTTACTAATGTAGGCTTCAGACCTTACACCATTCAGAAAATGGGATTGGGCGCTACGAAAGATGGAAAACTGACTGGATTAACTCATGAAGCGGTTGCCATGACTTCGAGTTACGAAGATTTTATGGAAGGAACGGTAAACATGTCCCGATTTATTTACGATTGTCCGAATGTTTCTACGCGTTATAGAATTGTGCCTTTGGATACTTGTACACCAATCTGGATGCGCGGTCCGGGAGAAGCAACGGGTTCTTTTGCTTTAGAAAGTGCCATGGACGAATTGGCGTATAAATTAAACTTAGATCCGATTGAATTCAGAAAACGTAATTACGCTGAAAAAGATCAGGAGCAAAATAAACCGTGGAGCAGTAAATTTCTTTTAGAATGCTACGAAGCGGGAATGGAACGTATTGGCTGGAAAAACCGCAAAAATGAACCAGGTGCTGTAAAAGAAGGAAACTGGCTAGTAGGTTACGGAATGGGAACGGGGACTTTTGGCTGTTATAGAAGTCCAACTTCTGTAAAAGCAAAATTCTTAGCCAATGGAGATTTAGTACTTCAATGCAGTGTAAACGACATGGGACCAGGAACAGCAACCATGATGACGGCAATTGGTGCCGAAGCAATTGGTTTGCCATCAGAAAATGTGATTATCGAAATGGGTAAAAGCGGATTGCCAAAAGGACCAACGCAAGGAGGTTCGGCAACAACTTCGTCTGTAGGTTCTGCTGTGCACGATGCCTGTAATTTATTGGTAAACAAAATAATCGAAATAGGAAGTAAAAATCCTGCTTTAAAAGGAATAGCAATTACAGATTTGACTTTTGAAAATGGAGCAGTTTCTTCTAAAAAGGATAAATCAAAATCGGTTACTTTAGTGGCACTTTTGAGCAGTAATAAATTAGAAGATTTTGAAGTAGAAAATCTTTCTAAAGCGGCTGAAGAAGCAAAGAAATATTCGATTTATTCGTTTTCAGTTCATTTTGTAAAAGTACTAGTGAATCCGAATTTGGGTAAAATAAGATTGGCGCATGTGGTTTCTTGTGCTGATATTGGAACCGTTATCAGTCAGAAAACTTCAGCTGGACAAATGTTTGGCGGCGCTGTCGGAGGAATCGGAATGGGATTAATGGAAGCTTTAGAAATCGATCATCGTTTCGGCCGTCCAATCAATAATAATTTTGCGGATTATCATGTTCCTGTAAATGCAGATATTGAAAAACAGGAAGTATTTTTCGTAAACAAAAAAGATCCAATCAGCAACCCAATGGGAACGAAAGGTTTAGGAGAAACAGCTCTAGTCGGTATGGCACCTGCAATTGCAAATGCTGTTTTTAATGCAACTGGAAAACGTGTTCGAGATTTGCCCATTACGTTGGATAAGATTATAGAAACTGTTAAGGTTTAATCATAAAAAAAAAAGAGACATTGAAATTGTCTCTTTTTTTAGTCCCAGTGGGACGATATATTTATAGAAATCAGTTTCTCAATTGCCAAAAGCCCCAGAGGGGCGGCATCGTTATAAAAACAATCTAAATCAAGCATAGCCCATGGTTTCAACCATGGGAAACATGCGGAATAAATAGGAAGGATTCTGATTGCGTTCCCATGGTTGAAACCATGGGCTATGTTCTGAAAAGCTATATCTAAAAATATGAAATAAAAAAGAGACGTTGAAAAATGTCTCTTTTTTGTATTTTTAAATATTCCAATTTATTATTTAATCGTAATAGGCAATTCCACCGTTGTTTTATCCCATCCAATAACTAAATTAGCGATGTTACCTTGAGTTGTAAAAGCAATAGATAAAACTTCAATTGGAGTAGAAACCGGTTTTACGGGAACAGAAACTCTCACTACATCTTTGCTTTCGTCATACGCATAACCTCCCCATAAATCCAATTCTTTATTGATGATGATGGTCCATTTGTCTTTTTCTGGAATAGCAAAAAAACTATAATATCCTGCAGGAACTTTTTTGCCGCCAATTGTCACGTCTTTGTAGAATTTGATTTCTGTATTTTCGTTTGCACCAACTCTCCAGATTTCACCGAATTTTACAACATCGCCAAAAATAGTTCTTCCTTTGGCAGAAGGTCTTGCGTAAGTCACTTTGATAACCGGATTTGGATTATCTGTTTTTTTGAACTTAACCGCTTTGTTTGGGAAGTACGAAATATCCACAGGGCTATTGTCTAGTGGAGCAAATTTCACCACGTCTTGCGCCTGAACTGTAAAGGCAGCAAACAATGTAACTGCCAATAAATAAATTTTTTTCATAGGATTACAATTTTTAGAATAACTACAAAGTAAGTTAATAATGAAGAAAAATCATATAATTTACAGTCTGTTTTTTGTTAATGAATTGGTAACAGTTTTGACAATATGATTTTATTCCGTCCCGATTTTCCGTAGAGGCGCACGGCAGTGCGTCTAACGTATGTGATATCCGTTGCGTAGACTTACAGCAGTGCGTCTCTACAGACAAACTTTGTGTTTAATATTCGCTTTTCTTTTTTGCGTACCAATTCTGCATAATGTAAAACGCTTTTTTCTTTTCGCCATCATTAGAAATTAAACCTTTACGATTGTAACCGTCTTGAATGCCTGGCAATAATCTTTTCGGAGATCTGAAATCTACCAGAATCCACGGACTTGTTCCGCTGAGGTGTGGAATCTTTTCGATCATTTTTAAATTCTGAATATATAAATATTCCTGATACTCTTCAGTCCAACGCTCGTTTTTCTCTCCGTGGAAACCTGCTTTTGCATCACCGCCAAACTCAGAAACGATAATGGGTTTGTTGTATTTTGATTTCCAAGTGATTTTCTCAGCATCCTCCAGATTTCCGCCATACCAGCCCAAATATTGATTGAAAGCAACAACATCTAAAACTTCACCAATTGGATCATCAATAGTTTCTTTTTTAGTCAATAAAGCAGCACTAATTAATCTTGTGTTATCTAACGATCTCGTATGTGAAGCCAAATTTTTAATGAAAGTATTTCTCGCATCAGAAATGGGTGTTTCATTGGCCATTGACCAAATAATAATACTCGCTCTGTTTTTGTCTCTTGTGATGGAAGCGGTTAATTGATCTTCGGCATTTTGATACGTGTTTTTATTCGTAAATTCAACCGTCCAATACACTGGAATTTCTTCCCAAACCATGATTCCCATTTTATCTGCTTCGCGAATGATATTTTCGTTATGTGGATAATGCGCCAAACGAACATAATTACAGCCTAATTCTTTTGCCCAGTTTAGTAAACGTAAAGCATCTTCGGTAGAATTGGCACGCCCGCCTTTGGCATTTTCTTCATGAATCGAAATTCCGCGTAAAAAAATCTGTTTTCCGTTAAGCAGAATTTTATCTTCTTTGGTTTCAATCGTTCTAAAACCAATTTGATCTTTTAATTTTTTTCCGTTAAAGTCAATGGTTACCTCATACAATTTCGGATTTTCAGGTGACCAATATGAGATTTTTTTAGCCTGAATTTCGAAGTTTAAAATTCCCTGAGCATCTGCTTTTCCCTTAAAATTGATTTTTAATTCTGGAATCGAAATCGAAACAGTATTCTGAGAAGCTTCTAAATTATTGATTTTAATAAATCCTGATATAACATTCGCATTGCCCTTTTTCAGCTGAATAGTATAATCTTCCACAAAAGAAGCCTCTTCTTCAATCAAAGTCACATCACGCGTTATGCCGCCGTAATTCCACCAGTCAGTATTAACAGTTGGAACATCTTCTTTATGGCGTGTATTGTCGACTTTTATAACCAAATAATTGTCTTTTGGCTGAACAATCGAAGTCACTTCGTAATTAAAAGGTGTAAAACCGCCTTCATGAGTTCCCAGTTTTTTTCCGTTTAAATAAACATCAGCTTTGTAATTGATGGCTCCCAAATATAAAAACAGACGTTTTTTAGCTTTCAAATTATAATCGAAAGACTTTTTGAACCATACATTTCCTTCGTAATATTTCAGTTCATGAATCTGCGAATTCCAATCACCTGGAATGGTAATTGTCGGCGATTTATCAAAATCATATTCTACCAGTTCTTGTTTGTTTTGAGCATGATAATTAGTAAAAAACGCTCCTTTGGCTGGTTTTTCACTTTTGTCGTATTGATCTAAATGAAAGCTGTAAAATCCAGTTTGATATGGATCAATAATGTAATTCCATGTTCCGTTTAATGAAGTGGTATTTCGGTTTGGAACATTGGAGATTAGATTTTGTGCAAATCCAAAAACGGAAGAGGTTAGGAGTAATGCGGTTAATAGTTTTTTCATTTTTGTATTAATTTGTTTTTGTAATTGTGTGTGGCTTAACCGCAAGGAACGCTAAGAATTACGCAAGATTCGCTAAGTTTAGTTTTTATTCTCGCAATGTTTTCTCTCATTTTTGTCATTCCGACGAAGGAGGAATCTTCACAAGTAGCTCCGCAAGCTAAATCATCAATCTTTGTAGAGTTACTTACGAAGATTCCTCCTTCGTCGGAATGACAAAATTTCTTGGGTCCTTTGCGTAAACCTTTGCGAACTTTGCGGTTAATTTACTCGGTAGGAATCCTCAAATATTCCCCTTTAAAACTTTGATTCAACGCCGTCATTTCGATTGGAGTATTCGAACCATCAGGAATTACTTCAATAGATGCTTTTCCGTTTGCCATTCTAATCGATTCGCTTCCTGTTGGTGTTCCTTGATTTTTTAGTGTTTTTCCTCCTTTTAAACATTGAAAATAAACACTCGCTTCATAATCCAGACAACGTAAATTGTTATTATCCACAGCAATTGCGGTGACTAAGTAATTTCCGTTTTTTAATTTTTCTGATGACAATTGCAAAGAAACAGCTGTATCATTTTTATTGAAACGATAATTCACTTTCAGCGTATCAGAAACTGGTTTACCATCTTTTGTTTTTCCAACAGCGATTAAAATATTTTCTCCTTTTGTGAAATTGACATCCCAAGTTAAGCCATTTGCGGGATAAAGAGAAAGATTTCGCTGTTTTTCTCCCAATGATTTTCCGTTATGAGACAGCGTTACTTTATCGCAATTGCTAAAAACGCTGATGGTTCTTGGTGTATTTTCAGGACCTTGACGTTCTGTCCAAGTATGCGACTCGATGTAAGCGAAAGGTGCTGTCGCCCAATAACTTTTAAAAACATAATACGCATCTTTCGGAATTCCGTTTCTGTCGGTAAGCCCTTTTTGATTCATGTACGGAATATCATCTTCTGGACGTAACGGCGTTGCAAAATCCTTGAAAGCCCATTGAATATTTCCCACAAACGTCGGGTCATTCTCGGATATATGCAAATGCCAGTCAAACAAATCGACAATATAATTTTCGCTCCAATCGCCAATTTGGGCAATATTAGCTACTTTCGTCTGCACAATTGCTTCTTCCCAACCTTCTGCTTTTATGACATTTTCTCCTGTCACTGGATTTTCGCTGTGGCGACCTACATGACTGTCTCCGCCATATTCGGCATGAATAAAATGTTTATATTCTTTCTTGTAAACATCAATTGCTTTTTGATAGCTTTTGTAACTTCCAGAATACCAGCCTGACCAAATTGAAGGTGAAAAAACATCTACAATATGAGAACCTTCATAATATTTTCTAATCGCTGTTTTTCGTGTAGGATCGAGTTTGTGCGCAATATCATTCAATTCGGTCAAAAATACATTTGTTTTGTCTGCATTATCGCCATCCGGAAAATCTGGAAGCCAGTTCATTTCGTTTCCTAAAGACCAGATAATAATACTCGGATGATTGTAATTTTGATTGATGATTTCGCCCAGCATATTTTTAGTATTGGTTTTCCAAACCTCATTTCCAATTCCGCCACGGCACCACGGCAATTCATCCCAAACCAGCAAACCTAATTCATCACAAGCTTTGTACACCTCTGGATCTTGCGGATAATGCGCCAAACGAACAAAATTTGCTCCCATTTCTTTTATCGATTTCATGTCGGCCCAATGCTGAGCGTTTGTCATGGCAGCGCCAACTCCAGCTTGTTCTTCATGACGATGCGTTCCTCGAATCAGCAGTCGTTTTCCGTTAAGATAAAAAGGACCATGATCTTTGAACTCAAACCATCGAAAACCCACTTTTTCAGAAACGCTATCTTTAATTTGATTTTTTTCAGATAAAGAAGCACTCAGTTTGTATAAATTAGGTTTTTCCGTATCCCAAAGTTCTGGGTTTTTGATGTTTTCGAAAGTGATCGTAGAAGTTTTATCTGAAACGGAAATCGTTTTGCTCGCTACTTTTTTCCCCTTAGGATTTTTTAAAGTTATCGTCAATGATAAATCTTTCAAATTGTCAGGATTTATAATGGATGAAACAATTTGAACCGAAGCCTTTTTCGCAGAAACTTCAGGGGTTGTAATCTTGATATTTTCGATATGATTTTTGTATTTCGAAACCAGCCACACATCGCGCGTGATTCCGCCATAGATGAAGAAATCGCTTTTTTGAGAAGGGATAATTTCAATGTCATAACTATTATCTACACGAACATGAATATCGTTCTTTCCTTCTTTAATTAATTTCGTAATATCGATAGAAAAGCCAATGTAACCGCCAATATGCGAACCGGCTTCTTTGCCGTTTACATACACTTTAGTCGTTACGTTTGACCCTTCAAAATACAAAGAATAAACCTGATTTTGGTCGATTTTAGGAATGTTGAGTTTCTTTTGGTACCAGCTGGCATCGCGTCGGTAACCCGGAACTAAATCCGTAGCATCTTCGCCATTCCAAGTGTGAGGTAAATTTAGAGAAACCCAATTTGAAGCTTTTTGCGCTTCGTTGAGGTTTGGAGTATGATTTTCTAAATAAAGCCAATTGTCATTAATGTTCACCTTTGTCTGAGCAAAACTGCTGCTCAGACAAATTTGAAACAAAACAAAAAGCGCAAAAATTGAAAATTTAATGTTATGTCGTTTTTTCATAGGTTATTAAGCTTTTTTAGGTACAGAGGTTAAAGTGACAAAGTGCCAAAGAGACAGAGTGACAAAGGCTAAAAACTTTGTCACTTTGTAACTCTGTTCCTTTGTTACTTCTTCCTTAAAAGTGCTTCGAGAAAATAATAATCAGCATAGATTATTGGTTCGTCAATTTCGTCGTGTTTTGGCCAGTTTCCAGTACTGTGATCGAATAAGAAAGGAGCTTTAATTTTAGTATCCAAAATATATTGATCTGTCTGTACCGAAGCCATTAGTTTATCGGCGAAAGCCAAATAACTTTTATTTTTGGTATAAGTATACAATTCGTATAATCCAGATGCCATGACCATTGCTGCTGAAACATCACGAGGGGCATTCGGAATGGTTGGATCTTTAAAATCCCAATACGGAATGCCGTCTTCTGGCAGATTTTTATTCGCCATAAAATAATGTGCTGTTCCTTCGGCTTGATTCAAATAAGCAGGATCTTTTGTGTATCGATAAGACATGGTAAATCCGTAAACTGCCCAAGCCTGACCGCGCGCCCAAACCGAATCGTCATTGTAACCCTGAAGCGTTGTTTTCTTTCTAACTTCGCCCGTTGTTGGATTATAATCGATAACGTGATAACAGGAATTGTCTTCTCTAAATTGATTTTTTAAAGTCGTGTTGGCATGCTGAATAGCAACATTGCGATATTTTGGATTTCCAGATATTTTAGATGCTTCAAAAAGCAATTCCAGATTCATCATATTGTCGATAATTACAGGAAAATCCCAGATTTCTTTATTAAAATCCCAAGAACGAATCGAACCCACTTTTGGATTAAATCTTTTGCATAAAGTTTCTGCGCCTTTCACAATTACCGCTTCGTATTCTTTTTTGTTTTCCACTTTTAGGGCTTCTCCAAAACTGCAAAACACTTTAAAACCTACGTCATGCGAATTACTATTGACACTTTCCTTTTTGCTGAAAGGAGTCCATTTTTGAGCTTGTTCTTTGTATTTTGAATCGCCAGTCAGTCGATACAATTGCCATAGATTTCCAGCAAAGAAACCGCTTGTCCAATCTCTTGAAGGTACTTTGCGAATCTCGAGTGTTTTAATATTCATACTTCTCGGCATTGACATGGAATCTACTGGATAATCTAGTAACATTTTGTAACGCGTTTGCAGTTTTTCTGTCGTTGCTGAGGTACTTTTGGCTGATGAATTAATTCCGGATTTGCATGCTGTTGCCAGCGATGCAAACCCAAGAATTAAAGAAATGAAATTGACATTTTTCATAATAAATATTTTGTAATCGTGATTTTTTTGGAACGCGGATGACGCGGATTTGGTATCGCAAAAACGCGGATTTGTGCGGATTTTTTTTATTACGTTGCGTATAATTGGTTTCACACAGATTCTAAAAGATTTTAGCAGAGAAGGCAGATTTAGTTTTCCCGCAGATTTGGCAGATTAAGCAGATCTAATTACAATCAATGTGAATTATTTGAAATAAAAAATCTCCAAAATCTGCAAAATCTGCGAGAGAATATTTTTTTAACGTATTTTAAAAATAATCTGTTTAAATCTGCTTTAATCTGAAAAATCTGCGTGAAATAAAAAATCCGTTGAAATCAGCGTTTTTGCGCTAGCAAATCCGCGTCATCCGCGTTCAATAAAATTCAATTAATAACCAGGATTATTCGGTTGCAAATTCGGATTAATAGCCAATTCTGTTCCCGGCAACGGCCACAAATAATCTCTGTTTGGATCAAAATTAGCATGCGGCTCTAAACCGTTTGGTCCAAATACTTCTGGTCCGATTTTAAGTCTTTTGATATCGTACCATCTGATGTATTCAAAAGCCAATTCTAATCTTCTTTCGTCAATAACCATTTTTCTGAAATCAGTTTGAGAAAGTCCCGGCGTCACATTCGCAGGAAAAGAAACCTGTTTTCCTGCCTTGTTTCTCGCTCTCGCACGAACACGGTTTACGTAACCATCAGCTTCAGCAGTTCCAGGATTGATTTCGTTTAAAGCTTCAGCAGCAGTCAATAAAACTTCTGCATAGCGCATCGTAATGTAATTGTGCTGAGAAGTTCTTCCGTTTGCACCCGCTTTTCCCGGAAAACGGAAATATTTCGCAATATGCGGACGAGGCACTTTTTCGTTATCGCTTGAAGGATAAACTTGAAGTGATCCGCCTGGACCCGTTTTCTTTCTGATGATGGTATCAAAACTTACCGCTCTTCTATAATCTCTCTGATCCCAAGTGTTGAATACTTTTAAAGAAGGAACCGCAACCGAGAATCCTTGCCCGTAGCTGTAACTGTCATCTTTTAAAGATCCTGTAAAGAACGCGGTGTAATCTTGACCGTAATTTCCTGAAGTCAAGTTGTTAAAGTCAATAGTGAAAAGAGGTTCTTTTAACGAAGCTGTTTTCGTAGCATTAAATAAATCCTGAAAATCAGCATCTAATCCTAAACCAAATTTAGCTTCATTGGTGATTACAAATTTCGCTTCGTCATACGCTTTTTGAAAATTCCCTAAAGTCAAATAAACAGAAGCTAAATATCCTGCCGCTGTACCTTTTCCAGGAACTGCTTTTACTTTTGGTTTATCGTCTAGCCACTGTTTAGCAAACTCTAAATCGGCAATGATTTTTGGATAAACATCCGCTTCTTTTGTTTTGGTAAGCGAGTTCACCTGATTCACATCATTTACAACAAAATCAACATACGGAATATCACCAAAAAGACGCACTAAATGATAGTAAGCAAAAGCTCTAGCAAAATAAGCCTGAGCTACAATAGCATTAACTTTTGCTGGATCCCCGGGTGTTTTTTTCGCACCTTCAATCGCTTGATTTGCGGCAGTAATAATTACGTAAGATTGAGGCCAAAAGTTGGCTACGAGAGCGTTGGTATCGTTCATAGACATATCGTTAACGTCGATACGTGCCGCTTGTGTCGTTCTGTCGCCAATATCAGACATGTCGTCGCGAAGCATCAGGGCAATTGTAAATTCTCTTCCCCAATAATTATTGTGACCAATATTAGCGAAAGCGCCGTTTACAGCAGCCTGCAAATCGTCTGTATTGTTGAAAAAGTTTTCTGGACGAATAATTCCTACCGGTTTTTCTTCCAGATCAGAACAGCTGAAAAAAGCGAGTGTTCCAAAGCAAAGAAGAGCTATATATTTTTTCATAGTTGTATTAGATTAAAATTTTAAATTGAATCCTGCTGTAAACGTTCTTACGTTTGGATATCCTCCATAATCCAATCCTAAATTGGTGTTACTTCTAGAGTTGGTGTCGTTTAAGTAGTTGGTTTCTGGATCTGTACCCGGATAATCGGTAATTGTCCACAGGTTTTGAGCACTGATGTAAAAACGAACTTTGCTTAATCCCATTTTTGAGACAATTTTTTCATCTAAACTGTATCCTATAGAAACGTTTTTCAAACGAATATAACTTCCATCATAAACAAATCTTGACGTGATTCTCTTAGTTCTTGCTGCATTTGCAGGAACATTGGTATTGGTATTGGTTGGTGTCCAAGCGTCTAAAACCTCCGTTGTAGCATTGTTGTTTCCAGAAGCCAATTCCATCAAAGTATAGTTCAGAATTTGACCTCCTTGCGAACCTTGGAAGAAGATGTTCAAGTCTATATTTTTATAAGTGAAATCATTGTTGAATCCGAAGATGAAATCTGGGTTTGGATTTCCGATAATTGTCTTATCTTGAGAATCTAGTTTTCCATCACCATTGTAATCTCTGAATTTTTCACCACCCGGAGTTGTTTCAAAGTTTCCTGGCAGAACTGCTTCTCCTTGCTGAATTACGCCATCATAAATAAATCCGAAGAAAGAACCAACAGGCTGCCCAACTCTTAAAATCTGAGATTCAGTTGCCAAGAAATGCCCTGGAGCAGAGTTAATTAAAAGATCTTTGTTGTCTGCTAATTTCAGTACTTTATTTTTGTTCGAAGAAATATTAAAATTCGTTGACCAAGTAAAATCAGCACCGATAAAGTTTCTGGTATTAATTCCTAATTCCCATCCTTTATTCTCTAATTCGCCGACGTTTTGAAGCTGAGAAGCAATTCCAGAAATTCCTGGAAGCGGTCTGTTGAACAATAAATCTTTTGTAATCGTTTTATAATAATCTGCCGTAATGCTGATTCGGTTATCAAACAAACCTAAATCAATTCCGTAATCTTGTTGATATGAAGTTTCCCATTTTAAATTCGGATTATCCAATGAAGTCAGCTGTACCGAATTTGTAATCACGTCACCGCTCACATAATAGATTTCAGAAAATCTAGAAAGAGTAGAGTAGGCACCGATTGAAGGATTTCCTGTTGCTCCATAACTCGCTCTTAATTTTAAGTTTGAAACCGTTTTGTTGTCTTTTAAGAAGTTTTCATTACTGATGTTCCATCCAATTGCTCCAGAAGGGAAAGTTCCATATTTGTAATTTTTACTAAAGCTTGAAGAACCGTCTCGTCTTGCAGTAAAAGTGAACAGATATTTTTCGTCATAATCGAAATTCAATCTTCCGAAAGCAGAAATCAATTCCGTTTCAGATAATCCAGAATCAGGTTTTAAGAAAACAGTTCCAGCTCCTAAATTTCGGTATGAATTGGTATTCGTTAAAAATCCTCTTGAAGCGGCATACGAATTTTCATTTTTGTTTTTTTGGTACGAATATCCACCTAAAACCGTCAGCATTCCTCTGTCGATAATTTCACGTTTGAAAGTCAAATAATTCTCTGTCAGGAAAGAAGAAAATCTGGTGTTATTTACAGAAGCTTCTCCTTTGATATTTTTTCCTGCAATTAAAGTTGACGGAATAAATCTTCCGGTTTGCGAATTATTATCGGTTAAACCTAAAGTAGTTTTAAAGTCTAAGTCTTTCGTAATTTGATATTGTGCGAAGAAATTATTTCGGTTTACAATAGAAACGGTTTCTAAAATATTTTCCATCGCAGTTGCGTACGGATTGTCGATATCGTCTCCAATTGGAGCAGTAGTAGTATAAGTTCCGTCTGCGTTGTAAATTCCTTTATCAGGCATAAAACGGTAGGCAGAAGCAATTACACCAGCAGCTCCAGTTCCTCCAGCTCCCGTCTGGCTGATAATTCCTTCTTTGTTTTGCTTGCTGGTAAATGTGTTTAAGCCTACTTTAAATTTTGGAGATAGATCAGCTTCAAGATTTCCAACAATCGTGTATTTGTCAATTCCAGAATTAATGACAACACCATTTTGATTGAAATACGTTCCAGAAATATAATATCTCACATTTTCAGATCCGCCAGAAAAAGACAATTGCGTGTTCGAAATCATCCCATCACGATAAATAATATCCTGCCAATCTGAATTTGCTGGACCTTGCGTGTGTGTGGTAAAACTTTGTCTGTATGCTGCAAATTGATCTGCGTTTAATAAATGCAGTTTATTATTTACCGATTGTACCGAAGTCGAATTACTGAATTCAATTACTGGTTTTCCAGGTTTTCCTTTTTTAGTCGTTACCATGATAACTCCATTAGATCCGCGAGATCCGTAAATGGCAGTTGCCGAAGCATCTTTTAAAACCTCAATAGAAGCGATGTCCTGAGGCGCTGGCATAGAAACGCCTGCAAAGCCATCAACAACAATCAAAGCGTCTCCACTTGCGTTAATTGAAGTTCCTCCACGAACCCTGATTTTTGTCGGAGCTCCCGGTTCGCCACCATTATTGGTCATTACCGAAACCCCAGCTGCACGACCTTGTAAAGCTTGTTCTGCATTTAAAAGTGGAAAAGCAGTCAGTTCTTTTGCCGTTACAGAAGATACAGATCCTGTAATGTCGCTCTTTTTACGAGTTCCGTAACCGACTACGATAACTTCGTCCAACGCTTTTGTATCTGGTTTTAAACTTACATTAATGACACTTTTAGTTCCAACAGGAACTTCAACACTCTGAAATCCGACGAAATTGAAAACTAAAACAGCATTTTTCTCTCCTACAATTACAGTATAATTTCCGTCCATATCGGCAGAAGCGCCAACAGAGGAGTTTTTGATATAGACATTAGCACCAGGAAGCCCGAGCAAATCTTCGCTGGAAGTTATTTTTCCAGTTACTTTTCGTTCCTGTGCGTGCATCACGATATTTGCCAGTAAAAAGGATACTAGCAGACACCATTTAAACGATTTTTTTTTGCGGTTTGTAAACATTCATTTTTTGGTTTTAAGGTTAATAAGTTAGATAAAGTAGAAAAGCAATAAACTCATTCCGATTATGATAATCATAAATAGAATTTGGAGTAAAAGGAATTTTGTTTTTTTGATTTTCATATGGCAAATGTAGAAGCCAAAAAAGAAATAGAAATACAAAAAAGGGTATCTAAAAATACAGATACCCTTTTTGAACCCTTGTAAATATGCGGATTTTTTGAATTGTGAGTTGTGAATTGTGAATTGTGAATTGTAATTTGTGAAAAGTGAAAGTAGAAAGCTAGTCACATCTAACATTTAACAATTCACAATTCACAATTCACAATTCACAATTTTTATAAAACTTATCGGCGTATTGAGATGGAGTTTCGCCGTATTTTTTCTGAAAGCATTTGCTAAAGTACTTCGGATTGTTGAAACCGACTTTATAACTGATTTCTGAAACGGTTAATTTGTTTTGTTCTAATAATTGAGCCGCACGTTTCAATCTGATTTCATGAATAAATTCATTTGGCGTACAATTCGTCCAAGCTTTGATTTTTAAAAATAGCATGGTTCGGCTTACGCCTAATTCTGAACAGAAAAACGGAATATAAAATTGTTCGTTTGAAATGTTTTCTTCGACAATCTTAAATGCTTTTTTCAATAATTCTTCGTCCAAAGAAGAAACCGTGATTTCGGACGGAATAAAACTGTCTTCGCTAGAAAATTTGATTCTCAAACGTTCCGTTGTATTCAAGAGATTTTTTACGCGAAGTCTGAATTCCATTAAGTTAAACGGTTTGCTAATGTAATCGTCTGCACCGCTTTCTAATCCTTCAAATTTGTAAACCAATGAAGATCTGGAAGTCAGTAATATAACCGGAATATGACTGGTTTTGATGTTTTCTTTGATTTTCGAACACAATTCAGTTCCCACCATTTCAGGCATAATAACGTCGCTGATAATCAAATTCGGAACAAATTTTAAAGCTTTTTCTAAAGCAATTCTACCGTTTTCGGCTTCGATAATATTGTAGTCTTTCTTGAGAAGGTTTTTCATGAACTTTCTCAATACCTTATGATCTTCAACTATTAAAATCGTCTGCTTTTCTTCGTTTACAATTAAATCTTCGATGTCGTCATTTTCAACAATTTCCGAAGGTTCTAATTGTGCTGCGTATTGCGCAATGTCATCACTAATTTTAAAATCTGGAATAATTTCGCTGTCAAGCAAATGTTCCCGTCCAAGCGGTAAAGTCACTTTAAAAATGACTCCGCCAGTTGTTTTGTTTGTAACATCGATTTTTCCTTTATGAAGCTCTACAATGTTTTTTACTATTGAAAGTCCAATTCCAGTGCCTTTATTGTAATTTTTCTGAACTTGATTGTGTGTCGGAACTTCAAAAAATAAATCGAAAATTTTATCGATATGTTCTTCGGAAATTCCAACTCCAGAATCTTCAACCGCAATAAAAAGATTCTGCTGATCGTGATTGATTTTAACTTTGATAGAACCGCCTTTTGGCGTATATCTAAAAGCATTTGAAATCAGATTATAAAAAACACGTTCCAATTTATATCGGTCAAAATACACTAGAATTTCTTCGTTTTCAGTTTCAAAAGTATAATCGTAACCGCCGTCTTTGGCATATTCGATAAACGATAAAAAGATTTCTTTGGTGAATTTGACAATATTTCCGTTTGCTGATTCCAAAGAAACTTGATGATTTTCAAGTTTTCTAAAATCCATTAAACGGTTAATCAAACTCAACAAATGGTTCGCGCTTCCTTCGATAACGAGAAGCTTTTTGTACATTTCGTTTGTTCCGTTGTAATCGGCTAGAATTTGCTGTAACGGACCTAAAATCAAAGTTAAAGGCGTTCTGAATTCATGCGAAATATTCGTAAAGAAATCTAGTTTTAGCCTATTATTTTCTTCAATTCGCTGTGTTTCCAGATATTCGAGTTCGAGTTTTTGTTTCAATCTGGCTTTCGATTTCATAATCCAAATCAAACCGTACAAACCTAAACCAATTATGATTCCGTACAGCATAAACGCCCAAATGCTGCGCCACGGAGCTGGATTTACAATAACGGTTAAAGTCGTTGGCGTCTGATTCCAAACGCCGTCATTATTCGCTCCACGTACTTCAAAGGTATACGTTCCCGGATTTTGAATCGCGAAATTGGCTTCACTGTTTTTAGTCGTCGTCCAGTTATTCTCCAATCCAACCAAACGGTAACTGTATTGATTATTTTTGGATCGAATGTAATTCGGAATCGCAAAATTTATCGAGAAATTAGCCTTGTCATAATCCAAAGTGATCGTTTTGGTAAAGCCGATACTTTGTTCTAAAATTCCGTCTTTGTCATGCGCATTTACGGTTTCGTTTTTAATTTTCAAATCGGTAATTAAAACTTGGGGAGCATAATTATTTAAGGAAATTTTTGTGGCATCAAAATAGGTTGCACCCGATGGACTTCCAAAATAAAACTGATTCGAGCCTAATTTTAAAGCCGAATTATCATTGAATTCATTACTTGCCAAACCATCTTTCTGATCGTAAATGACAATCGACTTTTTCATCGTATTGTATTTGATAATTCCCTGATTGGTGCTGATCCATAGGTTTTTATCGTCATCTTCTAAAATCGAGTGAATCGAAGTAATGACAGTATTTCCGATTCTCAAATTGATTCGGTTGAATTTTTTTCCATCAAAAACATGAAGCCCTTTTGCTTTTGTTCCCACCCAAATTCTATTTTGAGAATCCTGAAACAAAGTCAAAATATCATCGCCCGACAGAGACGAATGATCGTAAAAGAAATGCTGTATTTGGTATTTTTTCGGATTGAAATTTTGAAGCGGAATACGATTCAGGCCATTTTGTGTTCCAACCCAAAGAGAATTTTGTTTGTCGACCAAAAGCGTTCGAAGAATATTGTTGGTTAAAAAAACAGATTTTGTGTTGTCGTTTCCAATAGAATCAAAGGTTTTAGTGATGGTATTGTAACGAATGAGTCCTTTCCCGAAAGTTCCAATCCATAAAATGGAGCCTTCCGTTTTAAGCGAATACACACCGCTGTCATTGAGTAAAGCAGCCAGTTCTGAACTAATTCTGTTGTCTTCAATTCGTTTAGAAATGGTATTGTAAGCCGATAATCCTTTCGAAAAAGTCCCAATCCATAAAATATGATCGTCTGCCAGACACATCGCTTTGATATCATTTTTATTGCCCTGTCCAGTTTTGCTGTTGATGTAACTTACAGCATCGGTATTTTTATTGTAAATGGTAATTCCGCCGCCTTCAGTTCCAAAATAAATGTTCTGATTTTTATCTGAAATAATAGAACTCACGACATCAAAACTCATCGGAATCTTTTTCGAATTCTGATTGTAATTGGAGAAATTCACATTCGAAGCATCCCAAAGATTCACGCCTTTGTAATAACAGCCAATCCAAATTGAGCCTTTTTTATCCTTAAAAACCGACTTTACTTTGTCGATTCCGTTGTTGTTATTAGTGTTATTGATTTTCTGCAGACTTTTATCTTGTCCTAAAATATAAATTCCGTCATAAGCGCCAATCCACAAAGAACCTTGATTGTCAATTACTAAAGAGCGAATGTCGGTATTTATCTCGCGGTATTTTTCAGTTTGTAAAAATGAAACAAAAGCTTTCTCTTTTTGATCAAATTTTAAAAGTCCTTTGTTTTTTGTTCCTACCCACAAACTGCCGTCTTTTCCTTCAATAACCGATTGTACGTTTAATAAATCAGTTGTGTTGAATGGATAATTTTTAAAGCTAAGTTTTTCGTTTTTCCGATTTGTAAGCTGACACAAACCTTTTGTCGTTCCAATCCAGATTTCTCCTTTTTTGGTTTTTAAAATACTCAAAATATTATTGCTCGGAAGGGTAGAAGCATCATCATCCGAATGAAAAACCGAAGTAAACAGTCCCGATTTTTTATTGTAAATCGTTAATCCTTTGGAAGTTCCGAACCACATTTCGTTACCAATTTCGCGAATGCACCAAACGGCATTGTTGCTAATGGTGTGATTGGCTTTGGTATGAAGATATTGCGTAAAACGGTTTGAAACAGGATCGTAGCAATTGAGTCCGTTGTAAGTTCCTACCCAGATTTTTCCTAAATTGTCTTCTTCGATAGCTAAAATATCATTGTTGCTAATGGAATATTTATCAGCGGCATCATTCCTGAAAATGGTAAATCGGCTTCCATCATATTTATTCAAACCATCGCGGGTTCCAAACCACATCTGCCCAAATTTATCCTGATGAATGGCAATGACCGAACTCTGCGAAAGCCCGTCAGTAGTGGAGAAATTTTTAAGGCGGTATTTATTTTGGGAAAATAGATTTCCGGAAATAAAAAGTAAAACTAGAAAGACGCTCGTGTATTTCATAGTGTGGGTGTTTAGGTTCAAAGTTGCAAAGTTTTTTTTTCATTTTTGTCATCCTGACGAAGGAAGGATCTTCGTTAGTAATTCTACAAAGATTGTCGATTCAGATTACAGAGCTACTTGCGAAGATCCTTCCTTCGTCAGGATGACAAACTAGACTTTAAAAACTTTGTGTCTTAGTGACTTCGCGGCAATAAACTTTGTTTCAATCGCTTTTTTAGCTGATATTCATATAATGACGGAATTTTTTCAACAGGCATATTCAAAAATTCAATATAAGGATCAACATCATATTTGATTTCAAATTTCGTATTTCCATGAACGCCAATAATTCTCGCTAAAGCGCCGTCCTTCATTCCATACAATAAAAACGATTTTGATGCATCTGGATTTTCGACTTGAACATTTAGATTCCAAAATGTGCTGAAAGGTCCGTGAGAAGGTTTCCAGTAATCTGCACCGCCACCGCCAAATAAAGCGAAACTATTGTTCTTATCGGCTTTTAAATGAACTGTAATATTGTCAAACAAATTTTGATGATTTGCACCCGAATGCTGGTCTAAAACCGGATCTGTAAAAATTTCACAGTTTTGGTACACATTTTTTGTCGCAAAAGTGTTGAAACTTAACGGATGAACAGCTGAATTATGAATTTTTAAGTTCTTAACCAAAATATTATGCACGCCGCCTAAAGTTACGGTATAATGCGCTAAATGCGGCCCATCTGTCGTAATATCCTGAATCGTAACGTTCGAAACTTCTTCTGCCAAAATACCGCTATCTGCATTGGTGATTTTTACATCTTTAACCCAACTATTAAAAAGACGAGTTAAGAAAATCCCGTTATTTCCGGGTTCAACGTGATGCGCCACTCTTGGAATATCTGGAAAAGTAAAACGAAGATGTTCAATTCCTACTTCATTTAGATGTTTCCATTCTACCAATTGCGCTTGATAACTTGGTTTTATTGAAATAGTTAAAGGCGTTTTTAAAGTGATTTTAGAACCCGAAATTTTAGTGATTTCAACTTGCTGTCTCACAATAGGGAGTTTTGGAAATTGCCAATGATGCGAACCTGCTTTTACTTTGGCTCCTTGGTACAAATCTTTAATGATTTCGCCGTTTTCGCCGTCTTTATTAAACAATTGCAATTCGACAACATCGCCGACTTTCAGACCTTTCACATCTGAAACCGTAATAATATGTTCGCTCATTTTCCCCGAACTGACTTTCGCCAACGGTTTCGGTTCTGGTTCGTATTTATCCAGATACGATTTCACACGTTCGCCCGGAACTTGCGTCCAGATAAAACCTCCCGACCACGCATATTGCGAAAATGGAAGATCGATATTATTTTGTGGTTCACGCTGTCTCTTGTCGAAAGTGGTTAAATATTCGCGAAGCTCAGCCAAAACTTCCGAATCTTTGAGATACATCATGGGTCTTGGGCAGTAGATTTCGGTTCCGTTTTCTGCGGAACCAACGCCTCGAAGTACAAAATTGCTTCTTTCGATATACAAAATATCGCTCAGAATAATTCGTCCCGCAGGCAATTGCAGAATGACATTTCCTTCAACAGCGTTGGCGGCTTTAAATGCTTTTAAAAGTGCTTTCGAATCGTCTAACTCGTCATTAGCCTTTACTCCAAAATCAGTGGCATTAATAACTTTTCCATTAACTCCAGGAATTGGGCTTTCGCCGAAATGATAGCCTGCATAACTAAAATCTGGGAGATAATTGGTTTTGGATGTAATGATTTTAGGAAGTTCCTGCGCCAGTAAAGTATTCATGAAAAGACCGCAGGATATAAGAATGGTTTGGCGAATCATGGTTTGTGGTTTTTGTGGTTAGTTAGTTTTTTTTTTTTGAGAGTTTGCCACTAAGGCGCTAAGGCACGAAGTTTTTTTCTCGCAGATTTAGCGGATTTTTTTTTCTCATTTTGTCATCCTGACGAAGGAAGGATCTTCACAAGTCGCTCCGCAAACAGAATCGACAATCTTTGTAGAGTTGCTTGCGGAGATTCTTCCTTCGTCAGGATGACAACAGAACTTAAATACTTTACGTCTCAACGACTTTGCGAGATTAAAAACACAAAGCTTATTTTTATTTCACGCAGATTTTGCTGATTGGAGCAGATTTTTTTCTCATTTTGTCATCCTGACGAAGGAAGGATCGCACAAGTAGCTCGACAAAGATTGTCGATTCTCTTTGCGGAATTTTTTTTGTGATCCTTCCTTCGTCAGGATGACAAAAAAAGCCGCTCAAATCTGCCAAATCTGCGAGAGAAATTAAAAAAACTTCGTGCCTTAGCGTCTTAGCGGCAAAAGCCTATAGAGATCGTTTTATTCCAATTTCAAGTCCGCGGAGTTCAGCAAGACCTCTTAAACGGCCGATAGCAGAATAACCCGGATTTGTTTTTTTCTTCAAATCATCCAACATTTGGTGCCCGTGATCAGGACGCATTGGCAGTTTGCTGTTGTTTCTTTTCTCCACTTCCAAAATTGCTTTTACCACTTCGTACATATCAACGTTGCCTTCTAGATGATTGGCTTCATAGAAACTTCCTTCTTCGTCGCGTTGTGTACTTCTTAAGTGAATGAAATTCATTTTATCGCCATGACGTCTTACAATTCCAGGCAAATCATTATCAGCGCGAACGCCATAAGAACCTGTACACATGGTAAATCCGTTTGATGGAGAAGGAGCAGCGTTCATTAACTCGATCAAATCTTCTTCTGTACTTACCACTCTTGGCAAACCTAAAATCGGGTAAGGAGGATCGTCCGGGTGAATCGCCATCAGGACACCTTTGCTCTCAGCAACTGGAATAATTTCTTTTAAAAAGTGAAAAAGATTATTCTTTAAAGCCTGTCTGTCAATGTGATTGTATGCGCTTAAAGTTACTAAGAAATCTTCAACCGTGTAGGCTTCTTCAGCACCCGGAAGTCCAGCCAAAATATTTCGCTGTAATTTAATTTTATCTTCTTCAGTCAAAGTATCGAAATGATCTCTCGCTTTCTGAATCTGCTCTAGTGAATATTCTTTCTCTGCGCCTGGTCTTTTCAAAATAAATAACTCAAACGCCGCAAAAGCATTGATATCAAAACGTAAAGCTTTCGAACCGTCTTCAACCGTGTATGATAAATCGGTTCTTGACCAATCTAAAACAGGCATGAAGTTGTAGCAAACACATTTAATACCGCATAAAGCTAAATTTCTAATGCTTTCTTTATAATTTTCAATGTATTGAAGATAATTTCCAGTCTGTTTTTTAATGTCTTCATGTACCGGAATACTCTCCACAACCGACCAAGTCAAGCCAGAAGCGCCTTTTTTTGGATCGCCGTTTTCATGTTCGATTTCGACTTTTCGTTTAATGATTTCATCAATGCTCCAAACTTCTCCGTTTGGAATATGGTGTAAAGCCGTTACAATTCCGGTCGCTCCGGTTTGTTTGATATCTTGTAAAGAAACAGGATCATTTGGTCCGAACCATCTTAATGTTTGTTCCATTTTTGTATTTTTTAATTTCCTGCAAGGTTTTTAAAACCTTGTAGGTATTTTGATTATTAATTTGCGTAAAGTATATACCTACAAGGTTTTGTCCCCAAGCTTCGGGATTGCAGGAGCGGGAAATATTAAATGCTTGTAACGGCAAAACCGCCATCAACTTTTAATGTTATTCCAGTCACGAATTTTGACATGTCACTGCATAAAAATAAAAGCGCACCGTCGATATCTTCTGGCGTTCCAAATCTTCCCATTGGCGTGTGATCAATGATTTTTTCGCCTCTTGGTGTTAGTTTTCCTTCTGGAGTCAGTAATAAAGCACGATTTTGCTCTCCGATGAAAAAACCTGGAGAAATTGCGTTTACGCGAATTCCTTCGCCATATTTTTGAGCCAATTCAACTGCCATCCATTGTGTGAAATTGTCGATTGCCGCTTTTGAAGCCGAATAACCTACGACTCTCGTTAAAGGTCTTTGTGCCGATGCAGAAGAAATGTTGATGATATTTCCTGATTTCTGTTTTGCAAATAGTTCAGCAAAAACTTGAGTTGGGAGCATCGTTCCGATAATATTCAAGTCGATTACTTTTTGCAGATCATCGCTTTTCATATCATAAATAGCCTGATCTGGCTGAATCGTTGCACCAGGCATATTTCCGCCCGCAGCATTAATCAAAATATCAAGATGACCGTATTTTTCAACGATGAAATCTTTAATTTTTTCTAATTCTTCTTTAACCAAAACATTCGCCTGAACCGCAAAACCTTGTCCGCCGTTTGCTTCAAGCGCTTTTACAGTGGTTTCTGCTTTCTCAAGTGATTGAGAAACGATTCCGACAATAACGCCTTGTTTTGCCAATACATTTGCAAAATTGCTTCCTAAAACTCCGGCACCTCCCGTAATCAGAGCAATTTTTCCTTTTAAATTGAATATTGAATCCATATTTTTAATTTTCAATACTTTATGTGTCAAATTCCAAAATTTGAATTCCAAATTCCAAATGTGGATGATAAAGTACATTTATGATTTATTTAGTTTTAATATTTTGTATTTGAAATTCCAATTTAAAAGTTAAGGTTTCGTTTTAGTTGGAATTTGGAATTTAAAAAAATTGGAATTTAACTTCTGATAGCTTCAATCAAATCCAAAACTCTTTTTGTTTCTTTTTCGATTGTCTCGTAAGCTTCGTATTCCATCACTTGTTTGCTAATTAATTTGCTTCCCATTCCAACCGCAGAAACGCCTGCCTTAAACCATGTTTCGATACTCTCTTTAGTAGTATCAACACCGCCAGTTGGCATAAAAATTAAATTTGGAAAAACATCTTTAATTCCAGCCATGAAATCTGGGCCTAAAATATTGCCTGGGAAGAGTTTAATGAATTTTACTCCAGCATTTTCTGCGGCAATAATTTCTGTCGGAGTCATACAGCCTGGAGCATACAGCACTTCTTTAGAAATTAAAAATGAAGCCACTTCAGGAACAAAACCCGGACTGATAAAAAAGTCAGCTCCTGCTAAATAATAGGTTTCTGCCTGCGCTAAACTTTTGATCGTTCCAATTCCTAAAAGCATTCCTGGCATTTCAGCATTTCTCACTTCAATCATTTTTTTGAAATTAGAAAGTGCTTCTGGGCCACGGCTCGTGTATTCAACCGCTCTGATTCCAGCGTTGTATAATGTTTTTAAAATGGCAATGCTTTTACTTTCGTCGGCATTGAAGTACAACGGAAGCATTCCTTGTTTTATAATGACATCAATCGAGTTCTGAATGGTACTCATAGTTATATTTTTACTTTAATGACAATTTTTTTCAATGTTCCTTCGCCAATCATTGCGGTGTGAACATCTTCTGGAAACAAGATTGCAAATTGTTTTTCCTGCATTTCAAAAAACGTATCTGGTGTATCATGGAAAAATCGAACATCTCTTTCATCACTGTATTCGCCATTCGGATTTACACATTTTTCTCTCGGTTTCCATGCAAAAGTTTCTGGCCCTTTAATCGAAATCTGAATATCGATGTTTTTATCATGGCATTCAAAACCTTTTACGGCTTCTTCTTTTGTATTTCCTTCTCCCACAATTACAATTAGTTTTAAACCTTCACCAATTTCAAAAGCGCCTTCTTCAAGATTCGCAATATCATTTTGGCTTACATAATCAAAAGCTTTCTTGAAATTGGGATGCAAACCGTAGTATTTTGATGCATTATGTAAGGAATCTAGTATCATTTTAATTCGTTTTATTTTGGTTTCTCGATGTTATGTTTATATTTGCGTGTGCGTACACGGTAGTTTTACAAATGTATGCAAAATGTAATGTAAAACAACTTATTTTTGATAAAATAAATTAATTTTACCTAACTGCTTTTATTTTTTTAACTTAAAAAGAATCAATATCATAACTATAAAAAAAATTGCCGAACTAGCTAATGTTTCTGCCGGAACTGTCGACAGGATTATACACAAACGCGGACAAGTAGCGCAAGAAACCGTTGATAAGGTTAATGCGATAATTGAAGAGTTTGGTTATACTCGAAATATATTGGCGAGTAATTTGGCTTTGAACAAGAAATTTCACTTTGCAGTCTTCCTTCCAAAATCAGAAACCTTGGAATATTGGAAAAGTCAGGCTGATGGAATCGAAAAAGCGGCTTTGGAATTCAGCAAATTCGGAATTGTTTTAGATTATTTTTTCTACGATTATAACTTGTCATCGTTCAAAGAATCTGCGCAAAAAGTATTGGAATTTGATTGCGACGGACTTTTATTTGCACCAATTTTTTATGAAGATTCGGTTCAGTTTTTAAAAGAATATGAAAAGAAGAACATTCCAATTGTGATGATCGATTCGAATATTGCTGAAGAAAATGAGCATGCTTATGTTGGGCAAGATGCTTTTCAGAGTGGCTATTTGGCAGGAAGATTAATCAGTTTTGCAGTCAAAAACGAGCGACAAGTTTTGATTTTTAAGATTACACGAGAAATCGAAAGCACTTCTGTGTATCAGCAGCGCATTAAAGGTTTTTACTCGTATTTTGAGGATCATAATGAATTGACGAATTTCAAGTTTTCAGAATTTACCTTAAAAGATTCAGGAATCGATCAGCTGAATTTGGAAATGTTTTCTGGTGTAAATAGTGTTTTTGTACCCAATTCGAGAGCTTATATTGTCGCTCAATTTTTAGAAAAAAACAATATTAAAGGCGTTCGAATTATTGGTTTTGATTTGCTTAAAGAAAACATCGAATATCTTAATAAAGGAGTTATTGACTTCTTAATCAACCAAAGACCCGAAGATCAGGGTTATATGGGTATTAATTATTTGTATAAAAAGTTGGTTCTTCAAGAAGAAACGGAACGTACGCATTATATTCCGTTGGAGATTATTTTGAAGGAGAATTATTTTCCTGCTAGGCGATAGTTTTTTTGCCGCTAAGGCGCTAAGGCGCAAATTTTTTAATCTCGCAAAGTCACTGAGACGCTAAGTTTTTGTTTCACGCAGATTTGAAAAGATTTAAGCAGATTTATTTTTAATTAAAATCTAAATTAAATCTGCTCCATTCAGCAAAATCTGCGTGAAATAAAAATCATTTTAATCTTATAATCTGTGGGTTAAAGAAATCTTTTGAGCCTTAGCGCCTTAGTGGTAAAAAAAAACATTACTTCTTCACCTTCACAATCAAAGGATTATTAATCTTCTCCGCAAAAGCACTCAAATATTTTTCCCATTCTTGTTTGGTTTGAAATGGACTTCCTTTTTTCCATCCAAAACCAGCATAATAAACTGCTTTGTTGTTTGTAACCGAAATATTTCCATACAAATTACTGAGATCTTTTTCATCCGTCACATGATGATCAAAACTAATCAAGTTGCTTTTTGGAACAACCAATCCAGTTCCAATTTCAGAATCATCGATAGGTTCCCAATAGCTTAGCCAGCCTTCTTTTAGGTTGGTGCCAATTGTGCCTTTTTTCTCGTGAAGCGTTAAACCCGCAGCTATTTCTTTTGTTCCCGTGATATTGATTTCAAAACGAGAAAGCTGACTTCCGTAATCTAAACTAATTAATTTCGATTCGGTTATTTTGTTGCCTTTCGCATCCCAATCGGCATATGTTAAGATGAAACTCGTTCTAATTGGGCCCGTTGTAATCGTTTTCCAACTGATGAAATTTTTCGAAAAATAATACTTTCCATCCACTTTTACGGCAATTCCGCCCACGCCACGGCTGTCACCCACGTGAAAATTATCCAAACCTTCGCCAGTGTCTTTATGATAAGTTCCAGTTCCGTTTGTGGCTTTTTCGTACCATTTATTAATGATCGGATAATCGACTTTTTTGAGCCACGCATCGATTCCGCTGGTTAAAGTTCCGCCTGCGATATTGTCTTCGACCATTTTTTGCGCTACAGGTCCGTACGTTCTAAAAGCGACTTTATTGTTTTCCCAAGCATAATCGTCTGTACGTTCGGGAACAAATCGAGAATAACAATTCACGACTTTTGAAGCAGAAGGATTCGTTCCAGCTAAAACCTCAAAATCCTGTTTAGAAGAAGCTTTTATTTTTGGTTGAAATAATAATACATCTGCATTTCCGTCTCCATCATTGTCAACGGTTTGCGTTTCTAAAAATGTGTTGCCTTTTTTTACTACGTAATCTTCAAGTTTAGCATTAGAAGCTAATCCAAGAGTTTTTTTGGTAAGTTCTACGGTTTCAAATTCACGATCAACTTTTAAATTGTTGGTAACGGTAATGATTTTATTCTGAGAAAAAGCTCCAAAACTAGCAGTCAGAATGGTTATGATCAAAAGATGTTTTTTCAAAATTCTTTGGTTTTATATTTTAAAAATAGGTTTGATAGGACTATAAAAGTACAAATCAAATCGGATTTGAAAATACAGAATAGGTGCAATTTTGTACAGAATATTGATTATGAAACTGTTTTTAAAAATAGTTATGAATGAAAACCTTATCTTTAGTATAAATATAAAATGATGAAACAAAGCGCCGGAATATTAGCATACAAATTTGTAGACAAAACTATTTTTTTCTTTTTGGTTCATCCAGGCGGACCATTTTGGAAAAACAAAGATTTAGAAAGCTGGTCGATTCCAAAGGGCGAATTTACTGCTGATGAAGATCCGCTGGAAAATGCGATACGTGAATTTAAGGAAGAAACGGGTTTTGAAGTCGATGGTGATTTTATCAAACTGGAATTCGTAAAACTGAAATCGGGTAAAATCGTTCACGCTTGGGCAGTTGAATTTGATCTGGATGAAACTTTGATAAACAGTAATAGTTTTGAAATAGAATGGCCTCCAAAATCCGGCAAACTTCAAAGTTTTCCTGAAGTTGATCGAGCTGAATGGTTTCAAACTGCCGACGCTTTAAAGAAAATAAATCCCGCTCAGGCCGATTTTATTGTTCAGATGGTTTCTAAAATTTCATCTTCACTTTAAAATTTCGACCTTACAAGATAATTTTCGTATTTTCCATTTCGGTTCGCCGATTATTTTATGAGGAAGTTTTAAAATGTAATAAAGAATATGGAAGTTAAATGTATAATTTTCGATTGTGACGGAGTTTTGGTCGATACAGAAAAAATCGGTAACGGAATCTTGCTTGCAATGGCGCAAGAACATGGATTCGAAATGGAACTCGAAGACGCTTATCGCCACTTTAACGGCCGAAATTTAAAAGATTGTTTCCGTCATATAGAAGAAGCTATCGACCAAAAACTGCCTGAAAATTTTGAAACCCAATATCGCGAGAAAAGTTTTGAAGCTTTTAAAACGCAAGTAAAACCAATGAAAGGTGTTGTTGATTTTATTGAAAAATTGACAATTCCATACTGCGTGGCTTCAAGCGGACCTGTGGAGAAAATTCGTCTCAATTTAGAAGTCGCAGGATTATTAGATAAATTCGAAAATAAAATATTTAGCTCGTACCAAATTGGAAGCTGGAAACCAGAACCGGGAATATTTTTGCATGCTGCCAAAGAAATGGGTTTTGAGGTAAAAAACTGCATTGTTTTGGAAGACAGCAAAGCGGGAGTAAAAGCAGGAATCAGCGGTGGATTTAAAGTGTACGGTTTTGCCAACGGTTTTAATGACAAAGATTTGAAAGAAGAAGGAGCAGAGCTTTTTAGTTCGTATGAGGAATTAAGTGAGAAGCTTGGGATTTAAGTTTTGTTTCAAGTTTCAAGTTTCAAGTTTGTTGGAGTGGGCTTCTCCCGAAGTTTCGGGATCGCTCAGCCTGACAGAAGAATAAGTTTTAAATTGTCTGCCTGAGTGAAGTCGTAGGCTTCCCGTTTTTTAATTCTCAGTTAACTTTGTCAAAGTTCAAAACTTTGACAAAGTTTAACATTGGAATTTGGAATTTAAAAAAATTGGGATTTCAGTAAAATGGGCTTCGACTCCGCTCAGCCTGACAAAATAATTCTAAGCTAACTTTGTCAAAGTTCAAAACTTTGACAAAGTTTAACATTGGAATTTGGATTTAAAAATTTGGAATTTCCCAATTGCCACATTTTCTAATTTTAATGTAATTTGTTACAATAAAATTAATTTTCTTATATTTGAGTTTGTACATTCGTTTTTTTAGTGAGCTTTTTATGATGAATTTGTAATGATTTATTAGGAAAACGTTTGGATTTTCTTAGAAAATAGCTTTCCCAAAGAGTTGTTTTTTTAAGATTGTGATTTCCCAAAAATCACAAAACTAACCTACAGACACAAATTGAATGATGAAATTTAAAATTAGAATTTTACTTCTATCGCTTTTATTTTCTCCAATTATCAATTCTCAAATCAAAAAGATTGGAGTTCCTTTTATCGCTAATTACAGTCCGAAAGCTTATAAGGCAGCTTCAGAGAATTGGGATGTTTTACAAGACTCAAAAGGTATGATGTTTTTTGCCAATCATTTTGGAATCATGCAATTCGATGGTGTTCGTTGGGCCATTGTCACACAGCCAGAAAACCGAAGTATGGTTCGTTCTATGACAATCAACAAAAACGATAAAATGTACGTTGGCGCTCAAGGTGATTTTGGTTTTGTGATTCAATTGCCTAATGGACAATATCAATATACTTCTTTGGTGAAATTGCTTCCAAAATCCGCTCGAAATTTTGGGGATGTATTGCATACCGTTATTCGGAATAATGAAGTGATTTTTTTCTCTTACGAAAGGATTTTTATTTATAAAAACAATTCAATCAAAGTAATAGATGCTAAAACCACGTTTGATGATTTCTTTGAAGTCGGAAAAGAAATTTATGTTTCAGACAATGAAAAAGGATTATTAAAGCTAAAAGGCGATGCATTACTCCCAGTCGAAAATGGACAAAAGTTTGCTGGATTGCAGGTAAGAAAGATTTTTCAAACCCGAAACGGACTTTTATTATTCACTCAAAAAAATGGACTTTTTATTTTTAACGGAAATCAAATAAAGCCTTTTGTAACGGAAGTTGATCATTTATTAAAGCAAAATCAGATTTCAGCAGGAATCGAATTTTCTGACGGTTATTTCGGAATTGGAACGCGCCAATCGGGGTTGATAGTTATAGATAGTGCCGGGCATTTGATTCAGCATATTGATAAACAAATGGGACTTCAGAATGAGTATGTGACCAATTTTAAAATCGATAAAGAAGGTAATTTGTGGGTCACGCTTAAAGGCGGAATTTCTTTGATTCAAATTTCGTCTCCTTTGTCCAAAATTATAGATGGCACTAATTCAGAAACCAAAATTTATTGCAGTCAGATTTACCAGAATAAATTGTATATCGGTACAGACAACGGTTTGTTTTGGCTAGATTGGGAAGCGTATAAAAGCGGAAAAAGAGAAAACATAACCTTTCAGCACGTTTCTGGAATGTCTGAAATGGTTTGGAATGTGGGCATTTTCGGCAATTCGTTGTTGGCTTTTGAAAAAAATGGAATATTCGAAATCAACGGAAATTCCGCGAAAGCGTTAGCTAAAATTGATGGTGCTTGGCAAGGAATTTTAATTCCGAATCGTTCTGATTTATTGCTTGTTGGAGGTTATACAGGACTGTATCTGCTAAAAAAAATAAATGGTTCTTGGGTTTTTCAGCATCGCATAAAAGGTTTTGAAGAAAGCAGCAGAATTATGGAAACCGACCAACAAGGAAACATTTGGATTGCGCATGGTTATAAAGGAATTTACAAACTTAAATTCAATGCAAAATTTGATTTGGTTACGGATATTCAATTTTATAATGATAAAAATGGTTTTCCGTCAAGTTTGTTTTTGAATACTTTTAAAGTTAATAATCAAATTTTGTTTGGAACCACAAAAGGCGTTTACAAACAAGATATTTCATCAAAAAAAATGATTCCAGATCCTTTTTTTAAAAAGTATCTCGGATTAGAAAATCATATTCGATTGGTGAAACCAGATAATCAGGGCAATATTTGGTACGTTTCTGGCGAAAATACGGGAAAATTGAACAAGCAGAAAAATGGAAGTCTTAAAGTAGAAGAACTTCCTTTTCGAAAACTTCGTTATTTATATGTTCCTGGTTTCGAGAATATTCAAACGACACAAAGCGGCGATGTATTCTTCGGAACACAAGAAGGTTTAATTCATTACAGTGCCATTAAAAACAAAAAATATCAAACGGAATACAAAGCTGTTATTTCTGAAGTTAAATGTATTTTCCCAAAAGATAGTTTACTGTTTTCCAGTCGTTATGATGTGCTTCCGAACAAAACTGGATCGGTAAATGATGCGTTTTCGACTGTTTTGTCACATTCTAATAACGCACTTCATTTTTCTTTTGCATCGCTTTGTTCTGATGATGCAGATGCTACAAAATATGAATATTGGCTGGAAGGTTTTGAACCCGCTTGGTCCGATTACAGTCTTCAAACAGAAAAAGAATACACTAATTTGCCTGAAAATGAATATGTTTTTCATGTAAGAGCAAAAAATATGTACGATGTAGTGAGTGAAGAAGCGGTTTTTCGATTTGAAATTTTACCGCCTTGGTATAGAACTTTTTGGGCTTACTTATTTTATTTTGCGCTTTATAGCATTGTAATTTATTTGATTGTGAGATATCAGAAATCTGTTGCAGAGCGTCAACGTCGCCAATTAATTGAGAATCAGGAAAAAGAATTGCTTCGAAGCCGTGCAGAACTTAATGAGCAGAAACTGACATTGGAACAGCAAAATATGGCAATTGTTCGAGAAAATCTTCAAACGACAATTAATCTGAAGAATGCTAAAGTGGCTTCGAACACGGTCAATCTTATTCATTTAAATGAAATTTTGCTTTCGATAAAAGAATTAATCAGTCAGATTGATAAGAAAAATGATCCGAATGTAAACTTTAGTCTTTTGACGAAAATCAATAAATTAATCGACCACGAATTGCAGGGAGATAAACATTGGAATGAATTTGAAGAAATTTTTAATCAACTGCATGATAATTTTATGCAGCGACTAAAATCAAGTTATCCAGAATTGACTCCGCGCGATATGCGATTGTGTGCGTATCTGCGAATGAACTTCAATACCAAAGAAATTGCACCGCTTTTAGGAATTTCTGTGCGTGGTGTTGAAGATACGAGATATCGCATTCGTAAAAAACTGCAGCTTCCATCTGATACCAACATAACCGAATTTATTCTTAATTTTTAAATTTCATCTTGTAAATGAAATCCTAGGTAGTTTTACGGTTTTTATGCGCTATTTATTACAATTTTTTACTAGTACCGTAGTCAAACCGTACTCCAAAATGTAAGTCTTGCCTGATTTTTTAGTTAATATTGCGGTGTTATTGTCGGAAAATACAATCTGTTTTTTACGAAATAGATTTTTGAAGGAATAACAATTACTAACTAAAAAACCTATTTAAAAATGAAGCAAAATGACTTTTTTCTCGGCCGACCACCGAGAAGCAATTCTTATGTAATTAAACAATTTTGTGTGGCAGTTTTATTTTTACTGTTGCCAATTTTAAAAACTCAAGCCCAATGTAATACGCTCGTTTGGTCTGATGAATTTAATGGTACAACAGTAGATTTAACCAAATTGCAAAGCATCTCTGGAAACGGCTGTCCGTCGCTCTGCGGATTTGGAAATGCTGAGGCACAGCGTTATGACCCCAATCAGGCGACAATTGTAAAAGAAGGAACAAACAGTTACTTAAATATTGAGGCAAAATATGCTCCAAGTTCGCAATTTCCAGATCAGCCTTATGCTTCTTCAAAATTGACCACAGAAGGAAAGTACTCTTTAAAATACGGAAGAATTGAAGCTCGTATGAAACTTTCTAATGCGCAAGGGGCGTGGCCCGCTTTTTGGATGCTCCCAGTCAATGGAAATTGGCCTTTTACAGGTGAAATTGATATTATGGAAGCCAAACACAGAAATCCGAAATCTATAGATGGAACGATTCATTATGATGGCGGAGGTTATCAATTTACAGGAAGAAGTTACAGTTCTCCAACTGATTTATCTTCAGATTTTCACGTATATGCTGTAGAATGGGGACCAAATATTATCAAATGGTTTGTAGACGATGTTTTATTTCATACGGCGACGCCAAATACAACGGTAAATGGAGGCTGGCCTTTTAATGACAGCAATTTTTATATAATTTTGAATCTCGCAGTTGGAAGCTACGGAACACCTTATACGAGAGTTAACGGTGTGGGAGTAGAGCCACTTCCTGCCGATTTCCCAGCAAAATTGCAAGTCGATTATGTTCGTGTTTATGACGGGAGTTTTAAATATGCGGTAACCGGCGACAACAAAGTCTACCAAAATGAAACTAGTAAAACCTATTCTGTTAATGCAATTGCGGGGGCGACCTACAACTGGACTGTTCCAGCAGGAGCAACAATTGCATCAGGGCAGGGAACAAACTCGATTACCGTAAATTGGGGAACTTCTGGAGGAGATATTTCTGTAGCGGCAACAGTTTCTGGCTGTAATGTCAATAACTACAAATTGGCGGTTACGACCGAACCGGCATTGCCAGTTGAAAAAATACATGAGGATTTTCAAAGTAATCGAAATGTATTGTATCCAGTAAAAACGGGAGTTTTGACAGAGGCTGTCGCGAATCCTTCTGCAACTGGAATTAACACTTCTGCTTTGGTTGGAAAATATGTTCGAAATTCAAGCGAATTGTATGATGTTTTGAATATTAGAAATGTAACCATCACCAATGCAAACGATTATGTTTACGGAAGAAAAAGACTTTCATTTGATATTTATACTTCTGCGCCAGTTGGGACGAAAATTTCGATGCAATTAGAAAACAGTAATGTGACGACTGCGACGAATTATCCGTCAGGAAGACATAGCGGTTTTAAAGCTACAACAACAGTTCAGAACAAATGGGAAACTTTAGAATTTGAATTTGAAAAAATAATCGATCCGAATACAAGTGCTTTGGCAATCAATAATGTGGTGCTGCTTTTTGAATCCAATTCGAATTCTGGAGCGACTTATTATTTTGATAATCTGCTGACAAAAGCAGCGCCAGAAAAACCGATTCTTGTAACAGACGTTCTGCAAAATTATGACGGCGTAAATAAAATCATAAAAGGAACTACAACGGGAACCTATTCTATTGTGGCAAATCCGGGAACGAATTCGGTTAACGCTTCCGCGAATGTGGCGAGATACGTTCGAAATGCATCGGAACAATACGACGTGCTTTTCTTCAATACACAAAGCACGATTGAAGATGCAGGTTTATTGAAAAATCAGACTAATAAAATCATGATCGACGTTTATACTTCTGCGCCAATTGGAACGGTCGTGAGTTTGAATTTGGAAAACAGTGCAACTTCGCTCCCAGCCAATTATCCGACAGGAAGAAATAGTAATTACGTAGCCATTACAACCAAACAAAACCAATGGGAAACGCTGACTTTTTACTACAATTCTAGCCCAGATGCGGGAACTTCAAACTTGGCGGTTAATCAAATGGTTTTATTATTTAATTCGGGTTCGTACACAAGCGACACGTATTATTTTGATAATATTAGAATTGGGTCAACTAAACTTCCAGACACTTTTACGCAAGGTGTAGTGTACGAAGATTATCAGACGATTCACAATATCACCTTTAGAGATGCAATTGGAACGTACACGCCAAACACGGCAAATCCAAATGCAAGCGGAATCAATACTTCTTCAAACGTTGGAAAATACGTTCGCAAATCAACTGAATTGTATGATAATTTCTCATTTAATACGACAATAAACAATATTGGAGATTTCAAAGGCGGAGTTAAAAAGTTCGCGATGGACGTTTATACTTCTGCGCCAGTTGGAACCGTGATTTCTTGGCAGGCAGAAAGCAGTGCTTCGGTTCCAGCGAATTATCCGGTTGGAAGACACAGTATTTATCAGGGAGTTGTAAAACAAAGCAATGCTTGGCACACCGTAACTTTCACGTATGCAAGTTCGCCAGACGCTTCGACTTTAGACAGCGAAGTAAACCGTTTTGTTTTCTTGTTTGAACCAGGAACCAATTCTGGAAATACGTATTATTTTGATAATCTGAGAGCTTTAAATTTAGTTTCAACAGAAAATCCGAATCCTACTGTGAATTTAGCTTTGAATAAAACCGCGACAGCTTCGACATTAGAAAATACGACGTTTACAGCAAACCAAGCGACAGACGGAAATGCAGGTACAAGATGGGCGAGTTCTTTTGCGAATGCGACAGAATGGATTTATGTTGATTTGGGAAGCAATTACAACATCAACAGAGTGGTTTTAAAGTGGGAAGCCGCTTATGCAACGCAGTATAAAGTGCAGCTTTCAACTGATACTGTTTTCACAGAAAATGAAACAGTGAGCAATCAAACTGCCTCAGACGGAGGAACAGATGATTTAACGGTAAGCGGATCAGGAAGATACCTTCGAATTTTATGTAATGCGAAAGCTTTGTCTCCGTACGGATATTCATTATTTGAAATTGAAGCTTACGGATCGGCAGCGACTTTAAGCGCTAAAAAGGCTTCAAATACAGCAGAAGAATCTCAATCAGAAGAAACTGTTTTTGCAGTATATCCCAATCCGACCACTAATTATGTTCAAGTTTCATCTCCTGAAAACTTAGACAACAAAGTCATTACGATTTACGACAATACTGGAAATTTAGTTTTACAAAACAAACTTCAAGGAAACGATAGCGTAATTGACGTAAGCAGACTTCGCAGAGGAATCTACATTCTGAACTTCAAATCAGATCAAAAAAGCTGGACTAAAAAACTGATTAAGAAATAATTTTTTGAATCCGTCGAGTGCAATTCAAGGAAGGCAGACCAATTGTATCTAGCGGATTTATTTAGTCATTCATTTGAAAATGGCTTTGGTTTAAAATTTATTTACGTAACCCCAAAATTATTTAGATATGAATAAAATTAGACTTCAAAGATTTTCGTTTTTGACAACACTTTTTCTAGTGTTTTCAAGCCTAATGCACGCCCAAGGGCCTGTGCCTTTTACGATTAGTAATAATTCGACGTTTGCCGACAGCGAATTATATGTTGCCATCGTCGGTATCGATTATACAACGGGAAACCACGTTTGGGTGAATGCCAAAACGAGTCAGGTTTTGCCAATGAACGCTTCTTATAATACGGTTACAGGGCCAACTTATGGCGGAAACACAGGTCCTGGACAAAATTCTAAGTATGCTGCTTGTTTTACTAAGTTGAGCGAAATTCCGAACAAAACTTTTACACTGCCATTAATTGCAGGATGTAGAGTTTTTATTTCTAAAGGTTCTCAGCTGTATTTTTACTTTTTTGGTGCCAACGGAGCTCCTTCAGGATATGCATCGCCGAATCCTCAAAATGTGACAGATCCGAATCAGGGAATTTTGTATGAAATGATCGAATTGACCAATAATCAATATGGTTTCTTCGGAAATCCGACAAGAGTGGATTCATACAAATATCCAATGGGATTGGAATTATTCGGTGCAAACGGTTATCAGAAAAAGGTGGGCGATTTGAAAAAACACGCTGATATTGTAGCCGCTTTTAAAGCGAATGTTCCAGCAGAATTTCAAGGCTGTGTGAACGATGCAACAGGCGAAATTACAGCGCCTTCTAAAACCGCAGCTTACGCCGAAGGATCTGGACCATACGCAAATTATTTGAAATCATACATTGATGCGATTTGGAACAAATACAAAAATGAAGATTTGATCTTTTACGCAGGAGATGCGGGAGTTTTTAAAGGTAGAGTAATTGGAGAACAGCTAGAAATGGTTGGACAATCTGGAGCTTTTGTTGGAAGAACGGGACGTGTGCAAAACCGACCAACAACGCAAGAAGCTTTGGAAGGAAAAGGTGTTTTGGACAGAAGATTGGTTGATGGAGATTTAGATCTTGTAATTCAATCGCAATTAACGGCGGCGATTAACCGTCACGTTGTCAATACCACAACTGCAAATCCAGGTCAGCAAAATTGGTACGATGCCTCGAAATATTATCAGGTAAATCCAACGAATCATTATTCTAAATTTTGGCATTTACCAGGAATTAATATTGATAATTTGGCTTACGGATTTGCTTATGATGATGTTGCCGATCAATCGCCATCGCTTCATTCGCCATCGCCAACAAAAGTTATCGCAACATTTGGAGGTTATGCAGGATTAACACCTTCAGTTCCAGCTTCAACAGATGTAATTACAGTTTACAAAGATTGCAACTACACAGGATTCTCTGGCGGATTAACGATTGGAGATTACAATTTAGCTCGTTTAAATTCTTTAGGCGTTTTAAATGATGATATTTCTTCGCTAAAAATCACTCAAGGCTATCAAGCGATTTTATATCAGGACGATAATTTTACAGGAACTTCAACTGTAATTAATTCTGATAATTCTTGTTTGAATACCACTTGGAATGATAAAGTAAGTTCGATTAGAATTATTGCAAACGGAACTACAACTTTAGGAAACCAAACTTTCTTCCTTCAAAACAGAAATAGCGGTTTGTATATGGACGTTTGGAATTCAAGTATGTCAAACGGAGCAGGAATTAATCAAGGTGCTTTGAATTCTGGAAACAACCAGAAATTCACGCTTACGCATTTAGGAGACGGAATGTATAAAATCATTGCGAACCACAGCGGCATGTCAATGGATATAAACAATTTTAATAAAGCTAATGGTGCGAGAGTAGAGCAATACCCATACAATGCAACAACAAATCAGCAGTTTATTTTGGTTTCTACAGGCGATGGTTATTATAAAATTGTTGCCCGTCACAGCGGAAGAATCGTTGAAGTGGCAGGAGCAAGTACAGCTTCTGGAGCAATTGTACAGCAATGGGATAACAACAACCAAACTTGCGGACAATGGAAATTAGTTCCAACTACAACTTCTCAAAGTTCCGTTTTAATTCAAGCAGAAGATTACTCTTCAATGAGCGGCATTCAAGTTGAAGCAACTACAGATACTGGCGGAGGTTCAAATGTTGGTTACACAGAAACAGGCGATTGGTTAGCGTATAACAATATCAATTTTCCAACAACAGGTTCTTATTTAATTGAATACCGAGTTGCAAGTGCTTCAGGCGGTGTGCTTTCATCAGATTTGAATGCTGGTGCTATTGTTTTAGGAAGTGTAACTGTTCCAAATACAGGAGGATGGCAAAACTGGCAAACGGTTTCTCAGACTGTAAACGTGAATGCAGGAACGTATAATTTCGGAATCTATATTCAGAATACTGGAATGAATATCAACTGGATTAAAATTACAAAAGTCGCAGGAACAGCTAAAATGGCTGCCGCTGAAACAGTTGAAGAAGAACCAACTGCAACAGAATTAAATGTTTATCCAAGTCCAGCAGAAAGCACTCTTTTTGTTACAAAATCGGTGAGCGGAGAAAAAGTAAGCATTATAGATCAGACAGGAGCATTAGTTTCAGAGCAAAAAATCAATAATAACAGTATTGATGTTTCGCGTCTTAGAACTGGAATCTATTTTGTTGTTTTCCATAAAGATGGAGGAAAAACAGTTAAACGTTTTATTAAAAAATAATTTCAAAAGAAGTACAAGCCTTGGACATTTCACGAGAATTGTTCAAGGCTACTTTAACGCAATAATTAACCCCTACTATTAACTATTGAAAATTGAATATTATGAAAAACAATTACAAAAGAATGCCGCTAAAATGGATGATCATTTTAGTATTAGGAGTTTTCAATCTGGGTTTTGCCCAAAAAAAGGTAATCGCTTATATCCCAAATTGGATTGATTTAAATGCTTTTTCGAGTACTGTTCAGTACAGTAAATTAACGCACATTAATATTGCTTTCGAAAATCCTGACGCAAACGGATATTTGAGTTTTAATTCAGGAAGCAATACGATTATAAATGCGGCACATGCACAAAATGTAAAAGTTTTTGTTTCTCTTGGAGGAGGTTCGGTTTCTGAAGGAGGAGCAATTCGTGACAATTATTTTAATCTGATAACGCCAGCCAATAGAACGGCTTTCATTCAGAAAATATACGATTATGTTGTCGCTCACAATTTTGACGGAGTCGATGTCGATCTTGAAGGCCCAGCGATTAATGGAGATTACGGAGGATTTGTGATTGCTTTAGCGAATAAATTGCATGCCAATGGCAAATTGATTTCGGCAGCGCTTTCAGAAGGATATGGTGGTGCAAATGTACCTTCATCTACTTTTGCGGCTTACGACTGGATCAATATCATGGCTTATGATGCGACAGGACCTTGGGCACCAAACAATCCGGGACAGCATTCTCCTTACAGTATGGCCGTAAATCAGTTTAATTATTGGACTGGAAGAGGATTGCCTGCAAGCAAAGCCGTAATTGGACTTCCGTTTTATGGATATGGTTTTGGAGCTTCTGCTAATCAGGGAATTTCTTATGCGAATATCGTAGCACAATATCCAGGCGCTGAAAATTTAGATCAAGTTGGAAACACGATTTACTATAATGGAATTCCGACAATCAAACAAAAAACAACTTTTGCAATCCAGAATGCGGCGGGAGTTATGATTTGGGAATTGTCTCAAGATGCTACAGGTTCTAAATCTTTGCTTACTGCAGTCAATCAAGTTATTACAGGAAGTAATCCGCCGGCAACAGGAACTACAATTCAGGCAGAAAATTACAATACTATGAGCGGTGTTCAAACTGAAGCAACAACCGATACAGGTGGTGGGTTAAATGTTGGATATTGCGATACAGGAGACTGGATGGCGTACTATAATATTAATTTCCCAACTTCTGGTTCGTACCAAATCGAATATCGTGTAGCAAGTGCGGTTACAGGCGGAAGATTATCATCTGATTTAAGTGCAGGAACGATTCAGCTTGGTGCTATAAATGTGCCAAATACGGGAGGATGGCAAAACTGGCAAACGATTACGCAAACTGTAAACGTAAATGCTGGAACGTATAATTTCGGAATCTATGTTCAAAATACAGGTTTTAATATCAATTGGTTTAGAATAACAAAATCGGGTTCAACAGCAAAATCAGTTGCGCCAGTTACAGACCAATCTATTGCTAGTTTAGAAATTTATCCAAACCCAACAGAAAGCGAAATCTTTTTTACTGCAGAAGTTTCTGGCGGAAATGTAAATATCATTAATACAGAAGGAGGAGCAACTGTTTCTTCTCAAACTGTAAATAATAACAGCGTAGATGTTTCGACTTTAAAATCAGGTATTTACTTGATTTCGGTTGAGAAAAACGGAATCAAAACGGTAAGACGTTTTATTAAAAAATAATTTTTTAAACACATAGAAACATAGATTTTAAAATACCAATTGGAGGTGTTTTTAAAAAATCTAGATTTTAACACATAGCTATATAATGAAGGATTTCTATGTTTATTTAAACGAGTGAAACGCCTTTTATACACAATGCTAATCTATGTTTCTATGTGTTTAAAATAAGCAACATCGTAACCCTTTCACCCAAATCATATGAAAAACAATTACAGATTTAGTTTAAGTCTGCTCGCATTTCTTATTTTTGGAAGTTTTGCCTTTGCACAGACTTCATTAGGTTCGAGTAAGTCTTTTATGAATACTTTAAAGAAGGAATTGACTTCTTCAGCCACTTCAAAAAGTATCGAAAAAACAATTTTACTTCAGGCAGAAAATTCAAATTTTAACGGAAAAATAAATTATAAAGAATCGAATGCCACAAGCGAATTTTTAATTGGAGAAATTAAAAATATCGAAGAATCTTCCTTTTATATTAAAGTAAAAGAAAAGTCTTTGGAAGGTCATATTTTGTTGAAGAAAACCAGAGAAGCCTATAAATATTTTTCTGATACAAATGGAAATGCTTTTGTAGAAAAAGTCGATATCAATACTTTAGTTTGTATCGATTACAAAAATGTACCGACAAAAGACAATACAACTTCTAAAACAACTGCAACGGCTGAAGTTGCACCAGCATTATTAGATTTGCAAAGTTTGCCAGGAGCAGCGGGTTGTGTCATGCTAGATTTTGACGGCTATTATATGCCAGCAGGAAATCTTTGGAACAATGGAAACGCAATTAATGCAGCGCCTTCAGGAATGAACGATGCTGCGGTACAACAGCACTGGGAAGTGGTTTCAGAAGATTATCGTCCTTTTAATGTGAATGTTACCACAAACGAAGCTGTTTTTAATTCGTACCCAAAAAATAGAAGAATGCGTGTAGTAGTTACGCCAACAAATACTGCGGCTCCAGGTGCGGGAGGTGTGGCGTACATTGGTTCATTTAATTGGGATAATGATGTTCCGTGTTGGGTATTTATTACTTCTGGAAAATCGGGTGGAGATGCCTCTTCTCACGAAGTTGGGCATACTTTTGATCTTGGCCATGACGGACGTACAAGTCCAGCCGAAGATTATTTCTTAGGTTTAGACGGAACTTCTTGGGCACCAATTATGGGCGCGGGTTATTACAGACCTGTTGTGCAATGGAGTAAAGGCGAATACAATAATGCTAACAACAAACAAGATGATGTGGCCATTATTGCGAGCGCTAAATTTGGAGTAGGATATCGCGGTGATGATTATGGAAATAATACAGCTTCTGCCGCAACTTTAGATTATAATGCAAGCGGACAAATCAATCAGAAAAATGGAATTATTTCTAGCGAAGCCGATTATGATTTTTTCACTTTTACAACTGGTGGAGGAAATGTTTCGATTAATGCAAATACAGTTTCAAGAGATGGAAATCTTCATTTATTAATCAGATTATTTAATTCGTCAGGAGCAGAAATGGGAACGTATTGGAATTCTGATCCGTTTGCTTTGAATGCTTCTATGAACGTGAATCTTCCTGCTGGTAAATACTTCATTGGTGTTGATGGAAATGGAGCAGGAAATGCTGGCAGCGGTGGCTATTCCGCTTATGGTTCTATTGGAAGTTATTCGATAACAGGAACAATTCCACCAGGAGGAAATATAAGTCCGTCAACAGATGTTATTACGGCTTACAAAGATTGCAACTACACCGGTTTTTCAGGCGGATTGACAATTGGAGACTACAATCTGGCTCGTTTAAATTCTTTAGGTATTTTAAATGATGATATTTCTTCTTTAAGAATTACACAAGGATATCAAGCAATTTTATATCAAGATGATAATTTTACTGGAGCTTCAACTGTAATCAATTCTGATAATTCTTGTTTAAATACAACATGGAATGACAAAGTAAGCTCGATTCGTGTTATTGCAAATGGAGGTGCAACTTTAGGAAATCAGACTTTCTTTCTTCAAAATAGAAACAGCGGTTTGTATATGGACGTTTGGAATGCAAGCATGACAAATGGTTCAGGAATAAATCAGGGTGGTCTTACTTCTGGAAATAACCAAAAATTTACGTTTACGCATTTAGGAGACGGAATGTATAAAATTATTGCCAACCACAGCGGCCAGTCAATGGATGTGAATGGTTTTAACAAAGCAAATGGTACGCGTGTAGAGCAATATCCGTATAACGGAACAACCAATCAGCAATTTATCTTAGTTTCAACTGGCGATGGTTATTATAAAATTGTTGCCCGTCATAGCGGAAGAATTGTTGAGGTTGCAGGAGCAAGTACGGCTTCTGGAGCTATTGTACAGCAATGGGATGATAATGGACAAACCTGCGGGCAATGGAAATTGATTGCTACCACAACATCTCAGACATCAACTTTAATTCAGGCTGAAGATTACTCAGCGATGAGCGGAATTCAGGTCGAAGCCACGACAGACACCGGCGGAGGTTCTAATGTTGGTTATACCGAAACTGGTGACTGGCTGGCTTATAATAATATTAATTTCCCAACTACAGGTTCGTATTTAATCGAATATCGAGTTGCAAGTGGTGTTTCAGGCGGAAGATTGTCATCTGATTTAAACGGAGGAACAATTATTCTAGGAAATGTTGATATTCCGAATACTGGAGGTTGGCAAAACTGGCAAACCGTTACACAAACGGTAAACGTAAATGCAGGAACTTACAATTTCGGAATCTATATCCAAAATACGGGAATGAACATTAACTGGATCAGAATTACAAAAGTTGGAGCGGGAGCACCAGTCACTTCTGCTGCTATTGAAGAAGAAACAGATAGTGAAACGGTTTTTAATATATATCCAAATCCTGTTTCAGAAACGTTGTTTTTTACGAATGATGTTTCAGGCGGTAATCTGAAAATTGTTGATTCTCAAACCGGATCTATTGTTGCATCCCAGCAAATAAACGATAATAGTTTGAACGTTTCGAATTTAAGGCAGGGAATTTATTTTATTATTTTTGAGAAGAATGGTAAACAAATTATAAAACGTTTTATTAAAAAATAACCCATTTTGCCATAATGGTTTTAGATACATTAAATTTTAGGTTTTTAATGTAAGGAGAAGGCTGTCTGTTTAAGACGGCCTTTTTTGGTTTTTATTCAAAGGGCGTTTTTTTAACCGCAGAGAGCGCAAAGGTTTTTCACAAAGTTCGCGAAGTTTTTTAAGCTAAATTTTATAAATAAAAAGTTCGCAAAGCTTTGCCTTAAATTAACCTTACGAATTCTATATTAAACATAGCCCAATTTTTCAACCTTGGGTACGTATTGTGTTTCAATTTTTGTCATCGAAGGTTTCAACTTTGGGTACGTGTCGCGCGCGTTCCAATCTTTGTGTACCCAAGGTTGAAACCTTGGGCTATGTTCTGAATAAAATGCGAAATGATTATATAAAAAGCTTTGCGAGCTTCGATTTGTAAAATCTTTCTCAAAAAAACTTTGCGAACTTTGCGTATTCATTGCGCTCTTTGCGTTAAAAAAATAAAAAGAGCTTATTTCAAACTCTTAATATCGCCATTTTTCAAATCAACTGAAAAATGATTTGCAGGAACTTCATGCATGAATTTGTTGAAAATGATAAGAAACAATTTCATCTGTTTTTGCAACGGATTATCTTTTGAAAAATCTGCTTTAGAACCTTCTAAGAATAAATTGGATAAAACTTTGTATTCATTTGCTCTTTGAATTCCAACATCGGCTAAAGCTAATTCGTCGGCGCTTCTGAAACGATAAAAATCTACTAGAAGATCGTAACCTGTCCAATTGAAATTATCTTTTTTGAGAGTGTTTTTTGCTAAAAATTTCTCAGATTTTGATTCCGCTTCGTTCCATTCTTTTTGAAATTGTTCTTTATTTTTTAGAATAAAATCAAAATCTTTGTCTGATTGCATATTGGCTAAAACCAGTAATTCTTTAGCAGAAACATTCAGAATAAAATCTTTAAAAGCAGAAGGCCAATCGTCTTTTAAGAAACGGAGACGGACTAATTCTTTCAAATGAAAATCGGTAAAATCGTGATAGTTTTTGGTTTTTAAAATGTCAATATTCCAAATATCTTGTGTTTTTTGACTTTCCAAAAACTGATGTTCCGTTTTATATAAATCGAAAAGCTCGTCGTATCTTGGAACATCATCAATAGTAATCGTTTGAATATCGACAAGATTCTCTTTCTTGAAAGTCAATAATTTATAAGCTGGAATATACGCGGCGAGTGAAGGCGTCTGAATATTAACCAAAGTATTTCCTTTTGCAGAAGTTCGCACGCCTGTATCGTTAATATGCATATGACCTCCAAAATGAATTTTCAATCCTGCATCTGCAAAAACCTGCGCCACTTCTTCAACTGGAACACGGTTTAACTGCCATTTGTTTTGACCAAGAAGCTCTTTTATTTCCGCGGAAGCGTCATCATTAAAATCAATCATTGGGAAATGACTGAAAGCGATTAAAGTTTTTCCTTGTTTTTTGGCTTGAGCCGAAATACTTTCAACCCATTTTATGAGATGTTTTTTGTTCGAAAGCACATTATTGTAACCTGTACTTGCTTCGTTATAATTTTTAGAATCTTTTTCAGCAGAAGCATTTTTCTTCGGAATATAAACATTTCCGTCAATCGCCATTAACCAAAGTCCGTCGATTGGTTCTACGACATAACTCACGTCTGGAACTTCATAACCTGGAGCAACTTCATAGACACGATTTTCTAATTTAGCACTTTCTTGAGCTTTTTCGAATGTATAATTTTCATTCGAATAAGAAGAAAAAGGAGTAGCCCAAAATTTGTTTTTTTTGTTAGGATGAAAACCAAAATTCTGAAGCTGGTCGGTAATTCCTAAATAACCCATTTTAGCAATATCGGCGGTAACAACTACGGGCTGTTCGATGTTCAAATTTGGCTTATAAAGGCCTTCTTTGCTATAAATGGGTTGACTTTTACCTTCTTTTCCTAAGAAATCTTCTTTCCCAGATTCTTGAGCAAAAGGCCCAACTGGATCATGATTTCCTGTTGTAATGAAGAATTCTATTCCGTACTTTTTACTGTATTGATCTAATATTTTGGCTAATCCGCGAACGTGAATTGGCTGACCGTCATCTGTATAATCTCCAGGAAGTGCAACGTATTTGATTTTTCGCTTTGCGATATCTTCCAAAGCGGCTATAAATGCAAAATAATTTTCATTGAAAATTCGAGTAGAATGAAGCTGCGACGACATGGTTCGCACCAAAACATATTTTCCTGTTTTCGGATTTAAAACGCCTCTGTAATCTGAATCTGAAAAGTGACCGAATAAATCCTGTAAATGCACATCAGACAGAAATGCAATTTGCGTTCCGTTGAGGTTTTTTACTTTTTGTGCCGATGATGTATGGATGAAAGTGGCAAAGAAAAGTATGTATAGTATTTTAAATCTCGAGTTCATAAGTGTTTTTTAGCTTTTGAGTTTTTTTTTTAACGCAGAGAGCGCAAAGATTTTTACGCAAAGGGCGCAGAGATTTTTAAGATTAAGCTCTTTGAGCAAAGTTCGTAAAGCTATGAGTTAAGCTTAGTGAGCTTATTTATTTTATAAATTTCGCTTTAAAAAATCTTAGCGAACTTTGCGTATCCTTTGCGCTCTTTGTGTTAATTTGACCGCAGAGAGCGCAAAGATTTTTTCGCAAAGGGCGCAGAGTTTTTTTAAGATTAAGCTCTTTGAGCAAAATTCACAAAGCTATGAGTTAAGCTTTGCGAGCTTATTTATTTTATAAAATCTCGCTTTAAAAAATCTTAGCGAACTTTGCGTAAAACCCTTGCGCCCTTTGCGGTAAAAAAACTTTCTGATAAAGAAAATTAAGGCGCAGTCACAGGATTATTTCGAACATAACTTCCATCATCGTATTTAATTTGGTACGGAGAATTGAAGAAAGTGCTTGGCAGATAATAATCGGTTGTGATGATTTGTGCGCCTGATTTTTTGGCTGCTTCAAAATGCGAATAGTCATTAGCTCGCGCTTCTTTGGTATCAGAATCGGCTCTGGTTCTTATGATGTAGCCTTTTTTAACTAAATCTTCAATTGTCGGATCTTCAGCATTATTTCTGAATAAAGCCGCCGCTTCTGGTTTTCCTGGTTCGGCGTTAATAAAAACGGCGCGCCCTTTAAGGGACGGGTGATTCAATGCGTACAAGTCTCTTTTTGCGCCGTTGTTATCTAATAGAAATAAAAATCGCCCTTTGGCTACTTTTAATGTTGGCCAATTGTTATTTAAAACTGCTTCTTCGAGTGTCTTATATTTTCCGCGGACCATGTCGGGAGTAATCAGTTTGTCTTTGCCTAATTCTTTACGAATCACTTTGTCCATTTCGTCAAAAACCGCTGCGGTAAAATCTTCTGGTTTGGTTCCGAAGAAATTCGCATCTCCATCTTTTGGTTCCAAAGTGATGAAAACAGGAACGTGTCCCGGATTGGCATCTGACCATTTTTTTAATTCCTGAAGACAGATTTCGAACGTATAAGCAGAAGTTCTAAAATCGATATCAGGCATGTGAAAAACTTTAAATCCGGGTTTTTTCATCAATCCGTTTGGGTCGTAAGCTTCTTCAGATTTAGCAATATCTAGACCTTTCGGATGCGCATACTTTCCGCCTTTCGCGTCAGCAAAAATGTCAATTTCCAGATTGCGTAAACCTTTATTTAGCTGATTGGTAATGCTAATATGAGTGTATTGCAAACCTTTAAGAGATCGTGTGGTATCTCTGGCTTGTATAAGATTGTATAAATCATTTTCGATCGCGTGACGATAGCTGTTATGCGATCCGATGACCTGAAGCTGGTTAATTTTCAGATTGTCGTTTTGAGCTTGAGCAGTTAAAGCTCCAGCAAATAATAAAGTGAACAAAAATGGTTTCATGATTCTAAAATGTAATTGTTACTGTTGACAGGGGACGCATCAAAAGAAAATTGCATTTTTTGAAAGGGACTAAGTTAAAATCGGAATGCGATATGTGTGTTAGATTAAAAAAAAGAAATCGCAAAGACATTACTACTTCTGCTTCAAAAAAGTAGTATTTCTACAGCAAAAGTGTTTTTTTATTAATTTAAAGATAACCTTGACGCAAAAAAGATTGGCTTTTCATTTTATTATTTTACGATATTAAAAAGCCTGTAATTGCCGTATGAATAATCCTGAAATTTTCGAAAAAACGTACAATCAATATTGGAAAAAGCTTAATGCGTTTTCTTATACGATGACTCAGGACAAAGACTTGGCGCAGAACATTGTTCAAGATGTTTTTGTGGATTTGTGGGAAAGAAAAGAAGAACTGAATATTAATGCCATTGAACCATTTTTGTTTCGAGCGGTAAAAAATCAGGTTTTCAAACATTATCAGAACAATCGTTTTGACCAGACTATTTTAGAAGAAAAATTCGAAGATTACGTTATAGATAATTTTTCGACTATAGATCCAGAAATTATGGATTTACTTTATTCGTTATTAGACAAACTTCCAGAGAAAAGAAAAGAGGTTTTATTGATGTATAAATTTCAAGATATGACGATCGATCAGATCGCAGACGAACTCGGAATTTCAAAACAAACCGTAAAAAATCAGATTTCATCAGCTGTAAAACAACTTCGAGAAGGCTTGAAAGACTTGGCTTGGCTGGCTCCATTTATCATTTTTAATCATAAATTTTAAAATAACTTTCGCTTGACGTTTTCATAATATTTGGCGATAGTACGATTTTGAGTTTTGAGTACTTATAAGAAACAAAACTTGTTTAGTGTAATTGGTAATTTTTGTTTTAACACATAGAAACATAGATTTTTTTCTAAAAAAGAGGCAATTAGAAAAACTAGTTTTTACACATAGCTGCAGGTGTTATGCTATGTTTTTTTAAACTAGTGAAACAGCCTTTAACCCAAAGTAAAACTATGTTTCTATGCGTTGAGAAATTATACTGTAAGGGAACAATAAGTATTATGATAAAAAGATTAAAACATAGTTTAGACTATTTACTCGATAAAAGTTCGCGAGGAAAAACTTCATCAGCAGAAGAAAATTTATTAAATGATTTTGCTTTCAGCGAATATCAAAATTCAAAATGGGATTCTAATGTAATGGGGAATCCTGAAAATGTTTCTCAAAATATTTATGACGAAATTCAGCTAAGAATTGGCAAGAAAAAATCTTTCAATCCTTACTTAAAATACATGGCTGCCAGCATTCTTTTTCTGCTTGGTTTAGGATTTTTCTTGAGACCAAATGTTTTAAACCAAAAACAAATCACATTAAAAACGTCATCGATTCCCAAATCTATCCAATTAAGTGACGGTTCGAAAATTTATCTGGCAGCAAACTCATCATTTCAGTATCCTGAAAAATTTGAAGGCGATCAAAGAACGGTTTCTTTATTAAAAGGAAACGCGTTTTTTGAAGTGGCCAAAGACAAAAAGCATCCATTTATTATTTATTCTGGAGAAATCCAAACCAGAGTTGTGGGAACTTCATTCCACATTCAATTATCAAAATCAAACTGTAAGGTAATTGTTGTAACCGGAAAAGTAAATGTTTCTGGAAAAGGGCAGAGTGTAGATTTAGTACCAAACCAAGAAGCTTTATTCGAAGCTCAAAAATTGACCAAACAAGTTGCTGATAAAGCATTTTTGGTGAATTGGTACAATCAAGATGTAACGCTTGACCAAACGACTTTAAAACAGGTTATTGCCATTTTACAATTTAAATACGGAGTTTCATTTGAGTATAACAACGAACACGTATTAGCAACGCCGTTAACGGTATTCATCAAGAAGGACGCGACATTAGAAAATGTTTTGGAACAAATAAATTATATCACAAACCTAAAATTCAAAGTTTATGGCGAAATAGTAAAAGTGGATTAAAAACAAAAAAGCAGTTGCGGGAACAACTGCTATTAATAATTAAGCATCGTAAAAACAATTACTTAAATCATGTATTTTAAACCTTCTTATTTAAATCTAAAGAGTTTTGCCTTTTTAGTTCTGGCTTTACTTGCCTTTCAGAGTGGCTACAGTAAAACAAACTTAAAAGCGTCAAAAGTAGCAAATAAAATAGAGAAAGCCACCCTTGTTTCTATTTTTTCAAAACTAACACAACAAACCGATTACAAATTCAGTTACGGACAAGCTGTAATTGCTGATAATACATCGTATACAGTAAATTATAGTAATGAATCTGTTACTGCAATTTTGAATGATCTTTCTAAAAAAGCCAATTTCAATTATAATATTAACGGAAAATTAGTTTTAATTCAGAAAACAGTTGCACCAAAAGCGGTAAACACAAAAGCTGTTGATAGAATTAAAGTAAAAGGAAAAGTGGTTGATGAAAATAAACTGCCTATTCCTGGCGCAACAATTACAGAAACTAGTTCGTCTAATTCGACAGTAACCAATTTCGACGGAGAATTTGAAATTACAGTTGGAGAAGGAAAAACGATTGACATTTCTTATATGGGTTATAAAACCAAAACAGTTGCCGTACAAACTGGTTTTATGACAGTTCAATTGGATCCAAATACGGCTGAATTGAACGAAGTTTTGGTTGTAGGTTACGGAAAACAATCTAAAAAAGATGTTACGGGTGCGGTTACACAATTGGAGGCGGGAAGTTTCAAACAAGGTGTAAACGTTTCTGTTGACAATTTAATGCAAGGAAAAGTTGCTGGTGTACGTGTTGTAAATACGAGCGGTGAGCCAGGAGCGGGAGTAAATGTAACCATTCGTGGAGTTGGATCTATTAGAAGCGGAAGTACGCCTCTGTTCGTTGTTGACGGCGTGCCGTTGTCAAATGACGATGTGAGCCCTTCTGGGAGTAACGTAGGATTTGGAACTTCTTCAGCTAAAAATCCATTGAACTTTTTGAATACAAGTGATATCGAATCGATTACGGTTTTGAAAGATGCATCGGCTGCGGCAATTTATGGAGCGAGAGGATCTAACGGAGTGGTTTTGGTAACAACTAAAAAAGGTTCTAAAGGTGAAGGAACATTAACTTTTGACTCTTATATGGGAGTTTCAACTGTGGCAAACAAACTAGATGTTTTAAGCGCAGGAGAATACAGAAATGCAATTAAAGACAAAGCATTCGACCACGGCGGAAATACAGATTGGCAAGATGTAATTTACAGAAGTGCTATTACGACAAACAATTCGCTTTCTTTTTCTAAACAGACAGAATCTGGAAACTATTATGCATCGATCGCGCAAATGGATCAGGAAGGTGTGGTTCGCAACAGTAATTTTAAACGTCTTTCTGGAAGAATTAATGCGGCAGAATCATTTTTAGACAATAAACGTTTGAAAGTAAAAATGAATCTTACGGCAAGTGAAACTAAAGATGACGGAGTTCCAACAAGTGATGACGGTGGTTCTAACGGACAATTGATTGTGCATACTTTAATGGCAAATCCTACACGTTCGGTTTTTGATGCGAATGGAAATTACACGAATTTCAACATGAATGCGCATTACAATCCAGCCTATTTGTTGAGCATTTACCAAGATCAAACGAGAACGTTAAGAGTTTTAGGAAACTTAGAAGCTTCTTTGAGAATCATTGACGGATTAGAATACAAATTAAACATTGGTGTCGACCGTTCGATGGCAGAAAGAAATACAACTATTTTTCCAAACTTAACAGATTTGAATCCGAAAGGAAAATATGTTCAGAATAATTTAGATTCTAAAAACTCTTTGATTGAGCATTATTTAACTTACAATTTAAATTTAGACAAACATAAAATCGAAGCTTTGGGTGGTTTCTCCTACCAAAAATTTGAAAGATCGGGAACAAGTTTCAGCATTGATGGAATTGCGAATCAAGGTGAGGGAGTTCCTCCATCAATCAATCCTGGTTTTAAAGGAACACAATCTGGCACAACGGGTTATGCGCAAGAAAACGAATTGCAGTCTTATTTTGGAAGGTTGAATTATGGCTTTGACAACCGATATTTGGTAACCGCTTCTATGAGAGGTGACGGATCGACTCGTTTTGGTAAAAACAATAAATACGGTTATTTCCCATCTTTTGCTTTAGGATGGAATATTGCTAACGAAAGTTTCTTTAAAGATTCTTCTACATTAAACAATTTAAAATTAAGAGCGAGCTGGGGACAAACAGGAAACCAAGAAGTTGAGAATAAAATTACGCAGGCAAGTTATTCATTGTCTGGAGCTGACGGCTATTATTTATACGACGATTTAAATCTAGTAAACGGAGTTTCTGTAAACAGAACGCCAAATCCTGATTTGAAATGGGAAGTGGTAACGCAGTATAACGTAGGTTTAGATTTCAATTTATGGAACGACAAATTGTACGGAACATTAGATTATTTTAATAAAACTACTACCGATGCGATTTTGAATGTTCCTTCGCAAGCTTTGAGTCCGACAACTACAATTTGGACTAATATTGACGGTAAAATCATCAATAAAGGTATTGAGTTTATGTTGGGGTCAAAAATAGTTGACACTAAAAATTTCTCTTGGAATATCGATATTAACGGTGCGACTTTAAACAATAAAATTGAAGATCTTCCAGTTTCAGAAATCTTAACGGGAACAATTTCAGGGCCTGGACAATCGGGTGTAAATGCTAATATTTATAAAAGCGGATACGCCGCTGGATCATTCTACTTATTGGAACACATTGGTTTTGATGCAAACGGAGGAAATATCTTTAAAGATCAAAATGGAGATGGTAAAATTGATAATAGTGACAGAATTATTATTGAAGGAGCGCTTCCAACTTTCTACTACGGATTTAATAGTGACATGAGATACAAAAACTTTTCGTTCTCGTTCTCAATTATCGGGCAAACTGGAGGTTACTTATTGAATAATACAGGTTTAAATGCATTAAACATAAACAACTTAGCATCAGATCGTAACGTGGCAACAGGTTATTATGAGTCTGGAGCAAATGCGGCAAACTCACCAATCTTGTCTACTTTATTCTTAGAAAAATCAGATTTCATTAGATTAAATACGGCTCGTGTCGGTTACAATTTCGACTTAAAAGGATTAAACTGGATCAACGGATTAACACTTTACATTACAGGCCAGAACTTGATTACGATTACCAATTACACCGGTTACGATCCGTTAATCAACAGTCCGAAATCAAACGGAGGAAACCAATCTATTGGTATCGATTATGCAAGTTATCCAACTTCTAGAACATTCAGTTTTGGAGCAACTTTAAAACTATAATTATTATGAAGACAAATACAATTTTTACTATAAAAACTTTAGCGATATTTTCTTTTATATGGCTTTTTGCAAGCTGCACCAATCTTGACGAAGTGGTGTTGGATGAGGTTTTAGGAGAAGATGCTTCAAATCCTGCTGGAGCTCTTGCAGCAGCTTATGACCGTTTAGGAGACGGAACTTTTGTGGATCACGGAGGCGTTTTCTCTTTACAGGAATATACTACAGATGAGGCGATCTTGCCAACGCGCGGAAGTGACTGGGGAGATGGTGGAAAATGGAGAGACATGCACGAATTTACATGGAAATCGGATAATGCGATTGTGGTGGATAACTGGAATAAATTGACCAACGGAATTACGCGTTCGCTGACCGCAATTCAATCAGTTGAAGAAAGTTCAATTCCAGAAAAGAAGTTATTTTTAGCGGAAGCGAAAGGACTTTTAGCGTATTATTTGTACACAACTTTAGATTTATACGGGCAAGCGCCTTACAGAGATCCGATGAATCCGAATGCGCCTTTGCAGATTTTAAAAGCAGATACGCAAATTGATGTTTTAATTGCCGATGTAGAAGCTCTTCTCCCAGATTTAGCAGAAATGGGAACACAGCAAACCCACCACGGAAGATTTACAAAAGAAGCGGCTTACGGATTCTTAGCGACAATGTATTTGAACCGCGCTGTTTTTAAAGATCGTTTTAATACGGCTTCAACCTTCAATTTTAATGAACCTGCGGCAACTGGAACGGGAACAGACATGGATCGTGTTATTTATTATACTTCATTGCTGATTAATTCTGGGAAATATTCTTTAGAAAGCGATTATTTCAAAAACTTCGCAAGAGACAATGACAAAGGAAAAGAATTGATTTTCGCGATTTCTCAAAAGATCGATTACATCAGAAATGGTTCAAATAGTTTCGCTTATGTGTGTATGGAGCGTAACCAAAGAACTTCTGCTGCTAACAGAGGAACAAACGCTGCGTGTACAACTCCTGAGTTTTTTGCAACATGGGATGGAAATCATGATGATCCAAGATTCCAACAAAAATACCAATATTCTGACGGAACTTGGTTTAAAAATGACGGAACAGACGTTAGTGTTCCAGCAACAGATATTGTGCCTAAAAGCGCTAATTTGCCTTGGTTTCACTTTAACAGAGGAATCGAATTTGGACCTCAATACGGACCAATTTTATTGTCTTCTGGTTCATTAGAAATGGTGAACGGACGTATTAAAGTTTCGCCATTAGTAATGGAAAAAAGCACCACAACAAGAATGGATTTTACGCCTTCTTTAACGTTCAAAAACCCAGCTCAGGCAGTTTTTGCTCAAAACGAAATCAATCAGGGAGCGCGTATTTTTAAATATGAATTTGATCCAGAAGGAGGAAACGGAAACAGTAATGTTGATATTCCGTTATTCCGTTTAGGAGGAATGTACACGATGAGAGCTGAGGCTTATTTCAGAAAAGGAAATACAGGTCAAGCCATGGACGATTTGAACAAATTGCGTACAAGCAGAAAAAGAGAATCTTTATATGGAAGCACTCCAGGAAAAGCGCTGACTTCAATAGATCAAACGGTTTTATATAACGAAATTGGTTTCGAATTATATTGGGAATTGTACAGAAGACCACAAATGATCCGTTTCGGGAAATTTGATCTTCCAGGAACAGCAAAACCAGCTTCAGAACCTTACAGAAGAGTATTCCCAATTCCGCAGTCCACAATCGACGTGACTAAAGAATTCAAACAAAATGAAGGTTACAATTAAGTTTGTGTGTTAGTTTATTTTTTATTTTTTTTTTCAAAAAGCCTGTTTCTAGTGGAGACGGGCTTTTTTTTAAGATGCTAAGGTTCTGAGATGCTGAGATTTTAAGGTTTTTTTACGTTTTATACATTTCTATTTATTCACAAAGATTATCCGTAGAGACGCACTGCTGTGCGTCTAACGTTTTTTGAGAAAATAAGAATGGAAAATCTTATGTTAGATGCACAACAGTGCATCTCTACGATATAATGATTCTGAAAAAAATATCCGCACCGATTATCTGTAGAGACGCACTGCAGTGCGTCTAACGTTTTTTGAGGAACATAAGAATGGAGAAACTTGTGGTAGATTCACTGCAGTGCATATCTACGATATAATGATTCTGGAAGAAATATCCCCACCGATTATTTGTAGAGACGCACTGCAGTGCGTCTAACGTTTTTTGAGGAACATAAGAATGGAGAAACTTTGTGTTAGATGCACTACAGTGCATCTCTACGATATACGGATCTAAAAAAAATATTCGCAAAGATTATCTGTAGAGACGCACTGCAGTGCGTCTAACGCATTTATGGAAAATAAGAATAGAAAAACTTTGTGTTAGATGCACTGCAGTGCATCTCTACGATATAGAAAACTTAGAATCTTAGCATCTTAGAACCTTAGCATCTTTAAGCAGTATCTTAAAAAAATATAATAAACGAATAGTTAAATGTAAGTGTTATCTGATTAGTAATGAGTATATTTGAGTTAAACTGAACACTCTAAAAATGTTCTAATTAATTCATAATTAACTCATAAGAATAAAAGTCATGATACATCAAATTGATACCACAGATAACATTGTTGCCTTTAGAGCATTGGCAGAAGTAACAAAAGAAGATTTTTTGACCACAGTAACTCCAGCGGTTGAGCATTTGGTTAAACAAATTAATGAAATTAATTTTTTATTAGTTTTAGATACAGACATTAAAAATTTTACAGCGGGCGCCTGGCTTGAAGATGGACTTTTGGGACTCAAACATTTAGGAAAATGGAATAGAGCTGCAATTGTGACGGATACAGACGAAATTATTTCTTTTACAAACGGATTTAGTTATATTGTTCCTGGAGAATTTCGTGGTTATAAAAAAATAGAATTTAATAAAGCATTAAATTGGGTGGAAGGAAATATTTCTTAAAATCCAATTTCAATTTTTAGAAATAAAAGAGCGCTTATTCAAAAAATAAGCGCTCTTTTATATGATAGTTTAAAACGATTAGTGGTTGTATTCGATACCGCTGCTTGATTTAGCGTCTATTTTATCTTTACTAACTTGACTGTATTTTTTATAGCAAGCTGATGCTAAAATTGGCAATGCAATGCTTCCTACAACCGCACTTGCATTTGTGTGTCCTGTCTTTTTCAAAACTGCCGATGCCAAAAGAGCACCAACCCCAACGCATACCATTTGTTTTACTGACAGATTTAACGGTTTACTTTCAGGTTTGATTCCGTGTAATAATGGGTCTATAAAATTTAAATTCTCCATGATGTCAATTATTTAATTATACTTATTTTTTAATGTTATTTTTTTTTAATTTTTACTGTCAACGCTGTCAGTTTCGCTTTCAATTTTTTCAATTTCGACTTTTTCCTTTTTTATCGCTTGACGCAATAAGGCAAAAAGACTCATATAAACGTTTGCTGTAAAAACTAGAGAAAACCCTGCCAAAATATATCCCCTCCAGTCATTTAACAAAAGTTTATAATCGCAAATGATCAAAAAGACAATTGTAACGTAATGACTAAAGCAATACTCGCATGTAAGAAGATAAAAGAACTTTCTAGATAAAATGTATCGGTCGTTTTTAGAATGTCTGACACACCATTCATGAGGTTCTCTAAAGATTTCTTCGTGTGTTACAGTCCAGCTAATACATGCAATTGGAATTGCGAGCACAAAAAGCCAGACAATTTGAGTTGCTAAAGTCATATGGATTAATGCATTACAATTTACAATAATTTTCGCTATTCTCTAGGATGATTTTCTGGATAATGCTCTGCGTCAAAATCGTCCAATGGTTCATCTTGATCGAAATCAGAATCCTTTTCTGCTTCATTATTTAAATCAGGATCATATTCGTCATTTAAATCATCTTCGGTGTCATCGTTTGTGATGGCATCATCTTCATTGATAATTCTTTCCTCATTCGGAATATTTTCTGATTTGATAGTAGTGGTATTATGTTCAAAATCTCCTTTTGGATGAGAAATGTCTTCCACAAACTCTTCTTGATATTGATACGGATCTTCATCACGTGCATAATTGTCATTGTCAACAAGTGTGTTTTGCTCGTAATGATCGGGATCGCTTTCGCCAAATTCACGGGTATCATCTTTTTTTAAAACTTGTTTAAACTCGTCGTCATTAGAATAAGTTCCATCAACAAGAGTGTTCTGTTCAATATAATCAGGATCAAATTGACCATAATCATGGTTATGTTGCTTTTCCATAATAGTGTGTTTTCTGATTGTTATTTTTTCAATTTTGAATCTTCGTAATGAAGAATTTTTTCTTTTTACATATTTAAATGTAATTGCGTTCAAAAGCTCTTTGTTATGACGTTCGTTCGGATTTTACTTGATTACTAGCATATAATTTAGTGTCATAACAAAAGCTATAATTACAAATTTAGCCTCTTAGTAGCTGAAAAACTTTATAAATAAATATCTTATAGTTGCATAATTAACAGTTACTTATAATGTAAATGTTGTAAGAAATTATGTAAGTTTACTCTGCATGAAGACTCTACATTTGAGATGAAAATAATATGTAATTAAATTTAAATCGATATGGCATCAGAAAAGGTAACCGCTTGCTGTCAGGCTTTAATTGAAAAAAACTTGACAATATCATTTGCAGAAAGTGCTTCTGCGGGAAAAATGTCTTATGAGTTTTCGACAGTTGTAAATTCGGGAAGAATTCTAATTGGGGGAATAGTTTGTTATCATCCTTCGATGAAGGAAGATTTGCTGCATATTCCGTGGGGGACAATTGAACAATATAGTGCCGAGTCTGCTGAAGTTACCAAGTTAATGGCCCAGAATTTCCAGCGATACATCAATTCAGATATTTGTGTGGGACTTACAGGATTAACGACACCAGGAGGAAGCGAAAGCGAATCAAAACCGGTTGGAACTATTTTTCTACATCTAATTCTACCTGAAAAAGAAATAGCAAAACGTTTTGAGTTTAAAGGAAGTCCAGAAAGTATTATCGATCAAGCTATAGATGTTGTGGCAGATTTAATCTTGAAAGAGATTTAATGTTATAATTATTGTCTTAAATTATCATTTTAATGACTTCTTAAAATAGAATAAATTCAGTTTTCAATATATATTTGTTTCCTTGTTCGCAAATTAATATGAAAAATAATAAAATAACATATAAAGCAAAATTTGGTAATTTAACTTTATATAATGGGCCAAAAAATGATTTTTATTGGGTAGCTATTATTGATAGCTCTAATGATTTATTTTGTGAAACAATTCCAATTAATATTTTTACAAAAGATAAAAAGATATTAAAGGAACCATTGATTTTGTCGAAGGAATAATTTTGAATATTAATGAGTATTTAGAAAAATCTATCCATTTTATTAGGAATACTCTTTTAGAAAAAAGTGAAGAATACAAAATACAGGAAAATGAAAGAGAATTTTTAATTAATGAAGTTATTTTACTTGTTGATCTGCCAGAATTCACATTTTGGGAAAATTCAGATGAATGGATGATTCGATTTGCTGAAGGAAGGTTTAGCATTTGTGACCCTTTAGGAATTGGAGTTACATTTAAATTAGATAAACCTTCAAGTGTAGATAATCTTGAAGATTGTGAGCTTATTGAATAGATTTTTTAAGAGTTATAGTTAAGAGCCGTAGCCGTAAAGAAATTAAACTTTACGGCTTTTTATTTTTAATTACTTTTTAATGTAAAGTGAACCATTTTTGATTGACTTTCTATCTAATAAACCTTCTTGATTTAATTTCTCCAAAATTGCTTTAGCTTCAGAAATTGATTTATCTAAAATTACAGCATATTCTTTCGGAGCCAATGTTAGGAAAATCTCAAACAATTCTAACGGATTTTCATTTTTAATACTTTTCTTTTTTGCTTCAGGAAATAAGGTTAATAAAGCATTTTCATAAGAAGCGTAGGGTTTAGAGCCATAAACAGTCAGTTGGTTGTTATCGGCATCAGCCAAAAATAAAGTTGGGAAACCTCGAACTCCAAGTGTTTGAGCTAAATTTAAATCTTCTTGAAAAAGCTTTTTGGTCTCCCCATCGTAATCTTCCTTTAATTTGTCAACATCCAAACCAGCGATTTCGGCAGCTTCAGCAATGTTTTCCCATTTTGCGATATTCTTTTTTTCAAGATAAAGCTTTTCGCGAAGAATACGCATAAAAGAAACTGCTTTTGATTTACTCTGAATTTGTGCCGCTTTCATAGCAATACAAGAAGGATAAGAAGAATCTAGTGGATCTTCAATCCAAACATCTCCATCGATTGGCATTTTGTAATGCAGACTCGCTTCATCCCAATGATGCGCTACATCAGAAGGTTTGCTTATTCCGCCGCTGTTGTAACTCCAATCCGGCAGTAAACCGCCCATTCGATAATCAATTTCAAAATAATCACCATATTCCAGTTTTAATTTTCTAAGCTGAGGTTCGATTCCCCAGCAAGAAGAACAAATAGGATCAGTATAATAAATGATCTTAATAGGTTTGTTTTCTGTTATAATCGCTGTTTTTTCAATTGATCTTTCGCCTGTAGGCATTTCACACATTCCACTCAGAGGATCACATAGTAGCGGGTTCGTTTTATTTTCACTCATTTTTTGAATTCGTTTGCGACTGGCAGTTCGCACTGCAAATCAGGATTAATAGTAGCGACAGTATTTTCATAATTTTAAAATGTACTCTCGGTTTTTAAATTGATTGCAAAGTTCAGATGAATTTTGACACTAGTCAATTAGTCAAGAAAAGATGACTATAGATCAAGTTTTATAATTAAAATAAGTAACTTTAATCTTACAATAATTATTATTTTTGCCATAAATGATAATTTTAAAACAGAATGTCTCGTTAGTAATGGCAAATACATACACACAAATTCACATACAATTTGTTTTCGCGGTAAAATTTAGAAAAGCACTAATAGCAAAAGAATGGAAAGAAAGATTGCATCAATACATAACAGGAATAATTCAGTCCAATAACCACAAAATGTTGTGCGTGAATAGCATGCCAGATCATATTCATATTTTTATTGGCATGCGTCCAGCAGACTCTATTGCATCGCTAATTCAAAAAGTAAAGGGAGAAAGCACTAAATGGATTAAAGAACAAAAGTTATGTTCGAATTTTGCATGGCAGGAAGGTTACGGAGCTTTTTCATATTCTAAAAGTCATGTTCCGAATGTAATTCGTTATATAGAAAATCAAGAACAGCATCATCATAAGAAAACTTTCTTGGAAGAGTATCTTGAAATGTTAAGGGTTTTTGAAGTGGAATACGATTTGAAATATGTTTTTACGGAACCATTATTATGATATCAAACGTCCCTCCGGGACGATGGTAGGATTGGGTATGATGTTGTTGCCGACCAAATGTTCCTAACGGAACATGACAAACACGCAAAATAAATGTTCCTAGCGGAACATTGCAAAGTGTCATAGCAGTTACGCGCGGAACATAATAAAATGTTCCGTTAGGAACATCTCGTCGGTAGCACCGTGAATGTGGAATGTTATGTTCCGCTAGGAACATCTGGTCGGTAAAATTTCATAATATATATAGCAAGGTATGTTCCGCTAGGAACATCTGGTTGGTAGAAATTTGGTTTTTGCAGAATCAAACGTCCCTACGGGACGATATTCGGAGGGTGAGCCGCGTTGTTACCAACGAGATGTTCCTAACGGAACATGTCAATCATAATAAAAAATGTTTCGCTAGGAACATTTGGTTGATAGCATCATGAGCATGGTATCAGAGGTCCATGTTCCGCTAGGAACATCTCGTCGGTAGCACCACGGATGTGGGATGTTATGTTCCATTAGGAACATCTGATCGGTAACATTTCATTAACAACAATTAATTAATCATTAGTTTATATTTGTAGGAAACAAATTAATTTTAGCGTCAAAAGGTCTATGAAAAATAAACTTTTAAAAATTTCCTTTCTTCTCTTTTTGCTTTTTTCCATCAAAGGATACAATCAGAATGTGAAGCTTTTAACTATCAATCAGCTGAACGAGCGAATTAAAAACGGAAAAGACAGCACTTATGTAGTTAACTTTTGGGCGACTTGGTGTGCGCCTTGCATAAAAGAATTACCGCATTTTGAGAAACTGGGAGCGGAGTATAAATCAGAGAAATTGGCTGTTTTATTGGTAAGTCTAGATTTTAAATCGAAACTGGCTTCAAATGTCATTCCGTTTGTGAAAAGAAAAAATTTAAAGAATGAAGTTTTTCTATTGAATGAAAGCAGTCCGCAAGAGTTTATTGATCGAATCGATCCAAGCTGGTCGGGAAGTATTCCGGCGACGCTTTTTATTAAAAACGATAAAAGAAAATTTGTAGAAAGCGAATTTACGTACGAACAATTATTAACTGAATATAAAAAACTCTAAACCATTATGAAGAAAATAATCTTATTACTAGCATTAGCATTTTCTGCATTTCTATCTCATGCACAAAATGCAGTAACCCTTAAAGCGGGCGACGCGGCTCCAGATTTCAAACTGAAAAACGTTGACAACAAAGACGTTTCTTTCGGAAGTTTTAAAGATGCAAAAGGATATATCATTGTTTTTACCTGTAACACTTGCCCGTATGCAATTGGCTACGAGCAGAGAATTATCGATTTAGATAAAAAATTCAAATCGCAAGGATATCCGGTAATTGCCATCAATCCAAACGATCCAGAAGCTTCTAACGCAGATACATTTGCGAAAATGCAGGATTTGGCAAAGGATAAAAAATATTCTTTCCCATATTTATTTGACCCAGGACAAAAGATTACCGACGAATACGGAGCAAAACGCACGCCTCACATCTTTATTGTTTCTAAAACTGCAAAAGGAAATGTGGTAGAATATGTTGGAGCAATTGATAATGATCCAGAAGGAAACAATCCGCAGAAAATAAAATATGCAGAAGATGTAATTGCCTCATTAAAAAGCGGTCAGAAACCAGCAATTACACAAACTAAAGAAATTGGATGTACCGTAAAAAGAAAAGCAAAAGCTTAGTTTTTGTTTCAAGTTTCAGGTTTCAGGTTTCAAGTTTCAAGTTTCAAGTTTTTATTCCGTTGCGGTAACCTGAAACTTGAAACCTGAAACTTGAAACAAAAAATCTTAAAAACACGAAACGCCCCATATTTGGGGCGTTTTTTGGCATGTATAGTGAACAAGTTTACTTTTATTTTTTATCTATTCGATAAAGTCTTCCTTGATCGGTAACGGCGTATAATGCTTCATCTTTTCCTTGTGTGATATCTCTAAATCTTTGTCCTTCTCCGGCTAATAATCTTTCTTCGCCAGCGACTTTATTGTCTTTAAAAGCTAAACGTACAATATGCATGCCACTTAAAGCTCCGATGAAAAGATTATTTTGCCACTCTGGAATACGTTTTCCAGCGTAAAATGTCATTCCGCTAGGTGAAACAACCGGATCCCAGTAATAAACAGGCTGTTCTAAACCAGTTTTTTGTGTTATACCTTCTCCAATTTTCGTACCACTATATTCAATTCCGTATGTAATTGTTGGCCAGCCATAATTTGCTCCAGGAGTAATTCTGTTAATTTCATCACCACCTCTTGGGCCATGTTCACTCTGCCATATTTCACCAGTTGAAGGATGTAGGGCCAATCCCTGCGGATTTCTATGGCCTATGCTATAAAGTTCTGGTAAAGCTCCAGTCTGTGTAAAAGACGGATTTCCAGAAGCAGCCTGTCCATTTGTAGTAATACGAATAACTTTCCCTAAACTACTTGTTACAGCTTGTGCCAGCGGACGAGTTTCTAACACCGATCTTTCACCGATACTTACAATTAAATTTCCTGTTTTGTCAAATAGAACGCGGCCTCCATAGTGTAGTGTACTTGCGTTTGGCGTGTTAGATCGGTAAATTACAGTAGCATTTTCTATGGCAGTGTCATTATCAGAAATTCTTCCTTTCGCGACAGCGGTAATATTTCCGCCAGCGACGGCTTCAGAGAATACCCAGTAAATCATTGTGTTTGTAGCATAGGCAGGATCTAAACAAATTCCTAGTAAACCGCCTTGATCTGCAGGATTTACTGCTGGAACTCCAGTTAATGGATTACCAATAACTCCCGCTTGTGTTACAATTCTAATTTTACCCGATTTTTCGGTTACCAAAAGGCGTCCGTCAGGAAGATACGCAACTCCCCAAGGAGCGCTTAAACCGTTGGTGATTACTTTAGCTTCATATGCTGTGGTGGTTTGAATGCTTCCTGCTCGTGTTTGTCCAGCAAATGCCGGCTGATAAGTGGTATTGGCTGTACCCGTCTCTACAGGCGGACCCGTCGGCCCTGGATCGGTTCCTGGGTCCGTATTGTCGTTGTTCGAACAGCTTCCTAAAACAAGAACTCCGGCAAGAAGTAAAATACTTTTTTGAATTATCATAATGCTTTCATTTTAATGGTTAAAAAATAGATTTTGCATTATCGAACATTCCGAAAGTGAAGATTTCGGTAGAAATTCGCTAGATTTGAAATGGTCAGTTTCGAACGAATTTCTCATTTTATTTTCAATCAAGAATGCCTAAATGCTTTTAATATTTTTTTGAAGCAACAGAATTTCATTAACAGAAATTAAACTTCTTTTGGAAAAGCATTTAGTGGGACATGCCTAATTGGAACGGAAAATTGCTACAAAATATTGCCAGTAAGAATTGTATTGTTTTTTTCTTAGCAAAAATTTAACATTCCTCAATTCAAGGAAAGTAACCTTGAAGTCTTATTTTTAAAGAGAATTTTAAAGACTTTTTAATTTTTTCATAAAGACTGGAAAAACTTCATTTAATTCTTCAAAAAGTGGATTTTTTCTGTTTTTTAATTTGATTTCAGTAAACAATTTCAATCCTAAAGCAAATTGAATAGCTTCTGATTCCGTTGTGAAAATGTTTTTAGATTTAATTCTTTCTATGATTCCGAAGATTTCGTCGTGATTGTCAAATTCGATTCCGAGTTCTTTTGCTGGTTCGGTTTCACCATTTGCATATTCCTTAAGGCTTAAAGTAAGGTAATATTTGTTTGATCTTTTTTCCATGATTTTTGTAATTCTAATTTTATTTCAGCCATTTATCAACCAATGTTTTAAAAGCTTCTTTGTATTGTTCGCCGACAGTAATTTCTATTTTATCGATAAAAATCGAGTTCTTGCTGATGGCACTTATTTTGTCTAGTGAAACAATAAACGAACGGTGAACGCGCATAAACTTTGACGAAGGAAGTTTTTCTTCTAATGCTTTCAGCGAAATAAGAGACATTAACGCTTTCTGCGAATCTTCAAGATGTACTTTTACATAATCTTTTAAACTTTCGATATAACTAATGTCTTTCAGCGAAATTCTAACCCATTGATATTCCACTTTCAAAAAGATAAATTCGTCGTCGGCAGCAATGGTAGTAAAGGTATTGTTGGCTTCTTCTGTTAATTGTAAAACTTTGCTGGAAGCGCGTAAAAATTCTTCGTAGCTGAAAGGTTTAAGGAGATAATCTACAGCGTTTACGCGATAACCTTCAATTGCGTAATGATTGTAAGCGGTTGTAAAAACGATTTTTGGCAGCGATCCAGCTTGATCTTGGAGAAGTCTTGCCAATTCCATTCCGCTTAAATTAGGCATATTAATGTCTAAGAAAACCAAATCAGGTTTTGTTTCTCGAATGATGCCCATTGCGTCAACTGCATTATCGCACGTTGTTATTAGTTCTAAAAAAGGGGTTTGGTGAATAAAGGTTTCAACCAGTTTTAAAGCCAATGGTTCATCATCTACCGCTATACATTTTAATACCGTCATTGCTCTAGATTTATTTTCAATTTAATTTTATAGGTTCCCTGATCGGTAACTCCAAAAGAAATGAAATGCTGATTGGGATAAATCAATTGCAATCTTCTTTTGGTATTTGTTAAACCAATTCCGCCTTCATCTGAAGTTGATGTTTTTTCAAAATACGTATTTTCTACCTCAAATTCAAGATTGCTTCCATTTTGCGTAAGCTTAATGTAAATTTCGCTTTTATCCGTCGCATGCACGCCATGTTTAAAAGCATTTTCTACTAAAGGTAGTAATAACATCGGAACAATAGGATAGTCCTGTATTTTTTCAGGAATATCTGTTATAATTTTTAGTTTGCTATTGGCACGAAGTTTCATTAAAGCAATAAAATCTCGCATAAATTCGGCTTCTTTCAACAGCGTTGTTTTTTCTTCAGTGCTGTAAAGCAAATAGCGCATCATTCGGCTTAAAGTGTGCAATGCGTTTCTAGAATCTTCAATATCAGTATAAGTCAAAGAATAAATGCTATTCAAAGAATTAAAGAAAAAATGTGGATTAATTTGCGCTTTCAGCATTGCTAATTCTGCCATTGTTTTGTCTTGTTCCAGTTTCAGTTTGTGCTGTGCTGCTTTTTGCCAGTGCGTTAGCATCGCCCAGCTGGTACTGATTCCTAAAACCAATAATGTCAAAGTAAAAACGTAATTGTCAAAATACGGATTTTTATATTTCTTAAACCCAATAGCTTTCATGATCTGGTTGTGAAGATCGGTGTGTTCGGTATACATATAAGCAATTAACTGCATCGTAATAACCGCTATAAATGCCCAAAGTAAAAAGGGCGAAGTATTGTCTTTGATAATTGTTTTTGGAACAACGATTTTTGCCGTAGAATAGAATAAAATAATCAGCAAAAACAGTACAATGCTCTGCCAAAGCCAGAACGCCTGAGGCAGTACAACGTTCCAAGTCAGCGGAATATAAAACAGCATAAGATACCCTAATAAAGACCACCCCAGAAAGTGTAGTCCAGTAAATAAATAAGGTCTAAAAAAGTTTGGTGCCATTTAAATTAGTGATTTATAAAGCAATATTACAGTTTATTTGAATATAAAAAAGAGGCAATCGCTAAACCTCGATTTAGAGCCTATAAAAAGTATTTTAGAGCCGACGAGATAATAATTAAACAGTTGTTTAATATTTTAAAAAATTCCGTCGGCTCTTACCTTACCTTTATCGATTGTCTCTCGCTCTTCGTCTATTTGAAAATTTTCGTGTGTTATATTTTAGTTCTTTTGTTGTCATATAATAGATAATTACACATTTTCAAGATGAATAAGCAATCATTTTTAAGCATTCTTGCAGCATCACTTATTATCGCTTCTTGCGGTAAAAATGATAAATCGGCACAAGCCGGAGGAGCTCCGCAGATAAAAGAATATAAGACTGTTACATTACAGCCTGAATCAGCTACGTTAAATAGCGATTTTCCTGCTAGTATTCAAGGACAGCAAAATATAGAAATTCGTCCAAGAGTTGAAGGTTATATTGACAAGATTTTTGTTGATGAAGGAGCAGTTGTAAAAGCTGGACAGCCGTTATTTAAGATTAGCGCCCCAGAATATGAACAGCAAGTTCGTACAGCAACAGCAAGTATTAAAAGCGCTCAAGCTGAAGTAAGCTCTGCAAAATTGGCTGTAAATAAAGTAAAACCATTGGTTGAAAAAGGAATTATCAGCAAATACGATTTAGAATCAGCACAATTTACATATGAGTCAGCAATGGCTTCTTTAGCGCAAGCCAACGCGGCTTTAGTAAATGCTAAAACTAATTTAGGATATACTACAGTTACGAGTCCAGTAAATGGAGTTGTGGGATCGATTCCATTTCGTTTAGGAAGTTTGGTAAGCTCAAATACTGCCGATCCATTAACGACAGTTTCTAGTATCGGAAATGTGTATGCGTATTTTGCAATGAACGAAAAAATGCTGTTGAACTTTACTCAAAGCAATAGTACAGGAGCTTCATTAGCACAAAAAATAAAAAGTATGCCGGCAGTTTCTTTATTGCTTGCAGATGGAACGGAGTACGATCAGAAAGGAAATATCGAAACCGTAAACGGATTAATTAATACTGAAACAGGAACTGTAAACGTAAGAGCACGTTTCCCAAATCCAAAAGGAATTATCAGAAGCGGAAGCAGCACTACAGTAAGAATACCAAATGCGGTTAAAGACGCAATCATCGTTCCTCAAAGCGCAACATTCGAACTTCAAGATAAAATTTTCGCAGTGGTTGTTGGTAAAGACGGAAAAACTAAAAATGCAAATATCACAGTGCTTGACAATTCCGCAGGTAATTATTATGTAGTTACAAGTGGCTTAAAAGCTGGAGATCAAATTGTATTAGAAGGAGTAGCCTCTTTAAAAGAAGGAACTGAGATTAAAGCCCAAAATCAAAGCCCAGAAACAGTTTACGCCGATTTAAAATAAAAAATAATGTTTAAAAAATTTATACAAAGACCCGTACTCTCGACGGTAATATCTGTTATTATCGTTATTTTAGGTGTTTTAGGCCTAATTGAGTTACCGATATCGCAGTATCCAGATATTGCGCCCCCAACCGTAAATGTCGCGGCAAGTTATACTGGTGCCAATGCCGACGTGGTACTTAAAAGTATCGTAATTCCGTTGGAAGAACAGATTAATGGTGTAGAAAACATGACATACATGACTTCTACAGCAACAAATGACGGAAATGCTTCTATTAAAATTTTCTTTAAAGTAGGTACAAACCCAGACTTAGCAGCGGTAAACGTTCAAAACAGGGTTTCTAGAGCAACAAGTTTATTGCCTGTTGAGGTAACTCAAGCAGGGGTAACGGTTACGAAAAGTCAGAGTAGTAACTTGCTGATTTTCTCTCTTTACAGTGATGATAAAGCTTACGATCAGGCGTTTCTTCAAAATTATGCTAAAATCAATCTTGTACCACAAATCCAACGTGTTGTTGGGGTGGGAGACGTAACCGTTTTTGGTGCTAAAGATTATTCGATGAGAATCTGGTTGAAACCAGACGTAATGCAGCAGTACAAACTGATTCCAAGCGATATTTCTGCTGCTTTGGCAGAACAAAATATCGAGGCAGCGCCTGGTAAATTTGGTGAAAATGGAGATCAGGCTTTTCAATATGTAATTAAATACAAAGGGCGTTTAACAAGTGCTCAGGAATTTGAAAATATTGTTATTAAATCTGCTGGAAACGGACAGATGCTGCGTCTTAAAGATGTGGCTAAAGTAGAATTAGGTTCTCTAAGCTATGCTTCTACGATTAAAACAAACGGTGTAGAATCGGCAGCGATGGCCATTAGCCAAACTCCAGGTTCTAATGCGCGTGACGTAATCAACAATTCTAAAAAACTGATTGAAGAAGCCGCGAAGAATTTCCCGAAAGGAGTTAAATATACGACTCTTGTTGACGTTAACGAAAACTTGGATGCTTCTATCGAAAAAGTAATCCATACGTTGGTAGAAGCGTTTATTCTGGTTTTCATTGTAGTATTTATTTTCCTTCAAGATTTTAGATCAACATTGATCCCGGCAATTGCAGTTCCAGTTGCGATTGTGGGTACATTCTTTTTCTTGAATTTATTCGGATTTACGATTAACTTATTGACGCTTTTCGCGATGGTTTTAGCCATTGGTATTGTGGTCGATGACGCGATTGTGGTCGTCGAGGCTGTACACGCGAAGCTCGACCACGGCTATAAATCGGCTAAAAAAGCAACAATTCATGCCATGGACGAAATTTCGGGAGCGATTATTTCGATTACCTTGGTAATGGCCGCGGTATTTATTCCGGTAACCTTTATTGGAGGATCTACAGGGGTTTTCTACAAACAGTTTGGTATTACACTTGCGGTTGCGATTATTCTTTCGGCAGTAAATGCCTTGACTTTGAGTCCGGCTTTATGTGCGCTTTTGCTAAAACCACACGCCGACGATCATAAACATAAAAGTTATTTACAGCGTTTTTATACTTCATTTAACGTCGCTTTTGATAATGTTACAGCAAGATACAAACGTTCGGTAAGTTTCCTTTCGGTAAAAAAATGGATTGCTTTGGCCTCGATTGTAATCGCTGGTATTGCATTGGTTTATATGATGAAAACGACGCCATCTGCTTTCGTTCCTTCAGAAGATCAGGGTACTGTTTTCGCTAATATTAGTTTGCCGCCGTCAGCTTCGATGGAGCGTTCAGATGTAATTGCGAAAAGAGTAGACAGCATCGCTAAGACCATTCCTGGAGTTAAAAATACGCTTCGTATCGTGGGACAAAACTTTACAGCGGGTGCTGGTAGTGCCTACAGTATGGTTATTGTAAAACTGAAACCGTGGGACGAACGCGACCTAAGTGTTGATGATGTAATCGGGCAGCTTTTTGCTAAAACAAGTGGAATTCGTGAAGCTAATATTTTCTTCATTTCGCCTCCAACTATTCAAGGTTTCGGACAGAGTGGTGGATTCGAATTCCAATTACAAGATAAAGGAGGTCACACAACGGCTGAGTTCTATAAAGTAAATACCGATTTCTTGGCAAAATTAGCAGAACGTCCAGAAATTCAATACGCGACGACTCCATTTAACCCTGGTTTTCCGCAGTATATGATGGATATCAATTTAGCGAAAGCGAAAGATGCAGGAGTTTCTGTAAATTCGATTTTGTCAACGATGCAAGGGTATTATGGTGGATTGTACGCTTCGAACTTCAACAAATTCGGAAAGCAGTACCGTGTTATGATTCAGGCTTCTCCGGAGTTCAGAGCAAATACGCAGGGATTAAACAAGATCTTTGTTCGTAACAGTGCAGGAAACATGGCGCCAATTACCGAATTTGTAAATATGACAAGGGTTTTTGGTCCAGAATCGATTTCTAGATTTAACTTGTTTACCTCTATTTCGATTACAGGAGCACCAAAACCAGGATTTAGTTCTGGAGATGCGATTAAAGCAATTCAGGAAGTAGCAGCAGAAAATCTTCCTGCAGGTTACGGTTACGAATTCTCTGGTCTAACACGTGAGGAATTAGCATCTGGAAGTGAGACGATTTTCATTTTCATTTTGTGTCTGGTATTCGTTTACTTCTTGTTAAGCGCGCAGTATGAAAGTTATATTCTTCCGTTTGCGGTTTTATTATCAATTCCGTTTGGATTGGCAGGAGCGTATTTGTTCTCGATTATTTTCAAACTAAACAGTAACATTTACTTGCAGATTTCCTTAATCATGCTGATCGGACTTCTGGCGAAAAATGGTATTTTGATTGTCGAATTTGCTTTGGACAGAAGAAGAAAAGGTCTGCCGATTGTACAAGCCGCGCTTGATGGAGCCGTTGCGCGTTTGCGTCCGATTTTGATGACTTCGTTTGCCTTTATTTTAGGATTAGTGCCGCTGATGTTTGCTAGTGGAGCGGGAGCCGTTGGTAACAGATCGATCGGTACTGGTGCAGTAGGAGGAATGTTAATCGGAACCATTTTAGGAGTTTTCGTAATTCCGGTATTGTTTATCATTTTCCAGACTTTACAAGAAAAAGTAAGCGGTCCGGCAAAAGATGGCTATGATGATGAAGATGACGATGAAGATGAAATTCATTTATTAGAAGCTCACAAAGAGTAAATTTAAACTACAAGAAAGATGACGAATAGTTCAAATAAATATATTTTACTGGTAATAACAGTCGCGCTAATCAGTGCGTGTTCTGTTACCAATAAATACGAACGTCCTACTACTTTAAAAACCGATCAATTGTATCGCGATCAGTCGGCAGCCGACTCGACAACAATCGCAGATATGCCTTGGAATACAGTTTTTAAAGATGAAAAACTTAATGCTTTAATTCAAAAAGGATTAGATCAGAATCTGAATCTGAAAAACGCAATTGAGAATATTGTACAATCAAGAGCTTCTTTGCGCCAGAGTAAATTGGCTTATTATCCGACAGTACAATTAGATGCAAACGTTACACGTAATAAGCAATCGCAGGCTGGACTTAATTTTCCTCCTGGAATCAATATTAATACCTTAACAACAACGTACAAATTGGGCGTAAGCACTTCTTGGGAAATTGACGTGTGGGGAAAACTGAGCAGTTCTAAAAGAGCCGCTTTAGCCACTTATTTAGCTTCTGATGCGGCAAAACAAGCCGTTCAGACCCAATTGATCGCAGATATTGCTAATAATTATTTCTTGCTTTTAGCATATGATAAACAGCTGGAAATTACAGAACAAACGTTAAAAACCCGTATCGAAAATGTTGAAACGGTTAAAGCTTTAAAGGAAGGAGCAATCGTAACTGGAGCAGCTGTTGTGCAAAGTGAGGCGAATCAGCACGCTGCGGAGGTTCTGATTCCAGATTTAAAACAAAACATTCGTGAGACTGAAAATGCTTTGAATATTTTATTAGGACAAGCACCGGGACCAATCGACAGAGGTGTTTTAGGAACACAGATTATTCCTGAGAAAATCGCGATCGGTATGCCTGCTCAATTATTAAACAATCGTCCAGATGTCCGTCAAGCGGAATTTAATTTCAGAGTAGCTTTTGAGTCAACTAATTTGGCTAAAACGTATTTTTATCCAAGTTTAACGTTGACTGCGGGCGGCGGATTTTCAAATTTACAAATTGATGATTTCTTCAGCCGTTCTATTTTTTATTCGATAATCGGAGGATTAACACAGCCTTTATTCAATCAAGGTTTAAACAAAATGAGATTGACAACGGCGCAGTCTCAACAATTACAAGCCTATAACAATTTCCAGCAAAGTCTTTTAGTGGCGGGACAGGAAGTTTCGAATGCTTTGTATTCGTATGAAATGGCGGTTGAAAAAGAAGATTCTAGAGCAAAACAAATCGCGGCATTAGAAAAAGCAGTAGATTTTACGCAAGAGCTTTTAGAATATAGTTCGGCTACCAATTATACAGATGTTTTAACATCGCAACAAAACCTTTTAGCAGCACAATTAAACGGAGTTGCAGACAATCTGCAGAAATTACAAGCCGTTATTAATTTGTACAGAGCGCTGGGTGGTGGTTGGAAATAATATTCTGATTTAATAAAATGTACGTTTGTCGCTACAAACATGCTTTTGGTCTAAATTATATCTCAAATCACAATGATGTTTGTACTTTTGAATCATTCAAACGAATACGACAATTTGTGAGTTAGTAGCCGTTCCACATAGATTAATACAAAAGTATAATCGATAATAAAACATGACAATAAAACGCCTCAGCAATGGGGCGTTTTTTCTTTTTTAGAATCCCAAGCATTTTTATCATTACAATTTTAGTCAATAAAATGCAAAAGCTTAAAAGGAAAAATACATCGTTTAAAAAGTTCTGTTCGTCGATTAGTTTGGCAATTTTGTATAATGAATGTCTAAACCGCATAATTTTGGCATTAATTTCGATTATTATCTACTACAATTAACATTTAAATTTTAAAGACATGAAAAAGTTAGTATTCGCCTCTGTGTTACTTATGAGTGTATTTTTTGCTCAAGCGCAAGTATCGGTTAATGTAAATATTGGTACTCCTCCAAATTGGGGACCACAAGGTTATGACAACAGCAGGTATTATTATTTGCCAGACATTGATGTGTATTATGACGTAAATCAGAGCGCATTTCTTTACGATAATGGCGGAAAATGGATTCGTGAAAAAAGACTTCCGTCAAAATACAGACAGTATGATTTGTATTCTGGTTATAAAGTAGTTTTAACTGATTATAGAGGAGATGCTCCTTACAAATATCATGAAAAACACAGAGCAAATTACCCAAAAGGTTATAAAGGAAAACCTCAAAAAAACAGAGGAGAAAAACCAAAAGGGAATAATGGAAATCACAACGGACACTACAAAGATGATAAAGGCGGTAAAGGATACAAAGACCACGATCACAATGGTAAAAAACATTAATATTCAATGAAGACGCCTCCAATTTGGAGGCGTTTTTTTTGCCACGAATTACTCGAATTAGCACTAATTTTTTTAAAAACTAATTCGTGAAAATTAGTGCAATTCTTGGCAAAAAATATAAAATGAATTGCCTCCAGCTTTAGCTGGAGTTTAACAGATGCTGCATTTAAAGGCTTTAGCCAAACTAAGCGAAAGTTAGGCTAAAGCCTTTGAATTTCTAAAACAAAAAACCTCCAGTTAAAACTGGAGGCAATTGATATTAAATATTTTTTATTAAAAATAAATTTGTGCTAATTTGTAAAATTTGTGGCTAGAAAAAGAAATCCTTTTTAATCCAATAATCTGTGGCAAAAAACTATTCTGTCACCTCTTTCACTTTGTGACCAATCGCGCCGAAAGAAAGAATAATTAAAAAGCAACCAGCGGTGCAATTCGGTAGCAAAAAATATAAATGAATTGCGTCCAGCTTTAGCTGGAGTTTAACAGATGTTGCATTAATAGGCTTTAGCCAAACTAAGCGAAAGTTTGGCTAAAGCCTTTGAATTTCTAAAACAAAAAACCTCCAGTTAAAACTGGAGGCAATTGATATTAAATATTTTTTATTAAAAATAAATTTGTGCTAATTTGTGAAATTTGTGGCAAAAAAAAATATTTTAATCCACATAATCTGTGGCAAAAAAACTATTCGTAAACTGATTCTATTGATATTTAAATATCAAATTAATGTGTGCCAATTTGTGAAATTTGTGGCTAAAAAAAGAAATCCTTTATAATCCACATAATCTGTGGCAAAAAAAAACTATTCTGAAACCTCTTTTACTTTATGTCCGAAAGCTCCAAAAGAAAGAATAATTAAGAAACATACCAACGGAATAATATATCCTGACTGAATATCATCATGATTCATATCGATTAAAGTCCCCATTCCATACGGAATAATAGCTCCACCCACAATTGACATTACTAACCAAGAAGAACCAGTTTCTGTATTCGATTTTAAGCCTTTAATCCCTAATGAGAAAATAGTTGGAAACATGATTGACATAAAGAACCCGATTCCGCCAAGCGCATAAATTACCACGATTCCAGAACCGTAAATCGCTACTAAACATAGTAAAACGCTCATTACGCAATAAATTGATAATAAAACATAATCTTTGACAAAACGTAAAAAGAATGTACCAATAAAACGTCCTGCCATAAAAAGGAAACCGTAAATTCCTAAGTAATATCCAGCTGTTTTTTCATCTAAACCAGCGCCTTGCTGGGCGATACGAATAAAGAAACTTGTAATGCAAACCTGAGCACCAACATAGAAAAACTGCGCTACAACTCCCCAACTCAAGTGTCTGAATTTTAAAACAGAGAAAAATCCGGGTTTAATTTCAGCTTCAGTATGATTGGCTTTCATGGAAGGCAATTGTACGAAGTAAAAAACAATCGCAACTAAAACCAAAATACTTCCTAATACAATGTAAGGCATTTTTACAGAAGCCGCTTCGCCTAATAAATAAGCTGCTTTTTCAGCCTCAGGCATTGCTGCCATTTGCTCTGGCGTATGATTTGTTCCAGAAAGAATAAATAACGAACCTACAATTGGTGCCACCATTGCTGCTAATCCGTTGAAAGAAGCCGCTAAATTCAATCTTTTTGAAGAAGATTCAGCTGGACCTAAAATCGCTGCATATGGATTGGCACTGGTTTCTAAAATCGTTAATCCGCAACCAATTACAAACAAGGCAAATAAGAATAACTCGTAAGTTCTGGTATTAGCCGCAGGAACAAATAAAAATGCTCCAACCGCAAAAACTAATAAACCTGTGATAATACTGTTTTTGTAACCAAATCTTTTAATCAGCATTCCAGCCGGAATTGCCATAATAAAATAAGCAAAGAATACAGAAGTATCGATAAGAGTAGATTGACGGTTGTTCAATTCGCACGCTTTCTTCAAGTGCGGAATTAAAACAGAATCAAGATTATGGGCCATTCCCCATAGAAAAAATAGGCATGTAACTAAAATAAAAGGAAGCAGATATTGTTTCTGATTTCCGCCTTCTGTCGGCACTTCGTGCTGATCGCCAGCTTGGTTTGTAATTTGCATTTTTAGATAGTTTTTTTTAGGTTCAAAGTGACAAAGTAACAAAGTGACAAAGTTTTAAAACCTAGATTTTTTTGTTGTTTTTTAGGTTCATTTAAGTGGCAAAAAGTATATGTTCAAAGTTAAGAAACCTCTGTCCCTCTGTAACTTTGTCCCTTTGTCACTTCAAAAAAAAGTTTACTTTTTCTTGACAAAAAGCAAATGATCACAAACCAAAACCACCTCACCTCTTTGGTTAATGATTTCTACGTGTTCTGTGACAGCACCCAAATCTGGATTTTTTGCTTCTCCTTTTTCAGAAATTGTTATTTCAGAGTGAATCGTATCGCCAATATGAACCGGTTTTACAAAACGCATTCTGTCGTAACCTCTTGAAAAAGCTTCTGGATTTATTTCTGATGCAGTCAAGCCGATACCAATGCTGAAAACCATGGTTCCGTGTGCAATTCTTTGTCCGAAAGGTTGTGTTTTACACCATTCTTCGTCCATGTGGTGCGGGAAGAAATCTCCCGTATGTCCGGCATGAACCACAAAATCAGTTTCTGTGATCGTTCTGCCGACAGTTACTCGTTTATCGTCGATCGTATAATCTTCGAAAAAAGTGGATTTAAAGTACATAATTTAAATTCGTTTATTGGTCATTTCTTTCAAATAAAGACAAAATCGCGTTTGTTTGAAAGAGGACTAAAATTTTATTTTTTGGTTTTGAAATATAGTGTTTTATTTACACTTCATCAAAAGAAATTCCGCCGTTTTTACTGCTGATGTAACAAGCTTCTACAACTTTCATGGTGCCTAAAACATCTTGCACACTTGCAGACAATGTTTCGTCAGAACCTTCTTTAAAGCGCATCAGATTAGACATAGCACCAATAAAAGCTTCAGGAAACCATGAGCCTTCCAGTTTTACTTCTGTCCATTCGTATTCCTTTTCATTATCTTTTTTAGGCAGAGCATATTCAAAAACATCAGGAAGACCGTCAGGATAATTCATTAATAATCCCATTTTTGCTTTAATGGCACCTTTTGTTCCTTCCCATTTGATATAGCTTTCTTCATGTTTTGGACCAAAATGGTGGTCGTGATTCGTATTGATCACAACGTGCATATCTTCGCCATAATCTAAAATAATAGTAGATCGGCTTGAAGATAATTTTTTAAGCGGATGTTTAGCCGTTTTTGCATAAACAGCATTTGGATTTCCTAGGAAAGAACGAATACAATCGATATAATGAACGCTATGAAAAAGAATCTCCAATCTTGGATGCTCTTTAATTAAAGGAAACAATTCCCAAGGTGTGTTTACTGTTACTTTAAATTCTAAATCATACAAATCACCAATAATTCCTTCATTAATCAAATATCTTGCAGCGCTTACGAAAGACGAAAAACGAAGCTGAAAGTTAATCGCAGCAACCAAATTTTTTCTTTCGCAAACCGCAACAATCTCCCGTGCTTGCGCCAAGTCATTTCCCATTGGTTTCTGAATTAAAACGGCAGCTCCATCAGGCAATTGCTCTAAAATTTCGATGTATTGATCGGGTAAAACCGTAATGTCGTAAACAGCGTTTGAAGGCGCATTTTTAACGGCATCGGCAACACTTTCAAAAACATGATCAATTTTGAATTCTTTTTGTAAATCGTATGCTTTTGAAATCGTTCTATTCGTAATACCAAAAACTTTAAAACCAGCCATTTCATAAGCAGGAAGATGCGCGTCTTTTACGATTCCGCTTGCCCCGATAATGACGATAGGCTGTTCTGTTTCGGGCAGTAAAGGTTTATATGGAATATTCATGATTAACTATTTTTAAGATTAGTGTCAACTTTGTCAAAGTTTGAAACTTTGACAAAGTTTTTCATGACGATAATTTTTTTATTCTATTTTTTGAATATTAATCTGTGTTTCTTCTAATAATTGTGCCGATGGGATATCACTATTAATAGCTTTTAAAACCATATGATCGATAAATTCGCAAACCTTTGGCCAAATTGGAGTTTGTGGCAATGTCAAAGCATTTTCGTGCAGCATTTCCAATTTATGATAAAACGGAATCAGCGTATTGATTTCTTCGTCTTTCCAAGTTGATTTTCTGCAGCCAATTCCGCCTTCTTTTGTCAGCAGTTTATCACTTTCAGCAGTTGTGGCAAAACGTAAAAAGTCGTAAGCCAGTCTTTTATGTTTACTTCCCGAACCGATTGTGTACAACCAATACACATTCAAAGAAGCCGTTTTATGATTTGGGTCGGATGGAAGAGAAGTAATATCAATTTTTCCTTTTACTTTCGATTCCTCAATCACTTCTGCCATTGAAGCAAATCCAAACCAATTGATGGCCATTGCCGCTTGCCCTTCGGCGAAAGCCAAACCTGCTTCAACCGAGCCAAAGTCCTTAGATTTTGGATGAACTGCATCTTTGTTATTCACTATTTTTCTGTAAAAATCCAAAGCTTGAATTCCAGCTTCACTATAAATAGAAATTTGATTTTTATTGTTGATTAAAGAACCGCCACGCGTCCATAATTGCAGGCAGAAGTCAAAAACCATATTGTGTCCGTCTGGGTAATTTGCGAATATTGTTCCGTATAGATTTTCTTCTGGTCGATTGAAAAAAGTAGCTATTTCTACAAATTCTTGCCAAGTTTTTGGCGTTGAAAGTTCGTAACCGAATTGCTTTTTGAAATTCACTTTTTCGGTTTCGTTTTCGAATAAATCTTTTCTGTAAATCAGACATTCCGGACCGTCGTGAAAAGGAAGTCCGAACGTTCCGTTATCTAATTTCTGCAAATGCAAAAGCGATTTGTGCCAGCCGTAAGGATAATTTTCTGGCGAATTTTCTGCTATGAAAGAATATAAATCGACAACCGCTTTTTCGTGTACAGCATCAAAAATCCAATCGGTATTGAGGTGTGCAATATCCCATTTTCCTTGTTTTAAACCTTTTTTAGAAATCGTAGTTTCGTACAATTCATGAAGTTCCATCGGAATCATTTCGGCTTCAATTGTAATATTATTTTGAAGACAGAAAGCATCCCACAGCTTTTGCAGTGTACTTTCGAAGGGATCGAATTTTCGAACGGCGATTCTAATTTTATCCATTTTAGCAGTCTATAAATTCTTTAATAATACGTTCGTTATCCTGACCTAATTTTGGCGAGCCTTTATCAGAACTCAAATATTCGCCGTCAATCTTTATAGGACAACGTGTTGTTTTATAACAGTATCCATCCAGCATTTCTACTTGCTGCGTAAAATTCAGAACTTTAAATCCGTCTTCAGCAAAAAGCTGCTGATAGTTTAAAACTCCCGCACACCAAATGTCCGCTGGTTCTAGAATATCCAGCCAAAATTGGGTTTCCTGTGTCTGTAAATGCTCGGCAAGTATATTTTTGATTTCGTCTCTAAGCGTAAATTTATTCTCAGGGAAAGCCAATAAAGCATCACATTTCACCAAAGAAGTCAAAACAGGAATCGATCCCATTGCTAAAGCTAAATAGCCATTTTTGGTTTTATAAATTCCGTATGGCGCGCCCAAATACGCGTGTGCGTTATTGGTTTTGGTTCTAACAGGCAATTCTCCGCCATCATTAAAATAAGTGGTTATGGTTTCAAACTGAAAATCAAATGCCGATTCCAACATACTGACTTGAATTTGAGCGCCAATATTGTGAGTTGCTTTTCTGTATAAAGCCGCTAAAATTCCCTGTGCCAAATGCGCTCCCGCAAGCATATCTACAATCGACAATCCCATCGGGACTGGGCCGTCTTCCTGATTACCGCTCAACCAGGTTAAAGCCGTCAAAGATTGCAAAAGCAAATCCTGACCCGGTAAGTCTTTCAAATCTGGATGATCTCCATAACCTGAAATCGATCCGTAAACCACATTCGGATTTATAGCTTTAACTTCCTCATAACTTAGTCCAATGCGCTCCATAACTCCAGGTCTGAAATTATGCATGACAACATCGGCCTTGGCTAATAATTTTTTGAGTTTTTGAAGCTCTTCTGGCTGTTTAAAATCAATCGCAAAAGATTCTTTGTTTCTGTTGATGGTATGAAAAACAGACGATTCGCCGTTCATAATCAAATCAGAAGTATATAAAGTTCGGCAGATGTCGCCCGTTCCCGGTTTCTCAATTTTTATCACCCGCGCACCCAAATCGGCCAAACGCAGACTCGCTGAAGGCCCCGAAAGAAACTGACTGAAATCTACAATTAAATAATCTTCTAATGGTTTCATATTATGTTTAACCGTTTTTTTGTTTAACCGTTTAATCGGTTATTTGTTTAATCGTTTTCAATCGACAATAAAATCTAATTTGATCTGCTCAAATCTTTTTAAATCTGCGTGAAATACTTTTTTACGCATAGATTTTTTCACGCAGATTTAGACAGATTAAAGCAGATTTACACAGATTTAACTTATTATTGAATGAACTCTTCTTGAATTCTTAAGTTATCCTGACCAACTTTTGGCGCTGCTTTTTCGCTTAGTAAAATTTCACCATCCAATTGAATCGGACTTCTGGTTGTGACTAAAGTTTCTCCCTCGGTGTTTTTTACGGTTTGCTTCAATTGTAAATCATTTACAAAAGGCTGATTGTCTAGTTCCTCGTAATTGAAAACTTTACCACACCAAATACCTTCTTTCTGCAAGATTTCAATCCAATAATCAGATTTTTGGGTTTGAATTCTTTCGCTTAAAATCGTTCTGATTTCGTCTCGTTTTTCAAACCACAAATGTTTATCCGCGAAAGCGTTTAAATCCAATCCTAATGTTTTTCCGATGAAAATTAAATCGCCCATTGCAAGAGATAAATAACCGTCTTGTGTTTGATAAACTCCGTAAGGCGCGCTTAAAAAAGCGTGGGCACTTCCTTTACTATCGCCACGTACTGGCAATTGACCTCCGTCATTTAAGAAAGAAGTAATCGCTTCAAACTGCACGTCTAGAATAGATTCTAGTAAACTCACTTCAACCAAAATTCCTTTTTTGGTTTTGGCTCTTTTTAAAAGAGCTGCTAAAATTCCTTGTACAAAATGATTTCCGCACATTAAATCGGCAACCGCCAATCCGAACGGAACTGGACCTTGACTTTTGCGTCCGCTTAGCCAGCTTAATCCCGAAAGCGATTGTAACAATAAATCCTGTCCCGGTTTTTTGGCCCACGGACCTTCATTTCCGTAACCTGTAATGGTTCCGTAAATAATCTGCGGATTTATAGCAAGTGTATTTTCAAAATCCAAACCGATTTTTTCCATTACACCAGGTCTGAAATTATGCGTCATAATATCAGCCTTTTCGATTAGTCTTTTAATCAAAACCAAATCTTCAGGATTTTTTAAATCGGCTGCAAAAGATTCTTTATTTCTGTTTATCGTATGAAAAAGTAAACTGCTGTCGTCTACAAATAAATCTTTGATACTTAATTGTCTGCACGCTTCACCTTTTATAGGGCGTTCGATTTTGATAACGCGCGCGCCCAAATCGGCCAGTTTTAAACCAGCGGATGGTCCTGCGAGAAACTGGCAGAATTCCAGAACAATTAGTCCTTCTAAAGGTCTCATATTGTCTTGATTTTTAGAGATTCCGCGTAAAGCGCATTCATTTCTTCTAATACTTTCAATTCGTCTCCGCCATTCATCAAATAATTGCGAACCACATCACCCGCGTGATCTTGGAAATACATGTGTCCGTAATATCTCGGACGAAGGAAAGCACGCTCTAAAGCTGGCAAGGTATTTTTGAAATAGTCATGCGTCACGCCATTAATTCTTTCGCTTTTCCAAGCTTGCAAATGACCTGGCTGACCTCCATTATCCGTATAAATATTCTGCTGCACTTGTGATGAACACGTAAATTCAGCATATTTTATGGCAGTTTCAGCATGTTCGCTAAACGAAGAAACAGCCAAACCTGTTCCGCCCAAAGAAGAAATCATCGGGTTGTCGTTCAAACGCACTAAATCAAAAAAATGTAAAAGTTTACGGCTGTAACCGATTCTCGAATAGTTAGAATATCCGTAAGCAAAAGGGCAGTAGGCAATTTCATCTAAATTTACCATTGCTTCGTAAACCTGAATCGGATTTCGGTTAAAGTTTTCTGGATCAATCAATTGCGCTAATTCTCTAAACATTTGAAGCGCTTTTTTTCCTGTAGTTTCAGAAATCATTTTTTCTTCGGAAAGAAACGGAGCTCCTCCTAAACTGCAGCAAAACATATAAAAACTCATCAAAACATCTACCGGAATTCCTGCGAAAGCGACTAAACCTTTTTTCGCTAAGGCTAATAATTCATCGTACGTTTTAGGAACTTCTAAATTGTTTTTTTCTAAAAGATCCAATCGGGCAGAAGCAACTGGAGTTGCCGCATCGATAGGAAGCGCCCATAATTTGTCGTGAAAAACATAACTTCCGTATGATTTTCCAACGGTATTAATTTCTTGATCTTTAATATATTCGTTTGATAAATAATCAGATAAAGGAAGAATTGCTTTCGTTTGAGCTCCAAAACCTGTCCACGGGTGATCGATTACCAATAAATCAAATCTTTTGGCTAAGTCTTCGATTGAAGCATCGGCAAATTCTTGTAAACTTCTCTTTTCCCAAGAAATTTCAACTTCAGGATGTAGTTCTGTAAAACGTTGAGATGTGGCAACCATTGGAAGCAAACCTCTTGTGTGGTTCCAAGTTATGCCTTTTAATTTTATCATTTTTAAGTGGAATTTTGGGTAGTGAAATCGTTTGAAATAATAAATGTAAAAATTACAATTACAAAAGTAGGAATAAGATTCAAATGCGCAAGAAATACAAACTTTATTCAAGAATCTTTTTGCATAAAATGGTATTCAGTGATATTATTTTTACAAAATGTCTAAAAAATGTTATAAAAATTTAAAGTTTGACCACTTTTAGATGAGGAAAATAAAATATCTCTCGAATATTAATTTTTAAAAAGTATTTTTGTAATTGTAAATTTAACATTTATTAATATTGAGGCAGCTTTTTACGCCGATTTTTAATTAATAAATGCTTGAAAATCTCAAAAAAAATAAACTAAACAATTAAAAATATACGATTATGAAATTAATACGTTTTGGAGAAATCGGAAAAGAAAAACCAGGAGTTTTAATAGGAGAAAAGAGATATGATGTTTCTTCAATTGTAACTGATTTTAACGAAAGTTTCTTTGAAGAAAATGGATTAGAGAAATTACAAAAAGCATTAGAAAGTAATCCCACTTTACCAGAAGTAGATCCTTCGGTACGTTTGGGTTCGCCAGTGGCTAGACCTTCAAAAATAATTTGCATTGGATTGAATTACGTTGATCATTGTAAAGAAACAAACGCGCCGATTCCGACAGAACCTATTATTTTCTTTAAATCGACGACTTCTTTGTGCGGTCCAGATGACGATTTGATTATTCCTAAAAACTCTGAAAAAACAGATTGGGAAGTGGAATTGGCTTTCATCGTAGGAAAAAAAGCAAGCTATGTGGAAGAAGCAGAAGCTCTAGATTATGTTGCGGGTTATGCTTTATTGAACGATTACAGCGAAAGAGCTTTTCAATTGGAGCGTGGCGGACAATGGGCAAAAGGAAAAGGAAGCGATACTTTTGCGCCTCTTGGACCATTTTTGGCAACGAAAGACGAAATCGCAGATGTTGACAATCTAAAAATGTGGCTGACGGTAAATGGTAAAAAATACCAAGACAGCAACACGCTGAATTTAGTTTTCAAAATTCCTTATTTGGTGCATTATTTAAGCCAGTTTATGACGTTGCTTCCTGGTGATATCATTAGTACAGGTACGCCTCCGGGTGTTGGTTTAGGAATCAAACCAGATCCGATTTACATTAAAGAAGGAGATGTTGTAGAATTAGGGATTGAAGGTTTAGGAACAAGCAAACAGAAAGCTGTAGCTTATAAAAAGTAATATAACTATCTGTCATTGATGACGCTGATAAAACGGATTTACTTCGTAAAAACGCGGATTGAAACGGATTTTATATTTAAGAAAATTAATGAAAATCCGTTTTAATCCGCGTCTTCGCGATAGCGAATCTGTATCATCCGCGTCTAATAAAAAAATTTAAACGAAGCAAAAAATGAAATATATAGTTTGCGAAAAACCGCAGGAATTTCTATTAAAAGAAACGAATATTCCAGAACCAAAAGAAGGTGAAGTTTTATTGAAAATTAAAAGAATCGGTATCTGCGGAACTGATATTCACGCTTTTGGCGGAACTCAACCGTATTTTGAATATCCTAGAATTTTAGGTCACGAATTGGCGGCAGAATATGTAAAAGGTAATGCAGCAGGTTTCAAACCGGGAGATAAAGTAACTTTTATTCCGTATTTCAATTGTGGAAAATGTGTTGCCTGCAGAAACGGATTGACAAACTGCTGCGTAAATATTAAAGTTTTTGGAGTGCATATTGATGGCGGAATGGCCGAATATGTTTCAATTCCAGAGCAATATCTATTGCAAGGTCAAGGTTTAGATTATGATGAATTGGCTTTGGTGGAACCTTTAGCAATTGCAGCGCATGGAGTTAGAAGAGCGGCTGTAAAAGCAACAGATACGGTTTTGGTAATGGGAGCAGGACCAATCGGAATTGGTTTGATTCAGTTTGCTAAAATCGCTGGCGCAAAAGTTATCGTGATGGATATCAACGATTACAGATTGAATTTCTGTAAAGAGCAATTGCAAGCAGATGAAACAATTAATCCGTTAAACGATGATGTTACTGCAAAATTGGCTGAATTGACAAACGGAGATATGGCAAATGTGGTAATTGATGCGACTGGAAATCAGAAAGTAATGAACAGCGCTTTTAATTATATTTCGCATGGCGGTAGATTCGTTTTAGTCGGACTTCAAAAAGGCGAATTAAGTTTCAGTCATCCTGATTTCCACAAAAGAGAATCGACTTTGATGAGCAGCAGAAATGCCACAATCGAAGATTTCGAATATGTAATGAAATGTTTGAAAGAAGGAAAAATCGATCCGAAAAAATATATTACACATAGAACGAGCTTTGCTGAAATGATTAATGATTTCGGAAGCCTAATTGATCCTAAAAACAATGTGATCAAAGCTTTAATTGAAATAGACTAAAAGTATATTAGATAAAGCTTTTAGATACAGTTGTCATTCCGAGGAACGAGGAATCTCCACAAGTAGTTCCACAAAGATTGTCGAATTCTATACGGAGCTACTTGCGGAGATCCTTCCTTCGTCAGGATGACAAAAATGAGGGTAAAATTAAACACATAGAAATATAGTCCCGAAACTTCGGGATTGTTTTGAAAAAGTGAACGGAAAGAAACTAGTTTCTAACATATAGAACTATGTGAATTAATGCAAGTGAAACGCCTTTTAAGCGGTTTCAAAAACTATGTTTCTATGTGTTAAAATTTATGTGTTGCTAATATTAAATAACCACGAAAAATGGATTTAAACTTAAAAAATAAAATTGTTGTCGTTTCTGGTTCGGCTGGAAAAGAAGGCAGTATTGGAGAAACAATCGTAAATAGATTGGCGGATGAAGGCGCGATTCCAGTTTTGGTTGACCGAAACGCAAGAGGTTTTGAATACGTAGAAAGACTTCAAAAAAGAGGCGTTAACTCTTTATTCGTTCAAACCGACGTAACAGATCCTGTTGCAATAGAAAACGCGGTAAAAGTTATCGCGGCAAAATACGGAAGAATCGACGCTATAATCAATAATGTGGGAGTAAATGACGGAGCAGGATTAGACTCTAGCTACGAAGATTTTATGAATTCTTTGAAATTGAATGTAGTAAGTTATTTTCTTTTAGCTAAATATTCACTTCCTTTTTTGAAAGAATCAAAAGGAAATATTTTAAATATTGGTTCGAAAGTCGCTTTAACAGGGCAGGGTGGAACTTCTGGTTACGCTGCTGCGAAAGGTGGAGTTTTGGGCTTAACAAGAGAATGGGCGGTAGATTTGATCCAATTTGGAATTCGTTCGAATGCGATTATTATTGCCGAAAGTTACACGCCAGCCTATGAAGATTGGATCAAAACTTTGCCAGACGGTCAAACAGTTTTGAATAAAATCAATAAAAGTATTCCGCTGGAAAGCAGAATGACAAAAACAGAAGAAATCGCAGATACCGCTTTGTTCATCATTTCAGAAAAATCATCGCACACGACAGGACAATTTGTTTTTGTTGATGGAGGTTACGTACATTTAGACCGCGCATTAATCAGCGATGTTAACTAAGAAATTATGAGCAAAAGAATAGATTCCCATCAGCATTTTTGGAAGTTTGATCCCGTTCGCGACAGCTGGATTGACGAAACTATGGCTTTGATTCAGAGAGATTTTCTTCCTGGAGATTTACAGCCAATTTTGAAAGAAAATCAATTTGAAGGTTGTGTTGCAGTTCAGGCAAGCCAATCTGATGAAGAAACCCATTTTTTATTGGATTTAGCTTCAAAAAATGATTTCATAAAAGGAGTTGTCGGCTGGGTAGATTTGAGAAATGAAAATATTGAAGAGCGTCTGCAATTCTTTTCAAATCAAAAAAAACTGAAAGGTTTCAGACACGTTGTGCAAGGCGAACCAGATGATTTTATGTTTGGAGAAGCATTCAGAAATGGAATTCAAGCTTTAAAACCATTCGATTATACGTATGATATTTTAATTTTCGAACGTCAATTGCCAGCAGCAATCAGTTTGGTAAAAGACTTCCCAAATCAGCGATTTGTAATCGATCATATTGCAAAACCAGATATCAAATCAGGAAGCATTGATTCTTGGAAAAAAGGCATCGAAGAAATCGCTAAACACGATAATATTTGGTGTAAAATCTCAGGAATGGTCACAGAAGCCGATTGGAAAAACTGGAAACCAGAAGATCTAAAACCATATTTAGATGTAATTTTTGAAAATTTCTCAACTGATAAAGTAATGTACGGATCAGATTGGCCGGTTTTAAATGTAGCTTCAGATTATAATGAAGTAGTAAAAACTTTAGAAGATTATATTGCAGGATTTTCAATCGAAGATCAGAATAAAATTTGGTTTGAGAATGCAATTTTATTCTACAATTTAAATGAGTAGCATTTAATTTTGTAAGCTTCAGAGAAGCGAAATATTTATAGCAAAAAATACCCGTTTACAATATAAAGCTCCAGCGGAGCGACAAAAACATGTCGCTCCGCTGGAGCTTTTTTCATTTGTCTTAATGATATTCTATAAATATTTTGCTCCGCTGGAGCAATAAATAACGTTTCCCGTGGTTGAAACCACGGGCTATGTTTTGAAAATTGATGCTTAAAACTTAACCGCCTTCTTAGCAACATCTTTTCCAACAGTAGTAGTTTTCGATAAACCGCTTAAATCGATATTTTTACTTGCACCACCATCAATTGTAATGGCGTTTGATGAACCAGGATTAAATTCTACATTCTTTAAAGAAAGATTTTGAACATTGTAAATCTCAAATGCGTTTTTAGCTTCGATATCTAATTTTACATTGCTGATTTTGATTCCGTTAGCGTCAATTATAGAAAAACCTTTTTGTGACTTTGCAATCAGATTTGAAATCTCGATATTTTCTAAATTCATTTCAGGAAGACCTTGTAAAAACACCGCTTGTTGAGCGCCTCTAATCGTAATATTTTTAATTGATATGTTTTTAAACTGAGGCGTTTCTTCGTTTACAGGAACCAGTTTGGTTGTTACTGTATTTCCACCTTCCGCCAATGTTTCGGCAATTGATTTTCCTCCATAATACAAATCAAAAGAAATCGCTTGAGACGGAATATCAGTCATATAAACATCAGAAATAAAGATGTTTTCTACAACACCGCCACGTCCGCGTGTGCTTTTGAAACGAAGTCCAACGTCAGTTCCCATAAAAGTACAGTTTGAAACATGCAGGTTTTTTACACCTCCAGACATTTCACTTCCAACCGTTACACCGCCGTGACCGTGATAAACGACATTATTTTTTACAATAATATTTTCGCAAGGAACGCCTCGGTCGCGCCCGTCTTTGTCTTTTCCAGATTTAATGCAAATCGCATCGTCGCCTACATCAAAACTTGAATTTTCAATCACCACATTTTTACAAGATTCAACATCAAGTCCGTCACCATTTTGAGAAAACCACGGATTTCTAACGGTTATATTCCGAACAATTAAATCTTCAATTAATAACGGATGAATATTCCAAGCAGGAGAATTTTGGAAAACTGGTCCGTCAAATAGCACTCTTTTACTATTTTGAATGCTCACCAAAACCGGACGAAGAAAATCATGAATCGCTTCAAAATCTTCTTTTGTTTTCAAGTCAGGACGCACGTTTTGGTCAGCGCCTTTAGCACCTTTCATATATTGTTCAGAAGGATACCAACTGTCTTTTTTTTCGTTTAAAACTCCGCCAGAAGCCACAAATTTCTTCCATTGTTCGTCTGTCAATTTGCTCTTTTTTACTTGTCGCCAAGCTTCACCAGAGCCATCCCAAACGCCATTTCCGGTAAAAGCAATGTTTTCAAGGTTTTTGCCATAAATAGGTGAGATGCAGCGCCAAGTATTTAATCCTTCAAAACTAGTTTCGATAATTGGGTATAAAGATTTATCCGTAGAAAATTTGATTAAAGCTCCAGTTTGAGCGTGAAGTTCGATATTACTTTTTAAAATAATCGGACCCGTAAGCCAAATACCTGGAGGAATAATTAATTTTCCTCCTCCTTTTTTAGAAAGCGCTTCAATCGCATCTGCAAAAGCTTTTGTATTCAAAACATAACCGCCATTAACTGCTCCGAAATCTTTTAGATTTACTGTGTTAGGAGGAATTACAGGTTCGTTGACTTTTGGCATTTTGAATTCAACATTGGCATAAGTATCGTACGAAGTGATTTGAGCATTCACATTTTTCGATCCCACACAAAGCATAATTGTCATTGCAAGAGAAAAAAGATTTAATCGGTTGGTTTTCATTGTTAGTAATTTTTTGGTGTTATTTTTATAGATGTGAAAAAATTAGTTCTCACATAAATAATAATATTTAAATGTAATCGATTACACAAATCTATTAAAAAAGTTTAAATGATAGCCACGAATTCACGAATTTTCTTTTTAATACTTTATCTAAATATTTATTCGAAATAATTTGAATAAATAATCGCAAAGATTTTAAAAATAAAAATTCGTGAATTGCTTCGCCTGTTCGCTATCGCTCGAGTCGTGGCGAAAAAAAGACTCAAACAGGAGGGTACAGGATACATATAACTTTATGTTCAAGTAAATTGGACGAATTATTTGGTAAAAGTGTTAAAAATACATTTATTTGTAAATTATATATGATTAAAATTGACTGCCTAATAATTTTTTACCCAGAAAAAAATCAAAATATTAAATAATGCGTTTGAATTCATTTACTAAAATCATGAGCTTCTTTTTAATTCTCTGCGTTTCATTTTCTATGAGTGCGGCCGAAATTTGGGTTTCCCCGAAAGGGAACGATAAAAATTCGGGGACAAAAGAAAGTCCGCTGGGAACGGTTCATATGGCGATGCGAAAAGCCAGAGAACTTCGTCGTTTAAAAGATCCATCAGTAAAAGACGGCATTCGTATCATTGTAATGGATGGAACGTATTATTTAAACGAACCTTTATTCGTAAGACCCGAAGATTCTGGAACAGCAGATAGTCCGACCACTATTGAAGCCGATGCAAACGCGAAACCAATTATCAGCGGTGGAATTGAAATCAAAAACTGGACAAAATCTACAACAGTAATTAACGGACTTAAAAAAGGAACAGTTTGGGTGGCTGATGCTCCAAAAAAAGCTGGAACCCTTGTCGATTACAGACAATTATGGGTAAATGGTAAAAAAGCCGTAAGAGCTAAAAATACCTCTGGAACTGCGATGGAACGTATTCTATCATGGAATCACGAAGAACAAACTTGTTGGATTCCGTTTAAAGATAAATCGGTTAAGTTTGAACCGGGAATGGAAATGTTCATCGTACAATGGTGGTCGAATGCCAATCTTCGTATCAAAAATATTGAAGTCCAAAAAGACAGTGCGAAACTTTCTTTTGAAGAACCAGAAAGCCGTATTCAAAGCGAACATCCGTGGCCAGCGCCTTGGATTTCTAAAAACAACGGAAATTCGGCTTATTTCTTAAACAACGCTTTTTCACTTTTAAACGAGCCTGGAGAATGGTATTTAGACAAGAAAAATGCTAAAATCTATTACATTCCAAGAGCTGGTGAAGAAATTAATTCGGTTACAGTTACTGCTCCGGTTTTAGAAAATTTAGTTGAAGTAAAAGGAACGATCGATTCTCCTGTTCATCATTTTAGATTTAAAGGAATTTCGTTTCAATACAGTAATTGGCTTCGCCCTTCACAGCAAGGTCACGTGCCATTGCAGTCAGGTTTGTATTTATTAGACGCTTACAAATTGAAACAGCCTGGAACTCCGAATCAGGCGAATTTAGAAAATCAAGCTTGGGTTGGAAGACCTCGTGCAGCGGTTGAAGTAAATTATTCGAATAATATTCAGTTTGAATCTTGCCGTTTTGAGCATTTGGCTTCTACTGGTTTGGATCTAAATAAAGGAACAAATCACAATACGGTAAAAGGGAATTTGTTTAAAGATATTGGCGGAAGTGCCATCAATGTCGGTATTTTTTCTGAAGAAGCTTTTGAAGCGCATTTGCCTTTAATCATTAAAGATGAAAGAGAAATGTGTTCTGATGAAGTAATTGCTGATAATGTAATCACCAACGTAACCAATGAAGATTGGGGAACTTTAGGAATCAGTGCTGGTTTTGTTCGAAATATTACGATTGAACACAACGAAATTTCGGATGTATCCTATTCTGGAATGGCAATGGGCTGGGGTTGGACGCACACGCCAAACGTGATGCAGAACAACAAAATCTTAGGAAATAAAATTCATCATTATGCAAAACATCTTCATGATGTGGCGGGAATTTACACGCTTTCTGCACAGCCAGGCAGCCGAATCGAAGAAAACTATATTGATAAAGTTTACAATAGTCCTTATGCGCACGATCCGTTTTTATGGTTGTATTTGTATACCGATGAAGGTTCTGAAGGTTTTACAATTAAGAATAACTGGATTGCCGAAAAGAAAATCCTAAAAAATCATAATGGTCCAAAAGGAAATATTTGGGAACACAACGATCCTTATGTAAGCACTAAAATTAAAGAGGCTGCGGGAATTAGAGCGCCCTATAAAGATTTAGAAAAAGAAGTCGTTATCGATGAAAAATGGGGATTGCAGGAAATGCCAAAACCGTATGCAATCGAATTAATAGGTTCTGATTTTGATATCGAAAAAATCAAATCGACTTTGGTTGGATTCAGAATCGTGGGTCAGGAATTGTACCAATGGAAAAATCATCTGGTGATTTACGGAAAAATGAATCAGCCAGAAAGAACTAAAAGAAAATTGGCGGGCGCTTTTCCTTCTTTGGAAATAAAAATCTATGAAGATCTAGTTTATGATTTCCAAAACTTCGAAAGATGTAAAGATTCAAAACCAGCATCAGATTGGGAAAATGTGGTGTTGACAGCAAATCTTCCTGCTGATGAAAAACTACAGGAAGAATATGTGGAATATCATAAAACGCAATTCGAGAAATGGCCAGAAGTAGCAAAAGGCTTCTGTAATGCAGATTTCCAACAATTGCAAGTGTTTAAAAAAGATAGACAATTGATTTTGGTCATCAGTATTCCGAAAGGAGAAAATCTGGATAAATTAAATCCGAAAACAACACAAAACAATCCTCGCGTAGACGATTGGAATGCCTTGATGAAAAAATACCAAAGTGGAATTGAAGGCACAAAAGCTGATGAAACTTGGATTTTCTTAAACAAAGTAGAAACTAAATAAAAAGAGATAGCCACGAATTCACGAATTTTCTTTTTAAAATCTTTGCGATTATTTTTTCGAATTAATTCGAATGAATAATATTAGATAAAGTATATAAAAAGAAAATTCGTGAATTCGTGGCGAAAAAAAAAAACTAACAATCTAAAATAACTAACCCAATGTTAAAAATAGCCATTCTGGGACTTGGAGAAGGACGAAGCACAATGTCGGCGGCTTTAGAAAGTTCAAAATTAGAACTTGTAAAAGTGTGTGACAGAAATGAAGAAATCTGCAAGCAGAGAGCAAAAGAATTTGATTTTCATTCGTATACAACCAATTACGACGATTTATTAAATGATGCATCAATTGATATTATCGCGATTTATACGCCAGATCATTTGCACGCGCAGCACGTAAAACAAGCTTTATTAAGTGGAAAACATGTTGTTTGTACAAAACCGTTTATCGATGATCTTTCGGATGCTAAAGAACTGTTGGAATTAAGTAAATCAACAGGGAAAAAGGTTTTCATTGGACAAAGTTCACGTTTCTTTGAACCAGCCAAAAGACAAAGAGCCGATTACGAAGCAGGCTTAATTGGAGATTTAATAACAATTGAAGCCCAATATCATGCCGATCACAGATGGTTTTTAAAGAAAGAATGGTCTTTATTGCAGTCATTTAAATGGCTTTATGGAGGTTTGAGCCATCCTGTAGATTTCATCAGATGGTATTTGCCAAACATTCAAGAAGTAATGGGATACGGAATGATCAGTGCTAACGGACAATCAGCTGGACTGAAAAATGAAGATACAATGCACTTTATTTTCAAAGCGACTGACGGAAGAATTGCACGTGTAAGCGGTGTTTATACATCGCCGACTCAGCCAGCGCAACGTGACAGCGGAATGAGTACCATTTTAAGAGCAACAGAAGGAGCAAGCCAAGCCGATTATCACGAATTGCGTTATGCGGTTACGGATAAAACAGGTGAAGAAAAAGTGGTTACATGGGGCGACAGCACTTTAAAATATTATTTCCGTTTTGAAGGTCAAAGCCATCACGGCGGAGAATATCAAAATTATTTAGAATATTTTGTAGACAGTATCGAACAAGGTTTTGAAGCCTATCCAAACATGGAAGAGGGAATTGGAACCGTAGCTCTATTGCAAGCAATGGACAAATCGTTGCAAACTGGAATGCCGGTTAAAATTGCCGATATTCTTAACGAATACGGGCTATGAACAGTATCTACGATAAATTAACGACTCTTGATTTTGTAATTGTTGCCGTTTATTTGGTTGCATTATTAGTGATTGGTTTTGTGGTAAGTGCCAAACAAAGAAAGAAAAATGAAACGCTTTTTTTGGCTGGAAATTCATTAAACTGGTACAGCATCGGGTTTAATATGTGGGGGACAAATGTTGGTCCATCGTCTTTATTAGCTTTTGCGAGTATTGGTTATGCAACCGGAATTGTAGCAGGAAATTTCGAATGGTATGCTTTTGTTTTTTTACTGCTTTTAGCGATGGTTTTTGCACCGCGTTACATTGCGAGTAAAGTAAGTACAATGCCCGAATATATGGGAAAACGCTATGGCGACAGTACGCAAAATATTTTAGCTTGGTACGCTTTGGTAAAAATCTTGGTAAGCTGGCTTTCTTTAGGATTATTCAGTGGAGGCGTTTTAGTGCGTCAGATTTTAGGAATTCCGATGTGGCAGAGTGTTACCGTTTTAGTGATTTTCTCTGGAATTTTTACTTTTGCAGGAGGATTAAAAGCAATTGCTAAAGTCAACGTTTTTCAAATGATTCTGCTGATTGTAGTTTCATTAACCCTTTCCTATTTAGGATTGCAAAAGGTTGGCGGAATCGAAGCTTTGGCAGCAAAAACACCTTTTAATTTTTGGAATTTAGTTCGCCCTTCAGATGATGCTCATTATCCTTGGCCAGCTATATTATTAGGATATCCGGTTGCGGCAGTTGCTTTTTTCTGTACCGATCAATCGATGGTGCAGAGTGTTTTAGGAGCAAAAAACTTAGAACAGGGACAACTTGGAGTTAACTTTATTGGATGGCTGAAAGTTATGGCGCTGCCGTTATTTATTTTGCCTGGAATTTTATGCTACGCTTTATATCCAGAATTAGGAAGCAACTCCGATTTGGCTTATATGACAATGGTTACGAACCTTTTTCCAAGCGGAATGAATGGTTTAGTAATCTGTGTAATGATTGCCGTTTTGGTAGGAACAATTGGTTCTTCGCTGAATGCTTTGAGTACCGTTTTTACAAATGATATTTACGTAAAGAAAATCAATCCGACAGCGACTATTAAAGATCAAATTAGAATTGGTCGTTTAACCATTGCTGCAGGTTGCGTATTTGCGATCTTAATTGCGATTGCAATTGACAATATCAAAGGGCAGAATTTATTCAACATTTTTCAGGCGGTTTTAGGTTTCTTGGCGCCTTCGTTATCTGTGGTTTTCCTTTTGAGCGTTTTCTGGAAACGCACCACTAAAAAAGCCGTAAATGCAACACTTTCTTGGGGTTCTGGTTTTAGTTTATTTGTTGGGGTTTTATATTTATGGATTTTTCCAGCCGATAAATACCCAGTCTGGCCTCACTTTTTATTGATTTCGTTTTACATTTTTGCTGTCTTAATGATTTCAGCAGTATTGATTTCATTAACTGATAAAAACCCTGAAGTTAATGTTTCAGATGAAACGGATATTCCTAAAACTAGTAAGAAAGTGAAGTTGTTATTTGGATTACTGGGGTTAGTGATTTTGGCTTTGTATTTGGTTTTTAATGGGAATTAAAGTAAAATCTTATATAATTTAAGTGAACGCTTTCTTTAAAGGAAGCGTTTTTTTATATCTGCTAAATATTATACTAAGTTAATTCTTGTTAAATTTTAATAATAAGTTGTAAGTTTGTTTGCAAAAGAACTGATTTTGCAGTTGGACAGCTTTCAGTTATTACAAAGATCTCACAAATAATTAAATTAGATTGAAAAAGCAATAGATTTAAAGTTCGGTTTTTATACGAACTTTTGATTATATTTGCTAAGTGAAAGAGTATGAGGATTGTTGGCAAGAAAAAAATTTTAAAATTAAAAAGAAAAATATAGGCAGTAAGAAATTATGCGAAGAAATTGATAAGTTAATCGCTGATCTAGAAAGTTTTAATTCTGCCAAAGAAAATATTAACGAGATTAGAAGCGATGCTGATTGTGTCCATAATGACGGATTTTATTTCTTTAATATTAATATTCACAGAACACTTGTATTGATTGAGTTTGATGATGATGGAGAAGTGACAATTGTCTGGTCCGGAACTCATCAGGAGTATGAATCAATATTTAAAAATAACAAAACAACTATTGAAAAATGGCTGCGAAAAAACGGCTATATAGAATAATGAAAACAGATTTTGATATAGAGAAAATAATAGAAGAGGGCGTAATCACAAATGAATTAGATCATGAAAGAGCCCTTGTTGCTGACCGAAAACTAAGACTTTTGGCTAAGGATAGTCTTCATTTTAAAAATCTCAGATCAAAATTGCGGGATATAATTGAGAAATATGAAGATTCTGAGTGGAGTGACGTAGATAAAATTAATGAAGAAAAGCTCTTAGAAAGCGAAAAATCAGAACGTATTGCAGAATTAGAAAGATTGTTTTTAGAAAATAGAAAAAAAGCAATTAGAAAAAAACTGAAGGAACTCGAATTAACTCAGGAAAATCTGGCGATGATTTTGGGGCATAAAAGTAAAACGTATATGTCTGAGCTTATGAATGGTATAAAGCCTTTTACTTTAAGGGATTTAGTTGTTATAAATAGATTATTAAAAATAGAAATCAGAGTTTTGATACCTGTTTTTCTATCAAAGGAAGATCAAAATAAAGTACAGGCAGCTGTTATAAAATTAGGAAAACCAAAAGTAAAACTCACAAGTGACGATTTGGTTACAGCCTCATAGTTTTAAATTTAAGATTAAGTCGATAACAATAAAATCATACATTCAAACACATCCCAAGGTTTCAACCTTGGGAAACGTATTGTTGTGGATTTGCATTGCGTTCCCAAGGTTGAAACCTTGGGCTATGTTCTGAAAAGGTTATAAATAAAAAACACATAGTTTCCAATCTAGAAAACTATGTGTTTTATTTATAATGAAATGCCTTTTTAGACAATCTAGGTACTATGTTTCTATGTGTTTAAAAAGAAAAAAATTATTTGTCAATCTTTTTTCTTCCTTCAATATTCGGCAAGAACCCAGTAATAACACCAATCAAAGGCAGGAACGCACAAATCTTAAATACATATTCTATACTTGTTGCATCGGCGATTTTTCCTAAAACAGCAGAACCTAACCCGCCCATTCCGAAAGCAAAACCGAAGAAAAGACCAGCTACTAAACCAACTTTACCTGGCATTAATTCGGTTGCATAAACTAAAATTGCAGAAAAAGCAGAAGAAATAATCAGTCCGATAATTACAGATAAAGTTCCAACCCAGAATAAAGAAACGTAAGGCAACAGCAAAGTAAAAGGTGCAACACCCAAGATAGAAACCCAGATAACATATTTTCTTCCAAAACGGTCACCAATTGGACCTCCAATTAAAGTTCCCGCTGCAACAGCACCAGAAAACAAGAATAAATATACCTGTGACTGCTGAATCGAAATATGAAATTTATCAATTAAAAAGAAAGTATAGTAACTTGTAATACTGCTCATATAGAAGAATTTAGAGAAAATCAAGATCAGAAGAACAGCTAAAGAAACAATAACTCTGTTTTTAGACAGATGATGCGTCTCAATCTTAAAAGCCGATTTATTAGCATTTCTTTCAGCTAAATGGTCGGTGTACCAAAGTGCGATTTTATATAAAGCAAAAATTCCGACTAAAGCAATAATACAGAACCAAGCCACATAACTTTGTCCGTGCGGAATGATGATAAATGCGGCCAATAAAGGTCCGATCGCGCTTCCTGCATTTCCTCCTAATTGAAAGATAGATTGCGCCAATCCTTTTTTACCGCCCGAAGCTAAGTGCGCTACACGCGAAGATTCTGGGTGAAAAATTGACGAACCAACTCCAATTAAACTTACTGATAATAATAAAAAGGTAAAATTTGCAGCAATTGAAACGAGAAATAGACCCACCATTGTAAAACACATTCCGATAATTAACGAATACGGTTTAGAATTTTTATCAGTATACATGCCCACAAAGGGCTGAAGGATCGAAGCTACGATTTGGTAGGTAAAAGTAATGATTCCGATTTGAGTAAAGCTCAGTCCGAAATTGTCTTTTATAAGCGGATAAATTGACGGAACAACAGCTTGTAAAAGGTCATTGATTAAATGAGAAAAGCTGATTATAAATAGTATTGAATACGTTGTTTTTTTAATAACTTCTGGTTGTACTTTAACGGTTTCCATGAGTTGTTTTTTAGGTTAATGGTATTTTTAAAATTACAGCTGTATTAATTTTTTACAAAGTTCAAACAAATTAGAATGTCAAAATTGCTATATTTGGACAATGAATAATCAGATTCGGACATATAGAGTGGCGCAGGATTATGGATACCAAGTTGATCCATTAATCCCTGTTATTGGCTACACTGAAACGGTAAACAATGAGATGTGTATCTCGCATTCGCATCCGCGCGGGCAATTAATTTACGCGACACGTGGTGTGATGAATGTTGTGGTTGGCAACAATATCTGGGTTGTAAATCCGCTGCAAGGACTTTGGATTCCGGGCGGAGTAGAGCATCAGGTTACTTTCCAAAAAGATGTAAACTATTATAGTGTTTTTGTGGATCCGTCTGCGATGGAAGGATTGCCAGAGAGAAGTTTTTCATTTGATATTCCGATGTTTTTAAAACAATTGGTTTTTAAAATCATTTCTTTTGGAACAAGCGGCAAATTAACAGAATCGCAACGACGAATTATTTATGTGTTTTTGGATGAATTGGCTTTAATAATGCCAAGCGCGACTTTTCTTCCCACTACAAATGATGAAAGATTGCAAAAGGTTGTCGAGCTTTTAATGAATGACGTTTCGAGTAAACAAACGATTGATTATTACGCCGAACTCTCATTCATGAGCAGCCGGACTTTATCGCGTTTATTCATAAAAGAATTAGGAATGAATTTCAGTGATTGGCGTACCCGAATGAAATTGTTAGAAGCGATTAAAAGATTGGGAGAAAAGCAATCCATCAAAGAAATCGCTTTAGATTTAGGTTACGAAACGGCTAGCGCTTTTATTTTTATGTTTAAAAAACATTTAGGCACGACACCTGCTAATTATATTTTAGAAGAAAACGAATCTGAAAAGATGATTGCGTAGCATTACGTACGCATTAGAACGCGGATGAAACAGATTTACTTCGTAAAGACGCGGATTAGGCGGATTTTTATTTCTTCAACACATAGAAAGATAGATTTTTACTTAGCAACGTATAAAATAGAAAATTGAAAATGACTAGTCATTAACACATAGCTATGTGTATGTATGTAAGTGAAACGCCTTTTTAAGCGTAAAGTAGTCTATTTATCTATGTGTTGGAAAAAAAAAATCCGTGTTCATCCGCGTCTTCGCGATAGCGAACCAGTTTCATCCGCGTCCCATAAAAATCATGACATCATTTTTTTTAATACTAAAAAAGTGATAACTCATAATTTTTCCCTTAAAAAATTATCAAATAGTAGTGTTTTTTCTGAAATAGCAGGATAGTACAGGTTGTGAAATGTAAAGATAACACTTATCTTTAGTCCCAAAATACACTTACTATGCTAAACCGCTTTTCCATTTTAAAACTTTTATTGGTGCTTATTATTTTCTGTCCCTTCGATTCCTTGCATGCTCAAGAGAAATCAAAAGAAGCTACATGGATTTGGTATCCAGGCGATTTCGAAGTTTGGTTAAGCAATAAAATGCAAGTAAGACGTACAGAACGCGAAGCTGTATTTCCGCCACTTTGGCAATATTACAGTCCGTATGCTTTGGTAACTTTTCAAACCGAAGTAGATATTCCGAAACCAGACGAAGTAAAAATCTTCGCTGAAGGGCCTTTTCAATTGCTTCTAGATGGCGTTCAGATTTATGGACAGCCAAAATCGATAACCATTCCTGCGGGAAAACATAAAATTTCTTTTAAAGTTTACAATCAAGAAGTTTTGCCGGCTATTTATATTTCTGGTCAATATGTTAAATCGGATTCATCTTGGAAAGTAACCAACGAAGACAAACTTTGGATTGATGAAGCTGGAAAAGCACAGCAATCTGGTACGCCATGGGTTCCTGTTGGTTCTTGGAATTTTGATTCAGCAGAAAACAAACCTTCAGAATTTAAATTAACAACGAAACCTTTAAGTGCTAAAAAAACAGAAAAAATAGCAGGTGGTGAATTAGTAGATTTTGGTAAAGAAACTTTTGGTTATATTAAAATTCACGGTTTAAAAGGAAAAGGCAAACTCGCACTTTATTACGGTGAATCTCGTGAAGAAGCTTTGGATTCTGCTAAATGCGAAACATTAGATCATTTATCTTTTGATGGAAAACAATTAGAAACTTATACACACGATGGCTCCAAAGCATTCCGCTATGTTCAAGTGCAGGCAGATGCAGGAGTAAAGTATGATTCTATTTCGATGCTTTATGAATATCTGCCACTGGATTATCGTGGTGCATTCAAATCTTCGGATGAATTATTGAATAAAATTTGGGATGTTTCGGCTTATACAATGCATTTAACGTCTCGCGAATTTTTCATAGACGGAATCAAACGCGACCGTTGGGTTTGGTCTGGCGACGCGTATCAAAGTTATTTGATGAATTATTATTTGTTCTTCGATTCGCCTTCTGTAGAACGAACCATGTCTGCTCTTCGCGGAAAAGATCCTGTAACAGCTCATGTCAATATCATTATGGATTATTCACTGTATTGGTTTGTAGGGGTTTACGATTACTACTTGCACACAGGCGATACGAAATACATCAAAACTTTTTATCCAAGAATGAAATCCCTTATGGATTTTTGTTTAGAAAGAAGAAATAAAAACGGATTCCTAGAACCACTTGAAGGCGACTGGGTTTTTATTGACTGGGCCGACGGATTGCCAAAAACAGGCGAAGTTAGTTTTGAGCAAATGCTTTTGGCGAGAAGTTTAGAAGCAATGGCTGTTAGTGCTAAAATTGCAGGTAAAAACGAAGACCAGAAAGAATATCAAAAATTAGCTTCTGATTTAAAAACCAGACTATTCGATGTGTTTTGGGATAAAAAAGAAAACGTCATGAAGCATCAGCGAATCGACGGAAAAATGCAAAATATTGTAACCAGATACGCTAATATGTTTGGGATTTTCTTCAATTATTTTAATGAAGAACAAAAGCAAAGTGTAAAAAATAAAGTATTACTGAATAAAGATGTTCTTCAAATCACAACACCTTACATGCGTTTTTACGAATTGGAAGCTTTATGCGCCATGGACGAACAGAAATTTGTATTAAATGAAATTCGTGATTATTGGGGCGGAATGCTAAATCTCGGAGCAACATCATTTTGGGAAAAATACGATCCAAAACAAAGCGGAAAAGATCATTTAGAAATGTACGGTCGCCCCTACGGGAAAAGCCTTTGCCACGCTTGGGGAGCAAGCCCGATTTACTTATTAGGAAAATATTATTTAGGTGTAAAACCAACCGCTCCAGGATATTCAGAATATGAAATCAAACCAAATTTAGGCGGTTTAAAATGGATGGAAGGAAAAGTACCAACACCAAACGGAGAAGTTGCCGTGTATTGCAGTACCAAAGAAATTAAAGTAAAAGCTGGAGAAGGTGAAGGAAAATTAATTTTTAAAAGTGCAAGCAAACCAAAAACAAACTCTGGAACGATCACAGAAGTAGCAAAAAATAAATATCAGTTGATTGTAAAACCGAATGTGGAGTATATGGTTAGTTATATGGCTTTGTAAGTTATAAATTATGAATTATGAATTATGAGTGATTAGCTATAGTTTACAACGCCCAGTTTGTCATTCCGACGAAGGAGACCCGAGCGATAGTGAATAGACGAAGCAAATCTCCACAAGTAGCTCCGTACAGAATGTCACCAATCGTTGTAGAGTTTCTCGCGAAGATTTCTCCTTCGTCGAAATGACAAGATTGAGGGAATTCTGGAATCAATAAAAAAATAAAAAACCAATGTTACCAAAAAACACAACATACAATTTCAAATTAAAAACAGTCATTTTCTGTGTGCTGACATTCTGCATTCAAGTAACAGCACAAAACGCATGGAAACCAGCTTCATTTGAAATCGTAAAATCAAAATACAAGACTTTCAAAACGACTCAATACGCTCATGTTTTTTCAGGAAGTAAACATAATATTGTTCGTTTAGCTCCAGAATTGCAGGGATTGGTGGGAATTAAACTTCCTTTAGACCAATATAAAAAAGGAACGAATACTCCACTACAATTAAAATTCAAAGAATCAGTTACAGTTTTAATCGGTGTTTTTCAGGATAAAAATGCTGAATATCTTCAATCTGAGAATTTTGAAGATGCGAAATTGGTTTTAGAAAATGGAGTTACAATTACGGGATTACCTCCAGTAAATGTTTATACGCTTTCTTTTTCAAAAGGAACTCAAACTATAAATCCAAATGGGAAAGGATTATTTGCGATTTTGGGAGTTGTAAAAGCTTCTGAAAATTTAAAATCAAGAAACGTAGAACTTCCAGATGGAAAATTGTGGAATCCAACATTTATCGTAGAAGGATTTTCAGATGAAAAACCGCTTTTCGAAGTTATCGGCGGGGAAAATAAACCAATAATTGATGAAGGAATGTCGGGAACTGACGGAATTCAAGGAGGTTTTGAAGGCGGACGTGTGGTAAAGGTCGGAGATACGTATCATATGTTTCCAACAGAAAGAGCTGGTGAAAAAGGCGTAGATTATTATTATGATCGTGTAAAAACCAAAATCGGGCATTGGACAAGTAAAGATGCCATTCATTGGAAAAGAGAATCAACAATTTATCAAGCAAGCGGAACTTACGCCGTAACTGAAGACGATAATCCGATGAACGATCGCCGTGCGGCAATTTGGTCGTATATGCCTGTTTTTAATGAAAAAGCAAATAAATGGTACGGCTACTATTTGGCGTATACTGTTAGCAAAGAAATAGAGCCCAATCATTCATTTGGAAGAATTTGGCGTTGCGAGTCGACTGTTGAAGGTATCAAAGGAATCGGCGGTCCGTACAAAGATATGGGAATCATTATGGAACCGGGATTAGATTCTCAGCCTTGGGAAGGACGCCAAGGTGTGGCATCATTCTTTCCGTATCAAGTTGGAGATAAATATTTCGGATTTTACAGCGGTGCTTATCCGTTCAATTCTTGGGCAGATTATCCAAAGAAATCAGGAAAAGGTTGGTTTGTGGCTTTAGCCGAATCAAAAAGTTTAGAAGGCCCTTGGTTGAGAATGAACAAAGGTTTGGAACCCATTAAAACCATGCATCCGCTTTTTGTTGAAAATCCAATTGTGAGTCAGTTACCAAATGGATTGTACATTGCAATTTTCGACGGAGGCCCAGACGGCTGGGGACATCATTTACCCAACATGATTGCGTATTCATTATCGGCAGACGGTATTAGCTGGTCAGAAGCACATTATTTGCCCATAGAAACCAAAGTAGATAAATGGTGGGATATTATGAGAACGCCTCTTTGTCTAATCCCAGAAGGAAACGACGTTTACACTATCGTTTACAATGCAATTGATTTAAAAAGAAGATTTCATCCAACAGGAATGGTAAAAGTTAAACTGAACAAAGATGTGATGGAATCTAAATTAAAAGAATTGAAAAAATAATTGAGCATAAATAGAACGCGGATGACGCAGATTTACTTCGTAAAGACGCTGATTTGCACAGATTTTATTTAATTGATTTGAATAAGGAAATAAATTAAGTTTTCCCGCAGATTTAGCAGATCAAGCAGATAAAAAATCAGCTAAATCTGCAAAATCTGCGAGAGAAAAAAATAAAAAATCCGTCATAATCCGTGTCTTTACGAAGTAAATCCGCGTCATCCGCGTCCTAAAATATACACAAAGCAAAATGAAAATTAAGTATCTAATTCTAACCATTTCAGCACTTGCAATAACAAGCTGTGCAACCAAATACAAGAAAAGAGAAATCACCGACAGCGTAATGCAGGAAATTTACGAAGAAGTAAAAACGCCTTATAAATACGGTTTGGTGATGGTGCCAACAGACAACTCTTATAAAATGGATTGCCCAAGTGTTTTTAGAAAAGATGGTAAATGGTACATGACCTATTTAATTTACGACGGAAGAGGTTATGAAACTTGGCTGGCAGAAAGCGATAATTTGCTAGACTGGAAACATTTAGGAAAAGTAATGTCCTTCTCAGAAAATGAAAAACATTGGGATGTCAACCAAAAAGCAGGATATATTTCGTTGCAAGACATGACTTGGGGCGGAAGCTACGAATGGGAAAAATACGATGATAAATACTGGATGAGCTATTTTGGCGGAGACAGTAAAGGTTACGAAGCAGGCGTTTTGTCAATCGGGATGGCGTATACGAAAGAAGTTCCGACAAAACCACACGAATTTCAAAGATTAGAAAATCCAGTTTTAACGCCAAAAGACAAAGACGCCAGATGGTGGGACAATAGCACGATGTACAAAAACAGCGTTATTCGTGATAAAGATAAAGTGACAGGGCACAATTTCATCATGTATTACAATGCCCGCGGTGACAGTATCAATCCTGCGAAAGGTGCTGAGCGTATTGCAATGGCGGTATCAAACGACATGAAAGAATGGAAGCGTTATGGCGATAAACCATTAATCAATCATCATAAAGGAATCTCAGGAGATGCTTATATTCAGCGTATTAATGATACTTGGGTGATGTTTTATTTCGGAGCTTTCTGGACAGGTTGGGATCAGGGCGCGTTTAACCGTTTTGCCGTTTCAAATGATTTAGTTAACTGGACCGACTGGAAAGGCGAAGATTTAGTTAAATCAACTGAACCTTACGATGATATGTTTGCCCATAAATCTTTTGTTGTAAAACATGATGGCGTTGTGTATCATTTTTACTGCGCCGTTAACAAAGCAGAGCAAAGAGGAATCGCAATTGCAACTTCTAAAGATTTAGGAAAAAGCAAATTGAATTTTGTGGCTCCGCCAGAGAAGAAGAAGAAAAAATAGTTATGAGTTATGAGTTATGAGAAATAACTAGCACTCTTAACGAAAAATGACTCCGTTAGGAGTCTCTGGTCGGTAGGAACCGGATTAATCCAACACAAATTTGTCCCATAGGGACAATTGAATCAGAATAATAATGAAACAAAATATAAACCCAATGTTAACGTCAAAAACAAAATACAAAAATCCATTTTTCAGATTTCGATTTGCGACGTATGCATTTTACGTTTTACTATTCACATCTTACGTAACGCAGGCACAATCTGTAACAGGAGAGCCTGCGGGAATTCCAGAACTTCACAAAAAATACGAATTTGCTCCGTGGGAAGATCCAACGATTACAAGTATCAACAGACAGCCGTCAAGAGCGACTGCCTATTCGTACACAAGTGTTGAAGACGCTTTAAAAGGCGACAGAACCAAAAGCCGAATCCAAATGCTGAATGGCGATTGGAACTTTAAATACGCAGTAAACTTAAATTTAGCTTCTAAAGATTTCTATAAAAACACCGTTTCAGGCTGGGATAAAATCGAAGTGCCATCCAACTGGGAAATGAAAGGTTATGATAATCCAATTTACAAAAGCGCCGTTTATCCGTTTAGACCAATAAATCCGCCTTATATTCCGAAAGATTATAACGGAGTTGGTTCTTACCAAAGAAGTTTTACTGTTCCAGAAACCTGGAAAGATATGACGGTTACGCTACATTTCGGAGCCGTAAGTTCAGGTTTTGAAGTTTGGTTAAACGGAGAATTTTTAGGATACGGAGAAGACAGTTTTCTGCCATCAGAATTTGATATTACGCCATATTTAAAAGCAGGAGAAAATGTAGTTTCTGTTCGTGTAATTCGTTGGACTGATGGTTCTTATTTAGAAGATCAGGATCATTGGCGCATGAGCGGCATCCAGCGTGAAGTTTTCATTATGGCTGAACCAAAATTGCGTATTCAGGATTTCTTTGTTCAAACCAAATTAGACAAAGAATACAAAGACGCGATTTTCAAACTTAGACCAAAAGTAGAAAATCTTACAGGAGAAAAAATCAAAGATTATACGTTGAATGTTCAGTTGTACGATGCCAATAATACGGCAATGTTCAAAGAACCGCTTCAAAGACCTGTGATTGATTTAATCAACGAAAGTTATCCTCGTTTGGACAATGTTCGCTTTGGATTCTTTCAAGAAAATATCAAAAATCCGAAAAAATGGAGTTCAGAAGAACCGAATTTATATACGATGGTGATTTCGATAAAAGACAAAAACGGAAATGTTACAGAAGCCAAAAGCTGTAAAGTAGGTTTCCGTTCGATTGAATTTTCGAAAGAAAACGGAAAAATGCTCATCAACGGAAAAGAAACCTATGTCTATGGTGTGAACCGTCACGATCATCATCCAACGAGAGGAAAAGCCGTTACGAGAGAAGACATCAAACAAGATATTACGACGATTAAGAAGTTTAATTTCAATTTTATACGTACAAGCCATTATCCAAACGATCCTTATTTTTACGAATTATGCGATCAATACGGAATCATGGTGATGGACGAAGCTAACCAAGAAACCCACGGAATTGGCGGTAAATTAGCTAACGATCCGCTTTGGACAAACGCTTATATGGAACGCATGATCAGAATGGTTGAACGCGACAAAAACCACCCATCTGTGGTAATGTGGAGTTTGGGTAACGAAGGAGGAAAAGGACCAAATCATGCGGCAATGTCGGGTTGGGTTCACGATTTCGATATTACACGTCCTGTACATTACGAACCAGCGCAAGGAAATGCAAAATTAGACGGTTATATTGATCCGCTTGATCCTAAATATCCAAAAACAATCGATCACGCTTACCGTTTCGAAAATCCGCAAGACGATTCGTATGTCGACATGGTCAGCCGTTTTTATCCAGGCGTTTTCACACCGAAATTTTTGGTAGATCAAAAGAAAGATACTCGTCCGATTATTTTCGTTGAATATTCTCATGCCATGGGGAATTCCGTTGGAAATCTAAAAGAATTATGGGATGAATTCCGTTCACTTCCAAGAGTTATTGGAGGTTGTATTTGGGAATTTAAAGATCAGGGAATCGTGAAATTTGATTCTAGATCGGGTCAGAATTATTTTGCGCACGGAGGAGATTTTGGTGAAAAATACCATGATGGAAACTTTAATACAAAAGGAATTGTAGATTCTTACGGAAAACCAAAAGGTTCCATTTTTGAGAATAAATGGGTATATCAGCCAGCGATTTTGACTTTAAACGGAAATAAGTTAGAAATTAAAAATCGTCAGGCCGTTAAATCTTTAGAAGGATATATTCCGGTTTTAAAAGTATTAGAAAACGGAAATGTAATTAAAACTCAGATTTTAAAACCATTAAAAGTAGAAGCTGGACAATCGACAACTTTAGATATTAGTTCCTATCTTCCAAAAATGAAGAATGAGGCTGAATATCTTTTAAATATTGAATTTCAGCTTTCTGCAGATGAACTTTGGGCTTCAAAAGGATATGTTGTTGCTGAAGATCAATTTCAGTTGAAAAAGAGAGAAGCTTTGGTTTTAAATGCTAATAAAGAAACTTTAAATGTTTCAGAATCTGATTCAGAATTTAAAATCAAAGGAAAAACTTTTGACATTACGATTGGAAAAACAAACGGAGCTTTGAGTTCGTATGTTTTCAACGGAGAGGAACAAGTTTTTGCGCCTTTGCTGCCTAATTTCGTGAGACCGCTTACAGACAACGACAAACGCGGTTGGAAATCGCAAAAGCTGTTGAAACAATGGTATAAAGCAAAAACAAAATTGGTTAACGTGAAAATCGACAAATCAACTTCTGAAATTAAAGTGACAAGCGATTACGAAATTATAAAAGACAGTGCAAGTGTAAATGTAGTTTATAACATCAGCACAGACGGAGTGATAAAAGTAGATTACAGCTTAAAAGCATCAGACAAGTTGCCAAACCTTCCAAAAATCGGAATGCAAATGGGCGTTCAAAGAAAATTCGATCAGATTTCATGGTACGGAAAAGGAGAATTGGAAAATTACAGCGACAGAAGTTTTGGTTCGTTTATTGGTAAATATTCGCTTCCAATTAATGATTTTATAGAGCATTATCCAAAACCACAAGAAAACGGAAACCGCTGTGATGTGAGATGGATGGCATTGACAACACCTCAGAAAAATCAAGGTTTTATGGTAGTTAATGATTCCAAAGTTTTAAGCATGAGCGCGTGGCCGTATACACAGGAAACTTTGAGTACAGCAGGCCGTACTTACGATTTAAAAGATCCAGGATTTTTGACTCTAAACATCGATTTAATCCAAATGGGAGTGGGAGGAAACGACAGCTGGACGATTGTTGCACAGCCAATTGAACAATATCAGATTAAGTCTGGAAATTATCAATATAGTTTTTATTTAACGCCTTTCAGCGGTTCGAAGAATCAGTTGGAGAGTAGTTTGAAGAAGTTTAAGTATTAAATTAATTGACAATTAAAAATTAAGAATTAAGAATTAAAAATTAAAAAGGAATCCGCTGAATCTGCGAAATCTGCGAGAGTAAAATTTTCCCGCAGATTTTGCAGATCAAGCAAATTATAAAATTTTATAAAAGATCAATTGAATTTAAATATAAAAATGTATAACCAAAAACCATTTTTTCTTTTTGCAAAGGACTTTCGACTTTTGGCTTTCCAACTTTCGACTGCAATGTTTTTGCTTCTCGCAAGCATCGTCTCTGCGCAAGAAGTCCATAAAAAAGAAACTTTTCAGCCCACATTAGAATCCTCCAAAACTTGGGTGTATTGGTATTGGATGAAATCGGCGTATTCTAAAGCAGGAATCACAGCCGACTTGGAAGCTATGAAACAAAATGGAATTGCAGGCGCTTATTTAATGACCATTAAAGGTCCAGCAAATCCACCATTAATAGACCCGCCGGTTTTACAGCTGACTCCCGAATTTTGGGATATGATCCATTGGGCTTTTAAAGAAGCAGATCGTTTAGGTTTGAAACTCGCTTTTCACGGCGCCGACGGATTTGCTGTTGCAGGTGGTCCGTGGATTAAACCAGAAATGTCAATGCAGAAAGTAGTCTGGTCAACAACTGAAATTTTGGGAGGAAAAAAAGTAGTTTCAAAACTGCCAGTTCCAGAACATTACAAAGATTATTATAAAGATATTGCGGTTTTTGCAATTCCCATAAAAGCATATCAGACTACTTCTCAGATTCAATTGCCAAAAGTTACAACATCGAACAATACTGATGCTTCGTTTTTGGCTGATCCGAAGAAAGACGAGAACTTCAAGTTTGCAGAAGCAGGATGGATTCAGTACGAATTCGAACAGCCTTTTACTTGTAAGTCGATTGTAATTGAAACCAAAGGAAGAGATTATCAGGCACAGCGTTTAATTGTTGAAGTGAGTGATGATGGAGTTCATTTTAAATTCCACGAAAGATTGATTGCACCACGTCACGGCTGGCAGGATATGGATTTTCCCAATACACATACCATTGCGCCTGTAACAGCAAAATATTTCAGATTTGTTTATGACCCGAAAGGTACAGAACCTGGAGCCGAAGATTTGGATTTCGCGAAATGGAAACAGAATTTGAAAGTGAGTAAAATTACACTTTCAAATCAGTCATTAATTAATAATTACGAAGGGAAATCAGGAGCAATTTGGCGTCTGACTCCAGAAACAACGGAGAAAGAAATTCCGAATTCAGATGCATTTAAAAAATCTGAGATCGTTAATATTTCATATTTTGTTGGTGCTGATGGAAATTTAAATTGGAAAGCACCAAAAGGAAAGTGGAAAATCATCCGAATGGGGCATACTTCTACAGGACATGAAAACGCGACGGGTGGAGCAGGAAAAGGATTGGAAGTAGATAAATTTAATCCCGAATTAATTCGTTTTCAATTGGATCATTGGTTTGGAGAAGCCGTTCGTTCTGCTGGTCCAGAAGTAGCTTCAAGAGTTTTAGAAATTCTTCATTTTGACAGCTGGGAATGCGGAAGTCAAAACTGGTCTTCGGTTTTTCAGGCTGAATTTAAAAAGAGACGTGGTTATGATATTGTCGATTATCTTCCTATTATGGCTGGAATTCCAATTGAAAATGCCAATTTTTCAGAGAAGGTTTTATACGATGTCAGAAAAACAATTGCCGATTTAGTCGCAGATAATTTCTATGCAACAATAGCGCAGATTGCCAAAGAATATAACGTTAAATTGAGTTCAGAAAATGTTGCGCCAACTATGATGAGCGATGCTTTATTGCATTACAAATACGTCGATTATCCGGGTGGTGAATTTTGGCTGAAAAGTCCAACGCACGACAAACCTTTTGATATGGTCGATGCTATTTCGGGCGGACATATTTATGGAAAAGACATTATTCAAGCAGAATCTTTTACGGCTTTGCGAATGGATTGGGACGAACATCCTGGGAATCTGAAAACAACAGCAGACCGAAATTATGCTCTGGGAATCAACCGTTTATTCTATCACGTTTTTGTACATAATCCGTGGACGGATAGAAAACCAGGAATGACTTTAGATGATATTGGAACTTTTTTTCAAAGAGACCAGACTTGGTGGAAACCCGGAAAAGCATGGTTTGATTATTGTCAGCGTGTACAGTTTCAATTGCAGAAAGGAAAACCTGTAATTGATTTGGCAGTTTTTATTGGAGAAGATTTTCCTTCACGTTCTTTTGTTCCAGATCGTTTGGTGCCGTTTATTCCAAATGTTTTTGGAAAAGAAAGGTTAGAAAGCGAGAAAATCCGTTTAGAAAATGAAGGTCAGCCGACATCTAAAATGCCGAAAGAAGTGACGTATTCTAAAAATATCACCGATTTATCGCAATGGCTTAATCCGTTAAACGGTTATCAGTACGATTCTTTCAATACAGATGTTTTAATCAACAGAGCGAAAGTGGTGAACGGAAAAGTAACTTTTGAAAGCGGAATCGAGTACGGAGCTTTATTCTTTCCGGGAAGTCATAAAATGGCGCCAAATAAACTGCTGTCTTTGGCTTCCGCAGAAAAAATCCTGCAATTGCTAAAAGACGGAGCGACCATTTTTGTGGATGAAAAACCAACGATTCAACCGGGAATTCAATCAGAAGAAGATCAAAAGAAGTGGCAGAATGTAATTGATGAAATCTGGAATAATTCGAATTCCTCTTCATGGAAAATCGGAAAAGGAACGGTTGTCAAATTGCCTTATTTAGGAAATGATTTTGCTTCGATTGGGATTACTCAAGACGTTTATTTTCCGAATTTAAACAGAGCCAATTCAGAAACTATTGCTTGGACACACCGAAAATCAAATAACGAAGAGGTTTATTTTCTTTCGAATCAAAAAGACCAAAAAAGGACATTTGATACTTCTTTTAGAATAGCTGGAAAAGTTCCGCAATGGTACAATCCCGTTACGGACAAAACTTCGGCTTTAGCCAATTGGAAAATAGAAAACGGAAGAACAATTGTTTCTTTAACTTTAGAGGCTAACGAATCTGGTTTTGTTATTTTTAAAGAAGAAACAAAAGAAGTTTTAGTTAAAGGAAAAACTTCTGAATTTGAAAAAGTTCAGGTTTTAGATGAAAACTGGCAACTTCAGTTTGATCCAGAATTTAAAGGTCCGAAAGATGTCATAAAAACAAATAAACTGTTTGATTGGAGTACTTCTGATAATGATCAGATTAAGTATTATGCTGGAACTGTTGTTTATAAAAAAGAGTTTGTTTGGAAAGGAAAAGATACCAGCAAAATCTGGCTTGATTTAGGCGAAATTGCCAATATCGCGGAAGTTTCAGTAAACGGAAAAGATTGCGGAACGCTTTGGACTTTTCCATTCAAAACAGATATTTCGAATGCTTTACAAAAAGGAAAAAATACAATCGTAATAAAAGTGACTAATACATGGGCAAACCGATTAATAGGTGATCAAAAATTGCCAAAAGAAGAAAGATTGACATGGACAACAGCGCCATTTAGATTGGAAGGAAATCCATTGTTGAAAGCGGGATTATTGGGGCCAGTAAATATTGTGAAAGAGAATTGATTTAAAAAGCAGGTCGCTCCGATGGAGCTTTTTATGGATTGGGTTATTAATTTCTATAAACAGATAGTCCCTCTGGGACTTAAAAACGATATTAGAATTTTTTAATTCTACTTTTAAAAACTCCGATAGGAGTTCACTGTTTGTAGAAATGTTTTAGATTGGTTTATTAGCTCCGTAGGAGCGACCTGTTAATATAATATAAAGAATAAAAAATAAATGAGAAATTTTAGAAATTCAATTATTGCATTTGTGGTTGCTTTGTCAAGCTTTCAAATCAATGCAAAAATCAAAATGCCAGCATTGTTTAGCGACAACATGATGCTGCAACAAAAGTCAAATGCACCAATCTGGGGCTGGGCAGAAAAGAATGCAAATGTCACAGTCAAAACATCGTGGAATTCTAAAATTTACAAAACAAAAGCCGATGCTGCTGGTAAATGGAAAACAGAATTGCAAACACAAATTGCAGGCGGACCTTTTACAATTGAAGTGACTGAAGGAAGCGAAAAAGTAACGATTAAAAATATTTTAATTGGTGAAGTCTGGCTTTGTTCGGGGCAATCCAATATGGAAATGCCTTTGAAAGGATTTCAAGGACAGCCAGTTAAAAACGGCAACGAAATTATCGTAAGATCAGCTAATAAAAACATTCGTTTGATTACGATTCCGCGTGCGACGGTTTTAGAGCCAAAAGATGATTTTGAAGGCAAATGGGAAGAAGCTTCTCCAAAATCTACTTCTAATTTTAGCGCGACGGCTTGGTATTTCGGATCGCTTTTGCAGGAAGTTTTAGATGTTCCCGTTGGGTTGATTCATGTTTCTTACGGAGGTTCAAGCATGGAGGCGTGGATGAACAAGGAAATGCTGAAAGATTTCGCTAGCGCTAAAATTCCGACTACAAAAGAAGAATTGGCAAAAGACCCAAATCGTGTTCCAACGACTTTGTTTAACGGAATGCTTTCGCCTGTAATTGGTTACGGAATCAAAGGATGTATCTGGTATCAGGGAGAATCCAATTATGAAAGAGCAAATGAATATACGGCTTTAATGAAAAAAATGGTAAGCAGTTGGAGAACGTTGTGGAATCAGGGAGATTTTCCTTTTTATTTTGCTCAGATTGCGCCGTTTAATTACGCTTCATTTCATCCAAAAGATTATGTAGAAAAATACAATTCAGCTTATTTAAGAGAGGCGCAGTTTAAAGCTTCGAAAGAGATTCCGAATTCAGCAATGGCGGTTTTAATGGATGTTGGCGAAGAAAATAATATTCACCCAATGGACAAAGAAAAAGGTGGTAACCGTTTGGCTTTTCAGGCTTTAGCAAGAACGTATGGAATTGAAGGTTTTGAATTCGAAAGTCCGAAATATAAATCGATGGAAATTAAAGACGGTGCTGTAACCGTTTCTTTTGATGATGTTGCCAACGGAATCACGTCTTACGACAAAGAAGTTACAGGTTTTGAAATCGCAGGAGCTGATAAAGTTTTTTATCCAGCCAAAACAGTTGTGAGAAGAAAATCTGTGGTGTTAACTTCTGATAAAGTAACGAAACCAGTTGCAATACGATATTTATGGAAAGATTTCGCCAAAGCGGAATTGTTTAGTGCAGGAGGTTTGCCGGTTTCTTCGTTTAGAACGGATGAATGGTAATTTTATAATGGTTAATTGTGAATTGTAAATTGTGAATTAACATATAGTTTGTCATTCCGAGGAACGAGGAATCTCACTCGTAACCACAAAGATTGTCGATTATTGTTGCGGAATTTCTAGTGGGATTCCTCGTTCCTCGGAATGACAAATAAGACTAAAAAACAAATAGAATTGAAATACTTTAGATACATACTTCTCTTCACCACGCTTTGCATCAAAGCGCAAATTCCTACGCTTGAAAATTACAATCAGGTTTGGACAACGCAAAGCGCAAATTCATCAGAATCAATGCCTTTAGGTGGCGGTGATATTGGTATGAATGTATGGGTAGAAAAAGGAGATGTGTATTTTTATTTTTCGCGAAGCGGCACTTTTGACGAACATAATACTTTATTGAAATTGGGTCGCGTAAAAATTACTTTAAGTCCGAATCCGTTTGAGGGGGCATCAGGTTTTCGTCAGGAATTAAAACTGAAAGACGGTTATGTTTTGGTTGGACAAAATGATACCGAAATCAAACTTTGGGTAGATGTTTTCAAACCGATTATTCATGTTGATTTAAAAAGTAAAAATCCGTTGAAAATAACGGCTTCTTATGAAAGCTGGCGTCATCAGAATCGTATTTCAAAAGGAAAAGAAAACAATGGGAATTCCTATAAATGGGCACCTCAGGGAGACATTATCATTTTTAAAGATTCGATTGCTTTTGAGAATAACGGACTTAAATTTTATCATCGAAACCGCGAACAAACCGTTTTTGATGTTGCCGTAAAACAGCAGAAAATGGAATCGGTTAAAGACCAAATGATGAATCCGATAGCCAATCTGACTTTCGGTGGATTCATGAAAGGCGATAACCTAAAACCAGACGGAACATATCTAGGAAAATATCAGGATACCGATTTTAAAGGTTTTAATTTAACGAGCGTAAAACCTTCAAAAAAACATTCGTTAGAAATTTACTTAAATACCAGTCAATCTGATTTTTCGACTTGGAATAATAGATTGAAAAGTTTGGTTTCTTTCAATAAAAATAATTTCAAACAAGCCGAAAAGAACACGATAAAATGGTGGAATAATTTCTGGAATCGCAGCTTTATTTTCACGCAAAAAAATCAATCAATTGAAAAAGATTCGGTTTATCAAATCGGACAGAATTATCAGTTGTTTAGATACATGCTCGGATGCAATGCGTACGGAAAATATCCAACGAAATTCAACGGAGGATTATTTACAGTTGATCCCGTTTACACGAATAAAGATCTGAATTTCACACCCGATTTTAGAAATTGGGGAGGAGGAACGATGACGGCACAAAACCAGCGTTTGGTTTATTTTCCGATGGTAAAAAGTGGTGATTTTGATATGATGAAATCACAATTGGATTATTATGTAAGTCTTCAAAAAAATGCCGAATTACGCAGTAAAGTATATTGGAGCCACAACGGCGCTTCTTTCACAGAACAATTAGAAAACTTCGGATTGCCCAATCCAGCAGAATACGAATGGAAACGCCCCGCAGATTATGATCCGGGAATGGAATACAATGCGTGGCTAGAATACGAATGGGATACGGTTTTAGAATTCTGCCAAATGATGTTGCAACAGAAAGAATATGCTAAAGAAGACATTCAGAAATACAATTCATTTATTATAAGCTGTCTGCGTTTTTTTGATGAACATTATCAATATTTAGCCAAACAAAGAGGAAGAAAGGCTTTAGATGGAAACGGAAAATTAATTCTTTTTCCAGGTTCGGGAGCTGAAACTTATAAAATGGCGAATAATGCCAATAGTACAATTTCGGCTTTGCAGTTTATCACAGAGAACCTTTTAAACCTTTCTGCGAATGAATTGTCAAAAGAAGATGTTGAATATTTAAAAGCATTTCAAACGAGGATTCCGCCTTTGAATTTTGGACAGATTGAAAATCATAAAGTTTTACTTCCTGCTAAAACATGGGAACGTGTTAATAATTCGGAAGTGCCGCAATTGTATCCTGTTTATCCGTGGGGAATTTACGGCATTGGAAAACCAGATTTACAAACGGCTTTAAATACATGGAAATACGATCCCGATGCTTTAAAATTCAGAAGCCACGTAGGGTGGAAACAAGACAATATTTTCGCAGCCCGTTTAGGTTTAGCGAATGAAGCAGCAAAATACAATACGTTGAAAATGAGTAATTCAGACCGTCGTTTTCCAGCATTCTGGGGGCCAGGTTTTGACTGGGTTCCAGATCATAATTGGGGCGGTGCGGGAATGATCGGTATGCAGGAAATGCTTTTGCAGGAAGCAGACGGAAAAATTTATCTTTTTCCAGCGTGGCCAAAAGAATGGAACGTTCATTTTAAATTACACGCTAAACAAAATACTACAATAGAAGTCGAATTGATAAATGGGAAGATTAAGGCTTTAAAAGTAATTCCAGAAGAAAGAAAAAAAGACATTATAAACCTGATTGGAAAATCAGAAACCGAAAAAATAAAACTAAAATGATTAAGAAATTTGTTAGCGCTTTTGCTTTAACGATGCTTCTGGCAGCAAACGGGCAGGCGCAGAATACCGACAAACAAGTCGTAAAAGTCGATTTTGACTTTTTTCAAAGAAGATTAGAAGAAGTTCACGATCCGAGTTACGATTCTTGGGTAATCAATGAAAATAAAGAAGATCATAAAACGTTTAATGGAGTGACTTTTAAGTTAAAAGGAAACTTTACTTCAAAATGGTATAAGGTCGGAATGAGCGCTCCATTCTACAATAGATTAGGTTCTGATGGATTGGTTACAGCAGAAAATTTAGAACTGAAAATTAGTGGTTTAAAAGAGGGAAAACACACTCTTCTGACTTTTCACAATGCTTTTGATGTGATTACTGGAAAAACATTTTCTCCGATAAAAATCTTCGTAAACGGAAAACTTCAGGAAACGGTAAATGCGAGTCAAAGAGCGAATGCAAAAGTAGATGCAACAATGGCTTATATCACTTTCAATACTGAAAAAGGAAAAGATGTGGTCGTTCGTTTTGAAATTGATCCAACAAGTAATGCAGATGTTGTAAAACAAATTGTTATTAATGGTTTTGAAATTGACACGCCGAATTTAATGAATCAGGCGCGCACTCCAGAACCTGCAAATCGAGATGAACATGTTGAAGTGACTAAAAATGTAATTTTGAAATGGGATGCTACAAAAAATGTTGCAGCGCATAAATTGTATTTTGGTTTGGATAAAAGTTCGGTAGAAAATGCAACAGAATCTTCGAAAGAATTTAAAGGAAAATTAGTCGATAAAAACTTCTCTGTTTCAGATTTATACAGCGGTTCAACGTATTATTGGAGAGTCGATGAAGTCGATAGCAACGGTCAAGAAACTTTAGGAAACGTTTGGTCGTTTAAGCCTGCTCAATTGGCTTTTCCAGGAGCAGAAGGTTACGGTCGTTATGCCGTTGGAGGACGTGGCGGAAAAGTGGTTGAAGTAACCAATTTAAATGATGACGGTCCGGGAAGTTTGCGTGATGCTATTAATCAAGAAATCGGACCTAGAACTATTGTTTTTAATGTGTCGGGAAATATTAAACTGGCTTCGAGATTAGTGGTAAATCAGCCTTATATTACAATTGCTGGACAAACAGCTCCAGATGAAGGAATCACGATCAGCAGAGCACCAATCGGATTAACTGGAAATGATGGTGTAATTCGATTTTTGAAAGTAAGAATCGGAGGCGGAACTACTTTTGACGGAATGGGATTAACGGGAGCAGATTATAGCATTATTGATCACTGTTCGATCAGTTGGACTATCGATGAGTCGTTTAGTTCGCGTGGTGCGCATCACATTACGTTGCAGCGAACTTTAATTTCGGAAGCTTTAAACGTAGCGGGTCACGATAAATATGAAGCAGGAAAAATGCACGGTTATGCGGCTACAATTGGCGGTGATATCGGAAGTTTTCATCACAATCTGCTGGCTCATAACTATGGAAGAAACTGGAGCATTGGAGGCGGTTTAAGCGGTGACGGGTTTTATACAGGAAGATTGGATATCACTAATAATGTGGTTTACAATTGGGGAAAAAGAACCACAGATGGTGGTGCAAACGAAGTAAATTTTGTCAATAATTACTATAAACCAGGTGCTTCAACTGGAATTTTTGTAGCGTTAAATGCACAGCATGAAGGCGTTGGAAAAGGAATGCAACGTTACTATTTTGATGGAAATGTTATGCCGGGTTATTTCGACGAAAAAACGCAGGATAAAGGAAGAAAAATGACAGTAACCAACAAAGAAATGGTTAACTACGAGACTTTCGTTAATAAACCTTTTTTCGAGTCTTATGTAGAAACACAGTCCGCTAAAGGCGCTTATAAAAATGTACTTTCAGATGTTGGGGCGAATCAGCCGTATTTTGACAAACACGACAACCGAATTATAAATGAAACTTTAAAAGGAACATTTACTTATAAAGGAAGCAAAAGCGGTTTAGGCGGAATGATAGACAATGAAGCAGATGCTGGAGGATGGCCAAACTTTCCTTCAGAAACTCGTCCAACAGATTGGGATACTGATCACGACGGTTTGCCAAACTGGTGGGAAAAAGCTTTTGGTTTAAATGAAAATTCACCAGCAGGAGATTTCTCAGATGCGAATTCAGATCTTGATAAGGATGGATTTACGCAACTAGATAATTATTTAGATTGGCTGGCTCAGCCTCATTATTTCATTAACTTAAAAGATAAAAAATCTTTAACGGTTACTGATTTCTTCAAAGGATATGAAAACAAACCCGTTTACACTTTCTCTGAAGTTAAAAACGTAAAAGTAACTATCAAAGGAAAAGAAATTCAGTTCACAGCTTCAGAAAAAGGTTTTGCATCATTCGTACTAACAGTAAAAGATGCTGAAGGAGATTCAATGAGCAGAACTATTAATTTCTTTGTAAAATAGAAAAAATGTTTCACGCAGATTTAAAAAAGATTTAGGCAGATAAACGCAGATTTTTGTTTTAGAAAAAAAGTATCTGCTTGATCTGTTAAATCTGCGGGAAAAAATAATCTCTCGCAGATTGAGCAGATTACACAGATTTATTTAAATAAATATCTATTTAAATCAGCTTAAATCTTTTTTAAATCTGCGTGAAACAAAATTCAGAAAATAAAAATCCGCGTTTAATCTGCGTCTTTACGAAGTAAATCAGTTTTATCTGCGTGCCAAAAAATAAATTCAAAATGAAAAAGAACATCATCTTATCATCGTTATTTTTTTCAACTGTTATCTTTGCGCAAAACAAAGGTTTGGTTGCGAATTCTCAAAGTCCGTATTCTAAATTGCAAAGCGTTGGCCTTCAAGATGTAAAGTGGACCAACGGATTCTGGAAAGAGCAATTCGATGTAGAAACCAAAAATACTTTGCCGTACATGTGGGATTTATATCATAGTGAAACTTCTCATGCCTACAAAAACTTCGAAATTGCGGCAGGATTAGACAAAGGAACTTTCAAAGGACCTTCTTTTCATGATGGTGATTTCTACAAGATTTTTGAAGGAATGGCAGCAACTTATGCTGTTACAAGAGATAAAAAACTCGATGCTGAAATGGATAAAGCCATTACGCTTTTCGCGAAAGTACAGCGTAAAGACGGTTATATTCATACTCCCGTTTTAATTGATGAAAGATGGGGAACTTTAGGCCCAGAAGAAGTTAAAAAACAATTGGGTTTTGAGAAATACAATATGGGACATTTAATGACTGCGGCTTGCATTCATTATCGTGCAACGGGAAAAACGAATTTCTTAAATATTGCCAAAGGAGTTGCCGATTTCTTGTACGATTTCTACAAAAAAGCTTCTCCCGAATTGGCTCGAAATGCGATTTGTCCGTCTCATTATATGGGAATTGTGGAAATGTACAGAACCGTAAAAGATCCGAAATATTTGGAATTAGCGAATAATCTAATCGATATAAGAGGAACTACAAACGACGGAACCGATGACAATCAAGACAGAGTTCCGTTTAGACAGCAGACCACTGCGATGGGGCACGCTGTAAGAGCAAATTACCTTTATGCAGGAGTTGCAGATTTGTATGCAGAAACTGGAGAAAAGAAATTATTAGACAATTTAGAATCGATTTGGGATGACGTAACGTACCGAAAAATGTACATTACAGGAGGCTGCGGTTCTTTATACGACGGAGTTTCACCAGACGGAACTTCTTACGATCCGAGTGTGGTTCAGAAAATTCATCAAGCGTACGGTAGACCTTTCCAATTGCCAAATGCAACGGCTCATACCGAAACTTGCGCGAATATCGGGAATGTTTTATGGAATTGGAGAATGCTTCAAATTACGGGCGATGCGAAATATGCTGATATTGTGGAGTTAGCGCTTTACAACAGTGTGCTTTCGGGCATGAATTTAGAAGGAGATAAATTCTTGTATAACAATCCGTTGAACGTTTCTAATGATTTGCCGTTTCAACAAAGATGGGGAAATGTGCGTGAAGGTTATATCGCTTTATCAAACTGCTGTGCGCCAAACGTAACGAGAACCGTTGCCGAAGTTGGAAATTACGCGTACAATCTTTCCAAAGAAGGTTTATATGTGAATTTATACGGAAGCAATAATTTGAATACAAAGACATTAAACGGAGAAGTATTAGAAATTGAACAGCAAACGAATTACCCTTGGGACGGAAAAGTAACGTTGAAAATTGTTAAAGCGCCAAAAGATTTGCAGGCTGTCTTTTTAAGAATTCCAGGTTGGAGTCAGAACGCAGAAGTTTCTGTTAATAATTCTAAAGTTTCAGATAAAATCGTTTCGGGAACTTATTTGAAATTAAACCAAAAATGGAAAAAAGGTGATGTAATAGAATTGAATTTGCCAATGCCAGTTGAATTAATGGAAGCTAATCCGTTAGTGGAAGAAGTAAAAAATCAGGTTGCGGTAAAAAGAGGACCTTTGGTATATTGCTTAGAATCAGATCAGCTTCCTAAGAATACAAGTGTGAATGATGTGATTTTAAACTTAAATTCTGATTTTAAAACTGATTTTACGGAATTGAAAAACAGAAAGTTAGTTACGATCGAAGCAACTTCAAAAATTGCAGCTGATAATTCTTGGAACAAAACACTTTATAAACCAATTTCAACAAAAGAGGGAAAATCTTTAACTGTAAAATTGATTCCGTATTTTGCATGGGGAAATAAAGGACAAGGAGAAATGACGGTTTGGATGTCGCATTAAAATTGAAAAAAAGATTCCAATTTTATCGTAGAGACGCACTGCTGTGCGTCTAACGCAACGTAACCACAATGTTTGATATACATGGCGTAGACGCACTGCAGTGCGTCTCTACAGATAAACTTTGTCTAAAAATCCTAAGATAAATAGTATGAAATATGTTCTAGTTTTTCATTCAGAGGAACGAAGAATCACACACGTAACTCAACAAGATTGGTGATTTAGATTGTGAATTTCTAGCGTGATCTTTCCTTCGTCAAGATGACAAAACAAAATCTATAAATTATTTAACTATGAAATATATTCTAGCTTTATTTTTAGCAACACTTTCCTTATCAGCTCAAACGGTCGATAACAAATTTGCTTTAACTGTTGCTCAGGATGGTTCTGGAGATTTTAAAACCATTCAGGAAGCAGTGAATAATGTAAAAGACAATTCGGCAAAAAGGGTGGTAATAACTATAAAGCCAGGAAAATATGTGGAGAAATTGGAAATCCCGGTTTTGAAGCCATTCATAACTTTAAAAGGAACTGATCGAAATAAAACCATTATTTCATTTGATGATTATTCAGGGAAACCGCTTCGTCAGCCAGATCCGTCAGGAAAAATGGCATTTGGAACAGGAACTTCTTACTCTTTCTTAATTTTGGGAAATGACACTACGCTAGAAAATCTTACTGTCGAAAACACAGCAGGACGAGTGGGGCAAGCGGTGGCACTTCACATTAAAAGTGATAGAGTGATCGTAAAGAATTGTAATCTTTTAGCAAACCAAGACACACTTTATTTATCAGAAGGAAATACCAGAATTTATTTCGAAAATTGTTTCATCAACGGAACAACCGATTTTATCTTCGGTGCGGCGACGGCTTATTTCTACAAATGCACTATTGAAAGTTTAGTAAACTCTTATATCACAGCTGCTTCCACTCCGCAAGGACAGGCTTACGGTTTTGTTTTTAAAAATTGTACGCTTACCGCGAAAGACAAATCGGTAGACAAAGTATTTTTGGGAAGGCCTTGGAGACCTTATGCCCAAACGGTTTTTATTAATACAGATCTTGGCTCGCATATAATTCCAGAAGGATGGAATGCATGGCCTGATACTCGATTTCCTGATAAAGACAAAACCGCTTATTATGCCGAATTTGGAAGCAAAGGATCGAGCGCTAAAGCTATTTCTCAGCGCGTTTCATGGTCGCATCAATTAACGAAAGAAGATGTTAAAAAATATAGCAGAGATTTGGTTTTAAATAATTGGAATCCAAATAAATAAGTGTATGAAAAATTTTAGATTTTTTGCAATCGGATTGTGCTCAGTGGTATTACTGGGCTCTTTTAGTTTTAAGTCAAAAGTAACCACCATTTATTTAATCGGAGATTCTACAGTGGCTGATTATTCGCTGGAAGAAGATTATCAAACCAAGAAATTTCCGCAAGTGGGTTGGGGACAAGTTTTGCAGCCTTTCTTTCAAAAAGACAGTTTAAAATTAGTTAAGAATATTATAGGTTCTGCCCAAGAAGTAAAAGTCGATGATCGCGCAAAAGGCGGAAGAAGTACAAGAACTTTTTTTCAGGAAGGGCGCTGGGCTTCGGTTTACAAATCGCTTCAAAAGGGAGATGTGGTCATGATGCAGTTTGGACATAACGATGGAGCTGTTGACAAAACGGAACGTTATGTAAATATTGAAGGCTACAAAGAGTTTCTTCGACTTTTCATTAATCAGACGAAAGAAAAAGGCGCGACTCCAATTGTGCTGACTCCAGTTGCTAGAAATTATCCTTGGAAAGATGGAAAACTAACCAACGTTCATGGTGAATATCCTCAAGCGGCCCTTGATGTTGCAAAAGAACTGAACGTGAAATATATTGACTTGAATACGCTTTCGATGCAATTCTTTTCTTCGAAAGGGCAAGAATATGTTTCTGCAAATTATTTTATGAATTTTGAAGCGGGTAAGTTTCCAGCATTTCCAGAAGGGCAAAAAGACAATACCCATTTTCAGACTCAGGGCGGAATTGAAGTAGCCCGATTGGTCTTTAATGCGATGAAGAAACTCTAAGTTTATAAACTGCAATCTAAGCCCGCTAATCATAGGATTTAGCGGGCTTTTTTATTGGTTTTTTTTTGCGATTGAAAAATCAGAAAAAAGCCATTTACATTTCGTTGGTCAGAATTTACGTTTAAAAATATATTTTTTTACTAAAATAAAATTAAGTTTTTTTTGAGAGTAACCAGTATGCCTCACATAGGCCTGTTTGTAAGTTTTTTTATCTGAAATAAATATACTGTGAGTATTTATCTCTATCGTTTTCGTAAAAAAATGTATTTTATAAGCTGTTATTTATCAGATGGGATACGCTTAAGTTTTGCAGAATATATACTATATGTTTATTTTTGATAATAATCTTATTGTTTTTTAGTTGAAATGGGTTTTTAAATTTTGTTTTAATCAAACATTTGTATTAATTATTTGGGTTAGTATATTTTTTCCATTCGTTTTTTATTAATATTGTTTTTTTGAGTGCTTTTTTTTGAAATAACATGATTAAAACAGGATAGAGCAGGACGGTTGTAATGTGTCATCGTCATATTTTTGGAATATTAAAATAAATGTGTTTTAAACATTTAATAAAATTAAGTTAAGATTCCATTAAGAATTTTGTTAAAGGTGAAAGCGCATTAAACATGACTAACTAACAATTAATAACCTAACCAAAAAAACATTTATGAAACAAGCACTTATAAAAAGATGTAGTTTTCTTTTGTTTACACTGATCAGTGTTCTGAGTTATGCTCAAAACTCAAGTAATCAAGTTACTGTAACAGGAGCTGTTACTGATAATACATCGGGTCTGCTTCCTGGTGTAAACGTAACTGAGAAATCTACAAAGAATACAGTTACAACAGATTTTAATGGTAAGTATCAAATTAAAGTAAAACCAGGCGCTACTTTGGTGTTTTCATTCATTGGAATGAAAAAATTAGAACTTCCTGTAAATGGACGTACTATAGTAGATGCTAAATTATCTGAAGATTCAAATGTATTAGATGACATTGTAGTAGTGGCATACGGTACGCAGAAAAAGAATAATGTTACGGGTGCTATTGCTACCTTAAAGCCAGATGATTTTCAGGATTTACCTGTGTCAAATTTATCTGAAGCATTAAGAGGTTTAACTCCGGGTGTGAGCGTTACAGGTGGTTCTACGCGTCCTGGAGATGCTGCATCACTTCAAATTCGTCAAACTTTTGGATTCTCAAAAGATGGTAACTCAAATATTCCATTAGTAGTTATTGATGATATGGTGCAGATCGATCCTCAAAACGGAAAACCAACTTTGGATACCTTCAATCAATTGGATCCTTCAGAAATTGAAAGCATGACAGTTTTAAAAGACGGTTCTGCGGCAATTTACGGATCAAGAGCTTCACAAGGAGCAATTATTGTAAAGACAAAAAGAGGAAAATCTGGTAAACCAAAGTTTACTTACTATAGTCAATATGCAATAAATGATGCAGTAGGGCATAGTAAAACAATGGATGCTTATGAGCACGGAATTTGGAAAAACAGATTTTTGAATTCTAACTTAGAGGCTGATAAATCTAAATATTTTTCAGCTGCAGAATTGGAGCAAATGAAAGGTCTAGATTACGACTGGCTTAAAAAAGCTTGGAAACCAGCTGTTCAGCAAAGACAATCACTTTCTGCAAGTGGAGGAACTGAAAAAGCGACTTATTTTGCGGGTGTTACTTACTTTGACCAAGGAGCTAACTTAGGAGAGCAAGATTATAAAAAATGGAATTTCAGAACAGGAACTAACATCAAAATCTCTCAAGATTTAGAATTTTCTGCTTCCGTTTCGGCTATTACAACAGATGTTAATAAATCATTTTCTAAGGCTTCGGCAAACCTAAACGATAGCAGTTTTGGTTCAGCAGCAGGAGGTGAGCAAGCAGATTACGCTTATTTAGTACACATGCCTAAATACATTCCGTGGGATACTACAGTAAATGGTAAAACATATTGGATGTCACCGTTTCCTCGTACAGATCGTAACTTAGGAAGCGCGAATTCTAACACCACTATTGCAGGATGGAACTATTTTGCAGGTTTGGATACTGGAAAACAAATCGAAGAGCAGTTTTCATATAATGTGAATTTATCTCTAGAATATAAATTGCCATTTATAAAAGGTTTAAGCGTAAAAGGAAGCTTTGCAAGAAGCCAAGCCAGCAGTTATACAGAGCAGTATCAATTGCCTTATGATTTGGCAAGAATAACAAACCATCACTTAGCTGATAATCACTTAGAGAACCCTAATTCGGTTTATTCTATTGATACAAATATCCGTGGTGCTAGAGTTTACTATACTACCGATATGGACAAATTGGTTCAAGCGAACTTCTTCGCAACATACGCGAGAACGTTTGGTAATCATAACGTGTCTGCTATGTTTGGTTATGAGCAATCAGAAGCATGGAATAAAAGAGTTCGTTTAGCTTACGAAGGAACTTCAAAAGATTATTTAGGAAATAGTACTACTGCTGGACCAATTAGTACAAACTCACTAGCTGAGAAAGTAGAGTCAGGAACACAATCTTATTTAGGACGTGTAAACTACAACTTTAAAGACAAGTATCTTGTTGAATTTATCTTTAGAAGTGATGCTTCAACTAAATTTGCTCCGCAAAACTACTGGGGCTTCTTCCCTGGAGCACAGTTAGGTTGGGTAGTTTCTAGAGAAGATTGGTTCACAGACAATGTTTCTTGGATCAACAACTTGAAATTACGTTATTCAATCGGAAAAACAGGTAAAGATAATATTGATTACTGGAGATGGCGACAATATTATGAGCCAGTACCAGACAAGGGAGTTCAATTTGGAGGAAATGGAGGTATCTTAGGTGGTGGAATTACACCACGTCCAACTCCAAATGAAAATGTACATTGGGATACTACTATCAAAAATAACTTTGGTATTGATGTTTCTTTCTTAAAAAATAGATTAGCAGTTTCGGCAGATTTTTACTATGATAAGTCTACAGAAATGTTAATTGGATTAGCTGGTGAAGCAGGGACCCCAATTACAGTAGGAGGTGGTTTTGCAGAGGTAAACTACGCGGCAGTTGATGCTTGGGGATCTGAATTTAGTGTAAATTGGAATGATAAAATAAAAGATAATTTTTCTTATAATGTTGGAATTAACTTCGGATTTTCAAACAATGAAGTTAAAAAATACCCTGACCTTGCAAGAACAGATGCCAATACAAATATAACAGAAGTTGGTTCTTCTACATATTTCCCAACTTATGGATTTAAAACATGGAAAGGAACTTCAACAGGTGATGGTATCTTAAGAACAGACGAGGATGTAACTAATTACTGGAATTATTTGACAGAAAGAGCAACGGCTGTAGGAGGTGTGCCTACTTATATGGGTATCAATAACGTGACTTCTATGCGTAAAGGTATGTTGGCTTATGAAGATACAGCTGGTGTTTATAATGCTTCAGAGGGCACTCAAGCAGGTGCTGACGGTAGAATTATGAAAAACGAAGATTATGTGAAGTTGGCAAACAACAGTAGAGTTTACGGTTTTACATCTAACTTAGGATTCAAATACAAAACGGTTTATTTCAGAACCCAGATTCAAACTTCATGGGGAGGCTATAGAGCAATTGATTTAGTAAAACAAGGAACTGGATCTGCACATAATGACTGGGCTCATGAATCTTTCTGGACAGATATGTATGATGCAACTGATAATCCTAATGGTAAGTATCCTAATATGGCGCAACAAGACTATGTTTTCCTTCCATCAGATTTCTGGCAATTGGATACTTTTAGATGTGTAGTTAGAAATATTACTGTTGGATTTGAGCTTCCAAAAGAAGCAATGAAACAATTAAATATTCAAAAAGCTACTTTAGGAGTTACAGGAAATAACCTTTGGGATTTGTACAACCCTTATCCAGATCATTATAGAAATATGTATGATGATTCAGCTGCTAGATATCCAACTCTTAGAACTTGGTCAATTAATTTGAATGTATCATTCTAATTTTTAATTAAAAAACAATTATGAAAGCAAAATTTTGTAGATATATAGCAATGATACTTTTAATGGTGTTAGGAGTTTCATGCAGTGATGACTTTTTGGAAGAAAAAACACAATATAAGTATTATGATGCAGAATTCTTTAAAAGTGAAGAACGTGTTAATTGGTATGTAAATAATTTATACTTCGATTTTTTTGATGCGTATAAAACACCAACGGCGATGCTTGTAGGTTCTTTTACAACAACACAGACTTCTTATACAGAAGAAATTGGAGGTATCTCTGCGATGATTAACCCAAATATTACTTTGGAAAACGCAGCCGACGGATCAGGATATTTCGGAAAAACATTAGTTGAAAACCCTAGTAATGATCCTTACAACAGAATTAGAGATATTAATGTTATGTTGGAAAGAATTGATGTAGACGGAGCAACTTTGAACCAGACATTTCGTGATCAAATCAAAGGGCAAATGTATTATTTACGCGCTATCCAATATTTCGACTTAATGCGTACTTATGGAGGGGTTCCAATCGTAACAACAGTTCAAACTCCTGCTAAAGACGATCCTTCAATCAAAATACCAAGAGCTACAGTAACTGAAGTCGTTAATCAAATTATTGCTGATCTTGACCTAGCGGCAGGTTTATTGCCTCCGAAATGGCCAGCAAGTGATTACGGACGTTTTACTAAAGGTGCAGCACTAGCTCAAAAATCACGTGTTTTATTGACTTATGCTAGTCCGTTATTTAATAAAAATTGGGACTCATCTACAGACCGTTGGGATGCAGCTTTAGCAGCTGGATTAGCAGCAGAAGCTGAATTAACATCACAAGGGCATGGTTTATATGGAACTACTGCAAGAGACTGGGAAAGAATGTTTTATATAAATGATAATGCATTTATTTCAGAAGCAATTACAGTGAAATTGTTAGCAAGCAGCACAACAGTTGCTCCTTCTTTACAATCTAACAACTCTTGGGAAAGATCAATTCGTTTGGCAAGCCAAGGAGGACAAGGAAGTGGTGGAGTTAAAGCTCCAAAGGGTATGATTGATTTATTTCCTATGGCTAATGGAAAAAGGCCGACTGCAGCTAATAGTTATGATCCATTCTTGTTTTTCAAAGATCGTGACCCACGTTTTTACAGAACATTTGCTTTCTCAGGAAGCTACTGGCCATATAATAACAGTTTATCGACAGCTGCTGTGCCAACTGTTTGGGCATACCGTTGGTCTACAAATGCTACTACAGGTGTAGCTTTCAGTACGGGCAATGATGTGTCTAGCCCAGCTTTTATTCGTAAAATGTCTAGTCCAACAGTAAGTAATGCCTCAAACTTCCAAATTTCTGGAACAGACATCATCGATTATCGTTTTGCTGAATTAGTACTGAACATTGCGGAATGTTATGCCGCTAAAGGAGATATTGGTAACACAATTGCTTATTTAGGAAGAATTCGTAAACGTGTGGGAATTCCTGCAACAGATAATTACGGAATCGGAACATTAGGAGATAAATATGCAGCGCTTGAAGCTTGTTTATATGAGCGTAGAGTAGAGTTAGCTTATGAAGGAAAACGTTTTTGGGATGTTCAAAGATGGATGCTTTATAGTGATGAAGCTTCGCTTAATGACCAGACAAATGCTAAACTTGGCATCCCTCAATTAAATGGTACACAACGTGTTGGGAATTATTTGCACTATAAAAATGGAACTAGTGCCGCAAATACAGATCCTTTGGCTACTCAACGTGCTTCTATTTCTGTTGACCCAGATGCAGCAAACTTCCAAGCTCAAATTACTGCTTTAGCAACGTTCTATACTAATAATTTTGAATTGCGTTCTCCTCCAACTCCTATGGATGCCGTTGGTAACGTAGCCACTCCTATTTTATGGAGACCAAATTATTATGTAAACGGACTTAATCAAAGTGCTTTAGTTAACAATCCTTGGTTGACACAAACTGTTGGATGGAAAGATGGTAATGGAGCAGCTGGAACATACATTTATCAAGAATAAATTTTCACAATAAAAACAAATTAATATACAAAGCTTTTCACCTGTATTTGTCAAAAGATACAGGTGATTTGTTTACAATGAATTACCACAACTAGAAATTAACATGAAAAATTCCGCATTATTTATCGCATCATCTCTGCTTTTTTTAGGAAGTGCAAAATGCTTTGCTCAATATCCTAAAATAAGTCCGGAAGTTCAGGCACAAGAAAAAGCAATTAAAGAAGAAGCTCAAAGACTTTCTGACGAAGCATGGCAAAAAGCTTTGGTTGTTATCGAAGAAGAAGCTAAACAAGGAAAACCATACATTCCGTGGGCAGCTAGACCAACAGATTTACCTCAGGCTGAAATTCCAGCTTTCCCAGGTGCTGAAGGTGGAGGAATGTACACTTTTGGAGGACGTGGCGGAAAAGTTTATACCGTTACAAGTTTAGAAGACCGCGGACCTGGAACTTTACGTGAAGCTTGTGAACAAGGAGGAGCGAGAATAGTGGTATTTAATGTTGCTGGAATTATCAGATTAAAAAGTCCATTAATTATTCGTGCGCCGTACATTACAATTGCAGGACAAACTGCTCCTGGAGACGGTATTTGTATTGCAGGTGAATCAACTTGGATTGACACACATGATGTAATTATCAGACACGTACGTTTTCGTCGTGGAGAAACTTTCGTAGGACGCCGTGACGACGCAATCGGAGGAAACCCTGTTGGAAACATCATGATCGACCACGTTTCTGCAACTTGGGGATTAGACGAAAATATGTCAATGTACAGACACATGTACAATCCAGGCGCAGGTTACCCAGACATTAAAGTTGGAACGGTGAATATTACCATCCAAAACAGTTTATTTGGAGAAGCATTAGACACTTACAACCACGCATTCGGAAGTACTTTGGGTGGAGAAAACTGCTCTTTCATGAGAAATATGTGGGCTAACAATGCAGGTAGAAACCCTTCTATCGGATGGAACGGAATCTTCAACTTTGTAAACAACGTAGTTTTCAACTGGTACAACAGGTCTACAGATGGTGGAGATTACACTGCAAATTACAACATCATCAATAACTTCTACAAACCAGGTCCTGTAACCGATTTAACACAGCCAATTAGTTACAGAATTTTAAAACCAGAATCAGGAAGAAGCAAATTGCCTTATGTAGTTTTCGGTAGAGCATTCGTAAACGGAAACGTAATTAACGGAAACGAAAAAGTTACAAAAGACAACTGGGACGGTGGAATTCAGCTTGAAAATAAAAAGGGAGAGTTAATGACTTTCGATGAATCGAAAGAATATTTTGCTAAAATGAAAGCAGACAAACCTTTCCCAATGCCTTGGTTTAACAAATTCATGACGGCAGAAGATGCTTATGAGTTTGTATTGAAAAACGTTGGAGCGACATTACCAATTAGAGATAAAGTTGACGAAAGAATCGTAAGAACGGTAAAAACTGGAGTTCCAGAATATGCTAAAGGATTAGAGAAAAAAACGTTCTACCAGTTCGAACACAGAAGACTTCCGATGGATTCTTATAAAAAAGGAATCATTACAGATATTTCTCAAGTTGGAGGATATCCTGAGTATAAAGGAAAACCTTATGTAGATACAGACAAAGATGGTATGCCAGATGCTTGGGAGAAAAAATACGGTTTAAACCCGAATGACCCATCAGATGCACAAGGAGACTTAAACGGAGATGGTTACTCAAATATTGAAGATTACATCAACGGTGTAAATCCGGCAATAAAAGTAAATTGGAAAGATTTAGCTAATAACAAAGAAACTTTGGTAAGACCTTTGTCAGATTTAAAATAAGAAAAACTGAAATAATTACTTAACACATAGAAACATAGAATTTTAAATCTAAAATAGAAGCTAAAAGAAAATCTAGATTTTCCACACATAGCTATGTGTATTAATAACAAGTGAAACGCCTTTTATGGACAAAGAAAATCTATGCTTCTATGTGTTTAAAAAAAATAAAGAAATGGCACTAAATAAAATAAAGGCTGGTTTATTATCAATGGTTTTCGCATTTTCAGCATTGAATGCACAGCAGCATTTAGATCCTGAATACATTAAAGTTACAAACGAAAGAGCTGCAAAAATCGTTGTTAAATTAGATCTGAAAAACGAAGCCAAAGAAAAAGCAGTTTCAAACATTATTGCACAACAATTCAGAGATTTAAGCGAAATTCATGATGGAAGAGACGCTGAAATAAAAAAAATAAAAGAAAATACTTCTTTAGACAAAGAAAAAAAAGACAAGGAAATTGAAAATCTGAAAGCAAAGGCAGATAAATCAATTGACAAATTGCATAAATCTTACCTTAAAAAATTAGGTAAAGAATTATCAGAAGAAAAAATTACTGAAGTAAAAGACGGAATGACGTATGGTGTGCTTCCAATTACGGTTGCAGGTTACAACGACATGCTTCCAAATTTAACTGCAGAACAAAAAGAATACATTTACAATGCTTTAGTAGAAGCGAGAGAACATGCAATGGATGGTGGCTCTTCTAAAGAAAAACACGGATGGTTTGGTAAATACAAAGGAAGAATCAACAATTATTTATCAAAACAAGGTTACGATTTAAATAAAGAAAGTAAGGACTGGCATGAACGTGTTGAGCAAAGAGAGAAAGCTAAGAATTAGTACCTAGTGCTTAGTAATTAGTGATTAGCCTTATTAATATTTTTTACTAATCACTAATTACTAAGAGCTAATCACTAAAAAAACTAATCACTAACTAACAAAAACCACAATTCATGCAAAATATTTTTCCAAACCGTACTTTAAAAAGAACATTAATGGCATTTTCATTTTGTTCTTTAGTTTCATCGGCGTATGCCCAATATCCTGTAATTCCAAAAGATGTTCAAGCAAAAGCAGATGCTATTTTGGCTGATGAAGAAAAAAGATTAAACGAAATCTGGACAACCAATTATCATATTATCAAAGAAGAAGCAAAACAAGGAAAACCTTATTTGCCTTGGGCTTCTTATCCAAAAGATTTTGTTTTTGCAGAAATTCCTGCTTTCCCAGGTGCTGAAGGCGGTGGAGCATACACACAAGGCGGACGTGGCGGAAAAATATTCGTAGTTACAAGTTTAGAAGACAGCGGAAAAGGGACTTTCCGTGAAGCTTGTGAAGCGGTTGGAGCAAGAACAATTGTTTTTAATGTTTCGGGAATTATTCAATTGAAAAAGAGAATCAGCATGCGTGCGCCTTACGTTACAATTGCTGGACAAACGGCTCCTGGCGACGGAATTTGCATTGCTGGAGAAACTTTAGAAATCGATACACATGACGTTATTATCAGACACATGCGTTTCAGACGTGGTGCTACAGAAGTAACAAGAAGAGATGATGCTCTTGGCGGAAATCCGATGGGAAATATTATCATAGACCACTGCTCTGTAAGCTGGGGATTAGATGAAAATATTTCACTTTACAGACATCAATTTGCGGCTAATGCAAAATCGAAGTTAGAGAAATTGCCAGCTTGTAATATCACTATTCAAAATACCATTTCATCAGAAGGTTTAGATACTTATAATCACGCATTTGGAAGTACAATTGGCGGATTAAATAGTACTTTTATGCGTAACTTATGGGCCGACAACATCTCTAGAAATGCTTCTATCGGAATGTATGGCGACTTTAATTTTGTGAATAACGTAGTATTTAATTGGTGGAATCGTACCTTAGATGGCGGTGATTATCGTTCGATGTTAAATATTATCAATAATTATTTTAAACCGGGTCCAATTACGCCAGCAAATGAGCCTATTGCACATAGAATTGTAAAACCTGAGTCAGGATATATTGAACCAAAACAATATGGAAGAGCTTATGTTTCAGGTAATTTTATTGTAGATTCTCCTGAAGTTACAGCGGATAACTGGAATGGCGGAGTGCAATTAGAAAATCTTCCAGAAGCAGAAACGGCAGCATTTTTAGCAGCAATTAAACAGCCAAAGCCTTTCTCAATGCCTCAATTTAAAATTATGGGAGCAGAAGAAGCTTATGAATTTGTTTTAGCGAATGTTGGAGCAACCATTCCGAAAAGAGACGCTGTTGATGAAAGAATTTTGAAACAAGTTCGTACAGGAAAAATCGAAGTAAAAGACGGTTTAGAAAATACAATCGGAAAAGATTTTATCAAAAGAAGATTGCCTGCCGATTCTTATAAAAAAGGAATTATCACACATCCAGATCAAGTTGGCGGTTATCCAACTTACAAAGGAAAAGCCTATAAAGATTCTGATAATGACGGAATTCCGGATGCTTGGGAGAAGAAATTTGGTTTAAACCCGAATGATGCTTCAGATGCCAATAAAGATGCAAACGGAGACGGATATACCAACATCGAAAAATATTTTAACGGAATTGATCCAACGAGTAAAACAGATTGGACAAAAATCGAAAATAACACCGATACTTTGGCTAAATTAAAGTCATTGTTGCAATAAGTTTTTTTGAGTATCCTAACAGGTTTCCAAAACCTGTTAGGTATTGAATTATAAGTTTAGAATTACTTTCGAAAATATAAAATCAAAGAATAATACCTAACAGGTTTTGGAAACCTGTTAGGATAATAAACCCAAAGTTTGTCATTTCAGAAATGACAAGATTGAGGAAATTTAGAATGTAAATGAGAAACCTAAATTATATGAGCTTATATTGCTTATATGGTTTAATTTAAACTCTAAAAAATAATAAGGTGAATTTTACCCAGTTAAAAAATATTACTTCTTTCAAAAACACATTTTCAATAATGTGCGTTGCTTTGGCTATCAATCTAAACACCACAGCCCAAACCAATTTCCCAGACATTGTAAAAACCAAAGAAGGAAAGCTTTCTTTCACAGCAGATAATCAAGGAAACCAGATTCCTGATTTTTCTTTTGCGGGGTATATGGCATCAGAAAAAGCAATTCCGAATTTGGAAAATAAAATTTTTGTTTCGAAACAAGACGAAGATGCAACGCAGAAAATCCAAAATGCAATTGATTATGTGAGCGCATTAAAACCAGACAAATCAGGTTTTCGCGGAGCGGTTTTGTTAGACAAAGGAATTTTCAAAGTAAGCGGAACATTATACATCAGAAAATCGGGTGTTGTTTTAAGAGGAAGCGGTAATGACGAAAACGGAACTGTACTTTTGGGAACAGGTTTAGAAAGAGAAGCTTTAATTCGAATTTTAGGTGTAAATGATAAAGTTTATAAAGATTCTTTCGAATTCAATACAGCTTATACGCCACTTGGAACTCAGAAAATTCAATTAAAAAATACTTCAAAATTAAAAGTTTCTGATGAAGTTGAAATCAGTAAACCGCTGACAGATAATTTCATTAATGAAGTTAATATGCAGGATTTCGGCGGAGAAACTTCGTGGATTGGCTGGAAAAAAGGCGCTTGGGATATGACTTGGAATAGAGTCGTAACCAAAATCAACGGAAATGAAGTTACACTGGATGCTCCAATTACAATGTCATTAGATGATGTTTTCGGAGTTTCAAAAGTAACCGTTTATTCGTGGCCGGGAAGAGTTGAACATTCAGGAGTTGAAAATATCTTGATGAAATCGACTTTTAATCCTTCAAATGCAAAAGACGAAGAACACAGATGGCAGGCAATTAGCATTGAAAACACTAGAAATGCTTGGGTAAAACAAGTTAATTTCAAACATTTTGCAGGCGGAGCGGTTACAATTTTAAAAACAAGTCAGGAGATTACGGTTGAAGATTGTATTGCAACAGAGCCAGTTTCAGAAATCGCTTCATTTAGAAGACATACATTTTATACAGAAGGACAGCAGACGCTTTTCCAGCGTTGTTATTCTGAATTTGGATATCATGATTTCGCTGTAGGCGGATTTGGAACTACGGGCCCAAACGTTTTTGTGCAATGCGAATCGCATCTTCCATTCAGCAACAGCGGAGCGATCGGAAGCTGGGCAACTGGTGTGTTATTTGATATTGCAAATATCGACGGTGAAGCATTAAGTTACAACAATAGAGAGCAAGGCGGAAGAGGGGCTGGATGGACAGCAGCAAATTCTGTTATTTGGGAATCTTCAGCTTCAAAAGTAGAATGTTACAGTCCTCCAACTGCACAAAACTGGGCTTTCGGAGTTTGGGGACAATTTGGTGGAAACGGGCATTGGAAAGACGTAAACGGGCATATCAGCCCTAGAAGTTTGTTCTATACACAATTAGAAAACAGATTAGGAAAACTTCCTGCGCCAGCTTTTATTTACGATTTAGGTTCAGAACCCTCTTCAAGTCCAACAATCGAAGTGGCGCAAGAATTGACTAAAGCTTCAGTCACAACCAAACAAAGCTTGCCAGAATGGATTGCAGAAGTTTCAAAACAAAACCCGATTAACATCAATAGTTCAGGTTTAAAAAATGCAAATGATTTAAAGATTACTGCTTCAAATAAATCAATTAATACATCAAAAGTAATCACAGAAAATGGCTGGTTAACTTTTAACGGAAAAGTAATTGCTGGAAAACAACTAAATGTAGCGTGGTGGAGAGGCGATCTTACATATGATTTCGTAAATAAATCTACACCGCACGTAACTCGTTTTGTACCAGGAAGAACAGGAAACGGATTGACAGATAAAGTACAAGAAACAGTTGATTATTTAACTTCAAATAACATCATCGCCTTAGAACACAATTACGGTTTGTGGTACGACCGCAGAATGGACGATCACGAGCGCGTACGCAGAATTGACGATGACGTTTGGCCTCCGTTTTACGAACAGCCTTTCGCGAGGAGCGGAAAAGAGTTAGCTTGGGATCATTTAAGTAAATACGATTTGACAAAATTCAACGATTGGTACTGGAGCCGTTTAGCACAGTTTGCAAATTTGGCAGAACCACACGGACAAATGTTAATCAATCAGCAATATTTTCAGCATAATATTTTAGAAGCGGGAGCACATTGGGCAAGTTCACCTTGGCGTTCAGCAAATAACATTAATAATTCGGGATTTCCTGAGCCACCGCCTTACGCAGGAGACAAACGCATTTTTATGGCAGAGCAGTTTTATGATATTACAAATGCCGAAAGAAGAAAATTACACCAAGGTTTCATTAGAAAATCGTTCGAAAACTTTCAAGATAACAGCAACGTAATTCAGTTAACAAGTGCCGAATATACAGGTCCACTTCACTTTATGGAATTCTGGTTAGACGAAGCCCAAAAATGGAAAGACGAAACAGGGAAAAAAGGTTTAATCGGTTTAAGTGCAACCAAAGACGTTCAAGACGCGATTTTAAATGATGCCAAAAGAGTCAAAACAGTTGACGTAATCGACATCCGTTATTGGTATTACAAAGAAGACGGTTCGGCTTATGCTCCACAAGGAGGCGTAAACTTAGCACCGAGACAGCACGCTAGAAAATTGAAAACAGGAAAAGAAACTGATAATCAAGTCTATCGTGCCGTAAGAGAATACCGAGAAAAATATCCTGAAAAAGTGATTTTATATTCAACAAACGGTTCTTCTCGTTTCGGATGGCCAGCTTTAATGGCAGGAGCTTCAATGCCAAATATCCCAAAAATTGAACTGCCGCAGTTTTATTCCGCTTTAAGCGAAATGAAATTAGTAGAAGGAAATACGTTCTCAGACAATCTTTGGAAATTAGAAAAAAAAGGAAAAAGCTATCTTTTCTATTTGAAAAACGATCAGGATATTACAATCGATTTATCAAAAGAAAAAGGAATATTTGAAGTATTCACAATCAATGCCTCAACAGGAAATACAACCAAAAAAGCCAACATCAGCGGAGGAAAACAAGTAACCATTCCACAAACCGAAATAAAAGAAAAAGTTTTGTTTCTTGTTAGAAAAAATTAAAAATTAAAAATTAAAAATTAAAAATTAAAAATTAAAACTGCTTAATCAGCGAAATCTGCGAGAGTAAATTTTTCACGCAGATTTAAAATGATAAAAGCAGATTTTGCAGATTTTTTAAAATTTAATCTGCGCAGATCAGCTTAAATCTGCGAAATCTGCGTGAAAAAATTAAAATAAAGCTTGGAAAATCCATTAAATCAGTGAAATCTGTTGCTAAAAAATAAAAACACAATTCAAAAACAATACAAAATGAATCTGACAATTAAATCTTTATGCGCTCTTAGTATAAGCTTTATGTTTACAGCACAAAGCGGATTTTCGCAATCTGCTAAGACAAAAGCATCACTTCCTGAAATCAAAGTGTCTAAAAATCAGCATTATTTTGTTACCGAAAACGAAAAACCATTTTTCTGGTTGGGCGACACAGGCTGGCTTGCATTTGGAAAATTGGATAGACCAGGAATTGAGAAATACTTTAAAGACAGAAAAGAAAAAGGATTCAATGTCGTTCAGGTCATGGTTTTGCACAACATCAATGCCGTTAACGCTTATGGAGCTAAAGCTTTAATAAACGAAGATGTTTCAAAACCTTTTATTACAGCTGGAAATGATTTCAAAGATCCAAAACAATACGATTACTGGGATCACGTAGATTATACATTAGACGTAGCCCAGAAAAACGGAATTTACTTAGCAATGGTTCCAGTTTGGGGAACAAACGTTTCAAAAGGAAATAAAGTAAGCAAAGAGCAGGCAACTGAATACGCGCAGTTCTTGGCTAACAGATATAAAAACAGAACCAATGTAATTTGGTTAAATGGCGGAGACACACACGGAAATGAATTCCAAGATATCTGGAATGCCATCGGAAATACTTTAAAAACCAGTAATCCAAATCAATTAGTGACATTTCACCCGTTTGGTAGAACCGATTCTTCAGAGAATTTCCATAATGCAAAATGGTTGGATTTCAACATGTTCCAGTCAGGACACAGAAGATACGATCAGGATTCTATCAAAACGAATTTCAAAGAAGACAATTACAAATTTGTTCTGAGAGATTTCGAATTGAAACCAACAAAACCAACACTTGACGGAGAACCATCTTACGAAGGAATTCCACACGGTTTGCACGATACTTTACAGCCAAAATGGACAGCAAGTGATGTTCGTCGTTACGGTTATTGGTCGGTTTTATCAGGAGGAGCGGGGTACACGTACGGACACAACGCTGTAATGCAAATGTTCAGAAAAGGCGATAAACCAGCTTATGGAAATAAAGAATTATGGACATCAGCAATCAATGCAACAGGAGCAAAACAGATGGTTTATATCAAGAAATTAATGGAAGAATTTCCATTTTTAGAAGGAACTCCAGATGTTTCATTAGTAGTAAATCAAGGAGAAAAATACGATTATATTCCGGCCATTAAAGGAGAAAAATATGCTTTGCTTTACACCTACAACGGAAGAATAATTGAGGTAAAATTAGGAAAAATTGCCGGGGAAAAATTCGAAGCGACTTGGTACAACCCTAGAAACGGAAAGAAAACCAAAATCGGAATATTTGATAACAAAGAAGGAACTCGAAATTTTCAACCAGAAGGCAAAAAAGAAGATGGAAATGACTGGGTTTTGATTTTAAGATCTAAGTAGTAATTAGTGAAAAATAAAAAGTAATTAGTAAAAACACTTTGAGAATTATCTCCAATCTTGTCTTCCAGAGCGAAGTCGAAGGACCGCAATGAGAGGACACAGTGCGTGATAATGCATGCGCCCTTCGACTTCGCGCAGGGTGACAAGAGATGTGAATAATATTTCACGCAGATTTGGCAGATTTTAGCAGATGTGTGCAGATTAAATTAAAAAATCTGTTTAATCTGCTTTGATCTTTTTAAATCTGCGTGAAACCAAAAAACAACACAACCATGAAAAAAAATATCCTAATCATACTCTGCTTCATTACAAGTTTAACAGCATTCGCAAATGACGGCTGGTACAATATCTTAAATGAAGGCGGAAACAACAAAGGTCAAAAATGCACTCAAGCCATTCAAAATGCAATTGAAAAAGCATCTAAGAACGGCGGAGGAACGATCTATTTCCCAGCTGGAGAATATTTGACAGGAGCTTTAACTTTAAGAAGCAACATCACCATTCATTTAGATTCTGGGGCACTTTTAAAGTTCTCAGAAAATTTTGACGATTTTCTTCCCTATGTAGAAATGCGTTACGAAGGAATTGTGATGAAGAGTTTCCAACCTTTATTTTATGCGAAAGACGTTGAAAATATCACAATCACAGGAAGAGGCGTAATCGACGGACAAGGAAAAGCGTGGTGGAATGAAGTCTACAGAATTGAATCAGCCAAAGAACCTCTGCCTCCAACCAAGTACCAAACGATGTGGGAGGAACAAAACAAAGGCCTTTACACAGAGCCCTATTACAAAAGAACGGTTGACAAGAAATTCTTCAGACCTTCTTTCTTTCAGGCGTATAACTGTAAAAATATTATGATTGAAGGTGTTACTTTCAAAAATTCACCTTTCTGGACAATTAACCCAGAATTCTGTGATAACGTGACGGTTACAGGGATTTCGATTTTTAATCCGCATTCGCCAAATACAGACGGAATCAATCCTTCTTCTTGTACCAATGTCCATATTTCGAATTGCCATATTAGCGTTGGAGACGACTGTATTACAATTAAATCGGGTAGAGATGGTGACGGCCGAAAATACGGAAAAGCGACCGAAAATGTAACCATCACAAACTGCACCATGTTAAGCGGTCACGGAGGAGTGGTTATCGGAAGTGAAATGTCGGGCGGAATCAAAAAAATCACGATTTCAAACTGTGTTTTTGACGGAACCGACAGAGGAATCCGTATCAAATCGGCTCGCGGAAGAGGCGGAGTTGTAGAAGATATTCGCGTAGATAATATCGTCATGAAGAACATCAAGGAAGAAGCGATCGTACTTAGTCTTTTTTACGATAAAGGAACTACAGTTGAACCTGTAACCGAGAAAACGCCGATTTTCAGAAACATTCACTTAAGCAACATTACAGCTTCAAATGTGAATAAAGCAGGACAGATTTTAGGAATCACAGAAATGCCAATTCAAAACATTACTTTTTCAAACATCAATATGGATGGAAAAGAAGGTTTTACAGTAAGCACAGCAACAGATGTTGAATTTCACGATGTAAAAGTAAACGCAACACTAGGTTCTTCTTTCAAAATTTCAGATTCAAAAAATGTGATTCTAGACAACGTTGGATCTTCAACACCAATAAAAGGCGTTCCTGTTATCAAATTAGATAATGTTTCTAATACTCTCATCAGCAATAATTTTCCATTTAATCCAACCGATATTTTTATCGAAGCAGATGGAAAAGACAGCAAAAATATTTTCTTAAAAAACAATGTTTTAAACAATGTTACAACGAAAATTAAAAAAGGAGCTTCTTTAGATAAAAAAGCGATTATAGAATAACAAAATTGTCGAGTCAACTTTGTCAAAGTTAGAAACTTTGACAAAGTTTTAAACGGAACAGAACATGAAAAAAATATTCATCCTATTAACCTTTTCACTTTTTGCGATATCTTACGCGCAGAAAAAGAAAGAACTCTATCTTTTTACGTCGTTTAGAGAACCCGCAACAGAAGGTTTATATTTAGCATACAGCGAAGACGGTTACAACTGGAAAGGGCTTGAAGGTTCGTTCTTAAAACCAGAAATTGGAGCTAGTAAAATTATGCGTGACCCCTCAATCGCAAAAGGAGCTGACGGAACGTACCACATGGTTTGGACAACGGATTGGAAAGGCGGAAATGGCTTTGGATATGCCAGTTCAAAAGACTTGATGCATTGGTCAGAACAAAAATATATTCCCGTAATGAAAAACGAGCCTGAAGTAGTAAACGTTTGGGCACCAGAGATTTTTTATGACGATGTGAAAAAAGAATACATTATTATCTGGGCATCGACAATTCCGTTTCGATTTGAAAAAGGGGTGGAAGAAGAGAAAAACAACCACAGAATGTATTATGTAACGACTAAGGATTTCAAAACTTTTTCGGACACAAAATTATATTATGATCCAGGTTTTAGTGTCATTGATTGTGTGATTATCAAAAAAGGAAAGAAAGATTATGTTTTGGTTTTAAAAGACAACACAAGACCCATGCGAAACATAAAAGTAGCTTTCGGAAAATCGCCTTTAGGACCGTTTGAAAAGAGTTCTGAGCCTTTAACCGAATATTTATCAGAAGGTCCAACGGTTGTCAAAGTGGGTAAGAACTGGTTGTTGTATTATGACAATTACGGTTCAAAAAATTATAAAGCTTTAAGTACTTCCGATTTTGTTCATTTTGAAGATGTTTCATCCAAAATTAGTCTTCCGGAAGGTCACAAACACGGAACGATTACGACAATTTCAAGTGAAGTTTTAAAAGGATTAATTGATAAAAAATAGTATTTCACGCAGATTTAAATTGATTGAAGCAGATTAAGCAGATTTTTATCTGTTTAAATCAAAAAAGATTAAAATGAAATCTGTTTAAATCAGCTAAAATCTGTTGAATCTGCGTGAAATAAAAAAATATAAAGAATGATTACTTTCCAAAACATAAAAACCAACATCATCACCACAGCCACAATTCTTTTGGCGGGTGTGGCTGTAAATGCACAGAACGACACAGTGCGTTATGTTGGTAAAACACTTTCAAACATCGACTATCATCACGGAATGTTAAGTCCAGCAGTTGGAGTTCACGCCACACAAATCATGCGTGCAAGCCGTGAACATCCCGAAAAATCAGATGGTTTTGGGTGGACGTACAACCACCAGCCGATGATGGCGTATTGGAATAATACCTTTTACCTGCATTATTTAAGTGATCCTTCGGGAGAACACATTCCGCCGAGTCAGACTTTATTAATGACTTCGAAAGACGGAGTAACTTGGACAAAACCTGAGGTTATTTTCCCAATTTACAGAATTCCAGACGGATGGAAAAAAGAAGGCGTTGAAGGCGTTGCCAAAAATCTGGATGCGATTATGCACCAGAGAATGGGATTTTATACTTCAAAAGACAAACGCCTTTTTGCTTTGGCGTATTACGGAATCGCAATGGATGAAAAAGACGATCCAAACGACGGAAAGGGAATTGGACGCGTGATTCGCGAAATCAAAAAAGATGGAAGTTTTGGCGAAATCTATTTCATTAGATACAACAAAACTTGGGACAAAGCGAAATCGAAATTCCCATTTTACACCGCTTCAAAAGACAAAGGATTCAAAAAAGCCTGCGAAGAAATTTTATCTGAACCTTTAGTTTTACAGCAATGGGTTGAAGAAGCAGATCGTGATGATGAACTGATTCCGTTGCAGAAACCGTATAAAGCATTTAGCTATTATCACTTGCCAAACGGAAATGTAGTTGGTTTATGGAAACACGCTTTAACTTCTATCAGTAAAGACGGAGGAAAATCTTGGGATTATATGCCCTTGCGTGCACCAGGTTTTGTAAACAGTAATGCTAAAATCTGGGGACAAAAAACGTCAGATAATCGTTATGCAACGCTTTACAATCCATCAGAATACCGTTGGCCTTTGGCAATTTCGACAAGCGATGACGGACTGAATTATAAAGATTTATTGCTAGTTCATGGCGAAGTGAGTCCGATGCGTTATGGCGGGAACTACAAATCTGCGGGACCACAATATGTACGCGGAATCACAGAGAAAAACGGTACTCCGCCTGACGGAAAAATTTGGGTAGGATATAGCGTAAATAAAGAAGATATTTGGGTAGCGTCGATTCCGGTTCCGGTGACTTCGGTGGTTACAGAAAATGTAAATGATGTTTTTAATAATCTTCCAAACGGAGAAGAACTAAAAATGTGGAATACTTATGATCTTTCTTGGGCTTCCACAAAAATCGAAAAGAAAGCCGATGGAAAAAAATGGCTGACTTTAAGAGATCAGGATTATTTTGATTATTCTCGTGCTGAAAGAGTTATCCCATTTACATCAAAATTGGAAGCTGTTTTTACCGTGATGCCAGAGCAGAATAATCATGGTTTATTGCAGATTGAATTCCAAAATAAACAAGGTTTGCCATCCGTAAGATTAATTTTTGATTCTGACGGAGAATTAAAAGTGAAAAATGGTGCGCGTTTGAGTTCGGTTGCGAAATACGAAGCAAATAAATCGTATAAAATCACAGTTAAACTAGATGCTAAAAACCGTCAATACACTATAAAGGTAAACGACGGAAAAGAATCGACCAAGATATTTTATGCGCCAACCGATGGTTTTGAGCGAATTATGTTCCGCACAGGAGAACAAAGACATTCGCCAAATCCGGACACAGCGCCAGACACAGACGATTACGATGACCTGCCACAAACCGGAAAATTAATCCCAGAAGCAGTATTCAATATCGAATCTTTAATAACTAAAAAATTATAATGATTTTTACCATTAAGAGATTAAGAAAATTAAGCTGAATGTTTAATTAGACTTATCTTGAGAGCATAAAGTTTTGAGAACGAAAAATCAACATAACTGAATGCTTAATGAACTTAAGACAAAGTTTCCATCTAGTGAACTTAATTTACTTAATTTACTTAATATCTTAATGGTTAAATTAAAAATTTACAAAGTGAATATTTCAAAATCCATATTATCCTTTATTTTTCTTTTTTTCTTTTTCATTTCAAATGGACAAATTCTGCCTGTACATTTAACAACAGAAATGGCTGAAAACCCGTTAGCTGTAGTGGAGACGCAACCAAGATTAAGCTGGAAATTGATTTCAAAAGAATCAAATGCATCGCAAATTGCTTACTTAATTTTAGTAGCTTCATCAGAAGAAAAATTAAATAATGACGATGGAGATATTTGGAACACAGGAAGAGTAAATACCGACAAAAACCTTCATATTGTTTATAACGGAAAACCATTAAAAAGCGAAACCAAATATTTCTGGAAAGTGAAAGTTTGGAATCAGTCTGGAAAAGTTTCCAAATGGAGTAAAACAGCTACTTTTAGAACGGCATCGTTAGAATCAGATTTAAATCCAACTTGGATTGGTGCGATTACAAAAGCGGATAGTCATTTGCCAGAAGGAAGAACCTATCACACGGCAACTTTTAACAGAGAAAAAAAGAACTCGTTCATCAATGCATCCGATTCGTTGGCGCGCAGAAGCATTATGTTGCGTAAACCTTTTGAAATAGAAAAAGCAATCAAAGAAGCCGTTGTTTACATTTCTGGTTTAGGACATTACGAATTGACTATCAATGGAAAAAAAGTAGGTAATAGACAATTTGCACCACTTTGGACAGATTATGATAAAACGGTTAATTACAATGTTTATGAATTAAGCGCAAAAGATCTTCCAAAAGGAGACAACGTAATTGGCGTTCTTTTAGGAAACGGAATGTATAATACGCTGGCTGAAAGATATACCAAATTCTTCGTGAGTTTTGGCCCGCCGACTTTGTTTTTTAAGATGAAAATCAAATATATTGATGGATCAGAAGAAGTTGTAAAATCAGATGGAAGTTGGAAATACAGCAAAAGTCCGATTACTTATAATAGTATTTTTGGTGGAGAAGATTACAATTCGAACCTAGAACAAAAAGGTTGGGACAGTAAAGGTTTCAAAGATAGAGATTGGAAAAAAGTTGTGATTCAGGAAGCGCCAAAAGGAGTTTTAAGACCGCAGACTGCACCGCCAGTTACAATTCAGAAACAATACGAAGTTAAAACTGTAAAAGAGCTGAAACCTAATTTTTATGTTTTTGATATGGGACAGAATCTTTCGGGATTTCCAACTATTAAAGTAAAAGGAAAAAGAGGACAATCGATTCGTGTTTGGGTTGCCGAAGGATTAAATGAAGAAGGTACCATCGCGCAGGGAAGATCTGGAAAACCCTATTATTACGATTACACTTTAAAAGGCGATGGAATAGAAGAATGGACGCCAAAATTCAGTTTTTACGGTTATCAATACGTGCAAATTGAAAACATTAATTATAAAGAAGCTAAAAATGCTGAATTTCCGACTTTAGTCGATTTAAAATCGAATTTCATTTACAATTCAGCTGGAGAAGCGGGAAGTTTTTCTTGCTCAAATGAAATTTTTAATAAGACACATGAGCTGATTAACAATTCGATAAAAAGTAATTTTCAAAGTGTTTTTACCGATTGTCCGCAACGTGAAAAATTAGGCTGGCTGGAAGAAATTCAGTTGAATGGGCCAGGATTAATGTTCAATTATAATTTGCAAACTTTCTTTCCTGCAACAATGCAGAATATTTCTGATTCACAAAGAGATAACGGCCTAATTCCGACGATTGTTCCAGAATACGTGATTTTCGGTGGCGATTTTACGGATTCACCCGAATGGGGAGTTACAGGCGTAATTCTGCCTTGGATGTATTACGAATATTACGGAGACGCTTCATTACTAAAAAAATATTTTCCTGTAATGAAAAAGTATGTGGATTATTTGGAAACAAAAGCCACAAACCACATTGTGTCTCACGGTTTAGGCGATTGGTACGATTACGGAACTCATGCAGCAGGATATTCAAAAAACAGTCCGATTGCGCTTTCAGCGACTTCGCATTATTATTACGGAGCATATTTGACGGCAAAAGCAGCTAAATTATTAGGTAAAACCGAAGATTTTGAAAAATATGAAAAGTTGGCTTCTGAGATAAAAATGGCTTTCAACGCGGCATTTTTCAATCCAGATACGAAACAATACGGAACTAATAGTCAGTTTAGCAACTCGGTTCCGATTTTTATGGATATTGTAGAACCGCAATATAAAGATGCTGTAATGCAAAATTTGTTAGCTGATATTGCAGCAAAAGGAGATCGACTGACAACGGGAGATGTTGGAAATCGCTACTTATTCCAAACTTTGGCAAGAAACGGCGAAAACGAAACCATGTTCAAAATGCACAATCATTATGACGTGCCGGGTTATGGATTTCAGATTAAATTTGGCTTGACCACTTTAACCGAGCAATGGGATCCGAGAAAAGGAAATTCGTGGAATCACTTTATGTTAGGTCAAATTGAAGAATGGTTTTACCAAAGTTTAGCCGGAATTATGTCTGATCCTGAAAAACCGGGTTTCAAGCATTTCTTCATTCAGCCCGAAGTGGTTGGCGATATGACTTTCGCGAAAGCGGATTATCAATCGGTTTACGGGAAAATCGCTTCTTCTTGGGAGAAAAAAGATGGTAAATTTATTTTACAAGTTGAAATTCCAGTAAATACAACGGCGACAATAAAATTGCCTGTTCCTAAAAAATCTGAAATAAAAATTAATGATGAAAGAGCTAAAGCCGGTTTTAATGAAAAAGATAAAAAGCAGGTTTTAGAATTAGGATCTGGAAAATATACAATAGAATGCGCAATATAGGACGCGGATGATACGGATTCGCTATCGCGAAGACGCAGATTTACGCGGATTTTTTCTTTTCCAAATAATAAAAAAATCCGTTTTTATCCGCGTCTTTATGAAGTAAATCCGTATGATCAACGTTCCAAAACACAATAATATCAAATGAAAAATTTAAAATACATCATCTTAGTTTCCATTTTTGCTTTGACATTTGCGAATGCGCAAAGCACTTCTGATACTAATTTTAGAAAACCGGTATCAGAAACTTTAAAGAAAATTGAAACTCTTTTTAAAGTGACAATCAACGATGACAGAGGTTTATTAAAAGGAAAAGAACTGGACTATGCCGATTGGAGAATTGAACCTGGAAATCTGCCGCTTTCGCTGACCAATATTTTGGCTCCCTTCGAATTGATGTATTTCAAACAGCCAGATGGAACCTACATTATTCGTAAATATGAAAACCATAAAGTTTCTGTCGATAAAGGAAAAGAACGTTTGTTTTACCTAGAAAGCCTGTATTCGACAAAAGAAGAATGGGAAAAACGCAAAACGGAGTTAAAAGCTTGTATGATAACCTCATTTGGTTTGGATAAGGCGCCCCCTACACCTAAGTCAAAACCACTTTTAACTCCTAAGAAAATCTACAAAGATTACAGTGTAGAAAATATTGCTTTGGAAATATTACCAGGCGTTTACGCTACGGGTTCGATTTATAAACCGTATCCTTTAAATAAAAAAGCTGCAGTGATCTTAACTCCTGACGGACATTTTGGCGACGGAAGGTATAGAAAAGACGAGCAGTACAGATGTGCAATCATGGCAAAAATGGGTGCAATTGTTGTGGCTTATGATTTGTTTGCTTGGGGAGAATCGCTATTGCAATTTCCTGAAGAAACGCACAGAAACAGCATTGCATCGACAGTTCAGGTCTTGACCGGAATTCGTTTCTTGGATTATTTAGCAACCGTTAAAAATGCTGATATGTCGCGAGTTGGAGTAACTGGAGGTTCTGGCGGAGGATCACACACCATGTTTTTAGCAGCGATTGATGATCGTGTGAAAGTTTCGGCTCCTGTTGTAATGGTTTCATCTCACTTTTCAGGCGGATGCCCATGCGAAAGCGGGCGCGGAATTCACTTATGCGGAAACGGAACAAACAACGCCGAAATCTCAGCTATGATGGCTCCAAAACCGCAATTGATTGTTTCGGATGGAAAAGATTGGACTTTGGCGGTTCCAGAATTGGAGTTTCCGTTTATTCAAAGAACTTATGAATTATACGGCAAGAAAGATTTAGTTGAAAATGCTCATTTTGCGAAAGAAGGACATGATTTCGGAGTTTCTAAACGTATGGCTTTGTATCCGTTTATGGCGAAATATTTAAATTTAGATTTGAATAAAGTAAAAAATGAAAAAGGCGAAATAGACGAATCGATTTGTGTAATTGAACCAAAAGAAAAGCTTTTTGTGTTTGGAGATAAAGGAGAAAAACTGCCTAAAAACGCTCTAAAAGACATCAATAAATTATATGAAATGTTCGGAGAAAAAAATCTGAAAATTTACGAGGTTAAGAAGTAAAAAGAGATAGCCACGAATTCACGAATTTTATTTTTGACATAGATTGCGATGATTATCTCAAATTTAATCAAATAAAATTCTCATGATAGATTTGGTAAAAATTTGAGAAATAAACCACAAAGTACAATTAGAGAAAATTCGTGACTCGAGTGATAGCGAACTGGCGAAGCAATTCGTGGCGAAAAAAAATATAAATATGAAGTTAAAAATTAAAATCACAGCAATCTGCTTTGGAATTTTTTCGTTTACTGCAACAGCACAAAACGACTTAAAATTATGGTACGATAAACCAGCCGCAATCTGGAATGAAGCTTTGCCATTGGGTAACGGACGTCTGGGTGCAATGGTTTTTGGTGATCCGGCAGTAGAACGCTTGCAATTGAACGAAGAAACGATCTGGGCAGGTTCTCCAAACAGCAATGCGCATACAAAATCAATTGAAGCTTTACCAAAAGTAAGACAGCTTATTTTTGACGGAAAATTTGATGAAGCGCAAGATTTGGCTACGAAAGATATCATGTCGCAAACCAATGACGGAATGCCATATCAGACTTTCGGAAGTGTTTATATTTCCTTCGCTGGACATCAAAAATATACGGATTATTACCGAGATTTAGACATCAGTAATGCTACAGCAAAAGTAAAATACAAAGTAAATGGCGTTGAATTTACAAGAGAAATTCTAACTGCATTTTCCGATCAGGTAATTGTGGTGAAGCTTTCTGCGAATAAACCGGGTCAGATAACGTGTAATGTTTTCATGAACAGCCCGATAGATAAAACGGTGGCTTCGTCAGAAGGAAATCAAATTATTCTTTCAGGAGTTGGAACGAACTTTGAAAATGTAAAAGGAAAAGTAAAATTTCAAGGAAGACTTACGGCTAAAAACAAAGGCGGAGAAATAGATGCAAGCAATGGTGTTTTAAGCATACACAAAGCGGACGAAGTTGTTTTATACATTTCGATTGCAACTAATTTTAAAAACTACCAAGATATTTCTGGAGATGAAATCGCGAAAAGCAAATCGTTTTTAGAACAGGCTTTGCCAAAAAGTTTTGACGAAATCAAAAAAGCGCATGCTGATTATTATCAAAAATTCTTCAACAGAGTTTCTTTGGATTTAGGTTCGAATGATTTAGTTAAAAAACCAACAAACGAAAGAATTAGAGATTTCTCGAAACAATTCGATCCGCAGTTGGCCGCTTTATATTTCCAGTTTGGACGTTATCTTTTAATTTCAAGTTCTCAGCCAGGCGGACAGCCAGCGAATTTACAAGGAATTTGGAACGATATGGTGACACCGCCTTGGGACAGTAAATACACGACAAATATTAATGCCGAAATGAATTACTGGCCAGCGCAAGTAACGAATCTTCAGGAAATGCACGAACCGTTTGTTCAAATGGCAATAGAATTAAGTGTAACTGGCGCAGAAACAGCAAAAATGATGTACAATGCCAGCGGATGGGTCTTACATCACAACACTGATATTTGGCGCGTTACAGCTCCAGTTGATTCAGCTGCTTCGGGAATGTGGCCAACTGGTGGCGCTTGGGTTTGCCAAGATTTATGGGAAAGATATTTATATGCAGGAGATAAAAAGTATTTGGCAGAAATTTATCCGATCATGAAAGGCGCTGCTGATTTCTTTTTGGATTTTATGATTGTAGATCCAAACACAGGATATTTAGTTGTCGTGCCTTCAAGTTCTCCAGAAAACACACACTCAGGCGGAACTGGAAAAGCAACAATTGCATCAGGAACAACAATGGATAATCAGTTGATTTTTGATTTGTTTACACATGTTATAGAAGCTTCTGCATTGGTTTCACCAGACGCTGCTTATACGAAAAAAGTAAGTGATGCTTTGGCAAAAATGCCTCCAATGAAAATTGGAAAACACAGTCAGTTACAAGAATGGCAGGACGATTGGGATAACCCGAAAGACAATCACAGACACGTTTCGCATTTGTATGGCTTGTATCCGAGTAATCAGATTTCGCCAAACAAAACACCAGAATTATTTGAAGCTGCGAAACAATCGCTGATTTACAGAACAGACGAATCTACTGGCTGGTCAATGGGTTGGAAAGTAAATTTATGGGCGAGATTATTAGACGGAAATCACGCTTATAAATTAATTCAGGATCAGTTGCATTTAGTAACGGCTGACCAAAGAAAAGGAGGAGGAACATATCCGAATATGTTGGATGCGCATCAGCCTTTTCAAATTGACGGGAACTTTGGCTGCACCGCAGGTATTGCCGAAATGTTGATGCAGAGTCAGGAAGGAGCGATTCAATTATTGCCTGCTTTGCCAACGGTTTGGAAAGACGGAAGCATAAAAGGTTTAGTAGCAAGAGGCGGTTTTGTAATCGATATGACTTGGAAAAATAATAAAGTTTCGACGTTAAAAATCTATTCAAAAATTGGAGGAAATTGTCGTTTAAAAGTAGAAAATACGTTAAGTGGCTCTTCAATCAAAAAAGCAAAGGGGAAAAATACAAATCCGTTGTTTTATGATGTGGAAGTGAAGAAACCAATTATTTCAAGTGAAGCGAAACAAGAAAAAGTAAAACTGCCGAATTACAATATTTACGATGTGAATATGAAAGCAGGGCAGACGTATACTTTTACTGGGAATTAAATATTTTAAAACCATATAAGTGATATAAGAAAATATAAAAGTCAGATCGTTCCTGCAAGGTTTTCAGAACCTTGTAGGTATGAAATAGTAAGTCTAGTTTGTCATTCCGAGGAACGAGGAATCACACTCGAAACTCGTCAAAGAAATTTCAAACTGTGTAGACAAACTAGTGTGATTCCTCGTTCCTCGGAATGACAAACTCTAAGTGAAAATAAAAATAGAATAAGTGATGTTGACAAATTTCAAACATAGAATAATAGCCCTTACCATCATAATTGCCTGTTTAAACAGCAGCTGCAAATCTGGTTCAGGATCTTCTCAATTAGGGAAATCGGCTGTTTTAAAACAAAAAGACTTCAAACATTATGTTGATTATTTCAACACTATGGAAGATGAAAACTTAAAATTTGCGATTCCTAATGACAGTGCGTGGACTTGGATGGAAAAGAATATTCCATTGTTTGAATGTCCGCAGCAAAATTTTGAGGAGATTTATTATTATCGTTGGTGGACGGCTCGAAAACACATTAAAAAAACACCGCTTGGTTTTGGGATTACAGAGTTTTTGGTAGATCGTTCCTACGCTGATAAATACAATTTGATTGCTTGTGCTGTGGGGCATCATATCAATGAGTTCAGATGGGTTCATGATCCGAAATATATTGAGCAAGATGTGAAAATTTGGTACAGAGGAAACGACGGAAAACCAATGAACAAATTGTATAAATTCAGCAGTTGGACAGCCGATGCTTTGTACAATCGCTATTTGGTGAATAAAGATGAAAAATTCTTATTGGATATGTACCCTGACATGGTTACAGATTATACGGTTTGGGAAAAAGACCGTCAGCGTAAAGATGGTTTGTTTTGGCAACACGATGTAAAAGATGGGATGGAAGAATCCTTAAGCGGAGGACGAAAAGTCCAAAATGCAAGACCAACGATTAACAGTTATATGTACGGAAATGCTGTCGCAATTTCTAAAATGGCTGCGATGAAAGGCGATAAAGATGTAGAAGCAAAATTCAAAGCGAAAGCTGATGATTTGAAGCAATTAGTCGAAACGAAATTATGGAATCAAAAAAGTGAGTTTTTTGAAACTTTGACGCAAAAAGATACATTGGCACAGGTTCGCGAGGCTATCGGATTTATTCCGTGGTATTTTAATCTTCCTGAAAAAGGAAAAGGATTTGAAAAAGCCTGGGAACAGGTGAAAGATGAAAAAGGATTTTCGGCTCCATTTGGTTTGACAACAGCCGAAAGAAGAAGTCCGCGTTTTAGAACGCATGGAACAGGAACTTGCGAATGGGACGGCGCGATCTGGCCTTTTGCGAGTTCGCAGACTTTGACGGCGATGGCAAATGTTTTAAATAATTACGATCAGAATTTTGTTGGAAAACCAGATTATTTCAAACAAATGGAATTGTACGTGCAATCGCAGTATTACAGAGGAAAACCTTATATTGGTGAATATTTAGACGAAACGACTGGTTATTGGTTAATGGGTGACAAAGAAAGAAGCCGTTATTACAATCACTCGACTTTCAACGATTTAATGATTACTGGTTTGGTTGGTTTACGACCGAGAGCTGATGAAAAAATTGAAGTAAACCCGTTGATTCCACAAGAAAAATGGGATTGGTTTTGTTTGGATAATGTTTTGTATCACGGGAATATTATTACGATTCTGTGGGATAAAACAGGAGAAAAATATAAAAAAGGAAAAGGCTTTAGAGTTTTCAAAAACGGAAAAGAGATTGCGTTTTCTGAAAAGTTGGAGCGCGTGATTGCGGAGTAGAAATAAATTTTGCCAGTACAGTTTGTCATCCTGACGAAGGATCTTCGTTAGGAGCTCGACAAAGATTTTAGATTTTAGATTTTGATTGTAGAGTTTCTTGCGGAGATCCTTCCTTCGTCAGGATGACAAAAAAGCAACATAAAGATTTTCTCTCGCAGATTTTGCAGATCAAGCAGATAAAAAATCTTTTTAATCTGTGAAATCAGTGGCAGAAAAGAAAATCTGCTCAATCTGCCAAATCTGCGAGAGAACAAAAAAATAAAGCATTAAAAAGCTTAAAAAGCAATACCATGAAAAAGTTTTTTTTACATCTTACCTTAATCATATCACTTTTTACAATTTCGGCGAAAGCCCAAAACAAAATCGTTGTAAGTGATTTAAAGTGCGAAATGCTGACTAATCCCGAAGGAATTGACGTTTTACAGCCGAGATTGAGCTGGAAAATAAAAGCAACCGTAAACGATGTAAAACAAACGACGTATCAGATTATTGCCTCTTCAAGTTTAGAAAAACTGAATGCTGGAGATGGTGATTTATGGAACAGCGGAAAAGTCCAAAGTGACGCTTCAGTAAATGTTCTTTACAACGGGAAAAAACTCAAAGACCGTCAGGATATTTTCTGGAAAGTAACTGTTTTTACGAATAAAGGAGAAATTCAATCCAAAGAAAATGCACATTTCAGCATTGGAATATTGACGTATGCCGATTGGAAATCAACTCGATGGATTGGTTATGAAAAAACGTCTCCTGGTGATAGTATTTCGCAGTATTCGAGATTATCAGCTCGTTATCTTCGAAAAGAAATCAATCTAAAAAAGAAAGTCAAAAATGCTAAGGTTTATATTATCGGAATGGGATTATATGAACTTTACATTAATGGAAATAAAATTGGCGATCAGGTTTTGGCGCCTGTTCCGACTGATTATACGAAGAATGTAAAATACAATGTTTTTGATGTGACTTCGCAATTGCAGGAAGGTAAAAACATGTTGGGAACAATTTTAGGAAACGGACGTTTTTTTACGATGCGTCAGGATTATAAACCCTATAAAATCAAAACTTTTGGTTACCCGAAAATGGCTTTGCAGTTATTTGTAGAATATACGGATGGAAGCAAAGACGTCATTAGAACGGATGATACGTGGAAAATCACAACAGACGGACCAATTTTATCAAACAACGAATACGACGGAGAAGAATATGATGCCCGCAAAGAAATGAAAGGCTGGAATACCGTTAATTTTGATGATAAAAAATGGCTTTCTGCTGAATATGTTCAAGAACCTGGAGGATTTTATGAAGGTCAGATGTCGGCAAATATGAAAGTAAAACGTGAAGTAAAACCGATTTCGATAAAACAGACTCCAAAAGGGACTTATATCTTAGATATGGGACAAAATATGGTAGGTTGGTTACAGTTGAAAGTCAAAGGAAATAAAGGTGATAAAATCACAATGAAGTTTGCGGAGTCGCTTCAAAAAGATGGTTCGCTATACATTGCCAATTTGCGAGATGCAAAAACCACAGATATTTATATTGTAAAAGGAGAAGGAGAAGAAGTTTGGGAACCGCGTTTTGTTTTCCACGGATTTAGATTTGTTGAAATTTCAGGCTTTACTACAAAACCAACTTTAGAAAATTTTGTTGGAAAAGTCGTTTACGATGACATTCAAACAACAGGAACTTTTGATTCTTCAAATCCAATAATGAATCAGATTTTTAAGAATGCTTGGTGGGGAATCAGCGGAAATTACAAAGGAATGCCGATTGATTGTCCACAGAGAAACGAGCGTCAGCCTTGGTTGGGAGACAGAACAACGGGCGCATATGGTGAAAGTTTCTTATTTGATAATCAGACTTTATATGCAAAGTGGTTAGACGATATTAAAAATTCACAAACCATTGATGGCGGAATTCCAGATGTTGCACCAGCTTTCTGGCGTTATTATGGAGACAATGTTACTTGGCCAGGAACGTATATCACGGTTGCTGATATGCTGTATCAGCAATTTGGCGACACAAAAGTGGTTGAAAAACAATATCCGTACATGAAAAAATGGATGGATTATATGGAAGAAAATTATTTGGTTGACGATATTATGACCAAAGATAAATACGGCGATTGGTGCGTTCCGCCAGAATCTTTAGAATTAATCCGTTCCAAAGATCCGTCTCGTTTAACGGATGGCGAATTGATTTCGAGCGCATTTTATTATAACCTTTTGAATATAATGAAGAAATTTGCTGTTATTTCTAAAAAAGAGAATGACATTCAACATTATGATGATGTAGCTTCAAGAATCAAAAAAGCATTTAATGCTAAATATTTAAATACAGAAAAAAATAGTTACGCGAACAATACGGTTACAGCCAATTTACTGCCGCTAACTTTCGGTATGGTTCCAGAAGAACTTCAAACGAAAATATTCGAAAATTTAGTGCATGAAGTGGAAGTCACCAAAAACGGCCATGTGAGCACTGGCGTCATCGGAACACAGTTTTTAATGCGAACTTTAACCAATTTCGGTCGTGGAGATTTGGCTTTCAAATTAGCATCAAACAAAACCTATCCAAGTTGGGGTTATATGGTAGAAAACGGTGCAACCACAATCTGGGAACTTTGGAACGGAAACACCGCAGATCCAGCCATGAACTCACAAAATCACGTCATGCTTTTAGGTGATCTACTAATTTGGTATTACGAGAATATGGCAGGAATCAAAAGTAATCCTGAAACTCCGGGATTCAAACAAATTATCATGAAACCAGATTTCAATGCCGGACTGACTTATGTAAACGCATCTTACGAATCGGTTTACGGGACCATCAAAAGTGACTGGAAAAAAGATAAAAAAGCTTTGGTTTGGAATATCACTATTCCAGCCAATACTTCTGCTGTCATGTATCTTCCTGCGAGCGAGGTTTCTGCCATTTCAATTAATAAACAGAAGCTAGATAAAACTTCTTATGCGTATTCTACAGAAAAAAATCAGGTTGTTGTGACACTTTCGTCAGGAAATTATGCGATAAACGTTAAATAAGCTGCATTTTTAGTTTTTCGGGACAGTACAGGATACATTGTTAATTTTTTAGTGTTATTTTTACACTTAATAAATATTTTTACCTAAAAAAATGTTAGGAATATATTTATAGTCAAAAAAAATAATTCATAATTTAATTAAGAATGAAAGTAACAAAATTAGCATTTGTCTTGTTTGGACTTTTCCTTTTGGGGAGTTGTAAGTCGGCTTTAGAAAAAAAGACTTGGAAAGAAGGGATTTTAGTAGATCAGTTTGTTTACGACAAAGCACCTTATCCGTCTTGCCACGCGATTACAATTGTCGAAGCTGCAAATGGTGATTTGGTTGCGTCTTGGTTTGGAGGAACTCATGAAAGAAATCCTGATGTCTGCATTTATGTAGCAATCAAACCAAAAGGAAGCGATACTTGGAATGAAGGCGTAAAAGTGGCCGATGGAGTCATGAAAGAAGGACCAAGATTACCAACTTGGAATCCCGTTTTATATCAAATTCCGGGTGGAGATTTAATGCTTTTCTACAAAATCGGACCAAAACCATCGGAATGGTGGGGCGTAATCAGAACTTCATCTGATGGCGGAAAAACATGGTCTGAGGCGAAAAAAATGCCAGATGGTTTCTTAGGACCAATCAAAAATAAACCGGTTTTATTAAGCAACGGAACTTTATTATGCCCGTCAAGTATTGAAGGCGATGGATGGAGACTTCGCATGGAATCTACTCCAGATTTCGGGAAAACTTGGGTAATGGGCGATACGCTTCCAAGAGGAAAGCAAAAAATCAACGCGATTCAGCCCAGTATTTTGTTTCACAAAGACGGAAGTATTCAAGCTATTGGTAGAACCAGAAACCGAGCGATTTTCAGCACTTTCTCAAAAGACAACGGTAAAACTTGGTCGGATATTGAGCTAATCGGACTTCCAAATAACAACTCTGGAACTGACGCTGTAACATTAAAAGATGGAAGACATTTACTAGTTTACAACCACGTTCTTCCTCCAGGAAAAGAAGCAAAAGGACCAAGAACGCCTTTGAATGTTTCGGTTTCTAAAGACGGAATTAATTGGAGCGCTGCTTTGGTTTTAGAAGATTCAAAAATCAGCCAATATTCGTATCCTTCGATGATTCAAGGTTCTGACGGAATGGTGCATATCGTGTATACTTGGAGAAGAGAAAAACTGAAATATGTAAAAGTTGATCCGAGTAAATTGAAGGCATTGCCAATCAAAAACGGTATATGGCCGGGCGACGAAGGAAAAGTCGTGACAGCTGTAAAAGCGGAAGAAGAGTAAATTAATTGAACCATTAAGAGATTAAGAAAGTTAAGTTGTTATGCTTAAAAAAAAATGAACCATTAAGATATTAAGAAAATTAAGTTGCTGTGCTTAATAAATTTATTTATGAAAAATAAGAGCAATAAGACTTAATTTTCTTAATATCTTAATGGTAAAACCAAGTAATATGAAGCTTAATTTTCTTAATATCTTAATGGTAAATTCAAATAACATGAGGCTAAATAAAAACTTAATCGTTGTATTATTTGTTGCAATGTCAACAACATTCAACAGTTGTGTGACAGCTCAGTCTTCAAACAAAAAGCAAAAATATAAAGTTGCGGTTTGCGATTGGATGATTTTAAAAAGACAAAAATTAGGCGCTTTTGGTTTGGCAGCTGAAATAAAAGCAGACGGAATCGAACTCGACATGGGAGGTTTAGGAAATAGACCCACTTTTGACTGCAAATTAGGCGATCCTGTGGAAAGACAGAAATTCTTAGATAAATCGAAAGAAACAGGAGTTGGAATTAGCTCAATTGCTATGTCTGGGTTTTACGCACAATCATTTGCTACGAGAGAAATCACACCGATGATTAACGATTGTGTTCAGGCGATGAAAAACATGAAAGTGAAAGTGGCGTATTTGCCATTAGGAACACAAACAGATTTAGTTAAAAGTCCAGAATTGCGTCCAGAGGTAATTAAAAGATTGCAATGGGCAGGAAAAGAAGTTGGTAGAATTGGCGGCGTTATTGCGATTGAAACTTCGTTGAGTGCTACAGAAGAGAAAAAACTTTTAGACGAAGTCGGTTCAAAATACATTAAAAGCTCTTTCAACTTTGCCAATGCTTTGGATAACAAAAGAGATATTTCGTCAGAATTAAAGATTTTAGGAAAGAAATATTTGGCACAAATTCACGCTTCCAACACCGATCAATTTTGGTTAGAAAACGATCCAGCGATCGATATGCCTAAAATCAAACAAACTTTGGATGAAATGAAATGGAGCGGCTGGCTGATTGTAGAGCGTTCTAGAGACGTTAATCAGGTGCACAATGTGAAAGCCAATTACGGAGCAAACGTAGCTTATTTGAAGAAAATCTTCCAGAATTAAATAGATTGAAAAATACAGTGATCAATATGTAATCGTTAAACTAAACAAATTATCACTACAAATCTGCGTGATTTTTTGCGCAGATTTTTACTCTCATTTTTGTCATTTCGACAAAGGAGAAATCACACTCGGAAATCGACAAAGATTGACGATATACTTTATGGAACTTCTAGTGTGATTTCTCCTTCGTCGAAATGACAAGCTAAGTGAGATTCTTAAATGAATAAAAAAACAGCATACCATGAAATATTTACAATTACTTTTTTTATGTCTTTACGTCTCTTTCGCGACAGCGCAAAACGTTACAATCGTTAGTGATGCCAATTCGCCAAGAGCAAAATTTGGAGCAGAGAAATTATTAGAAACGCTTACTGCAAAAGGATTTATAGTTGCTTCTGTAGATAAATTAAAAAGTTCAAAAGATAAAGTAATTGTTATTGGAGAAAAAGGAAGTGACTTTTGGAAAAAAAATGCTAAAAGCGCAAAAATCGACGACAGCAAATTAACAAAAAAAGAAGGTTTTCATATTCGCACTCAGAAAAATGTAATTTATGTTGAAGGATCAGATGCGACTGGAACTTTGTACGGAGCTTTAGAATTGTCGGATAGAATCAAAACTTCAGGTCAGCTTCCTTCAGAAATCAATATCGACGACAGTCCAGAAATGGTTTTGCGTGGCGCTTGCATCGGAATGCAGAAACCGGTTTATCTTCCGGGACGTGATGTTTACGAATATCCGTATACGCCAGAGACTTTTCCGTGGTTTTATGATAAAGCACTTTGGATTAAATACTTAGATATGCTGGTAGACAACCGCATGAACTCTTTGTATTTATGGAACGGACACCCGTTTGCTTCTTTAGTAAAATTGAAAGATTATCCGTTTGCGGTTGAAGTAAGCGATGAAGATTTCAAAAAGAATGAAGAAATCTATAAATTCTTGACAGTTGAAGCAAATAAAAGAGGAATCTGGGTCATTCAGATGTTTTATAATATTATTGTTTCTAAGCCTTTCGCGGAGCATTACAACATTAAAACACAGGATCGTTCAGGACCGATAACGCCTTTATTGTCAGATTATACTAGAAAATCTATTGCGGCTTTCATCGAAAAATATCCAAACGTTGGGTTAATGGTTTGTTTGGGAGAAGCAATTAATACCGTTGATGATGATGTGGAATGGTTTACCAAAACGATTATTCCGGGTGTTCGTGATGGTTTACAGGCATTAGGAAAAACAGAAGAACCGCCGATTATCTTGCGTTCTCACGACACAGACGGACCTTTGGTAATGGAAAAATCACTTCCATTATATAAAAATCTTTATACGGAAAGTAAATATACGGGAGAGTCTTTAACGACTTATACACCAGGCGGACCTTGGGGAGAGACGCACAAACAATTGAGTTCTTTGAAGTCAATTCACATTGAGAACGTTCATATTTTGGCAAACTTAGAGCCTTTCAGATACGGTTCACCAGATTTTATTCAAAAAACAGTAAAAGCAATGCATAGCGTTCACGGAGCCAATGCATTACATTTATATCCGCAGGCTTCTTACTGGGATTGGCCGTATTCTGCTGACAAAACAAAATCAGGCGAACGTTTATTAGAAATGGATCGTGACTGGATTTGGTACAAAGCTTGGGCAAGATATGCTTGGGACAGCCAAAGAGATAGAAATGAAGAAGTTAAATATTGGGATAATGATTTAGCTGCGAAATTCGGAACAAGTCAGGAAGGCGCAAATAACATTTTAAAAGCGTACGAAGAAACAGGAGAAATTGCTCCAAAAACCTTAAGACGTTTCGGAATTACAGAAGGAAACAGACAGACTTTATTGTTAGGAATGTTCGAAAGCCAATTGGTGAATCCGTCAAAATGGAGAGTTTATCCGGGATTCCACGAATCTTGTGGGCCTCCAGGCGAATTACTTTTGGAATACACTAAAAAAGAATGGAACAAAGAACCGCATTCGGGCGAACTTCCAACACAAATTATCGCTGAAATTACGGAACACGGAAGATTGGCTGTTGAAGCAATCGACAAAGCCGAAGCAAGCGTAACTAAGGATAAAGAAGAATTTGCACGTCTTAAAAATGATATTCATGCATACAAGGCTTTTGCCGATTTCTTCTCAGAAAAAGTAAAAGCAGCTTTGTTGGTTTTAAGATACAGTTACTCAAATGATATCGCTGATTTAGACAAAGCAATGCCTCATTTGGAAAAAAGCATTGAGCACTACGAATTATTAGTAATGCTGACAAAAGACACGTATTATTATGCAAACAGTATGCAGACGGCGCAGCGTAGAATTCCGATTGGAGGAGACGACGGAAACAACAAAACTTGGGCTGAATTATTGCCGCATTACGAACGTGAATTGGCTAATTTTAAAAGAAATTTAGACAAGCTAAAATCTTCGAAAGACGGAAAAATTGAAAGCAAAGAAGGTAAACCTTGGAAAACAGCAGAAGTAACTTTTATTGACGAAAAACCAGGAACTTATTTAGTTAAAACGGGAACAAAAGTATACGGAACAGACATTTCTGAATTGACTAAAATTGCTCCAGAACTTCAAAATTTAAGAGGATATTCGTTTGTTGAAAACGAGCAAAACGAAAAAGGAACGCATTTGAAGTTTAGAAACACAAAAGCAGTTAAATTAGTGGTTGGGTATTTCAATTCAGATCAGAAGCGATTTTTATTGCCGCCAAGTTTAGAAACGGATGCCGCAGGAAATGCTCACGGTCAAGCCGAAGTAATTCTGGCAAGTGCAATGAATTTGAAAGATTTGCCTCGAGTAAACATTCATACGTACACTTTCCAGCCTGGAGAAAATAAATTAGACCTAGGAAAAGGTAAAGTATTGATTTTAGGTTTCATCGACGCAGATCAAAACATTACACCGCGTGATGTTGGTTATATTGATGCAGGAGAAAAAGCAGCTGTGGACTGGTTGTTTTATTGAAAATAATAGGCAAAGTTTATTCACAATCTTGTCATCCCGAGGAACGAGGGATCTCCGTAAGTAGCTCGACAACAGTTTGTCATTTCGACGTAAGGAGAAATCACACGCGGGATTCGACAAAGATTGAAGTGACGGTGCGGAGTTTCGAGTGTGATTCTTCCTTCGTCAGAATGACAAATGTTATGGATTTGGAAAAGTAAACACAATCTTGTCATCCCGAGGAACGAGGGATCTCCACAAGTAGCTCGACTAAGATTGGCGATATTTCTATGCGGAGTTACTCGCGAAGATTCTTCCTTTGTCAGAATGACAATATTATGGGTATGTAAATGTTAACCACAATCTTGTCATCCCGAGGAACGAGGGATCTCCACGAGTAGCTCGACTAAGATTGGCGATATTTCTATATGGAGTTACTCGCGAAGATTCTTCCTTCGTCAGAATGACAATATTATGGGTATGTAAATGTTAAACACAATCTTGTCATCCCGAGGAACGAGGGGTCTCCGTAAGTAGCTCGGCAACAGTTTGTGATTTCGACGTAAGGAGAAATCACACGCGGGATTCGACAAAGATTGAAGTGACGGTGCGGAGTTTCGAGTGTGATTCTTCCTTCGTCGAAATG
>Ga0079104_1000053_pt1 | contig 168604 bp, 170 predicted proteins | sample MedtruBG_FD_76829 | JGI IMG/M metagenome (GOLD analysis project Ga0079104, IMG submission 76829) | Root nodule microbial communities of legume samples collected from California, USA - Medicago truncatula BG | ecosystem: Host-associated > Plants > Roots > Nodule | place: USA: California...
ACGTCAGCATCACCGTGAAGCTGATCGCCCCGATCGCGATGGAAGAAGGCCTGCGCTTCGCCATCCGTGAAGGCGGCCGCACTGTCGGCGCCGGCGTGGTTGCCAAGATCCTCGCCTGATCCACTTTGTGTGATGGGGCCCGGTCCGCGGTGAAGCCGCGGGTCCAGGCCTTCTCATCGCGGCCCTCCGGAACGGTGGGCCGCATCGCTCTTTAAGGAAACATCATGCAAAAGCAAAAGATCCGCATCCGCCTGAAGGCCTTCGATTACAAGCTGATCGACCAATCGGCCCTGGAAATCGTCGACACCGCCAAGCGCACCGGCGCGATCGTCCGTGGCCCCGTGCCCCTGCCGACCCGCATGCAGCGCTTCGACATCCTGCGTTCGCCGCACGTCAACAAGACCTCGCGCGACCAGTTCGAGATCCGCACGCACCAGCGTCTGATGGACATCGTCGATCCGACCGACAAGACGGTCGACGCGCTGATGAAGCTCGACCTGCCGGCCGGCGTCGACGTCGAGATCAAGCTGCAGTAATACCGTGTCGCCGTTGGGGCGCGTTGCAAAGCGCGCTTCATCTGCTACACTCGCAGGCTTTCCGCAATCCACGGGTGTGAACTCGTGGGTTGCGAAACCCATTTGGCGGCTCCCTTCGGGGTGTACGCCAAGAAGTCAGCCCGACCAATCGATGTCGGGGATGTGAAACAAAGGCTCCGCAAGGGGCTGGAGAAAAACCATGAGTCTTAGCAATCGCCTCGGATTGCTGGGCCGCAAGGTGGGCATGATGCGCATCTTCACGGACGACGGCGACGCCGTGCCCGTGACGGTGCTCGACGTGTCGAACAACCGTGTGACCCAGGTCAAAACCGCAGAGACCGACGGCTACGCTGCCGTCCAGGTGGCGTTCGGTGCCCGCAAGGCATCCCGCGTCAGCAAGCCGGAAGCCGGCCACCTCGCCAAGGCAGGTGTCGAAGCTGGCGAACTCCTGAAGGAGTTCCGTGTCGCCGCTGACGTCGCCGCTGGCTTCAAGCCCGGCGCGCAGATCCCCGTGACCACGTTCGCCGTGGGCCAGCTCGTCGACGTGCAAGGCACCTCGATCGGCAAGGGCTTCACCGGCACGATCAAGCGGCACAACTTCGGCTCGCAGCGCGCGTCGCACGGCAACAGCCGTTCGCACAACGTGCCGGGCTCGATCTCGATGGCCCAGGATCCGGGTCGCGTGTTCCCGGGCAAGAAGATGTCCGGCCACCGCGGTGACGTGACCAAGACCATCCAGAACCTCGACATCGTCCGCATCGACGAAGCCCGCCAGCTGCTGCTGGTGCGCGGCGCCGTGCCGGGTGCCAAGAACGGCCACGTGGTCGTCAGCCCCGCGGTCAAGGTCAAGGCCAAGAAAGAAGGAGCCAACTGATGCAGCTCGAGCTCCTGAACGAACAAGGTCAGGCTTCGTCGAAGGTCGACGCGCCGGACACCGTGTTCGGCCGTGATTACAACGAAGCGCTGGTCCACCAGGTCGTCGTTGCGTACCAGGCGAATGCTCGCCAAGGCACGCGCGCCCAGAAGGACCGCGAACAGGTCAAGCACACCACGAAGAAGCCGTGGCGTCAAAAGGGTACGGGCCGCGCCCGTGCCGGTATGTCGTCGTCGCCGCTGTGGCGCGGGGGTGGTCGGATTTTCCCGAACATGCCCGACGAGAACTTCACGCAGAAGATCAACAAGAAGATGTACCGCGCCGGCATGGCTGCCATCTTCTCGCAGCTCGCCCGCGAAGGCCGCCTGGCCGTCGTCGACTCGCTGACGATCGATGCCCCGAAGACCAAGCTGCTGGCTGCCAAGTTCAAGGCCATGGGCCTCGAATCCGTGCTGGTCATCGCCGACCAGCTCGACGACAACCTGCTGCTGGCTTCGCGCAACCTCGCCAACGTCCTCGTTGTCGAGCCGCGCTACGCTGATCCGCTGTCGCTCGTGCACTTCAAGAAGGTGCTCGTGACGAAGGGTGCGATCGAGCAACTCAAGGAGATGCTGGGATGAGCACCGTGAAGCATGATGAGGGCCGTCTGGCCCAGGTGCTGGTGGCGCCGATCGTTTCCGAAAAAGCCACTTCCGTTGCCGAGAAGAACAACCAGGTGTTGTTCAAGGTCCTGCGCGACGCGACCAAGCCTGAAATCAAGGCCGCCGTTGAACTGCTGTTCAAGGTCGAAGTCGAGTCCGTCCAGACCGTGGTGCAAAAGGGCAAGGTCAAGCGCTTCGGCCGTTCCATCGGCCGCCGCGACCACGTCAAGAAGGCGTACGTGTCGCTGAAGGCTGGCCAGGAGCTCAACTTCTCCGGGGAGGCCGCGTAATGGCCGTCATCAAAGTCAAACCGACGTCGCCCGGCCGCCGTGCCGTGGTGAAGGTGGTGCACAAGCACCTCCACAAGGGCAAGCCTGAAGCGTCGCTGCTGGAGCCGCAGTTCCAGCACGCCGGCCGCAACAACAACGGCCATATCACGATCCGTCACAAGGGCGGTGGTCACAAGCACCACTACCGTGTCGTCGACTTCGTGCGCAACAAGGATGGCATCCCCGCGAAGGTCGAGCGCATCGAGTACGACCCGAACCGCACGGCGCACATCGCGCTGGTGTGCTACGCTGACGGCGAGCGCCGCTACATCATCGCCCCGCGCGGTCTTGAAGTGGGTTCCACCGTCCTGAGCGGCGCCGAAGCGCCGATCAAGGCTGGCAACACGCTGCCGATCCGCAACATCCCGGTGGGTTCGATCATCCACTGCATCGAGCTGCTGCCCGGCAAGGGTGCCCAGATCGCGCGTTCGGCGGGCACGTCGACCACGCTGCTGGCCCGTGAAGGCACGTACGCGCAGGTTCGCCTGCGCTCGGGCGAAGTGCGCAAGATCCACATCGACTGCCGCGCCACGATCGGCGAAGTGTCGAACGAAGAGCACAGCCTGCGCCAGTACGGCAAGGCCGGTGCGATCCGTTGGAAGGGCATCCGCCCGACGGTCCGTGGCGTTGCCATGAACCCGGTGGATCACCCGCACGGTGGTGGTGAAGGCCGTACCGGCGAGGGCCAGGCGCCTGTGTCGCCGTGGAACACCCTCACCAAGGGCTACCGCACTCGCAACAACAAGCGCACGCAGACGTTCATCGTTTCGCGTCGCAAGAAGTAAGGGGCCGCCACAATGACCCGTTCGCTCAAAAAAGGTCCGTTCGTCGACCATCACCTTCAGGCCAAGGTCGAGAAGGCTGTCGCCACGAAGGACAAGAAGCCGATCAAGACCTGGTCGCGTCGTTCGACCATCCTTCCGGATTTCATCGGTGTGACGATTGCCGTGCACAACGGCAAGCAGCACGTCCCCGTGTATGTCACCGACCAGATGGTCGGCCACAAGCTCGGCGAATTTGCGCTCACGCGCACGTTCAAGGGGCACCCGGCCGACAAGAAGGCCAAGAAATAAGGAATGACGATGGAAACCCGTTCAATCGTTCGCGGCGTCCGCCTCTCTGCCGACAAGGGTCGGCTGGTGGCTGACCTCGTCCGCGGCAAGAAGGTGGACCAGGCGCTCAACATCCTGACGTTCACCCCCAAGAAGGCTGCCGGCATCATCAAGAAGGCCCTCGAGTCCGCGATCGCCAACGCCGAGCACAACGATGGCGCTGACATCGACGAGCTCAAGGTCAAGACGATCTTTGTGGAGCAGGGTGCCACGCTGAAGCGTTTCTCCGCGCGCGCCAAGGGCCGCGGCAACCGCATCAGCAAGCCCACCGCCCACATCTACATCACTGTCGGCAACTGAGGCGCATAGCACCATGGGACAAAAGATTCACCCCACCGGGTTCCGCCTGCCGGTGACGCGCAACTGGGCGTCGCGCTGGTACGCGTCGAACGCCAACTTCGCCACCATGCTGGCCGAAGACCTGAAGGTTCGCGAATATCTGAAGGCGAAGCTCAAGAGCGCGGCCGTCTCGCGCATCCTGATCGAGCGCCCCGCCAAGAACGCGCGCATCACGATCTTCTCGGCGCGTCCGGGCGTCGTGATCGGCAAGAAGGGCGAGGACATCGAAAACCTGAAGGCCGAACTGACCCGCCGCCTCGGCGTGCCGGTCGCTGTCAACATCGAAGAAGTGCGCAAGCCTGAAGTCGATGCACAGCTGATCGCCGACAGCATCACGCAGCAGCTGGAAAAGCGCATCATGTTCCGCCGCGCCATGAAGCGCGCCATGCAGAACGCGATGCGCCTGGGCGCCCAAGGCATCAAGCTGATGTCGTCGGGCCGCCTGAACGGCATCGAAATCGCACGTTGCGAGTGGTACCGCGAAGGTCGCGTGCCCCTCCACACGCTGAAGGCCGACATCGACTATGGCTTCTCCGAAGCCAAGACGACCTACGGCATCATCGGCGTGAAGTGCTGGGTCTACCGTGGTGACCGCCTCGCCAATGGCGAAGCCCCCACGCTCGCCACCCCGCCGGGTGCCGAAGATGATCGCCGTCCGCGCCGCAACGCGCGTCCCGGCGACCGTCCGGGCGCTCCGGGTGGCCGTGGCCGCCCCGGTGGCGACCGTGGTCCCCGTGATGGCGCTGCCCCGGCAGCCGCCGCACCGGCTGGTGATGGCGCGAAGACCGCCGCCGTGAAGCGCGTGCGCAAGGCCCCGGGCCCTGACGCAGCCGCTGGCGGCGAAGGCAAAGGAGAATAAGCATGCTGCAACCCGCACGCAGAAAATACCGCAAGGAACAGAAGGGCCGTAACACCGGCGTCGCCACCCGTGGCGCCGCAGTGTCGTTCGGCGACTTCGGCCTGAAGGCCACCGAGCGCGGCCGCATCACCGCTCGCCAGATCGAAGCCGCTCGTCGGGCGATCTCGCGTCACATCAAGCGCGGTGGCCGCATCTTCATCCGCATCTTCCCGGACAAGCCCATCTCGCAGAAGCCCGCCGAAGTCCGGATGGGTAACGGCAAGGGCAACCCCGAGTACTACGTGGCTGAGATTCAGCCGGGCAAGGTGCTCTACGAAATCAACGGCGTGCCTGAAGAGCTGGCTCGCGAGGCGTTCAAACTGGCTTCGGCCAAGCTGCCGCTGAGCACCACCTTCGTGTCCCGCCAGGTGGGCGCTTGAGCCCGCACGGAGAACGACATGAAAGCATCTGAACTCCGCGCCAAGGACGTCGTCGGCCTCGAAAAGGAAGTCGCCGACCTCCTGAAGGCCCACTTCGGCCTGCGCATGCAGAAGGCCACGCAGCAGCTCACGAACCACACGACGCTTGGCAACACCCGTCGTGACATCGCGCGCGCCAAGACCATCCTGGCTCAGAAGAAGAAGGAGGCCGCGAAATGAGCGCCACCCAAGCCACTGAAAAGAACACGCGTACCCTGATCGGCCGCGTCGTGAGCGACAAGCGCAGCAAGTCGATCACGGTGCTCGTCGAGCGTCGCACGAAGCACGAGCTGTACGGCAAGATCGTTGCCAAGACCAGCAAGTACCACGCGCACGACGAAAAGGGCGAGTACAAGATGGGCGACGTCGTCGAGATCTCGGAATGCCGTCCGATCTCGAAGACCAAGGCCTGGACGGTCACCCGTCTGGTCGAGAAGGCCCGCGAGGTCTGATCGACGCCCGGCTTGCGGGAAACCTCTCCGGAGGGTTTCCGCGGCACGAGGCATCATCACGGTCGGTTCACCGAGTCCTCGGTGGCCGGCCGTTTTTCATTGCACTGGTTCAGGAGAGCACCATGTTGAAAGTTGGCGACAAGCTGCCCGCAGGGGCGTTGCAGGAATTCATCGAAGTCGAGGGCAACGGGTGCTCGCTGGGCCCTAACAGCTTCGACGTTGAAAAGGCCACGGCCGGCAAGACGATCGCGATCTTCGCGCTGCCGGGGGCGTTCACGCCCACCTGCTCCGCGCAGCACGTGCCGGGCTACGTGAAGCGTGCGGCCGAGCTGAAGGCGGCTGGCGTGGACGAGGTGTGGTGCGTGTCGGTGAACGACGCCTTCGTCATGGGCGCCTGGGGCCGTGAGCAGAAGTCGGCCGACGCCGTGCGCATGATGGCCGACGGCAGCGCCGAGTTCACGAAGGCCACCGGCCTGACGCTCGACCTGACTGCCCGTGGCATGGGCGTGCGCTCGCAGCGCTATTCGATGCTCGTCCAGGACGGCGTGGTTCGCACGCTGAACATCGAGGCCCCGGGCAAGTTCGAGGTCAGCGACGCCGACACGATGCTCAAGCAGGCGGCGCAGTTGAAGGGCTGATCCGCCGCGGCCTGGCGGGATGGCCGGGCCGGGCAGGGCGCTCCGGCGCCTTGTTTTTGCATTCGGGCGAGAAAGACTGTTGACAGGTCCTTCTGCCCGGTGCACAATCCAAAGCTTCGCCGAATTTCCGGCTGCATCAGTTGGGCTGCTCTGCCTGCCCTGCTAACGGTGCATGTCGGCGTCGGCTCCGCCCAAACAGTGATCCTCCTCGAGGTGATCTGACGGGCCCAAGACTGATCGCAGCGGCTTCCATGGTGGTCATGGAAGCGTTTGTGGCCAAGTTGGGGACTGAACATGATTCAAATGCAATCGCGGCTTGACGTCGCGGACAACACTGGTGCGAAGTCCGTCATGTGCATCAAGGTGCTCGGCGGTTCCAAGCGTCGTTACGCCGGTATTGGCGACGTCATCAAGGTCAGCATCAAAGAAGCTGCGCCGCGTGGCCGCGTCAAGAAGGGCGAAATCTACAGCGCCGTGGTCGTGCGTACGGCCAAGGGCGTCCGTCGCCAAGACGGTTCGCTGGTGAAGTTCGACGGCAATGCCGCCGTGCTGCTCAACGCCAAGCTCGAACCCATCGGCACCCGCATCTTCGGCCCGGTCACGCGTGAACTGCGTACCGAGCGCTTCATGAAGATCGTGTCGCTGGCCCCCGAGGTTCTCTAATTCGCCGGGCCACCAGGTCAGCATCGAGCCGGTTGAAGGACAGCTTATGAACAAGATTCGCAAAGGCGACCAAGTCATCGTGTTGACGGGTCGCGACAAGGGCAAGCGCGGCGCGGTCGTGTCGCGTGTCGATGACGATCGCATCGTCGTCGAAGGCGTGAACGTCGTGAAGAAACACGTCAAGCCGAACCCGATGAAGGGTACGACGGGTGGTGTGGTCGACAAGACCCTCTCGATCCACCAGTCGAACGTCGCCATCTACAACCCGGCGACCGGCAAGGCCGACCGCGTCGGCTTCAAGCTGCTGAGCGAAAGCGAGCAGCAGTCCCGCAAGACGAAGGAGAAGGCGGTTCGCGTCTTCAAGTCGAGCGGCGAAGAAATCAAGGCATAAGAGGTCCGTCATGGCTCGTCTGCAACAGTTCTACCGCGAAAAGGTGGTGGCCGACCTCACCGCGAAGTTCGGCTACAAATCCAGCATGGAAGTGCCGCGCCTGACCAAGATCACGCTCAACATGGGTGTGAGCGAGGCGGTGTCGGACAAGAAGGTCATGGAGCACGCCGTGAGCGACCTGACCAAGATCGCTGGCCAGAAGCCCGTGGTCACCAAGTCGAAGAAGGCCATCGCCGGCTTCAAGATCCGTGACGGCGTGCCCATCGGCTGCATGGTCACGCTGCGTGGCGTCCAGATGTACGAATTCCTGGACCGCTTCGTGACGATCGCCCTGCCGCGCGTCCGCGACTTCCGCGGCATCTCCGGTCGTTCGTTCGACGGCCGTGGCAACTACAACATCGGCGTCAAAGAACAGATCATCTTCCCCGAAATCGAATACGACAAGGTGGATGCGCTGCGTGGTCTGAACATCAGCATCACGACGTCGGCGAAGAACGACGAGGAGTGCAAGGCACTGCTCGCCGCCTTCAAATTCCCGTTCAAGAACTGAGGCAGCCCATGGCTAAAACTTCCCTCATTCAGCGCGAAGAGAAGCGCGCCGCGCTCGTCGCCAAGTACGCCAAGAAGTACGCCGAACTGAAGGGCATCGCGAACGATGCCAAGAAGTCGGACGAAGAGCGTTATGCCGCCCGTCTCGAGCTGCAGAAGCTGCCCCGCAATGCGTACCCCACCCGCCAGCGCAACCGCTGCGAACTGACCGGCCGTCCGCGCGGCACGTTCCGCAAGTTCGGCCTGGCCCGCAACAAGATCCGTGAACTCGCCTTCAAGGGCGACATCCCGGGTGTTGTCAAGGCCAGCTGGTAATCGGCACGACGATCAGGAGATATCCGTATGAGCATGAGTGATCCTATCGCCGATATGCTGACCCGCATCCGCAACGCACAAATGGTCCAGAAGGCCACCGTGCGTCTGCCGTCGTCGAAGCTGAAGGTGGCCATTGCCCAAGTCCTGAAGGACGAGGGTTACATCGAGAACTTCGCCGTCCGCGGCGAGTCGGCCAAGCCGGAACTCGAAGTTGCGCTGAAGTACTACGCCGGCCGTCCGGTGATCGAGCGCATCGAGCGCGTGAGCCGTCCCGGCCTGCGCATCTACAAGGGCCGCCACGACATCCCGAACGTGATGAACGGTCTGGGTGTGGCCATCGTCACCACGCCGAAGGGCGTGATGACCGACCGCAAGGCACGCCAAGCCGGCATCGGCGGCGAAGTGCTTTGCTACGTCGCCTAAGGAAGGGGTAGAAAGAATGTCCCGCGTAGGAAAAATGCCGATCGCCCTGCCGCAAGGCGTGGATGTCGCGATCACGGCTGAACAAATCAGTGTGAAGGGCTCGCTTGGTACGCTGGTGCGTCCGGTGAACCCGCAAGTCACGGTCAAGAACGAAGGCGGCAAGCTGCAGTTCGCTCCGGCGAACGAGTCGGTCGAAGCCGACGCGCTGTCGGGCACGTACCGCGCGCTGGTGGCCAACATGGTCAACGGCGTGAGCAAGGGCTTCGAGAAGAAGCTGACGCTCGTCGGCGTGGGTTTCCGCGCTGCCGCCGCCGGCTCGAAGCTGAACCTGCAGATCGGTTTCTCGCACCCCGTGTCGAAGGACATGCCGGCTGGCGTGACCGTGGCCTGCCCGTCGCAGACCGAAATCGTGATCAAGGGCTCCGACCGCCAGGTCGTGGGCCAGATCGCCGCCGAAGTCCGCGCGATCCGTCCTCCCGAGCCCTACAAGGGCAAGGGCATCCGCTACGCGGATGAAAAGGTCGTGATCAAAGAGACCAAGAAGAAGTAAGGAGCGCATGACATGTTGAACAAAAAAGATCAGCGCGTTCGCCGCTCCCGCCAGACCCGTGCCCGCATTGCCAAGCAACGCGTGGTCCGCCTGTCGATCTTCCGCACGAACCTGCACATCTACGCCAGCGTCATCTCCGATGACGGCGCGCGCGTGCTGGCCAGCGCTTCCACCGCCGAAGCCGACGTCCGCAAGGAACTGGCTGGCAAGGGTGGCAACGTGGCCGCCGCTGCCCTGATCGGCAAGCGCATCGCCGAGAAGGCGAAGGCCGCCGGCGTCGAGAAGGTCGCGTTCGACCGCGCTGGCTTCGCGTACCACGGCCGCGTCAAGGCCCTGGCCGACGCAGCCCGTGAAGCCGGTCTGCAGTTCTAAAGGAATTCGAAATGGCAAAGTTTCAACCCCGTGCTCAGACCGAAGGCAATGACGACGGCCTGAAGGAAAAGATGATCGCGGTGAACCGCGTCACGAAGGTGGTGAAGGGCGGCCGCACGCTGAGCTTCGCTGCACTGACCGTCGTGGGCGACGGTGACGGCCGCATCGGCATGGGCAAGGGCAAGGCGAAGGAAGTTCCGGTGGCCGTGCAAAAGGCCATGGAATCGGCTCGCCGCAACCTGGTCAAGGTTTCGCTGAAGAACGGCACCATCCACCACAAGGTGGTCGGTGAGCACGGCGCCTCGCACGTCCTGATGATGCCCGCTCCCGAAGGTACCGGCATCATCGCCGGCGGCCCGATGCGTGCTGTCTTCGAAGTGATGGGTGTCACCGACATCGTCTGCAAGAGCCTCGGTTCGCCGAACCCGTACAACCTCGTTCGCGCCACGCTGAACGCGCTGAAGAACACGCACACGCCGGCAGAAATCGCCGCGAAGCGTGGTCTGACGGTCGAAGAGATCACCGGCTGATCGGCCCGTCCGGAGAATTGCAATGACTGACAAACAAAACGCCAAGAGCGGCGCCACCCTGAAGATCAAGCTGGTCCGCAGCATCGCCGGTACCCGCGAATCGCACCGTGCCACGGTGCGTGGTCTGGGCCTGCGCAAGCTCAACAGCGAATCTGAACTCGAAGACACGCCGTCGGTTCGCGGCATGATCAACAAGGTCTCGTACCTGGTCAAAGTGCTCTGAGCGGAGAGAAGAACATGGAACTCAACACCATCAAGCCGGCCGCTGGCGCCAAGCACGCCAAGCGTCGCGTCGGTCGCGGTATCGGTTCGGGCCTGGGCAAGACCGCGGGTCGCGGCCACAAGGGTCAGAAGTCGCGCGCCGGTGGCTACCACAAGGTCGGCTTCGAAGGCGGTCAGATGCCGCTGCAGCGTCGCCTGCCGAAGCGTGGCTTCAAGTCGGCTTCGCTCAAGTACAACGCTGAAATCACGCTGGCCGACCTGGAAGCGCTGGGCCTCGACGAAGTCGACCTGCTCGCGCTGAAGCAGTCGAAGCTCGTGGGCGAGATCGCCAAGGTCGTCAAGGTCATCAAGACCGGTGAACTGACCAAGAAGGTCGTGCTCAAGGGCATCGGCGCCACGGCAGGCGCGAAGGCGGCCATCGAGGCCGTCGGCGGCTCGCTGGCTTAATACTTCGCATCCACAGGACACGTCTCAGTGGCAACCAACCCGAATCAGCTGGCCAAGAGTGGCAAGTTCGGCGACCTCCGTCGTCGGCTTGTGTTCTTGCTGCTCGCACTGGTGGTGTATCGCATCGGTGCGCACATCCCGGTGCCCGGCATCGATCCGGTCGCGCTGCAGCAGATGTTCAAGGGGCAGCAGGGCGGTATCCTGAGCCTGCTGAACGTGTTCTCGGGCGGCGCGCTGTCCCGCTTCACCGTCTTCGCACTGGGGATCATGCCGTACATCTCGGCGTCGATCATCATGCAGCTGATGGGCTACGTCGTGCCCAGCATCGAGGCGCTGAAGAAGGAAGGCGAAGCCGGCCGTCGCAAGATCACGAAGTACACACGTTACGGCACCCTGGCCCTCGCGCTCTTCCAGTCGCTGAGCATCGCGCTCGCGCTCGAGAGTTCGGCTGGCCTGGTGATCAACCCCGGCTTCGGCTTCCGCGTCACGGCGGTCGTCAGCCTGGTGGCCGGCACGATGTTCCTGATGTGGCTGGGTGAGCAGATCACCGAACGTGGTCTGGGCAACGGCATCTCGATCCTGATCTTCGGTGGCATCGCCGCGGGTCTGCCGGGCGCCATCGGCGGTCTGTTCGAGCTGGTGCGCACGGGGGCGATGAGCTCGCCGGTGTTCCTGTTCATCGTCGTGCTGGTGCTCGCCGTGACCTTCGCTGTGGTCTACGTCGAACGTGGGCAGCGCAAGATCCTCGTGAACTACGCGAAGCGCCAGGTGGGCAACAAGGTGTATGGCGGTCAGTCGTCGCACCTGCCCCTGAAGCTGAACATGGCTGGCGTGATCCCGCCGATCTTCGCGTCGTCGATCATCCTGCTGCCGGCCACTGCGGTGGGCTGGTTCGCCACGGGCGACAGCCTGCGCTGGCTGAAGGACATCGCTGGCGCGCTGTCCCCGGGTCAGCCCATCTACGTGATGCTGTATGCCGCGGCCATCGTGTTCTTCTGCTTCTTCTACACGGCGCTGGTGTTCAACAGCCGTGAGACGGCGGACAACCTGAAGAAGAGCGGCGCGTTCATCCCGGGCATTCGTCCGGGTGACCAGACGGCTCGTCACATCGATCGCATCCTGTCGCGCCTGACGCTGGCCGGTGCGGTGTACATCACGGCAGTCTGTCTGCTGCCGGAGTTCCTGGTGCTGAAGTACAACGTCCCGTTCTACTTCGGTGGCACCTCGTTGCTGATCCTGGTGGTCGTGACGATGGACTTCTGGGCGCAGGTCCAGTCGTACGTGATGAGTCAGCAGTACGAGTCGCTGCTGAAGAAGGCAAGTTTCAAGTCGAGCTGAGGCGAGGGCCTCGGACGACACCAAGCTGGACAGCGGATCGAAGACAACGAAGCAGAGCGCATGGCGAAAGACGACGTCATCCAGATGCAGGGCGAGATTCTCGAGAACCTCCCCAACGCTACGTTTCGCGTGAAGTTGGAGAACGGGCACATCGTGCTCGGTCACATCTCCGGAAAGATGCGGATGCACTACATCCGGATCCTCCCCGGGGACAAGGTCACTGTCGAGCTGACGCCTTACGATCTGAGTCGGGCGCGCATTGTGTTTCGGGCGAAGTGAGCCCCCAGGTGGTCCGAGTGGGCTCGCCGCCTGCGGATCACGAAGTATTGAATTGTTGAAGACGGTCTGAAGAAGGCCTAGGAGAAGAGCATGAAAGTTGCTGCATCGGTCAAAAAGATGTGCCGGAACTGCAAGGTTATCCGTCGCAAGGGTGTGGTCCGCGTGATCTGTACCGATCCGCGCCACAAGCAGCGCCAAGGCTGATCGCCTTCGACATCGCGAAGAATAGAGGACGCACATGGCACGTATTGCTGGTATCAACATTCCGCCCCAGAAGCACACCGAGATCGGCCTGACCGCCATCTACGGGATTGGCCGCACCACGGCGCAGAAGATCTGCACCGAATGTGGCGTCCCGTTCGATCGCAAGGTCAAGGACCTCACGGACGCTGATCTGGAAAAGATCCGTGAAGAAATCGGTCGCATGACGATCGAGGGTGACCTGCGCCGCGAGATGTCCATCAACATCAAGCGCCTGATGGACCTCGGCTGCTACCGTGGTTTCCGCCACCGCCGTGGCCTGCCCGTTCGTGGCCAACGCACCAAGACGAATGCCCGCACCCGCAAGGGTCCGCGCAAGTCCGGCGTGGTCAAGAAGTGATTTGAGAGAAGGTCGATATGGCTAAAGCACCGAACACCGCCGCTCAACGCGTCCGCAAGAAAGTCCGCAAGAACGTTGCCGACGGCATTGCGCACGTCCACGCGTCGTTCAACAACACGATCATCACGATCACCGACCGCCAAGGCGGCGCCCTCTCCTGGGCCTCCAGCGGTGGCCAGGGCTTCAAGGGCTCGCGCAAGTCGACGCCGTTCGCCGCCCAGGTGGCTGCGGAAGTGGCCGGCCGCGCTGCTCAAGAGCAAGGCATCAAGAACCTGGACGTCAAGATCAAGGGCCCGGGCCCGGGTCGCGAGTCGTCGGTTCGTGCTCTGGCGTCGCTGGGCATCCGGATCAACTCGATCTCGGACGTGACCCCGGTTCCGCACAACGGCTGCCGTCCCCAGAAGCGTCGTCGCATCTGACGGTTGCAGCTGATCGGATCGATCAGTTCTTCCCTTCGCCGGCAATCACCTCGTGTGCTTGCCGGCGGTTCCGTTGAAGCCGAAAGGTTTCACTAAGCCCACCGTCTGAGCGACCACAACAACACGCGCCAGACTCGCGCGAGCCGTCCCGTCCACCGGGGGCACGCGTCAGATTGAAAAAGGAAATCACGTGGCACGTTATCTCGGCCCCACTGGCAAACTCGCCCGCCGCGAAGGCACCGACCTCTTCCTGAAGAGCGCCCGCCGCCCCATCGGCGACAAGGTCAAGTTCGAAGCGAAGCCCGGCCAGCATGGCCGCACCTCGGGTTCGCGCACCTCCGACTTCGGTCTCCAACTGCGTGAAAAGCAGAAGGTCAAGCGCATGTACGGCGTGCTGGAGCGCCAGTTCCGCCGCTACTTCGCCGAAGCCGAGCGTCGCCGCGGCAACACCGGCGCCATGCTGCTGACGCTGCTGGAATCGCGCCTCGACAACGTCGTCTACCGCATGGGCTTCGGCTCCACGCGCGCTGAAGGTCGTCAGCTGGTGTCGCACAAGGCGATCACCGTGAACGGCCAGGTCGTCAACATCGCTTCGTACCAAGTGAAGGTCGGCGACGTGGTGGCCGTGCGCGAAAAGGCGAAGAAGCAGCTCCGCATCGCCGACTCGGTGAAGCTCGCCGAATCGCAAGGCATGCCGTCGTGGGTGCAGGTCGATGCCTCGAAGCTCGAAGGCACGTTCAAGAAGACGCCGGACCGCGACGAGTTCGCCTCCGACGTCAAGGAAGCCCTGATCGTCGAACTGTATTCGCGCTGATCCAAGCGCAGGCCGCGTTCTGGTTGCCCTGCGGGGCAACCGGTCGCGGCCGACTGTGTTTTCCTCGTTCGGTGGCGGTTCCAGCCGCTCCGGTTGGTCCCTCAGCCTTATCGGTGTAACGAGCCGAGGGTATTGAAAGAAAGACCTCATGCAAACAAACTTGCTCAAACCCAAAGCCATCAATGTGGAGCCGCTCGGCGGCAACCGCGCCAAGGTCACGCTCGAGCCTTTCGAGCGCGGCTATGGTCACACGCTCGGCAACGCGCTTCGTCGCGTGCTGCTGTCGTCGATGGTCGGGTATGCGCCCACGGAAGTCACCATCGCCGGTGTGCTCCACGAGTACTCCACCGTTGACGGTGTGCAGGAAGACGTGGTCCACATCATGCTGAACCTCAAGGGTGTGGTGTTCCGTCTGCACAACCGCGACGAAGTGACGCTGGTGCTCCGCAAGGAAGGCGAAGGCCCGATCACCGCTGGCGACATCCAGACGCCGCACGACGTCGAGATCATCAACCCGGACCACGTGATCGCTCACCTGGCCCAGGGCGGCAAGCTCGACATGCAGATCAAGGTCGAGAAGGGCCGGGGCTACGTGCCCGGCAACATGCGCCGCTACGGCGACGAGCCGACCAAGTCGATCGGCCGCATCGTCCTCGACGCGTCGTTCTCGCCGGTCTCGCGCGTGAGCTACACGGTCGAAAGCGCCCGTGTGGAACAGCGTACCGACCTGGACAAGCTGGTCATGGAAATCGCGACCAACGGCGCCATCACGCCGGAAGAAGCCATCCGTGCCTCGGCCAAGATCCTCGTTGAACAGCTCGCCGTGTTCGCCCAGCTGGAAGGCAGCGAGATCGCCGCATTCGACCAGCCGGCGCAGCGCAGCACGCAGTTCGACCCGATCCTGCTGCGTCCGGTCGACGAGCTCGAACTGACGGTGCGTTCGGCCAACTGCCTGAAGGCCGAGAACATCTACTACATCGGCGACCTGATCCAGCGCACCGAGACCGAACTCCTGAAGACCCCGAACCTGGGCCGCAAGTCCCTGAACGAGATCAAGGAAGTTCTGGCCTCCCGCGGCCTGACCCTGGGCGCCCGCCTCGAGAACTGGCCGCCGCAAGGTCTCGACAAGCGATAATCGCTCTCCCGGGCCCGCGACAGCGGGTCCACCTCCCTGGGTGGCCGCAAGCCGCCCGGTGCCCCGGCAGTACCTGACACGGCTGCCGGTCTCAAACTCAAAAGGAAATGCACCATGCGCCACCGTAATGGCCTCCGCAAGCTGAACCGCACCTCGTCGCACCGCCTGGCGATGCTGCGCAACATGACCAACTCGCTGCTGACGCACGAAGCGATCAAGACCACGGTCCCCAAGGCCAAGGAACTGCGCCGCGTCGTCGAGCCGCTGATCACGCTGGCCAAGGAAGCCACGCTGGCGAACCGCCGCCTGGCCTTCGACCGCACCCGTGACCGCGACGTCGTCACGAAGCTCTTCAACGTGCTGGGCCCGCGCTACAAGGCGCGTCCGGGCGGCTACACCCGCATCCTGAAGATGGGCTTCCGCGTCGGCGACAACGCGCCCATGGCCTTCGTCGAACTGGTGGACCGTCCGGAACCCACCGAAGCCGCCGAAGACACGTCGGCCGAGTAATCCACTCGATCGACCGATCTGCCGAAGGGCCAGCTGACGCTGGCCCTTTTGCTTTTGGGCTGCTCAAGTTCGGCGGGCGACAGGGCCTGTCGTGAGGGCTAACCCGGGCGAGGCGGCAACGGCCACATTCCTTTGGCACACTGCCTCCCCATGCCCACCCCGATCTTCCGCATCAGCAACCTGCGCAAGGCCTTCGGCGACAACACCGTCGTCAACGACCTGTCGCTCGAGATCCAGCCCGGAGAGTGCCTCGGCGTGATCGGCCCCAATGGCGCCGGCAAGACGACCACGATCCGCATGTGCCTCGGCCTCGTCGGCCCCGACGGCGGGCAGATCGAGGCCTTCGGCCTGCCGATCCCGCAGCAGGTGCGCGAGGCGAAGAAGCGCATGGGCGTCGTCACGCAGTTCGACAGCCTCGACCCCGACTTCACGTGCGCCGAGAACCTGCGCGTGTACGGCCGCTACTTCGGGTTGCCGCACAAGACCATCGACGAGCGCATCCCGAAGCTCCTCGAGTTCGCCGCGCTGCAGTCGAAGGCGAACGCGCGGCCCGGCGAGCTGTCGGGCGGCATGAAGCGCCGATTGAGCCTCGGCCGTGCGCTGATCAACGACCCGCAGCTGCTGCTGCTCGACGAACCCACCACCGGCCTCGACCCGCAGGCGCGGCACGTGATGTGGGAGCGCCTGCAGAACCTGTTGCAGCAGGGCAAGTCCATCCTGCTCACCACCCACTTCATGGACGAGGCCGAGCGGCTGTGTGACCGCCTGCTGGTGCTCGACCACGGCCGCAAGATCGCCGAGGGCACGCCGCGCGGCCTGATCCAGGAGCACCTCGAGAGCGACGTGGTGGAGGTGTACGGTGATGGCGCGCTCGACACCGCGGCCTCGCACGCCCAGTGGGCGCAGCGCATCGAGACGCGCGGCGAGACCGTCTTCTTCTACACGACCGACCCGGACCCGCTGCTGCAGGCCCTGGCGCCGCTCAAGACCTTGCGCGTGCTGCACCGCCCGGCCAACCTCGAGGACCTGTTCCTCAAGCTCACCGGCCGCCAGATCCGCGACGACTGACCGAATCGAAGCCAAGACCATGCTGATCTCGATGTACGCGTCCCCGCGCCTCACCCGTGGCTTCTGGCCCGTGGTGCTGCGCAACCTCCTCGTCTGGAAGAAGCTCGCTGTGCCGAGTGTCATCGGCAACATCGCCGAGCCGCTGATCACGCTCGTGGCCTTCGGCTACGGCCTGGGTTCGATGATCGGCAAGGTTCAGGGCCTGCCGTACATCCTGTACCTCGCGTCCGGCAGCATCGCCGTCAGCTGCGCGCTGGCCGCCACGTTCGAAGGACTCTATTCCGCGTACTCGCGGATGGAGGTGCAGAAGACGTGGGAGAGCATCATGAACGCGCCCATCGCGCTCGACGACATCGTGTTCGCCGAACTGCTGTGGGCATCCATCAAGTCGATGTTCACGGTGGCCGCGATCCTGATCGTGCTGTTCGCCATCGGCATCAGCCGCGAACCCACGATGCTGCTCGCGCTGCCCGTGCTGTGGCTCGTGGGGCTGACGTTCGCTGCCATCGCGCTGGTGTTCAACGCGCTCGCGCGCGGGTACGACTTCTTCACGTACTACTTCACCCTCGTGATGACGCCGATGACCTTCCTGTCGGGCGTGTACTTCCCCATCGAGCAGATGCCCGTGGCGCTGCAGTGGCTGGCCCAGGTGCTGCCGCTCACGCACGCAGTGGCGCTCGTGCGACCGCTGATCATCGGCGAGCTGCCGGCCCAGCCGCTCGTGCCCGCGCTGGTGTTGTGCGCGTACGCGGCAGGGGGCTACTACCTGTCCCTCGTGCTCACGCGCCGCAGATTCTTCAAATGAATGTGTGACAGCGACACCAAACGGTGCTAAACTAGCAGGCTCAGTCGCGGGGTGGAGCAGTCTGGTAGCTCGTTGGGCTCATAACCCAAAGGTCGTTGGTTCAAATCCAGCCCCCGCAACCAAGATAACGCAGCAGCCCGTCATCGCAAGGTGACGGGCTGTTTGCATTTCGGGCAGGCTCCGGGCATGTCGATCCGTGACACCCTGCGCCAATGGGCGCGCCGCATCAAGTCCGACGCCGTGGCGCTGTGGTTCGCCGCGCGCCATCCCGACACGCCGCGCCTGCCGAAGATCCTGTGTGCCGTGGCCGTGGCCTATGCGCTGAGTCCCATCGACCTGATCCCCGATTTCATCCCGGTGCTGGGCTACGTCGACGACGTGCTGCTGCTGCTGCCGGCGCTGATGTGGCTCGCGTTGCGGCTGCTGCCGCCCCCGGTGCTCGCCGACTGCCGTCGCCAGGCCGAGGTCTGGCTGGTGGGGCGGCACAGCCGGCCGGTGAGCCGCGCGGGGGCGGTGGCCATCGTGCTCGTGTGGGTCGCCGTGATCGGTGCCGCCGCGGCGTGGTGGTTGAGCCCATGAAAAAGGCCACCCTCGCGGGTGGCCTTCGGGAAACACCGAAGCGGCGAACGCCGGATCAGTACTTCCAGCCCACGTAGAGGCCCAGCGTCCACGGGTTGAGCTTCGTTTCGATGCTCTGGCCGGTGCTCAGCGTCGTGGTGGTCTTGAGCAGGCTCTTGGCCACCATGCCTTCCACGAACACCTTGTCGTTCACGGCATAGGTCAGGCCCACCTGCGGCGTGAGGCCGAAGTGGTCCTTGATCTTCATCGTCGTGGGCGTGCCACCCGGGTTCGTGAGCGCGGTCAGCGTGCCGTTGGCGGTCTCGTCGAAGAAGATCGCGTACGTGAGGCCGAGGCCCACGTAGGGGCGCACCTGCGCCTGTGCCTCGAAGAAGCGGTACTGCGCGAACAGCGTGGCCGGGGCCACCTTCGTCGTGCCGATCTCTCCCGAACCCGCGATGCTCCCGGCGCCCTTGATGTGGTGCTTGAGCGGCCACGCGAGCGGCAGGTCCACCGACCAGTTGTCGGTCACCATGTAGCTGATGCCGCCGGCCACCGTGGTGGCCGATTCGACGTCGATCTTGGCGCCCGGCACCGTGGGGGCGCTCAGGTCGTCGCTGGTGACGTCCGGGATGATGGACATCACACCACCGCGGAACAGCCATTGGCCGGCCTGCTGGGCGTGGGCGGGTATCGCGGCGCACAGGGCGGCGGCGAGGGCGAGGGGGGCGTACAGGGAAGACTTCATGGATGCGGTTCCTCGCTCAGAGCCAGCCGGCTTCGGTCAGGCGCTTGGCCACCATCTGCGCGAGCAGCTGGTGTCCATACGGGGTGGGGTGGAAGTTGTCGGCGAAGAGGTACTTCGTCCACCAGCTGCTCGTGCCGTCGGCGGCGACGGTCGGGGTGATGGCCGAGGCGTTCACGTCCGTGCAGGCGGCCATCGTCGACGGCGTCGACAGCGCGGTGACCGCCGGGGCCAGGCCTTTGGTGACGATCTGGTCGCAGACGGTGGCGGTGACGTTGCTCAACCCGTATTGCGGCGGGTCGTTCATCTCGTTGTTGAAGTTGGTGAAGAAGTCCACCACGATCACGCTGCTCGTGCCGGCCTTGTTCAGCTCGGCGACGTTGCCTTCCAGCTTGTCGTTGTAGGCCTTGATCCACGCGCGCACGAGGGCCTGCACCTGCGTGGCCTGGGCGGTGCCGCCGGGGCCGGCGGCGATCTGGGCGAGCGCGCCCTGCAGCTTCGGCGTGCGCGACACGTCGAGCGTGTTGAGGATCGCGATGCGCTTGGCGCCCTTGTCGATGGCGTTGACCTTGACCGCGTTGGTCAGCTTGTCGGCCACGTCCTGCATGTAGATCGCACCCAGCACGGCGGAGTCCGTGGTGCTGGTCAGCTGGGCCGGCGTCAGCAGCGAGCCGAGAAGTGCCTGGAAGGAGGCCGGGCTGCCCGCGGCTGCGGTCAGGAAGGCCTCGACCAGCGTGGCCGTGTCGTTCGCGCTCAGTTCACCCACGATCAGCAGGTCGCCGGCGGCGTAGCCTGCGTTGCCGGCATCGACCAGCTGGCGAATGCCCGAGACGGGCACCGTGTCGACCGCGGCGGTGCCGTTGTTGACGTGCACCTTCGCGCCGGCGACGGCGTAGTTCGTGCAGCCGGCGTTGACCGTGGCGGTCATGCCGTTGGCCGTGGTGTAGCTGTTGCACAGCGGCACGCCATACGTGGCGGCGATGCGTTGCGTGTAGACCTGATAGCTCGTGCCGGCAACGCCGGGTTGCACCGTGAACTTGGCGCCGCCGAAGGCGCCGCTGTCGGCCAGGCTGGCGCCAACGACCTTCACGGACGTGGCCGAGCCCTTGTTCTCGCCATCGTTGCCTCCGCCGCCGCAGGCGGCCAGGACGGCTGCGGCAAGGGCAGCCAGGATGTAGTTCTTCACTGTGTTGTTCTCCAGTACGGCAGGCCGACCGCCCCATTGCGGCCGGGCCCAGGGCGTGGACCGTAACACGGCGTTTCGTTGAGCGGAACGCGGGATACTCTTTAGACACGAACGTTCGTTCGAAAAGATATGTTGCTGAGGCCGGGACACCCGGTTCGCCCGGAACGTTCCGGTGGGCTGTGGATATCTCCGGGGATTTCCTGTGGGGCACCTGTGGGACGACTGTGGATGGCGGCAAGCGCTGTGCCGGCGCCACCGCCCCCTGGGGAAGATGCGGGGAACCACCCGGGGGCGCTGGTGGTCCGAGCCCCGGCTGCCGCATACAATCGAATGCTTTTCCGTTGGCAGCCCGCCGCCGGCCGTCGCCGGTTTCCACAGAGGATTTCACGTGTTCATTTCCGAAGCTTTTGCTCAAGCCGCTCCCGCGGCCACCTCGGCCGCCGCGTCGCCGTTCGGCGGGTTGACCGGCATGCTGCCGATCGTGCTGATGTTCGTGGTGCTGTACTTCGTGATGATCCGGCCCCAGATGAAGCGCCAGAAGGAGCACAAGGCCATGATCGACGCCATCGCCAAGGGCGATGAGGTCGTGATCGGCGGCGGCGTCCTCGGCAAGGTCGCCAAGACCGGCGACAGCTACCTCCACGTCGAGATCGCCAATGGCGTCGAAGTCCAGGTCCAGCGCTCGGCCGTGGTTCAGGTCCTGCCGAAGGGCACCATCAAGTAAATCCAACCGCGTGCTGTCGGGCGGTGCCGCACGTTCGCGGAGCCGCCGACCCGCAGCGGGTCCGTCCCGCGAAAGAGCCGTCTCATGAACCGCTATCCTTGGTGGAAGTACGCGATCATCGCGATCGCATTGCTGGTGGGCTTCCTCTACACGTTGCCCAACTTCTTCGGTGAAGCCCCGGCCGTGCAGGTGAGCAGTGGCAAGGCCACGCTCAAGCTCGATGCCTCGCTCGAGGCCCGTGTGAGCCAGATCCTCGTCGACGCCGGCGCGAAGGCCGACTTCGTCCAGTTCGAGGGCAACTCGATCAAGGCCCGCTTCGGCGACACCGACACCCAGCTCAAGGCCAAGGATGCGCTCACGCGCGCCCTGAATCCCGACGCCGACAACCCGAGCTACATCGTCGCGCTGAACCTGCTGTCGCGTTCGCCGCACTGGCTGTCGTCCATCCACGCGCTGCCGATGTACCTCGGCCTCGACCTGCGCGGTGGCGTCCACTTCCTGATGCAGGTGGACATGAAGGCCGCGCTGACCAAGCGCGCCGAAGCCATCACCGGTGACATCCGCACGCTGCTGCGCGACAAGAACCTGCGTCACGCCGGCATCGCCCGCGACGGCAACAACGTCGAGGTGCGCTTCCGCGACCGTCCCACGTTCGACCAGGCCCGCGCGCTGCTGACCGACCAGGTCACCGACATGGCCTGGACGCCGGTGGCCGATGCCAACGACATGAAGCTCGTGGGCGTGCTCAAGCCCGAGACGGCCCGCCGCGTGCAGGAAACCGCCGTCAAGCAGAACATCACCACGCTGCACAACCGCGTCAACGAACTGGGCGTGAGCGAACCGGTGATCCAGCAGCAGGGCATCGACCGCGTGGTCGTGCAGCTGCCGGGCGTGCAGGACACCGCCAAGGCCAAGGACATCATCGGCCGCACCGCCACGCTCGAGGTGCGCCTGGTCGACGACAGTGCCGAGGCCGGTGCGGCGGCCGTGGGCTCCGGCCCCGTGCCGTTCGGCACCGAGCGCTACCTCGAGCGCGGCGGTCGCCCGATCATCGTCAAGCGCCAGGTGCTGCTGACCGGCGAGAACCTCACCGACGCCCAGCCCGGCTTCGACAGCCAGACCCACGAGGCCACCGTCAACCTGACGCTCGACGCCAACGGCTCGCGCATCTTCAAGGACGTGACGCGCGAGAACATCGGCAAGCGCATGGCCATCCTGCTCTTCGAGAAGGGCAAGGGCGAGGTCGTGACGGCGCCGGTCATCCGCTCCGAGATCGGCGGCGGCCGCGTGCAGATCTCCGGTTCCATGACGTCCGTCGAGGCCACCGACACCGCGCTGCTGCTGCGCGCCGGTTCGCTCGCGGCCCCGATGGAAATCATCGAGGAACGCACCATCGGCCCGACGCTCGGCGCCGAGAACATCGGCAAGGGCTTCAACAGCGTGCTGTACGGCTTCGCCGGCATCGCGCTGTTCATGTGCATCTACTACCGCCTGTTCGGCGTGTTCTCCACCATCGCGCTGGCAGTGAACCTGCTGCTGCTCGTGTCCATCCTGTCGATGCTGCAGGCCACGCTGTCCCTGCCGGGCATGGCGGCCATCGCGCTCACGCTCGGCATGGCCATCGACGCCAACGTGCTGATCAACGAACGCGTGCGCGAGGAACTGCGTGCCGGGGCGTCGCCGCAGGCGGCCATCCACGCCGGCTACGAGCGTGCGTTCGCCACCATCCTCGACTCCAACGTCACCACGCTGATCGCCGGCATCGCGCTGCTCGTGTTCGGCTCGGGCCCGGTGAAGGGCTTCGCGGTCGTGCACTGCATCGGCATCCTGACCTCGATGTTCTCCGCCGTGTTCTTCTCGCGCGGCCTCGTGAACCTTTGGTACGGACGGCAGAAGAAGCTCAAGGACGTGTCGATCGGTGCGGTGTGGGTGCCCCCCACGGCCGCCGCCGACGAGCCGGCCAAATCCTGACCTCCACACCAAGAACAACAGAGGACCATCATGGAGTTCTTCCGAATCCACCGCGACATTCCGTTCATGCGGCATGCGCTGGTGCTGAACATCATCTCTGCCGTCACGTTCCTGGCTGCGGTGTTCTTCCTCGTGACGCGGGGGCTGCACCTGTCCATCGAGTTCACCGGCGGCACGGTCATCGAGGTGGCCTACACGCAGTCGGCTGACATCAACAAGGTGCGCCACGGCGTCGAGGCCCTGGGCCTCGGCGAAGTCCAGGTGCAGAACTTCGGCACCAGCAAGGACGTGCTGATCCGCGTGCCGCTGCGTGAAGGCGTCAAGCAGGACGAACTGGTCGGCCAGGTGTTCGGCGCGGTCTGCAAGGCCGAGAACGGCGTCGTCGGCACCCACCAGGAAGTCAGCGACAAGGGCGAGCAGATCACCCGGCCCGATTGCCGGGTGGGTGACACCGAACCCGTGGCCTTCAAGCGCAGCGAGTTCGTGGGCCCGCAGGTGGGCAAGGAGCTGGCGCACGACGGCGCGATGGCGCTGGCCTTCGTGATCATCGGCATCGTGGTCTACCTGGCGATCCGCTTCGAGTGGAAGTTCGCCGTGTCGGCCATCCTCGCGAACCTGCACGACGTCGTCATCATCCTGGGCTTCTTCGCGTTCTTCCAGTGGGAGTTCTCGCTCACCGTGCTGACCGCCGTGCTCGCGGTGCTCGGCTACTCCGTGAACGAATCGGTCGTGATCTTCGACCGGATCCGCGAGGCCTTCCGCAAGTACCGCAAGCTCACCACGCCGCAGGTGATCGACCACGCCATCACCAGCACCATCAGCCGCACCATCATCACGCACGGCAGCACGCAGCTGATGGTCGTCTCGATGCTGGTGTTCGGCGGCCCCACGCTGCACTACTTCGCCATCGCGCTCACCATCGGCATCTGCTTCGGCATCTACTCGTCGGTGTTCGTGGCGGCCGCCATCGCCATGTGGCTGGGCGTCAAGCGCGAAGACCTGGCCAAGTCGGTTTCCAAGGACCTGGATCCGGACGACCCCAATGCCGGGGCGGTAGTGTAGAGTTAGGCAATCCTTCATTCTCCAAGCACCAACCACCCTCCATGGCGACCACTGCCGATTCGTTGGCCCTGGCCGCCCAGGCAAGGCGCTCGTATGTCGAGCGCCTGCTGAGCGGCGTGCCGGGCGTGGTCCATGCCGTCGAGGACGGTGCCCGGCTGCTGGCCACACAGTCCGCTGAACACGGACTCCAGTACAAGCGGCGCGATGTCGCGGTCGACCTGCGCAAGGCCGCGCCCACCTGGATCAACGGCATCGTCGCCGCGCTGCGGGGTTCGCTCGGCAACGGCATGGTCGTGCCGTCGCGGCCTGGCGACCTGATGCCCACCGCGGGCGGTCGTTCGCCCGGCATGTCGCTCGTCGACGACGACACCATCGAGGTCGAAATCCTGAGCTCCCGCCTGGCGCTTGCGATGATGGACCGGGCCTCCTGGGAATTCACCGACCTGCGCTCGCGCATGTCCTCGCTCGAGCAGCGCGACGAACTCGACACCCATGACGTGCTGCGCCCGCACGTGCTGGCCCGCATCGTCACCACCACTTGGCGCGCCGCCTCGCTGGGCCAGGATGCCTGGCGCACGTTGCAGGGGGTGTTGCACGAGGAATTCGCTCACTTCGCCGAAGAGGCTTACCACGAGACGAACCGTTGGCTGATCCAGCAGCGCGTGCTGCCCGAGATCGACCTGCGGCCGTTCATCCGCCGCGCCCGCGCGGCCGGTGCCGGTGGCATCGGCGGCCCGGCCATCGTGAACGCGCCGCCGTCCGGGGCCAACAGCGCCTTCGCCCGCACCAACGTCGGCGAGGAAACCCGCCTGATGACCCGCGCTGGCGGCTTCGCCCGCGGGTCCGACCACGCCGAGGCCGTGCTCGGCCGCCTCAACCGCCTGATCGGCCGCCAGCTGCCCGACTTCGCCGGCACCGCGCCCATGCCGCCGGCGTCCGCCGAACTGAAGAACGCCATCGCCGACGCCCAGCAGGGCATCCAGCGCCGGCTGAGCGCCGGCCAGGTGGCCGGCGAGGCCGTCAGCACCCCGGCGCTGATGGACGAGCTGCACCAGCGCAAGCAGGCGCTGAAGTCGGCCGCCACGTCGCCGGTGGAGCGCGCCACCATCGAGATCGTCGCCCTGCTGTTCCAGAGCATCCTGACCGAGGAGCGCATCCCCGCCGCCGTGCGGGTGTGGTTCGCCCGGTTGCAGATGCCCGTGCTGCGGGTGGCCGTCAGCGAGCCCGACTTCTTCGCCACGGTGGACCACCCGGCACGCCGCCTGATCGACCGCATGGGCGCCTGCGTGATGGGGTTCGACACCACGAGCCGCGCCGTGGGTGACACGCTCGAGAAGGAAATCAAGCGCGTGGTCCAGGTGGTCGAGGCCTACCCCGACACCGGCCGGCGTGTGTTCCAGACCGTGCTCACCGAGTTCGAGAAGTTCCTCGAGAACTACTTCAAGAACGAGAACGAGGCCAGTCGCCGCGGCGTGTCGCTCGCGCAGCAGGTCGAGCTCCGCGAGACCCTCGCCATCCAGTACACCATCGAGCTGCGCAAGATGCTCAACGAGGTGCCGGTGCAGGAGGGTGTGCGCGAGTTCCTGTTCCACGTCTGGGCCGACGTGATGGCCATGACGTCGGTGAAGTTCGGTGTTCACAGCGCCGAGACGAAAACCATGAAGCGCGTGGCGGCCGACCTGATCTGGTCCGCCAGCGCGAAGGTGTCCCGCGAGGAACGCGCCGAGGTGATCCGCCGCCTGCCGCCGCTGCTGAAGACGCTGCGCGAGGGCATGGACCACGCCGGCCTGACACCCGACAAGCAGGATGAACACATCCAGCGCCTGAACAACTCGCTGGCCGCCGCGTTCACCGCGAAGACGGCGGCCATCCCGCGCGAGCGCCTCGAGGAGCTGATGGCCAAGCTCGAGACGCTGGAAGAGCTGCTGCCCGACACCGACGACATGGAGATCGACGAGTCCCTCGTGCTCGACCTCTCCGGGCACGAGTCGTCCGAACTCGAGGTGGTGGGCGAGGGCGGCTCCATGCCCACCCCGGCCATGCTGACCTGGGCCCGCGAACTGCAGGTGGGCGGCTGGTACATGCTCGACTACCGCGGCCGCAACGAGGTTGTCCAGCTCGCCTGGCAAGGCATGCGCCGCCAACTGAGCCTGTTCGTTTCCCCGCACGGCCGGGGCATCCTCTTCCAGCAGCACCGCCTCGCGGCCTTCCTCCAGGCCGGCCTGCTGGTGCCCGCCCAGGACGAATCGCTGACGGTGCGCGCCACGCGCAGCGCGTTGGCGAAGCTGGATGTCGATCCTTCGCGCCTCTTGAACTGAGGCGCCGCTTCAGTTTTGCCCGCCGTGGGTCCCGGCTTCCGCCGGGATGACGGTGTGGGAGGGGGAGTTCGGCCGCCCCGACTCACCACGGCCCGACAACCGACCCGACGGACACCCGGGGGCGAGCAAGGCGACGCCCCGAAGCGACCGCGCGCTCGCGGGGAGGCGAGCGGAGCGAAGTCGACCCATCAAGCAACACGCGAGCCCGGGTTTCCCGGGCGACCCGTGGCGCCCCTTGGGGGCAGGAGCGAAGCGACTGGGGGGCCTAATGAATCAGCCGGTCGGCCTCATCGACGAAGAGCTCGTCGAGGATGAGCGCATCCGGCTCTTCGCCCAGGCTCCAGAACACCATCAGCACGATGATCTTCAGGTCTTCCAGGTCCACGGGGCCACCGGGGATGGCCGTGGCCCGGTCGACGACCATCTCGCGCATGGGCGGGGGCAGCACGCCGGCGGATTCGAGGAAGCTGATGAAGCCGATGCCGTGTTCGCCCAGGTGTTCCTGTTCGCTGGCCGTGTAGACGCGGAGGCTGTCGGCCTTCTGTTCCGTGGCGTACGACTCGCTGGCGTTGGCCAGGCCGTCGAGCCAGGTGAGGGCTTCCTCGATCTCGTCGGTCTCGAAGCCCATGGCGGACAGCTTGCGCGTCAACTGGGCATGGTCGGGACAGGCGTCGGGACGCCAGTAGTTTTCGTACAGGTAGACAAGCACGTCAAACATGAATCCACTATACCCCAAGGTCGGCCACGCCAAGCCGCCGGGAAACCGTGTTTGCCAAGCAGTTCCGAAGCTGGCCGCGGCGTGGGGTTCAGGGGCTGCCGAGGCGCTGGAAACGCTGTCCCGGCAGGCGGGCGATGCGGCCTTCGATCTCGAGTTCGAGCAGCCGGGCGTTGAGCACCTGAGTGGGCTCGCCGGTGCGTGAGGCCAGCGTGTCCAGCCCGACGGGGTCGTGGCCCAGTGCGGCCAGCACCGGGTCGCGTTCGGCCGGCGCCGGCGCGGCGGGCACTGGCGGCCGGGGCTCCCGAACGAACCCGTCGACTTCCTCGAGCACGTCCTCGACCGTCTCGACCAGCTTGGCGCCCTGCTTCAGCAGCGCGTGGCAGCCGCGCGACTGGGGCGAATGGATCGAGCCGGGGATGGCGAACACCTCTCGCCCGGCCTCGGCCGCGAGGCGGGCCGTGATGAGCGAGCCGGAGGCCAGGGCGGCCTCCACGACGAGTGTGCCACGCGACAGCCCGGCGATGATCCGGTTGCGCTGCGGGAAGTGCGCTGGCCGGGGCTCGCTGCCCAGTGGGTACTCGCTCACGATCAGCCCCTCGTGGCGGATGCGTTCCGCCAGCGCCTTGTGGGGGCGCGGGTACACGAGGTCGAGCCCGGTGCCCACCACCGCGACGGTGCTGGCGGCATGGGGCAGGGCGCCCTCGTGCGCGGCACCGTCGACGCCGGCGGCCAGGCCCGACACGACGGTGTGGCCGGCTGCGGCCAGCTGGCGGGCGAAGTCGGTGGCGTGAACGAGGCCCTGTGGCGTGGCGTGGCGGCTGCCCACCATCGCGATGGCGGAGGCCCGGAGCAGCGCGTGCCGGCCTTCGGCGTGCAGCAGGAGCGGCGGGTCGCCTGCTTCCAGCAGAAGGGTGGGGTAGCGCGGGTCGCCGAGCGGGATCACTGCCCGCGGTGATCCCGGCGGCGCGTCGGCCAGCCAGTCGAGGGTGCGGGCGACGAGGTCCGCGTGGGACGGGGGAGGGCGCGAGAGGGCCGCGCCGAGCGCCTCACCCGCGATGGCGCGCCGGGCCGCCGGGCTGGCGGCAAAGATGGCCTCGGCCGACCCGAAGGCGGCGAGCAGGCGCCGTGCGGCCGCACGGCCCACGCGGGGTGTGGTGACCAGGCGCAACCACGCGTCCACTTCGCCGGGATCGACGTCGTGCATGGCGGGTCACGCGAGGGGCCGGGCGCAGGATCGCTGCGGAAATGCGCGACGGAAGTGCGCCCGGGGTAAGGGGTCAGGGCGCGGTGAAGCGGTCGCCGGCGCTGACCGGTTCCTTGACCGAGAGGATCAGCGCGTACGACATGCGGTCGAACGTGCGGAACACGTAAAGCAGCCCGTGCCGTTCATCGGGCAGCTTGACCGAGGGGTTCTTCGGGTCCGTGCGGTCGACGATGGTGCGGCCGTTGGTCCACAGCGCGAGCACGTGGCCGGGCTCGAGCCCGTCGCGCTTGCCGCGGTTCAACGCCACGATCTGGTTCTGGCCGGCGCGCACCGCCTCGCCGTACACCGAGACGATCTGGCCCACCATGTCGCCTTCCGGGGCGCGCGGCACGTGGTTGTAGAACTCGCGTGCCGGCACCGGGGCCAGGCGGTCACCCGTGGTGATTTCCTGGCGGGTGCTGGTGATGGTGAAGGTGTCGGGGACGATGGCCGTGGTGTCGGCCAGGTTCGTGCCGGGGGCGTCGGCGCGGCGGGTCAGTTCGACCGTGCCGAGGTACACGGCTTCGTAGCCCAGGATCTCGCGCGTGGTGGGGTCGACCAGCGGCGCCGGCTCGCGGAAGACGCGGAAGTTGCGCTGGCCCTGCAGGTCGCCGCGCGTGTAGGCGAGGTCACCCTTCGTGAGCAGCTTGCGGTTTTCCTGGGCGGCGACGATGCGCGGCGCGGCTGCGAGCGCATTGGGCTCGAAGATGACGGCTTCGTTCAGGAACGGTTCGATCTGGGCCAGGTTGATGGCCGGGATGCCCGCGTTGACGTCGGACGCGCGGATGCGCGGCGACAGCCGGCCACCTGCGCCCACCGGTTCACCGACCCGCAGGCGGCCGCGGCCGTTCGACTTGTCGAGGAACAGCACCTGGCCCGGGTAGATCAGGTGGGGGTTGCGGATCTGGTCCATGTTCATGCCCCACAGCTCGGGCCAGCGCCACGGGCTCTTGAGGAAGAGCTTGGAGATGTCCCAGAGCGTGTCGCCGGACTTGACGGTGTAGCTGTCAGGGGCGTTCGGGGACAGTTCGGACAGCGGGACGCCTTCCTGGGCGACCTGTTGGGCGGTGCTGCGCTGCTTGGGCGTGATCGGGTAGTTGCCGGCTTGGGCCCATGCGGCGCCGGCGCCGAACGCCAGCAGGACAGCCAGGGCGGTGGCGCGGGGAGCGGTCAGGGAAGAACGCAGGGCAAAACGATGGCTTCGGATCATGAAGGTAGGTCTCCGGTCGCGCAGGCAGCACAATGGCTGAAATGTAAGCTTGCCGAAGCCCGCTGGGCGCCGGGCGCCTCCAGTTCGGCGAAAATCTTCATTCAGTTTCACAGATTCTGCCCATAAACCCTTGATATCGCAACGAAAGTGACCAGCTGATACCTCTGCGACAAGCCGCATTACGGGGCCTGTTGTTGTGTGGTGTCCACACGGGATCCATGCCAGGAGTCCTGTCCGGTTGCCGACTCGAACGCCGTTTTTGCCATGGCCAAGCTCTCCATCCTCCGTTATCCCGACCCCCGCCTGCACACCGTCGCCAAACCCGTCGCGGTGGTGGACGACCGAATCCGCCAGCTGGCGGACGACATGCTGGAACTCATGTACCAGGCCGACGGTGTCGGCCTGGCCGCCACGCAGGTGGACGTGCACGAGCGCGTGATCGTCATCGACACGTCCGAGGGCCGCGACGACCCCCGGGTGCTGATCAACCCCGAACTGATCGCCCGCAGCGAGGAGATGACCTTCGCCGACGAAGGCTGCCTCTCCGTGCCGTCCGTCTACGACAAGGTCAAGCGCCACGCCCGCGTGACCGTGCGCGCGCTCGGCCGTGACGGCCAGCCGTACGAGTTCGAGGCCGACGGCCTGCTGTCCGTCTGCGTGCAGCACGAGATGGACCACCTGATGGGCAAGGTGTTCGTCGAGTACCTGAGCCTGCTCAAGCGCGACCGCATCAAGACCAAGATGCTCAAGAAGACCCGCGACGAGCAGCCATGAACGTCGTCTTTGCCGGCACGCCCGAGTTCGCCCAGGTCGCGCTCGAGGCCCTCGTGGCCGCGGGCCACGCGGTGCCACTCGTGCTGACCCAGCCCGACCGGCCGTCCGGCCGCGGCATGAAGCTGCACCCGTCGCCGGTGAAGGCCGCGGCGCTGGCCCATGGCATCGAAGTGGCCCAGCCGCGCAGCCTGCGGCTCGACGGCAAGTACCCCGACGACGCGGCCGCCGCGCGCGAGCGCCTGCAGGCCGCGAAGCCCGACGTGATGGTGGTCGCCGCCTACGGCCTGATCCTGCCCCAGTGGGTGCTGGACCTGCCCGCCCGCGGCTGCCTGAACATCCACGCCTCGCTGCTGCCGCGCTGGCGCGGCGCGGCGCCCATCCACCGGGCCATCGAATCGGGCGATGCCGAGACCGGCATCACCATCATGCAGATGGACGCCGGCCTGGACACGGGCGACATGCTGCTCGAAGCCCGCGAGCCCATCGGTGCGGACGATCGGACGGCCTCGCTGCACGACCGCCTCGCCGCGATGGGCGGCCGCCTGATCGTCGACGCGCTGGCCCGGCTGGACCAGCTGACGCGTGTGCCGCAGCCGGCCGAGGGCATCACCTACGCCCACAAGATCGAGAAGGCCGAGTCGGAGGTCGACTGGACCCGGCCCGCGGCGGTGATCGAGCGCCGCATCCGTGCCTTCGACCCGTTCCCCGGTGCCTCGGGCAAGCTCGGCGGCGACACGGTGAAGCTGTGGTCCGCCCGGGTCGGCACCGAGACCGGTGCACCGGGCACCGTGCTGGGCACGTCGTCCGACGGCGTGCGCGTGGCCTGCGGAGAGGGCAGCCTCGTCGTGACCGAACTGCAGCGCCCCGGGGGCAAGCGGGTGTCCGCCGCGCAGTTCCTGCAGTCGGCCGGCGACCTCGCCGGGCAGGTGTTCGCGCCCCACGGCGCTTGAACTTCCGGGCGCGGCGCGCATCTGAGGGGGCGTAGACGTCCCTTCTTTTACGGAAACCACCATGTTCAACATCCTGAAGACCGCCGTGCTGATGGCCGCGATCACCGCGCTGTTCATGGCGATCGGGTCCCTGATCGGCGGGCAGAGCGGCATGATGATCGCGCTGCTCGTGGCCGTCGGCATGAACTTCTTCAGCTACTGGTTCTCGGACAAGATGGTGCTGAAGATGTACAACGCGCAGGAGGTGGACGAGACGTCCGCCCCGCAGTTCTACAACATGGTGCGCGAGCTCGCGCAACGTGCCCAGCTGCCGATGCCCAAGGTCTACCTGATCCAGGAAGACGCCCCCAATGCGTTCGCCACCGGTCGCAACCCCGACCACGCCGCGGTGGCCGCCACCACGGGCATCCTGCGCGTGCTGTCCGACCGCGAGCTGCGCGGCGTGATGGCGCACGAACTCGCCCACGTGAAGCACCGCGACATCCTGATCAGCACCGTCAGCGCCACCATGGCCGGTGCCATCTCCATGCTCGCGAACTTCGCGATGTTCTTCGGCGGGCGCGACAGCGAGGGCCGCAGCCACAACCCCATCGTCGGCATCCTCGTGATGTTCCTCGCGCCGCTGGCGGCTAGCGTGATCCAGATGGCCATCAGCCGCGCCCGCGAGTTCGAGGCCGACCGCGGCGGCGCCGAGATCTCGGGCGATCCGCAGGCGCTCGCCAGCGCGCTACAGAAGATCGAGCACTACGCCCGCGGCATCCCCATGGCCGCGGCCGAGCGCCACCCCGAGACCGCGCAGATGATGATCTCCAACCCGCTGTCCGGCGGCGGACTGCGCGGGCTGTTCTCGACCCACCCGTCCACCGAGGAACGTGTGGCGCGCCTGCTCGCGATGCGCTGAACACCCCTGGGGCGCGGGCCGGGCCCTCAAGCAGGGCCCGTCTTGACCGATATCCCGTGCAGAACTACCCTCTCGCCCCATGTTTCGCCTGCCCCTCCTGACCGCCGCTGCCCTGTCCGCCCTGCTGCTGGCCGGGTGCGACCTCCTCGGGGACTCGCCCGAGAAGATCGCCGCCGCGCGCGAGGCTGACGGCCGGGCCATCGGCGGCGCGTGCCGCCATGCGGGCCGCGCCATCGAGGACTGCTACGCGCTGAACAAGAAGGCCGACAAGGCCGCCGTGTTCGCCGGCTGGCGTGACATGAACGACTACATGCGCGAGAACAAGATCGACACGGTGGCTCCCCAGGTCACCCCGCCGGTCGCCGGCGCCCGCAAGGGCGACGCGAAGGCGGACGAGGGCAATGTCGCCTCGTCCGAGCCGGGCGAGAGCGTGGTCCAGATCGAGCGCAAGCCGGCCAAGGCCACCGCGAAGCCGCACGACGGCGAACACTGACCCCGGGCGCCGCGGGGCAAGACCCAGCACCGGCGTCGGACGGGCACCTGCCCGTACCATCGCGCCCATGCATTCGTTCCGCGCGGCCTTCGCCCATCCGCAGTTCCGGGCCGGCGTCAAGGACATGGCCGACGTGTCGCCCGGCGTCGCGGCCTGGTCCCTGGTGACCGGGGTCGCGATGGTCAAGGCCGGCCTCGGCGTGCCCCTCGCGCTCTTCATGAGTTTCACCGTGTACGCCGGCAGCGCCCAGCTGGCCGCGCTGCCGCTGCTCGCCGCCGGTGCGCCCTTGTGGGTGATCTGGGCCACGGCCGTCTGCGTGAACCTCCGGTTCGTGATCTTCAGCGCCCAGCTGCGCCCCTACTTCCAGCACCTGCCCCTGCGCTGGCGCCTCGCCGCCGGCTACCTCACCGCAGACCTGACCTACGTGCTCTTCATGAAGCGGCATCCCGTGCCGGGCGACCGAGAGAACCAGATGGCCTACTTCTGGGGCAACGCGTCGATGAACTGGCTGTCGTGGCAGGTGCCGTCGGTCGTGGGCATCCTGCTGGCGAACGTGATCCCCACCGACTGGGGCCTCGGCTTCGCCGGCGTGCTGGCGCTGCTGGGCCTCGGCTACTCGCTGACGTCCGACCGGGCGACCGCGGTCTCCGCGGTCATCGCAGGCACCGCGGCCGTGGCCGCCTTCGCGCTGCCGTTCCGGCTGCACATCGTCGTGGCCATCGCCGCGGGCGTGTGCGTGGGGCTGCTGATGGACCGCACCGCCAAGGCCGCGCCATGACCGGCTGGTTCGCCATCGTCGCGATCACGGGGCTGGCGCTGATCACCGTCGCCACCCGCTGCTTCTTCATCGCCACCGAACGCGAGCTGCCGATGCCCGGCTGGCTGCGCCGCGGCCTGCGCTACGCGCCGCTCGCCGCGCTGGCGGCCGTCGTGGTGCCCGAGGTGGTGATGACGCAGGACCACCTGATCCACACCTGGCGCGACGCGCGGCTCTTCGCCGTCGTGGCCGCCACCGCGTGGTTCTTCTGGCGGCGCACGATGCTCGGCACCATCGTCTCGGGCATGGTGGTGCTCGTGCCGCTCAAGCTGTGGCTCGGATGGTGACGATCCCATGACACGCGGGCGAACGATCGTGCTGGAAGTCGTTCGCAAAAACGGGCCGCTTTGATGTCCAATAGGGGGTTGACGGGAGCACGCTCCCCACCGAATTCATCACTACCTCCCAAGCGTCAATCCATGAACGTCATCCGCTTTGAAGATCTCGTGGCCCAGGGCCAGGCCGCCGGCAAACGCGTGTTCATCCGCGCCGACCTGAACGTGCCGCTCGACGATGCCGGCCAGATCACCGAAGACACCCGGGTGCGTGCATCGGTGCCCTGCATCGAGCTGGCGCTGAAGGCCGGTGCCGCCGTGATGGTCACGTCCCACCTGGGCCGTCCCACCGAAGGCGAGTTCAAGCCGGAAGACTCGCTCGCCCCGGTCGCCAAGCGCCTGGGCGAATTGCTGGGCCGCGACGTGCCCGTGGTCGCCAATTGGGTCGACGGCGTCGACGTGAAGCCCGGCCAGGTCGTGCTGCTCGAGAACGTGCGCGTCAACAAGGGCGAGAAGAAGAACAGCGAGGAACTTTCGAAGAAGCTCGCCGCGCTGTGCGACATCTTCGTGCACGACGCGTTCGGCACCGCCCACCGCGCCGAGGCCTCCACCTACGGCATCGCCCAGTTCGCGCCGGTCGCCTGCGCCGGCCCGCTGCTGGCCGCCGAGATCGACGCCGTCACGAAGGCCCTCGCCGCCCCGAAGCGCCCGCTGGTCGCCATCGTCGCCGGCAGCAAGGTCAGCACGAAGCTCACCATCCTCAAGTCGCTTTCCGAGAAGGTCGACGGCCTGATCGTCGGCGGCGGCATCGCCAACACCTTCCTGCTGGCCGCCGGCCTGCCCATCGGCAAGTCGCTCGCCGAGCCCGACCTGGTGAATGAAGCCAAGGCCGTGATCGAAGGCATGAAGGCCCGCGGCGCCGCGGTGCCCATCCCCGTCGACGTCGTCACCGCGAAGGCCTTCGCCGCCGATGCGCCCGCCACCGTCAAGGCCGTGGCCGACGTGGCCGCCGACGACCTCATCCTCGACATCGGCCCGAAGACCGCCGCGATCCTCGCCGACCAGCTCAAGGCCGCCGGCACCATCGTCTGGAACGGCCCGGTCGGCGTGTTCGAGTTCGAAGCCTTCTCGCACGGCACCGAGACGCTCGCCCGTGCCATCGCCGCATCCAGCGCGTTCAGCATCGCCGGCGGCGGCGACACGCTCGCGGCCATCGCGAAGTACGGCATCGAGAAGGACGTCGGCTACATCTCCACCGGCGGCGGCGCCTTCCTCGAGGTGCTGGAGGGCAAGACCCTGCCGGCGTTCGAGATCCTCGCGAAGCGCGCGGCGGGCTGAGCGCCCCGCCCCCGCTGCCGCCCAGGTTCACAGTTTCCCTCGGGGCCCGCGACACCCGCAGCCCCGTTTGCTTCCTCACCGATCGGCGGTCGATCCCGTCGATCCCTCTTCACCGCTACCCCTGTTCGGAGAATCGATTCATGCCCCGCGCCACCAAGATCGTCGCCACCCTTGGCCCCGCTTCCAGTTCCCGTGAGGTGCTCGAGCGGATGATCCGCGCCGGCGTCGACGTGGTCCGCATGAACTTCTCGCACGGCACCGCGCAGGACCACATCGACCGCGCCACCCTCGTGCGCGACGTCGCCCGCGCCGCCGGCAAGGAAGTGGCCATCATGGCCGACATGCAGGGCCCCAAGATCCGCGTCGGCAAGTTCGAGGGCGGCAAGACCGTGCTCGAACCCGGGCAGGCCTTCATCCTCGACGCGACGATGAAGGAACTCGGCAACAACGAGCGCGTGGGCCTCGACTACAAGGAACTGCCGCGCGACGTGCGCCCCGGCGACACGCTGCTCCTCAACGACGGCCTGCTGCGCCTGACCGTCGAGAAGGTGGTGGGCGAGCAGGTCCACACCACGGTCGTGATCGGTGGCGACCTGTCCAACAACAAGGGCATCAACAAGGCCGGCGGTGGCCTGACGGCTCCGGCGCTCACCGCGAAGGACATGGAAGACATCAAGACCGCGATGAGCTTCCAGTGCGAGTACCTCGCGATCAGCTTCCCGAAGAGCGCGACCGACATGGAGATGGCCCGCCAGCTGGCGAACGTCGCCGGCGAACCGTGGCGCCACAAGCCCGCGCTGATCGCCAAGATCGAGCGCACCGAGGCCATCCCCGCGCTCGAGGCCATCCTGCGCGCCAGCGACGGCATCATGGTCGCTCGCGGCGACCTGGCGGTCGAGGTGGGCAACGCCGCGGTGCCGGCGCTGCAGAAGCGCATGATCAAGATGGCCCGCGAGATGGACCGCGTCGTGATCACCGCCACGCAGATGATGGAGTCGATGATCGTGAACCCGGTGCCCACGCGGGCCGAGGTGAGCGACGTCGCCAACGCCGTGCTCGACGGCACCGACGCCGTGATGCTCAGCGCCGAGACGGCCGCGGGCCGCTACCCGGTGGAGACGGTCGAGATGATGGCCGCCATCTGCGTCGAGGCCGAGAACGCGGAAGAGATCGCGCTCGACGCGAGCTTCACGAACAAGAAGTTCGGCCGCATCGACCAGTCGATCGCGATGGGTGCGCTGTTCACCGCGTACCACCTGGGCTGCAAGGCCATCCTCGCGCTGACCGAGTCGGGCTCCACCGCGCTCTGGATGAGCCGCAACAAGATCCACGTCCCGATCTACGGCCTGACCTCGCAGCTCGCCAGCCAGCGCCGCATGGCGCTGTACCGCAACGTGAACGCGGTGCTGATGCCCAACTTCAGCGACCGCGAGGAGGCGCTGCGCCACGCGGAGGCGCTGCTCATCGAGCAGGGCGTGCTGAAGCCGGGCGACACCTACGCCATCACGTGCGGCGAACCGATGGGCTACCCCGGCGGCACCAACATGCTGAAGGTGGGCCGGGTCGGCTGATCGCGGTACGGGGTCAGGCGGGGACGTTCAGTCCCACTTGACCCCGATCCCGGTGACCCACACGGTGTCGACCTTGTTGATGCCCGTGCCCGGGTCGCTGTCGTAGCGGTACGTCCAGCCGGTGGTCAGGCTGAGCGCCGAGTTGATCGCCACCGACAGCCCGGCGTCGAACACCATGCGGTACTCGCCGCTGTTCTTGAGGTTCGGGAACACCCCGAATTTCTGCCGGATCGACGTGTTGTCGGTGAGCTTGTGGCTCGACGATTCGCTGATCACCGCCTCCACGCGCCCGTATTCCTGGCGCAGCGCCCCGGCCACCTGCGCCGGCCGCACGTACCGGTCCTCCGTGTAGCCGAGACCACCCGACACGTCCCACGTGTTCTCGGGCGTGCGCACGAAGTGATAGCCGACACCGGTGTACGCCGAGGTGCGCAGGTGGATGTTCGCAGGGTGGTCGCGCAGCGCGTCGAGCTTGCCGAAGCCGAACCAGTCGCGCGTGAAATCGCGGTCGTACTGCGTGTTGATGTAGAGGTTCGCACCCGTGCGGTTGTCGTTGGTCTCCGCGTACAGGCCGCGCACCGCGAGGTTGAGCTTGCTGTCGTCGGTGATGCGCGCGGCCTCGCCACTCAGGTTGAGCTGGGTCGAGTCGGTGTTGCCCGAGGTCTTGCTGCCGCCGAGGCTCGCGGCGAACTTCCACACGGCATCGGTCAGCTCGGGCGTTTCACCCGGGGCCACACGGGCATCCGGCACCGTCAGCAGCGGAGGAACCTGGGCCAGCGCAGGCCCTACCGTGGCCAGCCCGAAGGCTCCGACGAACAACAACGATCCACGGCGGCGTGACATGGCCGACTCCTGCTTCTCAAAAGGGGGGTGAGTGAACACGCGGGCAAGCCGCATGCCGTCACTATAGGGAGCAGGGTGCCGCGGGGCCGATACGGCCCTTTGCTGCAGTGCGGTATTTTTTTCAGGTTCGCACGCTGCGCACCATTGCGGCTACGGCCGCCGACATGTTCACCGGCTGCAGGTCCAGGCCCGGGTGATCGGCCGCCTGCACGCGGAACAGTTCGTCCGCGAAGCCGTGGCCGATGCGCTCGACGCCCTCGAAGTCGATCTCCGCGCGCAGGAACTCGCCGAGGCGCGAGGCCACGCGGCGCGCCTGGGCGCGCGATTCGAGGCCCACGTCGGGCGACGTCATCAGGCGCACGGGCACCACCGTGCGGTCGAAGCCCACGCCGGCGCCGTCGAGGCTCCAGGCGTTCAGCACGGTCTCGAGCGAACGGGTCGTGTCGAGCGCGATGGCGGCGTACACCGAGGTGCCGCGGCGCTTGAGCGCGCGGGCCGGGCGCCAGCCCGAGGTCTCCCAGTCGCGCTGCTGGAAGGCGACCTCGTTGGCGTGCAGGTCGAACACGTCGGCGAGCTTCGAGGTGAAGAAGAGGCCGCGGCCGGTGTGGCGCTTGGCTTCGCTCGTGAGCTTGCCCTTGCTCAGCTCGAAGATGGCGAGGTGCGGGTCGTCGATGTCGAAGGCCGCCTCGATCTTGTCGAAGAGGCCGCGGCCGTCGTCGGACACCAGCAGCTGCACGTGGCTCGGCGTCTGGCGCAGCGACACGGTCACGCTCGTGCCTTCACTGTGGTCGATCGCGTTGTTGAGCAGCTCCACGAATGCGTGCTGCGTCATCTGGCGCACGTGCGGCGGCAGCTGGAAGAAGGGGGCGAAGTCGCGCGACCAGGGCACGTCCTCCTGCAGGCCCGACAAGGTGTACTGCTGCACCACCTGGCGCAGCAGGCCGGGGCGGTACACGGGCTTGCGCGGCGTGCCGCTGCGTTCGAGCCAGTTCAGCGCGACGAGGCGGGCCAGCGCCTTGTTCACCGTGGCGCGGGTGAGACCCGTGCGTTCCACCACCTCGCGCGCGAGGTCGTTCGGGTGCTGCACGGCGGCGGCCGTGATCCAGAGGCACAGGGAGTGGATGTCGATGCGGGCCATGGCGGGGAGGGGTTCCTGACGGACAGGGAACCAGTGTCCGGCGGCTGCCACGCCGGCTTGAGCTGGAAAAGAGGGTGTTCCACGGTGCAGTTCCGCCGTGGCCACGCCGTTGCGCGAACGCCGCGCACTTCATCGATCAAGGCTCATTCCCCCTCGATCGAGCGTGGCGGGCATGGGGTTTGCCTGGGGGCAGCGCGATTAAAATCGACCCATCACGGCCGCTTCTGCCGGCCCGTCGTGCGCCCCCGGCGCACACGCTCAAGGTTTTTCACTCTCTGGACTTCACCATGCCTCTCGTTTCAATGCGCCAGTTGCTGGATCACGCCGCCGAAAACGGTTACGGGATCCCGGCCTTCAACGTCAACAACCTCGAGCAGGTGCAGGCCGTGATGGCCGCGGCCGACGAAGTCGGCGCCCCGGTGATCCTGCAGGCCTCGGCCGGTGCCCGCAAGTACGCCGGCGAGCCCTTCATCAAGCACCTGATCCAGGCCGCCGTCGAAGCCTTCCCGCACATTCCGCTCGTGATGCACCAGGACCACGGCACCTCGCCCAAGGTCTGCGAAGGCGCCATCGGCCTCGGCTTCGGCTCGGTGATGATGGACGGCTCGCTGATGGACGACGGCAAGACGCCCGCGTCCTTCGACTACAACGTCGACGTGACCCGCCGCGTGGTCGAGATGGCCCACAAGGTGGGTGTCACCGTCGAAGGCGAGTTGGGCTGCCTCGGCAACCTCGAGACCGGTGACGCCGGCGAGGAAGACGGCATCGGCGCCGTCGGCAAGCTGGACCACAGCCAGATGCTGACCGACCCGGAAGAGGCCGCCACCTTCGTGAAGGCCACGCAGCTCGACGCACTGGCCATCGCCATCGGCACCAGCCACGGCGCCTACAAGTTCTCGCGCAAGCCCACCGGTGACATCCTCGCGATCAGCCGCGTGAAGGAGATCCACAAGCGCATCCCCAACACCCACCTCGTGATGCACGGCTCGTCCAGCGTGCCGCAGGAACTGCTGGCGATCATCAACCAGTACGGCGGCAAGATGAAGGAGACCTTCGGCGTGCCCGTCGAGGAAATCCAGGAAGCCATCAAGTACGGCGTGCGCAAGATCAACATCGACACCGACATCCGCCTCGCGATGACGGGCGCCGTGCGCAAGTTCCTGGCCGAGAACCCCGACAAGTTCGACGCCCGCGAATGGCTCAAGCCGGCCCGCGAAGCCGCGAAGGCCGTCTGCAAGCAGCGCTACCTCGAGTTCGGATGCGAAGGCCAGGCCGCCAAGATCAAGGCGATCCCGCTGGTCCAGATCGCCGAGAAGTACGCCAAGGGTGAACTGGCTCAAACGGTGAACTGACCGCCCGGTCCGTTTCCCACCGATCCGGAAGGCCCGCGTTCTAGAATGCGGGCCTTCTTCTTTTGTTTTTCCGAAAGCCCGGCCCATGACTGCCGCCCTGCTCCAATCGACGATCCGCTCCCTCCCGCTGCTGGCCCAGGGCAAGGTCCGGGACAACTACGCGGTCGGCGAGGATCGCCTGCTGATGATCGCCACCGACCGCCTGAGCGCGTTCGACGTGGTGATGGGTGAACCCATCCCCGGCAAGGGCGCGCTGCTCACGCAGATGGCGCTCTTCTGGTTCGACCGCCTGGGCGGCATCGTCCCGAACCACCTGACCGGCGAGAACCCGGAATCGGTGGTGGCCGAAGGCGAGCGCGAACAGGTGCGCGACCGCGCCATGCTCGTCAAGCGCCTGAAGCCCCTGCCCGTCGAGGCCGTGGTGCGCGGGTACCTGGCCGGCAGCGGTTGGAGCGAGTACCAGGCGAGCCGCTCGGTGTGCGGCGTCCTGCTGCCCGAGGGCCTGAAGAACGCGAGCCGGCTGCCCGAGCCCATCTTCACGCCGGCCACGAAGGCCGAGATGGGTGACCACGACGAAAACATCTCGTTCGAGCGCATGGTGGAGATCATCGGTGCCGACCTCGCCACGAAGGTGCGCGACGTGTCGATCCGCCTCTACAGCCGCGCCGCCGAGATCGCGCTGGCCAAGGGCATCATCATCGCCGACACGAAGTTCGAGTTCGGCCTCGACGAACACGGCACGCTCACGCTGATGGACGAGGTGCTCACGCCCGATTCCTCGCGCTTCTGGCCGGTGGAAGGCTACGACGCCGCGTTCGCCGCCGGCAAGAACCCGCCCAGCTACGACAAGCAGTTTGTCCGCGACTGGCTCGAGCAGGCCCGTGTCGACGGCAAGCCCTGGAACAAGACGGCGCCGGCCCCCGCGTTGCCTGCCGACGTGGTGGCCAACACGGCGGCCAAGTACCGCGAAGCGCTGCAACGGCTGACGGCTTGACGCGATGACCTCGCGCCTTCTGAGCCGGCTCGACGCGGAGATCGCAGCGGCCCGGCATCCGCTGAAGGCCGACTGCCTGCGCGCCGAGCGCGCGGGCTTCCTCGCACGCCAGGGGCACCTCGACGAGGCGCGCCGGGTGCTGTCGACGCTGCACATGCAGTACGCGGCCAACCCGCATGCGGTGATGAGCGCATGGCTGAGCCTCGGCGAAGGCCTGCTCAGCCACTTCAGCGACCTGGGGCCGGCGGCGCACGACCGCATGCGCCGCGCATACGCGCTGAGCGGTGCCGCGCGCGACATGAAACTCCATGCGCTGTCCGCGGCCTGGCTCGCGCACATGGACTACACCCAGTACGACTTCGACGCGATGGTGCGCCACGTCGGCGAAGCGCTGTCGCTCGCCGAACCCGGCGACCACGGCACTCGTTCGCGCGCCTGCCTCGTGATCGCGCAGGCCTACCACTTCGGCGGCCGCTACGACCTCGCCCAGCCCTGGTACGCGAAGGTGCGCCAGCACGGCAACGCCGACGGCGACGAGGCCACGTTGAGCGCGCTGATGCACAACATGGCCTGGCTGCACGCGAGCCATGCGCGCCAGCAGGCGCTGACCGCGTCCGCCGAGGGTGCGGCCACGCCCCAGATGCTGATGAGCGCGGAATCCACGGGCAACTTCGACCAGCTGGTGGGCACCGCGTCGCTCGACGCGCTGGTGCCCATCCTGCGCGCCCAGATCCTCTCGCTGCAGGGCCGGCCGGCCGATGCCCTGGTGCTGTACGACCAGCACCTGGCCTCGGCCATGGTGCAAGGCCTGGCCCGCATGCAGGGCAGCCTGCGTGCCGACATGGCGTGGTGCCGCTTCCAGCTGGGCCAGCACCGCGAGGCCATGCGCGACGCGGTGGAAGCCGCGCAGGCCGCCGAACACGAGACCGACCTCGACGACCGCGCCGCGGCCCACAGCCGGCTGTTCCGGGTGTTCACCGAACTCGGCGAGAGCGAGACGGCGGCCCGCCACGCGGTGCGCGCCGAGAGCGACTGGAAGGCCCACGTGCGCGACCAGGTGGCCGTGGTGGCGAGCCTGAACCGCTTGACCGAAACGATGCCCGCATAGCCCCTCGGGCCTGTCATCCCGACGAATGTCGGGATCCACTGCCCACACGGCGCGCCAGACGTCCCGTGGGCCCCGGCGTCCGCCGGGGTGACACGACAGGGTTGGCGGGCGAGCCGTTCGTCAGAACAGCGTCATGCTCAACCGCCGCCGGTACTGGTCCACCACCGGATCGGCCGGCGCGGTGTTCACCTTGCCCGCCACCTCCAGCGCGCCCTTGGGCGCGGCGTCGGCCTTCTGCGCCGGCGCCGGCTTGGTCATCAACTCGAGGATGGCGACGTAGGTCTTGCGCGCCAGCTCTTCCTTCCACGCCTTGTCGCGCATCAGGATCTCGAGCAGTTCGTCCATCGCCTCGGTGAAGCGCTGGGCGGCGAAGTGGGTCTGGGCCAGCTCGAAGCGGGCGTCGAAGTCGCGCTTGTTGGCGGCGATGGCCGCGGCCAGGGCCTCGGGCGCGCGGGCCGTGGCGGCCTTTTCCTGCGCGTCGATCCAGTGGCCGGCGGCGGCCAGGCGGGCGTCGAACTGCACCTTGCTGGCCACCGGCTCGAAGGCGCGGCGGGCTTCGTCGGTGCGGCCCAGCGTCAGCAGGGCGCGCAGGTAGTCGTTGCGGATTGCGTCGTTCGCGGGGTCGATGGCCACGGCTTCCTGCAGGCGCTCGAGCGCGCTCTCCGGGTTGCCCTCGGCCAGCAGTTCGTCGGCCAGCGCGGCTTCCTCGCCGGCCTCGGCCTCCTCGGGGCTCGGCACGTGCTTGTCGAGGAACTCGCGCAGCTTGGACTCGGGCAGGGCGCCGACGAACCCGTCGACAGGCTGGCCTTCCTTGAACAGCACGCAGAACGGGATGCTGCGCACCCCGAACATCTGCGACAGCTGGCCGGAGATCTCGGGCTGTTCGTCGGCGTTGAGCTTGGCGAGCTTGAACCGCCCGGCGTACGAGACCTCCAGGGCCTCCAGCACGGGGGTGAGTTGCTTGCAGGGACCGCACCACGGCGCCCAGATGTCGAGCAGCACCGGCTGCTCCAGGGAGGCGTTGATCAGGTCGGTCTCGAAATTCTGAATGGTGATGTCCATGGTGTCCCAGCCGTCGGGCAATGAGGGGCGGCCGGCCCGCGCCGCCTACAATCCGGTTCTGTTCAGCACTTGGAGCGAGCCTTGAGCAGCGCCCCCGTGGTAGGTGTGGTGATGGGGTCCAGCAGCGACTGGGAGACCCTTCGCCTCTCTACCGAGATTCTCGCCGAGTTCGGCATTCCCTTCGAGGCCCGCGTGGTCTCGGCCCATCGCATGCCCGACGACATGTTCGCGTATGCCGAAAGCGCGGCCGGCCGCGGCCTGCGCGCCATCATCGCCGGTGCCGGCGGCGCGGCGCACCTGCCGGGCATGATCGCGGCCAAGACCACGGTGCCCGTGCTCGGCGTGCCGGTCGCCAGCCGCCACCTGCAGGGTGTCGATTCGCTGCATTCCATCGTCCAGATGCCCAAGGGCATCCCGGTCGCCACGTTCGCCATCGGCACGGCCGGCGCCGCCAACGCGGCGCTGTTCGCGGTCGCGATGCTCGCCACCGGCGACGAGGCGCTCCGGGCAAAGCTCGATGCCTACCGCGCCCGCCAGACCGAGGTGGCCCGCGCGATGACCGCCGACCTGAAGTAACCCCAACGCCGCCCGTCCGTTCGTGTCCAAGACTCCCTACATCGCCCCCGGCGCCACGCTCGGCGTGCTCGGCGGCGGCCAGCTCGGCCGCATGTTCGTCCATGCCGCCCAGCGCGCCGGCTACTTCACCGCCGTGCTCGACGCCGATGCCGACAGCCCGGCCGGCACCGTTTCCCACCACCACGTGAAGACGGGCTACCGCGACGAGGCGGGCCTCGCCGAACTCGCGCGCGTGTCCGCTGCGGTCACCACCGAGTTCGAGAACGTGCCGGCCGACGCGCTGCGCACGCTCGCGGCCACCCGCCCGGTGGCGCCGTCGGGCGATGCGGTCGCCACGTGCCAGGACCGTGCCGTCGAGAAGGCCCACATCGTGCGCTGCGGCGTGCCGTGCGCGCCCCACGCGGTCATCGAGACCGAAGCCCAGCTGGCCGCGGTGACCGACGACCTGCTGCCGGGCATCCTCAAGACCTCGCGCCTCGGCTACGACGGCAAGGGCCAGGTGCGGGTGAACACCCGCCAGGAACTGGCCACGGCCTGGGCCGACCTGAAGCGCGTGCCGTGTGTGCTCGAGAAGCGCCTGCCGCTCGCGTACGAGGTCAGTGTGATCGTGGCCCGCGGCGCCTCGGGCGACGTGGTGCACTTCCCGCTGCAGCAGAACCTGCACCGCGACGGCATCCTGGCCGTCACCACGGTGCCCGCACCCGACGTCACGCCGGCCGTGCAGCAGCAGGCCGTGGCCGCCGCGGAAAAGATCGCGTCCACGCTCGGCTACGTGGGCGTGCTGTGCGTCGAGTTCTTCGTGCTGGCCGACGGCAGCCTCGTCGCCAACGAGATGGCCCCGCGCCCGCACAACTCCGGGCACTACACGATGGACGCCTGCGACCGGTCCCAGTTCGACCTGCAGGTCCACACGCTCACGAACACGCCGCTCGTGGCCCCGCGCCTGCATTCGAGCGCGGTGATGCTGAACCTGCTCGGCGACCTGTGGTTCCCGGATGGCGCCACCACCGCCGTCGAACCCGCCTGGGACCGGGTGCTGGCGCTGCCGGGCACCCACCTGCACCTGTACGGCAAGACCGAGGCGCGTGCCGGCCGCAAGATGGGTCACCTGAACGTCACCGCGGCCACCGCGGCCGAGGCCCGCGACGTGGCGCTGCGCGCCGCCGCCGTGCTGGGCCTGGCGGCCTGGTGAGCGGAGGGCCTCCGATGCTGCTCGACGGCCGGGATCCCGCCGCCATCGACCGCGCCGCCCAGGCGCTGGCCGACGGCGACCTCGTGGGCATCCCCACCGAAACGGTCTACGGGCTCGGCGCCCGCGCCGACGACGACGCGGCCGTGGCCAAGGTCTTCGCCGCCAAGGGCCGCCCGGCCGACCACCCGCTGATCGTGCACGTGGCGGATGCCGCCGGCGCACGCGCCTTCGCGGCCGACTGGCCGGCGGTGGCGCAGCGCCTCGTGCAGGTGTTCTGGCCGGGCCCGCTGACCGTCATCGTGCCGCGTGCCCCCGGCATGGCCGCCGCCGCCGCGGGCGGGCAGGACACCGTGGGCCTGCGCTGCCCGGGCCACCCGGTGGCCCATGCGCTGCTGGTGGCCGCGCGCGAGCGCGGCGTGGCCGGCGTGGCCGCGCCCAGTGCGAACCGCTTCGGCCGCATCAGCCCCACCCGGGCCGAACACGTCGTGGACGAGTTCGAGCCGGGCCTGCTGGTGCTGGACGGCGGGGCGTGCGACGTGGGCATCGAGTCGAGCATCGTCGACTGCTCGCGCGGCCACCCCGTGTTGCTGCGCCCCGGCGTGCTCACCCGCGCACAGCTGGAGGCCGCGGCGGGCGAATCGCTGCGCGACCGCGACCAGCAGGCGCCGCGCGCGTCCGGCACGCTCGAGGCGCACTACGCCCCGCGCGCGAAGCTGCGCCTGATGGCCGGCCCCATGCTCAAGACGGCGCTCGAGATGGTCGACGGCGCCCCGCTGAAGCTGGCGGTATATTGCCGGACGGTGCCCTTCGGCTCCGCTGGCCGGGCACTCTGGCGCCGGATGCCCGACCGCCCCGACGCCGCCGCCCACGAATTGTTCTCTGTCCTGCGCGAACTCGACGCGGAGGGCGTGGCGCTGATCTGGGTCGAAGACCCGCCGCCCGGCCCCGAATGGGACGGGGTGCGGGACCGACTTTCGCGAGCCGCCGCGTCGTGACCGACGCGCCCGGCCTTTCATGTTTCTGGAGTGTTCATGTCTTTCTTCCGTGACCTGTCGATCGTTTCCGCCCGCAAGCCCCTCGTGGCCGCGGCACTGGCCTCGGCGCTGCTGGCGGCCTGTGGTGGCGGTGAGCAGGAACAAACCTTCCAGCCCACCCGCATCGTGGCCGTGGGCGACGAGAACACGCTGATCAACCCCGACGGCACGCAGTACTCGGTGAACAACGCCAGCGTGTCGGCCACCACCAACCCGAACGGCGTCCCCTGCATCAACAACCCGATCTGGGTCCAGTACGTCGCCTCCGACTACGGCCTGTCGTTCGGCGAATGCCGCGGCGCCGTCACCGACGCCACGCGCAAGTACGCGGTGATGCTCGCCCAGGTGGGCCAGACGGTGGACCAGGCCGCGGCGGCCCTGGCCGGCGTGTCGCCCGCGCTCAACGAGCACGACCTGGTCACGCTGATGGTCGGTTCGCACGACCTGCTGGCCATCGTGGGCACGAACAAGACGCCCAACGCCACCGACCGCGACGCGATGATCACCGCCGCGGAGAAGCGGGGCGAGGCGCTCGGCGACGTGGTGCTGGCGACGATCGCCACCGGCGCGCGCATCCTCATCACCACCGTGCCGTACCTGAACACCGCGCCCGTCGTCGTGGCCGAGGGCTACGACGCCAACCTGCTGTACGAGATGTCCACCGCGTTCAACGACGGGCTGAACGCCCGCATGGCGCTGGTCCCGAGCGGCGGCGGCCGCAGCGGTGCCATCGTCGAGGTCGACCAGCTGGTGAACTCGTACTACCTCAACAGCGGCGCGGCCTACAACGCGATCATCAACCGCGTGGCGGCGGCCTGCCAGACGGCCGGCGCGCCCACGCCCGACGCCGACCTGGACACCTGCAAGACGACCGACGTCACGGCGGCCAGCCCGATCTACTACCTGTGGGCCGGCCGCATGCAGTACGGCACCATCACCCACGGCCTGCTGGGTCAGACGGCCCTGCAGCGCATCCGCGCGAACCCGCTCTGATCGTCAGTCGGCGGCGGTCCACTTGACCAGCGCTTCGAGCGCAGGCCGGGCCGCCGCGGCGTTGGGGTGGTTGATCACCCCCACCACCACGTAGCGCCGCCCCGAGTTCGCGAGCACGTAGCCGGCGATGCCGGTCACGTCCCGCAGCGAGCCGGTCTTCAGGTGGGCGCGGCCCGTGTTGGCGTTCCGGGTGCGGCGCATCGTGCCGTCGATGCCGCTCACCGGCAGCGAACTCATCAGCTCGGACATGGCCGGGCCCGCCCACGCCGCCTGCAGCACGCGGGCCAGCAGCTGGGCGGTGACGCGCGAATCCCTCGACAGCCCCGACCCGTTCTCGACCACCGTGCCCGCCACGTTGTCGCCGAAGCGGTCCACCAGCCACTGCCGCACCACGTCGCGCGACTGGTCGGGCGAACCGGTGCCGCGCTGCGTGGCACCGAGCGTGAGGAACAGCTGCTGCGCCATCACGTTGTTGCTGAACTTGTTGATGTCGCGGATGGTTTCGGCGAGCGGCTCCGAGGTGACCTCGAACGTGGGCGGCGTGGCCGGTGCCGCACCGTCGCGCACGCGGCCCGACAGCTTTCCGCCCAGCTCGCGCCACAGGCCCGTCAGCGCCCGTTCGTTGTAGGCCTTCGGATCGGCGTAGGCCGTGGGCCACTGCCGTTCGCCGCAGCTCGCCGCGTAGCCACCCGCGAAACGCACGCGGGCCGCGTCGGTGAAGTCGGCGCGCAGGTCGCCCCGCCAGTCGTCGCAGGGGCCCTTGAGCAGCGGCACCGTGGTATCCACCCGCACGCCCGCGAGCGGGATGTCGGCGGCCACCAGCGCCACGTTGCGCGCCGGCTGCGGCGTGAACGTGTAGGTGACCGACTTGTAGTTGAGCATCAGCGCGTCGGGCCCCGCGTTCGACGGGCGGTACGGCTCGCCGTCGAACGCCGCCGGGTCGTGGGGCGGCACGGCGAAGGCCGAGCGGTCGAGCACGATGTCGCCCTGGATGTCGCGCACCCCGAGTTGCTGCACGCGCCGCAGCAGCAGCCACAGCCGCTCCACCACCAGCTTCGGGTCGCCGCTGCCCTTGATGACCAGCGAGCCCTTCAGCACGCCGTCGGTGACCTCGCCCTGGACCCACACGGGCGTGGTCCACGACCAGGCCGGCCCCAGCAGGTCGAGCGCGGCGCTCGTGGTCAGCAGCTTCTGGAGCGACGCCGGATTGACGGGCTGGTGCGGCTGCCACGCGAGCCGGTTCGCCGGCTGCCCCACTTCCTGCACGAGGGCCACGAGGCTGTCGCGCGGCACCTGCGCGCGGGCGAGGGCGGCGTCGACTTCGGGGGGCAGGGGGGTGGGGCCGGCGAAGGCCGGCAGCGCGGCGGGCAGCAGGCACAGCGACAGCGCCGTGCGCCGGAGCAGGGAGGGAATGGGCATGGATCGATGATCGCATGGCCTAGACTCTGGAAAATGACGACGACGAACACGCTGCTGGCCTTCGATACCTCGACCGACCTGTTGAGCCTGGCCCTGCACACGCCGTCCGGCGACTTCCTGCATGAATCCGCGGGCGGTGCGCTGGCGTCCGCCCGGCTCGTGCCCGAAGCCATGGCGCTGCTGGCCGAGGCCGGCATCGAACTCGCCCGCGTCGACGCCATCGCGTTCGGCGCCGGTCCCGGCGCGTTCACCGGCCTGCGCACCGCCTGTTCCGTGGCGCAGGGCCTCGCGCTCGGCGCGGGCAAGCCCGTCGTGCCGGTCGACAGCCTGATGCTCGTCGCCGACGATGCCCGCGAGCAGGTGGGCCTCGAGGCCGGCGGTGTCGTGCACGTCGCGATGGACGCCCGCATGGACCAGGTCTACGCCGGCGCCTACCGCTGGTCCAGCGGCGGCTGGACCGTGGTGGCTGCCCCCGAACTGCTGGATCCGCCCGTGCTGGCCGCTCGCTGGCGCGACGACCCACCGGCCGTGGTGGCCGGCTCCGGGCTGCCGGTCTTCGCGGCCGCGTTCGAACTGTCCGCTGCCACCCGGCAGGTGCCCGCGGCCCGCTCCCGCGCCGCCGCATTGCTGCGCGTGGCCCGCCAGCGCTGGGTCGCCGGCGCGGCCGTGGACGCGGCGCTCGCGTTGCCGGTGTACGTGCGTGACAAGGTCGCCCAGACCACGGCGGAGCGCGAAGCCGCCCGGGAGGCGAAGTCGTGAATGCCGTGATCGACGATCGGCGACAATGGATCCCGATGACGGTGCTGCACCTCGACGCCGTGCTCGCCATCGAGAACGAGGCCTATCCGGTGCCTTGGACCCGGGGCAATTTCATCGACTCCATCGCGGCGGGCTACGACGCCTGGCTGCTGGTGGATGCGCGCCAGACCCTGCTCGGTTATTTCGTGGCGATGGACGGGGTCGACGAGATGCACCTGTTGAACCTCACCGTGACCCCGCCGCTGCAGGGCCGCGGACACGCCCGCGAGATGCTCGACCACCTGGTGGCCCTGTGCCGCGAGCGGCACGCGCAGATGCTGTGGCTCGAGGTGCGGGTGAGCAATGAACGAGCGAAGGCGCTGTATGCCCGGTACGGGTTCCAGCCCATCCGGATGCGCCGCGGCTACTACCCGCTGCCGCCGGGTCAGATGGGCCGGGAGGATGCGGCCGTGATGAGCCTGAAGGTGGAGTGGGAGTGATGGGTTTCAGCGAACGCCAGGCCTTGATGCTGGAGGAGATGGGCATCCGCGTCTGGACGCGGCCCGAGGTGCCCGCGCCCGTCGAGGCCGTGGTCGAGGCGGCGCCAGAACCGGCGCCGGCCCCCGTGCAGGCCCGTGCGCCGGCCCCCGCTCCCGCGCCCCGCGAACAGGTCCCCGTGCCGGCGGCACCCGCCCGCGCCCCCGCCATCGAGGTTGTCGCCCGCGGCGACCGCCCCACCGGCACCGAAACGATGGACTGGCCCGCGCTGCGCGAGGCCGTCGCCGGTTGCACGGCCTGCGGCCTGTGCCAGGGCCGCACGCAGACCGTGTTCGGCGTGGGCAACGAGCGGGCGCACTGGATGGTCGTCGGCGAGGCCCCGGGTGAACAGGAAGATCGCCAGGGCGAACCGTTCGTCGGCAAGTCGGGCCAGCTGCTCGACAACATGCTGCGCGCGCTGGGCCTGACCCGCGACGAGGCCGGCCCCGAGCGGCAGGTCTACATCGCCAACACGGTCAAGTGCCGGCCGCCGGGCAACCGCAACCCGGAACCGCAGGAACTCTCCCAGTGCGAGCCATTCCTGATGCGGCAGATCGCGCTGGTGCAGCCGCGCGTGATCCTTGCGATGGGGCGCTTCGCGGTGCAGAGCCTGCTGCGCAGCAACGAACCCATCGGGCGGCTCCGCGGCCGGGTCCACAGCTACCAGGGCGTGCCGCTGGTCGTCACCTACCACCCGGCCTACCTGCTGCGCAATCCCGAGGACAAGGGGCGCGCCTGGGACGATCTGTGCCTTGCACGCGAGGTTCTGGCCCCCGAAGGCTGAATGTCGTCGTTATCATGAGCGAGCGAGGGCCGCACGCGGGCAGAGCGGCTCCGATCGACCTCGCTGTCAACCCACAACAAGACGATGAACGAGCCCCGAGCGTTGCTCGACCGTGACCTGCCCGAACCGGAGGCTTGGCCCTGCCTGCTGGCCTGCCTGGCCGACGACGGCGCCGTGCTGCAGGCCAACCGGGAGTTCACGCGCCACCTCGGCATCGCCCACGAGACCCACCCGGGCTGGGTCTGGTCGGCGCTGCTGACGCCCGACTCGCTCGCCGCGCTGCAGGCCGCGCTGCCCCGCCGGGCCGACTTCGCCCTCACCCTCGTCCTCAAGGGCACCCCGCACGCCCCCGACGGCACCTGGCTCGACGGCCGGGCGCGGTGGGACGCCGAGGGTGCCCGGTACCTGTGCACCTTCCAGGACGTGTCCGACCGCGTGCGCGCCGAGGGTGTGGCCCGTGACCGCGCCGACCAGTTCCAGCTGCTGGCCGACAACGTGCCGGTGCTCATCGCCTACTTCGAGGCCGGCACGTTCGCCTGCCGCTTCGCCAACCGGCAGTACGCCGCCACGTTCGGATGGGACGAGGCCTCGATCCTCGGCCGCCCGTTCCGCGAGATCATCGGCGACGCCGCCACCCGCGAGATCCAGCCCTACGTCGACATGGTGCTGCGCGACAAGGTCACGGCCTCGTACGAGCGCGAACTCGTCGGCCGCAATGGCCAGACGCAGTGGCTCGAGGTCAACCTGATCCCGCACCTGGGCCCCGACGGCGAACCCGCCGCCGCCTTCGTGCTGATCGCCGACATCACCCGCCACCGCGCCGCCGAGCGCGCGCTGCAGGAAACGCAGGACCGGCTCTCCAAGTTCCTGCAGGCCTCGGCCGAGGGCATCGCTTTCCTCCAGGACGGGGTCATCACCGACGTGAACCCCGCGGCCAGCCAGCTGGTGGGTTACCCGCCCGAGGAACTGGTGGGCATGCGCACGCTCGACATCGTCGCCGCCGACCAGCGGGCCAAGGTGTCCGACATGATCCGCGCCGGCAACGAGACGCCGTACGAGAGCGCCCTCGTGCACAAGAGTGGCCTGCGCCTGCCGGTCGAACTGATGGGCCGCTCGATGACCCACAAGGGCGAACGCGTGCGCATGACCATCGTGCGCGACATCCGCGAGCGTTACGCCGCACAGGAGCACATCCGCTACCTCGCCCACCACGACGCGCTCACGGGCCTGCCCAACCGGGTGAGCCTGATGGAAGACCTGTCGCACCAGATCGCCACCGCGCGGCGTTCCGACTCGCAGTTCGCGCTGCTGTTCATCGACCTCGACCACTTCAAGCGGGTCAACGATTCGCTCGGCCACCTCGTGGGCGACACGCTGTTGCAGACCATCTCGCGGCGCATCACCGACTGCCTGCGCACCACCGACCGCGTGGCCCGCTTCGGCGGCGACGAGTTCATCGTGCTGCTGCCCAACACGCTGCAGCGGTCCGACGTGGAAGAGGTGTCGAACAAGCTGTTGGCTGCCATCGAGGTGCCGGTCAACGTCGACGGCCGGCTGATCTCGGTCACCCCGTCCATCGGCATCTCGATGTTCCCGCACGACGCGGGCACGGCCGACGCGCTCATCAAGAACGCCGACACCGCGATGTACCTCGCGAAGTCCCGGGGCCGCGCCAACCACCAGTTCTTCACGCCGGCCATGGCGCGGTCCGCGCTCGACGCGCTGGTGATGGAAAGCCAGATGGCCCAGGGCCTCGCCCGCGGCGAGTTCGTGCTGCACTTCCAGCCGCAGGTGAGCGCGGCCGACGGCCGCCTGCTGGGCGCCGAGGCGCTGATGCGCTGGAACCACCCCGAGCGCGGCCTGCTGATGCCCGACGCGTTCATCGAACTGGCCGAGCAGCAGCGGCTGATGCTGCCGCTGGGCCAGTGGGCCCTGCGCGAGGCCGCACGTTGCGCGAAGCGCTGGCACGACGCGGGCATCCGCCACGCGCCGGTGGCCGTGAACCTGTCGAGCGTGCAGTTCCAGACGAGCGGCTTCACGGCGCTCGTGGCGCAGATGCTGCTCGAGGAGGACGTGTCCGGCACCCTCGTGGAACTCGAGATCACCGAACGCATGCTGATGGACGACCTGCCCGAGGTGCGGCGCAAGCTCACCGAACTGAAGGCGCTGGGCATCCGCATCGCGGTGGACGACTTCGGCACGGGCTATTCGTCGCTGGCGCACCTGAAGGAGCTGCCCATCGACAAGATGAAGATCGACCGCTCCTTCGTGCACGACCTGCCGGGCGACCCCGAATCGAATGCCATCGCGCGGGCCATCATCCAGATGTCCCGCGGGCTCGGGCTGAAGGTGATTGCCGAAGGCGTGGAGACCCCCGCGCAGCGGGAGTTCCTGCAACAGGCGGGGTGCGACGAACTGCAGGGGCTGCTGGTCAGCGGGCCGCTGGCGGAAGAGGCGTTCGAGGCGTGGGCGCTCGGGTTGAAGGTGACGGCGGCCTGAAGAAGGCGGTCACCCCGGCGAACGCCGGGGCCCACGGCAACGTCCGCGCGTTTCTCACCGGTGGATCCCGGCGTTCGCCGGGATGACCCTCCGGGTCACTTCTTCTGCTTCACCGGCCGCACCCAGCCCTCGAGTGCCACCTGCTTGCCCCGCGCCACCGCCAGGTTGCCCGCGCCCACGTCCTTCGTGATGGTGGAGCCGCCGCCGATGGTGGCGCCGGCGCCCAGGGTCACCGGGGCCACGAGCACGCAGTTGCTGCCCACGTGCACGTCGGCCTCGATCACGGTGCGGTGCTTGTTGGCGCCGTCGTAGTTGGCGGTGATGCTGCCCGCGCCGTAGTTGACACGTTCGCCCACGGTGGCGTCGCCCAGGTAGGCGAGGTGGTTGGCCTTCGCGCCCTTGGCGAGCGTGGCGTTCTTCACCTCGACGAAGTTGCCGATGTGCACCTCGTCGCCGAGGTCGGCGCCCGGGCGCAGCCGCGCGAACGGGCCGATCAGCGCGCCGGCGCCCACCTTCACGCCGAGGGCCTCGCCGTCGATGTGGGTGAACGGATGGATCACCGCGCCGGCCGCGATGCGGGCGTTGCGGATCACGCAGTTGGCACCGATGCGCACGTTGTCGCCGAGCGAGACGTCGCCTTCGAACACGCAGTTGACGTCGATCTCGACGTCGGCGCCGCACGACAGCGAACCGCGCACGTCGAAGCGCGCCGGGTCGGCCAGGCGCACGCCGGCGTCCATGAACTGCACGGCCAGCGCGCGCTGGTGCAGGCGCTCCAGCTCGGCGAGCTGCACGGGGCTGTTGACGCCCAGCACCTCGACCTCGGCGGCCGGCTGCGCGGCCACCACGGGCACGCCGTCGGCCACGGCCATCGCGACGATGTCGGTCAGGTAGTACTCGCCCTGGACGTTGTCGTTCTTCAGCTGCGACAGCCAGCGCTTGAGCAGTGCCGTGGGCACGGCCATCATGCCGGTGTAGACCTCGCGGATGGTCCGCTGCGCCGGCGTGGCGTCCTTGTGCTCGACGATGGCGCGCACGGCGTCGCCCTCGCGCACGATGCGGCCGTAGCCGGTGGCGTCGGCCAGGTCGATGGTGAGCAGCGCGAGGCGCTGGCCGCCGCAGGCCTCGACCAGCGCGCGGGCGGTCTCGGCGCGGATCAGCGGCACGTCGCCGTTGAGGATCAGCGTGGTGCCGTCGTCGTGCAGTGCCGGCACGGCCTGCTGCACGGCGTGGCCGGTGCCCAGCTGCGGCATCTGGCGCACGAAGGTGAGGTGCGGCGCCTGCACGGCGGCCTCCACCTGTTCGGCGCCGTGGCCGGTGATGGTGATGATGCGGTCGGCCTGCAGCGTGCCGGCGGTGTGCAGCACGTGTTGCAATAGACTGCGTCCGGCGAGCCTGTGCAGCACCTTGGGCAGGCTGGATTTCATGCGGGTCCCCTTGCCCGCGGCCATGATCACGATGTCGAGTGCCATGCAGCGTCCTTGTCTGAAGTCCGCAATTATCGGTGTGGTGTTGCTTTTGACCACCCTGCTTTCAGGGTGTGGGGCACTCCGTCTGGTCTATGGCCAGGCCCCCGAACTGGTGTATTGGTGGCTCGACGGCTACGTCGACTTCGACAGCACGCAGAGCGAGAAGGTGCGTGACGACCTCGCGCGCTACGCCGACTGGCACCGCGCCACGCAGCTGCCCGACTACGCCCAGCTGCTGGTGCGCGCGCAGGCGCAGGTGCTGTCGCCCGACCCCATCACACCGGCCACCGTGTGCCGCTGGTACCAGGACGCCTTCTCGCGCAGCGCGCCGCTGATCGAACGCGGGCTGCCGGCCGCCGCCGACGCCGTGATGCAGTTCACGCCGGACAACCTGAAGCACATCCAGCGCAAGTACGAGAAGGTCAACGCGAAGTTCCGCGACGAGTACCTGCAACCCGACCCCGAGGACCGCCTGGAGGCGGCCGTGGACCGTGTGGTGGACCGGACCGAATCGCTCTACGGCCGCATCGACGGTCCACAGAAGGACCGCATCGCGAAGCTCGTGGCCGCGTCGCCGTTCGATCCCGAGGTGTGGTTCGCCGAACGGCAGCAGCGCCAGCGCGACACCCTCGCCACGCTGCGCTCGCTGCTGGCCGCGAAGGCCCCGCCCGACCAGGTGCAGGCGGGCCTGCGCACACTCGTGGCGCGGCTGCAGCAGTCGCCGCGCGAGGCTTACCGGGCGTACGACGAACGGCTCAAGGCCTACAACTGCATGGTGGGCGCCGAGGTGCACAACAACATGACGCGCGAGCAACGCCAGGAGGCCGCCAAACGCCTCAAGGGCTGGGCCGACGACTTCCGGGCGATGTCGGCGGCGCGCTGACGGGCCGGGTCAGGGCGAGAGCGGCACCGTGACCCGGCGCGGGTTCACGCCGGTGCTCGGGAAGTCCACCATCGCCGCGCGGAACATCGCGGCGAGCAGGCCCGTGCTGCCGGGGGTGTTGCCGTCGTTCTCGGCACGCGCCTCGTACAACGGCTCGCCGGACCGCCGGTCGCGGATCAGCACCACCACCTCGCGGTCGTAGCGCGGCGTGTCGAAGCGCATGCCCGGTCCGTAGTACGGGCCGTAGTACGGCGCGGCGTACGGGTAGCGGCCGTAACGCGAGTAGTACAACCCGCCGCGCCACCAGAGCGGGTCGTCGTAGGGCGAGCGGTCCATGCGGCTCGCGCGGGCGCCCAGCTGCACCGTCACGTCGGCCGTCGCCGGGTCGGTGGCGGGCTGGAAGCCCGAGGCTTCGACCGCGGCGCGGGCCGCGGACTCCAGGCGGTCCTGTTCCCTGGCGCGGGCCTGCTGCGACGGCAGCCGCTCGAAGGCATAGGTGGACGGTTTGCGGTCGACGGGCCACTTGCTGAACGTGGACACGTCGCTCTCGATCGAGTTCATGCCGGCGCAGCCGGCGAGCGCGGCCACGGCCAGCAGGGCGGGGAGGGTGGACTTCAGGGAGATCATCGCGGGGTTCCTGGGCGGTTCGACCCCTCCGCCCGGCGAGAGGTTCCGGCCGGGCGCTGGCGCCAGGCCTCCAGGAAGGCGAGGGTCATCGCGGCCTCGTTCGCCTCGGCCAGGCCGCTCGCGAACAGGGCGCCCACGTCGGCGTCGAACCCCTCGCCGCCGGCGAGGTCGCTCAGCGAGCGGAACGCGAGGTAGGGCACGCCGTTCGCATGGGCGACGTGGGCCAGCGCCGCGGTCTCCATTTCGAAGGTCTGGGCCTGCAGCACGCGGTGCAGGTACTCGCGGTACTGGGCGTTGGCGAGGAACACCGTGGCCGACACGCCCCGGCCGCCCACCTTCAGCCGCGGCTGTTCGCGCACGCAGAGCTTCTCGTCGACGGTGCCGTCGGTGCGCCGCGCCTTCGGGCCGCAGCGTTCCAGCGGGGGCGACAGCGAACGCGCCACGGCCAGCATCTCGGGGTCGACGGCGTAGTCGAAGTACCACGCGCCCTTCGGCCCGGTGGTGGCGTTGACGACGTGGTTGCGCCGCATGTAGAGCCCCGTCTCGACGGGGCCGGACGGGCCCTCGAGCACGAATGGCGGCAGCGGCTGCCCGTCCGGCCCGGTGGCGAGCTGCAGCCCGAGGCACGACAGGTCCAGTGGCGTGCCACACGGCGACGGCAGCGCCGAGCCGCTGTTCCAGAACACCTCCATCGGCATGGCCCAGCGGTCGGGCACGGTGACGTCGCCCACGCGGTTGGCCGGGTCCACGCCACCCGCGATGCCGCTCATCAGCAGCCGCTCGATGCGGAAGTGGTCGAGCATCTGCTGCGTCACGAGCGTGCTGTTGACCATGCTCACGCCGCTCAGCACGATCACGACGCGGTTGCCGCGCAGCACGCCGGTGGTGAAGGTCTTGCCGCTGATGGTGTGCACGCGCTTGGCGCGGGTCTGCGCGAGCAGGATGTCCGCCTCGGCGCCGAAGGCCGAGACGATGCCGATGCGCGGGGTGCACTCCGTGAGGCACCGCCGGTCGGCGGCCGAGGCGGTGGCGAAGGCGAGGGCCAGCGCCAGCAGGCAGCCCAGTCGGCGGAATGTCGTCATGGGCGGTCCCGGAGGTTGTCTCGTCAGCGCTGGAGGGTGATCACCGATGGCGGCGCGCAGTCGTCGTCCTCGTCGAATGCACGGTCGCCCTGCGGGTCCGGCACGCCGGTGGCCTTCAGCGACGCGAACGGGAACAGGTTGCGGTCCATCAGGTGCGACGGCACGATGTTGCCGAGCGACGTGAAGAGGTTGTCGACGCGGCCCGGGAAACGCTTGTCCCAGTCGCGGATCATCTGGCTGATCTGCACGCGCTGCAGGTTGTCCTGGCTGCCGCACAGCGTGCACGGGATGATCGGGAACTGCCGGTGTTCGGCCCAGCGTTCCAGGTCCACCTCGGGCACGTAGGCCAGCGGGCGGATCACCACGTTGCGGCCGTCGTCGCTCACGAGCTTGGCCGGCATGCCCTTGAGCTTGCTGCCGAAGAACATGTTCATGAACAGCGTCTGCAGGATGTCGTCGCGGTGGTGGCCCAGCGCGATCTTCGTGCAGCCCAGTTCACCCGCCACGCGGTAGAGGATGCCCCGACGCAGCCGCGAGCACAGCCCGCAGGTGGTCTTGCCTTCGGGGATCACGCGCTTGACGATCGAGTAGGTGTCCTGGTTCTCGATGTGGAACGGCACGCCGCGCGAGGTGAGGTACTCGGGCAGCACGTGTTCGGGGAAGCCGGGCTGCTTCTGGTCGAGGTTCACGGCCACGAGCTCGAAGCGGATGGGCGCGCGCTGCTGCAGGTTCAGCAGGATGTCGAGCATCGCGTAGCTGTCCTTGCCGCCGGACATGCACACCATGACCTTGTCACCCTCTTCGATCATGTTGAAGTCGGTGATGGCCTGGCCGGCCAGGCGGTGCAGGCGCTTCGAGAGCTTGTTGAGCTCGTAGGCAGCCTTCTCGGCCTTCTTCGCCTCGTCGGGCGTGTCGAACACGGCGCTCATCTCACAGCTCCTTCTTGAGGCCGAACACTTCGCAGCCCACCGAGTCGCAGTCGGGGTACACGTCGGGCTTTTCGGTGGACACGCGTGCCGCCCGCACCTGCGGGTGCGCGAGCATCAGCGCCAGCACGTCGTCGCACAGCGTTTCCTGAAGGTGCACGTGGCCCTGCTTCACGCGCTGGCCGATGGTGCGGCGCATGAAGTCGTAGTCGAGCACCTCGGCGAGGTCGTCCGCCTTCGGGGTGGACACGGCGAGCGGGATGTAGAGGTCGACGTTGATCAGCACGCGCTGTTCGCCGCGCTTCTCGAAGTCGTGCACGCCGATGTTGATCCAGACCTCGTAGTTGCGCAGGAACAGGCGCCGGCAGTCCATCAGGCTCGGGTGACTCAGGAGACTTTGCATCTCAGGCTTTCGGGGCAGCGTCGCGGGCCAGGAACATCACGTCGCGCGACTGGGGCTGCAAATGCTGGCCGCCGTCCACGAGCATCGTGGTACCGGTGATGGCCGGGGAGTCGATCAGGAAACGCACGGCGCGGGCGATGTCTTCCGGCTGCGAGGAGCGTTTCAGCGGGGTGAGGGCATGGGCCTCGGCGAATTCGCCGTCGGTCATCGCCCCCGACAGCAGCGTGACACCCGGTGCCACGCCGCACACCCTCAATTGTGGCGCAAATGCCTGGGCCAGCATCACCGTGGCCGCCTGCAGGGCCGCCTTGGAGAGGGTGTACGAGAAATAGTCCGGGTTCGGATTCCACAGTTTCTGGTCGAGCAGGTTCACGACGCAGCCCGTGCCGCCCGCGGCGAGCAGGTGCGCGTGGAAGGCCTGGGACAGCAGCACGGCCGGCGCGGTGTTCGCACGCCAGTGGAGGTCCATCGACGCGAAGCCCGCGGTGGCGGCCTCGTCGTACTCGAAGGTGGAGGCGTTGTTGACCACGGCGTCCAGCCGGCCGAAGCGGGCCAGCACCGCCGGCAGCAGGCCGCGGCAGGCCGCCTCGTCGGCCAGGTCGGCGGCGAAGGGTTCGGCCCGGGCGCCGAGCGCCTGCAGGGCCGCCACCGTCTCCAGCGCCTCGTCGCGGGAGTGCCGGTAGTGCACCGCGATGTCGAACCCGCCCTGGGCGAGGTGCCGGGCGATCTCGCGCCCGAGGCGGCGGGCGCTTCCGGTGACGAGGGCGACGGGGCGGGCGGCGGTCATGGTTCCTACAATGGCGGGATGCAATCCAACGAGTCCGTCAGTGTATCGGCGGCCCTTCCCCGGCTGATCCACGAGGCCATCGCCCGGAACGGGGGCTGGCTGCCGTTCGACCGCTTCATGGCCCTGGCGCTGTACGCCCCGGGGCTCGGCTACTACGCGAACGACAGCCGCAAGTTCGGCCGCCTCCCGCAATCCGGCAGCGATTTCGTCACCGCGCCCGAGCTGTCGCCGCTGTTCGGCCGGGCCCTGGCCCGCCAGGTGGCGCAGGCGCTGGCCGGTACCGGCACGTCCGAGGTGTGGGAGTTCGGCGCCGGCTCCGGCGCCCTGGCCGAGCAGCTGCTCGACGCGCTGGGCGAATCGGTGCAGTCGTACACCATCGTCGACCTGTCCGGCAGCCTGCGCGAACGCCAGCGCGAGCGCCTGGCCCGCTTCGGCGGCCGCGTGCGATGGATCGACGCGCTGCCCGACATGATGACCGGCGTGGTGGTGGGCAACGAGGTGCTCGACGCGATGCCGGTGCAGCTGCTGCACTTCGACGGCGCCGCGTGGCAGGAGCGCGGCGTGGTGACCGAGGGCGCCGGCTTCACCTGGAGCGACCGTCCCACGGCCCTCGTGCCGCCGTTCGAGGGCCCGTTCGTGCCGGACACCGTCACCGAGATCCACCCCCAGGCCGAAGCGTTCATCTCGACGCTGGCCGAGCGGCTCGAACGTGGCGCGGCCTTCTTTCTCGACTACGGCTTCCCCGAGTCCGAGTTCTACCACCCGCAGCGCCACGGCGGCACGCTGATGTGCCACAAGGCCCACCTGGCCGACCCCGACCCGCTGGTCGACGTGGGCCAGAAGGACATCACCGCCCACGTCAACTTCACCGGCATCGCGCTGGCCGGTCAGGACGCGGGCCTCGACGTGCTGGGCTACACCTCGCAGGCGAACTTCCTCTTCAACTGCGGGCTGCTCGATTTGATGCCCCCGGGCGACCTGCGCGCCAACGCGCCGGTGCAGATGCTCGTCAACGAACACGAGATGGGCGAACTCTTCAAGGTGATCGGCTTCGCCCGCGGCGGCGACGACGCGTTCGTCAACGCTCCCCTCGGCTTCTCGACCGGCGACCGGTCGCACCGCCTGTGATCCGCTGGCTGATCGGCGTCTTCGTCGTGTTGCTGCTGTTCGGCAACTTCCACCGCTGGCTCGAGAAGATCGGCCTCGGCCGGCTGCCGGGCGACTTCCGCTTCCGCCTCTTCGGCCGCGAGTTCTTCCTGCCGTTCGCGAGCAGCGTGCTGATCTGCGTGACGATCCTGCTGGTCGGGAAATTGTTCTAGAGGCCCATGCGCAACTGCCGCGCATCTTCCTCGAGCCGCGCGTCCTCGATTTCCCGCATCACCGCGTCCAGGTCCACGGCGCCCGGCTGGCGTTCGTAGCGGCCCGTCAGCGGAGTTTCCGGGGTCAGCCGACCGCCGGCGTACAGGTCCCAGATCTCGGGGCCGTACCGGGTGGCCATCAAGGCGGGTGCGGTGGCGCCGAAGAACCTGCGCAGGTTGTCGACGTCGCGCAGCAGCATGCGGGCCGCGTGGTTGTTGCCGGCGGCGTCCACGGCCTGCGGCAGGTCGATGATGACCGGGCCGTCGGCGGCCAGCAGGATGTTGAACTCCGAGAGGTCGCCGTGGACCACCCCCGCGCACAGCATGCGCACGACCTCGCGGATCAGCGTGTCGTGGTGGGCGTGGGCCTCCTCGGCCGTGAACGACAGGTCGTTCAGCCGGGGGGCGGCCTGGCCGTCGGCGGCGGTCACCAGCTCCATCAGCAGCACCCCGTCGAGGAAGTTGTGCGGCTGCGGCACGCGCACGCCCACACCGGCCAGGCGGTACAGCGCGTCGACCTCGGCGCTTTGCCATGCGGCCTCCTGCTGTTCGCGACCGTAGCGCGTGCCCTTGGCCATGGCGCGAGCCTGGCGCGTGTTCTTGACCTTGCGGTTCTCGGTGTAGTCCACCGCCTGGCGGAAGCTGCGATGCGTGGCCTCCTTGTAGATCTTGGCCGCGCGAACGTCGTCGCCACACCGCACCACGTACACCTCGGCTTCCTTGCCGCTCTTGAGCTGCCGCAGCACGCCGTCGATGAGGCCTTCGTCGATCAGCCCCTGGAGGCGTCTGGGAGTTTTCATCGACCCATTCTGCCCGGGTTGGCGTCACGTCATCGTCATCAGATGTCGTCATCATCGAATGACGAACAACGACAAGACGGGGAGGGCGATGCGGAAGTTCCTGGCGCCAGCGCTGGTGGTGGTGCTGCTCACTGCGGTGGGCGGCGGCATCTGGTACTCGAACACCCGGGTCGGTGACGAGCGGGCCACGGCCGATGCCGCGCGGCTGACCCAGGCACGCGAGGTCAGCGTGCGCGGCCTCATCGGCAGCGAGAAGGAAGCCTTCTTCGCCGACCCGCGCGTGGCGCAGGCGCTCGCGAAACACGGCATCGCCGTCGCGGTGGAGAAGGCCGGTTCGCGGGCCATCGCCAACCGCTACGACCCGAAGAAGTACGACTTCGGCTTCCCGAGCGGCGCGCCGGCGGCCTCGCAGTTGAAGGCGCAGGCCCAGGCCGCCAACGTCTACACGCCGTTCTACACGCCGATGGTGGTGGCGAGCTGGCGCCCCATCGCCGACATCCTGGTCGCCAACAAGATCGCGGAGAAGCGCGGCGACATCTTCTACGTGGTGGACCTGCCCGCGCTGATGGCCCTGATCGAGAAGGGCACGCGCTGGCGCGAACTCGAGAAGAGCCAGGCCTTCGCCACCAGCAAGGCCGTGCTGATCGCGAGCACCGACGTGCGCACGAGCAACAGCGCGGCCATGTACCTCGCGCTCGCGAGCTACCTCGCCAACCGCCAGCAGATCGTGCAGAGCCAGGAGGACGTGGACCGCGTGCTGCCCGCGGTGGTGCCGCTGTTCCTGCGCCAGGGCCTGCAGGAGCAGTCGTCGTCGGGCCCGTTCGAGGACTACCTGGCCCTCGGCATGGGCAAGGCGCCGCTGCTGATGGCCTACGAATCGCAGATGGTGGAGTTCTGGCTGAAGAACCCCGACAAGGCCAAGGGCGAGATGGTGCTGATGTATCCGTCGCCCACCGTGTACTCGAAGCACGTGCTGGTGCCCTACACGCCGGCGGGCGCGCGCCTCGGCGAGGCGCTGGAGAAGGACCCCGCGCTGCAGTCGCTGGCGCACGAGTACGGCTTCCGCACCGGCGGCGCCGAGAAGGGACCGGTGCAGTGGGCTCGCCAGGGAGTTGCCGTGCCCGACACGCTGGCGGACGTCATCGACCCGCCCAGCCAGGAATGGCTGGAACGCATGATCTCGGCCGTCGAGGCCCGTTTCAAGTGAGCAGACTTCCATGAACACGACCCAGACCACGACCCCCTCCACCACCGGACTCGCGCCGACGCAGGCCTTCATGCTCGAACCCCCGGCCCCCGTGGCCGTGGTGCCGGTGGAAAGCGCCAGCGGCCGAGTGCGCCTGAAGGCGGAGGACGTCGCCGCGCTCGACGAGCAGGTGCGCCAGTTCATCGACGACATCACGTCGCACGACAGCCAGCACCCGAAGTTCAAGGATGCCGTGGCCCGCGTCCACGGCATGGGCAGCAAGGACATCGAGGCCTCGGCCTCCGTCAGCAACCGCATGCTGGACCGGCCCGTGAAGACGCTCGACAACGGCCTCTTCGACAAGGGCTCGCAGATCGGGCAGGGCCTGATCGACCTGCGCCGCCAGATCGAGGACCTCGACCCGTCGCGCCAGGGCGACCTCTTCAGCGCGCGCAAGCTGCTGGGCCTCATCCCGCTCGGCAACAAGCTCGCCGACTACTTCGACCGTTACCAGAGCAGCCAGTCGCACCTGAACGCGATCATCGAAGTGCTCAAGCGGGGCAAGGACGAGCTGCTGCGCGACAACGCCGCCATCGAGGTCGAGAAGACCAACCTGTGGGGCCTGATGGAGCGCCTCGAGAAGTACGTGCACATCGGCAGGAGGCTCGACACGGAACTGGAGGCCAAGGCCGTCGCGCTCGATGCCGCGGACCCCGAGAAGGCCCGTGTGGTGCGCGAGGAGATGCTCTTCTACACGCGCCAGAAGGTCACCGACCTGCTGACGCAGATGGCGGTGAACATCCAGGGCTACCTCGCCCTCGACATGATCCGCAAGAACAACCTCGAGCTGATGAAGGGCGTGGACCGCGCCACCACCACCACCGTCAGCGCGCTGCGCACCGCGGTGGTCGTGGCGCAGGCGCTGGCCAACCAGAAGCTGGTGCTCGACCAGATCGGCGCGCTCAACACCACCACGTCCAACCTCATCGCGAGCACCAGCGAGCTGCTGCGCGACCAGAGTTCGGCGATCCACCAGCAGGCCGCGAGCAGCACCGTCGACCTTGCGAAGCTGCAGCTGGCGTTCAACAACATCTACCAGACGATGGACACGATCGCCGACTTCAAGGGCAAGGCGCTGTCGGCGATGCAGGCCACGGTCAACACGCTGACCGACGAGGTCGCGCGCTCGCGCACGTACCTCGACCGAGTGCGCCGGCAGGAAGCCGCCGAGGCGGGCGGCGCGAGCACCGAGGTGCGGCTGTGAACTGGCGGGCCGCGGCCGCGGCCGCGGTGCTGCTGCTCGCGGCCGGTGTGCTCCCGGGATGTGGCCGCAAGGAGGACGCGCCGACGACGGCTGCCGCCGGCAGCACCGGCAGCGGCGGCACCGCGTTCACCGTGCTCGCCGGCTCCGAGGTGCGCGACATCGAACCCGCGCTGGTGGAGGCCGCACGCGAGGCCGGCGTCGCGCTGAAGCTCACGTACGCGGGCACGCTCGACATCGTCGAGCGCGTCAACGCCGGCGAGGCCGTCGACGCCATCCTGCCGGCCAGTGGCGCCTACCCCGCGCTGGCGCTCACGGCCAAGCCGCTCGCGCGCGAGAAGCTCTTCTACTCCCGCGTCGCACTGGGCGTGAAGGCGAACACGCTGAGGACCCTCGGCTGGGACCGCAAGCCGCCCACGTGGGCCGACATCGCCCGTGCATCCGGCAGCGGCAAGCTGCGGTTCGCGATGACCAACCCCGCCAGCTCGAACTCGGGCATGAGCGCCGTGTTCGCGGTGGCGTCGGCGGTGGCGGGCAAGACCGAGGACCTGGCCGCGGCCGACGTCGACACGAAGGTGCTCACCGCGTTCCTGTCCGGCCAGAAACTCACGGCGGGCAGCTCGGGCTGGCTCGCCGAGGCCTTCGCGAAGGCGCCGGGTGAACTCGACGCGATGGTCAACTACGAGAGTGTCCTGCTGCGCAACAACACGAAGCTGCAGCCCGCCGACCAGCTGGTGCCGGTCTACCCGCAGGACGGCGTGATCAGCGCGGACCACCCGCTGATGCTGCTGGCCGAGTCCCGGCGCGCCGACTACGAGAAGCTCGTGGCCGCGTTCAAGGCACCGGCCTTCCAGCAGCGCGTGGCCACCGAGGCCTTCCTGCGGCCCTCGGTGCAGGGCGTCACGCTTGCGCCCGGGCTCAGCGACGCGGTGGCGGTGGAACTGAGTTTCCCGAACCGCCTGGAGGTGATCGACGCCGTGCTCGCCAGCTACCAGGGCGAGTGGCGCCGGCCCGCCACGTCGATCTTCGTGCTCGACACGAGCGGTTCGATGGCGGGCAAACGCCTGGAGGACATGCGCGCGGCGCTCAAGGTGCTGGCCGGGGCCGACGCCAGCACGGCCAGCGCCCGCTACGCCCGGTTCCAGAGCCGCGAGCGGGTGGTGCTCATCAGTTTCTCGGACCGGGTCGACGACCCCGTGCAGGTGGGCTTCAGCCCCGACGCGCTGGATGCGGCCCGCCGCAAGGTGCTGGGTTACGCGGACGGACTGAACGTGAAGGGCGGCACCGGCATCTACGCTGCGCTGCTGCAGGCCGAGGCCGTCGCACGCAGCGAACGCGCGGCGGATCCGGACCGCTTCGTGAGCATCGTGCTGCTGACCGACGGCGAGAACAACGCGCCGCCGGACCTTGCCGGCTTCCGCCGGCAGATGGCCGGCGCGGCGCCGGTGCGCATCTTCCCGATCCTCTTCGGCGAGGCGAACAACGCCGACATGGCGGCACTGGCCGACGGCTCCGGCGGCCGGGTGTTCGACGGGCGCAAGTCGTCGTTGGCGCCCGTGTTCAAGGAGATCCGGGGGTACCAGTGAACGACGTCGCCACGACCCCGGCGCGGCGCCCGCTGAAGTTGCGGCTGATGCTGTTCGTCTACGGCACGCCCAACATCGCGGGGTGTGCGCTGGCGCTCGCTGGTCCCGCGCTGCTGTTCGGCGGGGTCATCGGGCCCGGCTGGGGCTGGATCACGCTGGGCTTGTACGCCGCGGGCTGGGTGACGGGCGGCTTCGTGGGCAACACGCCCGAGGTCGAGCGGCGCATCGCCGACACGATGACCGTCTCGCAGACGCTGGCGCACCTGGACGACGTCATCGCCCGCGTGCAGTCCCACCTGACCGAGGAGATGCGCCAGCGCCTGGCGAGCGTGCGCGGCTCGGTGGCCGAGGTGTTGCCGCGGCTGCTGGCCGCGCGCTCGCACGATGCCGACCTCTTCACCGTGCGCGAGACCGTGCTGCGCTACCTGCCCGAAACCCTCGCGAACTACGTGACGCTGCCGGCGGCCTTCCGCCTCTCGCAGGTGCTGAAGGACGGCAAGACCGCCCGCCAGCTGCTGACCGAGCAGCTCTCGCTGCTGGACGAGAAGCTGCAGGAGATCGTCGCCAACGTCTCCGGTGCCGACGCCCAGGCGCTGGTGGCCAACGGGCAGTTCCTGGAGATGAAGTTCAGGCAGCCGGACTTCCTGGCGCGCTGAGGGGACTGTCCTCATGACCCGCACCATCATCGACATCCCCCACGCGCAACTCGGCGAGGTCGACGACCTCTGCAAGCTGCTGGGGATCTCGCGCGCGGAGGCCGTGCGCCGCGCGCTGCGCGACTTCGTGCGGAACAACCGCAGCGCGGGCGCCGATGGCTTCGGCCTGTGGAAGGACCACGCGGAAGAGGTCCGGCGGGCGATGCAGCTTCACCACGACCACGACCCGGGGTGCACATGACCGACGCCGTCATCGACACCGGCGTGCTGCTGGACTACCTGGCCGGCGACGAACGGGCGCAGCGCGCCCTCGCGCCCTGTGTGCACCGCGCCATCAGCGTGGTCACGTGGCTGGAGCTGATGGCCGTGTGCCCGCCCTCGCAGCTCGATGCGGCGCGCGGGTTCCTGCGGACGTTCGAGCGCCTGTCGATCAGCGAGTCGGTCGCCGACGAGGCGCTTCGTCTGGTGCAGACGCGCCCCGGGCTGCCGCTGAACCGCGCGCTGACGTGGGCCACGGCGCGGGTGAACCAGCTGGGGTTCGTGACCAGCGAGCGCGCTTGCGTGCTCCCGTCGGACACCGGCGTGGTCGCCGCGTACTAGGGCACGAAGGGTACATACAGCGGCGGCAGCTTCAGGGCCACCTTGTCCTGCGCCGCCCGTGCCGACAGGTCGGCCATCACCACGCGGAAGTCGTCGATCAGCAGCGGCATGGCCTGGAGCGGTTCGTCGAGGGGGCGCCAGAAGTTGTCCCAGTGGACCGGGATCACCCGCTTCGCGCCTACCGCGCGGACCGTCTCGTTCCAGTACGCGGTGCGGTACGCCTCGTCCTTGTGGCCCAGCGTGCCGGTGCCGAGGAACACCGTGTCGGCCTTCAGGCCCGCGAGTGCACCGGGGACGTAGCCGGCGCTGCCCTGCACGAGCCAGCTGCCGCCATCGGCGTGCGTGACCAGCAGCGACCACACCGTGCCCTCGCGCCAGGCGGTGGCACGCGCCGGCGGCACGAGCGGAGCCTCGATGGGCTCGAGCGAATGCCCGTCGCTGTACGGCGTGGGGCTGTGGCGGCTCGCGATGAAACGCAGGCTGAACTTGCCGAGTTGCACCACGTCGCCGGACTTCACCTCCCGCATGCGGCTCGCCGGCAGGCCGAGGCCCCGGCCCACGTTCAGCGTGGACGCCGAACCGATCAGCGTGGCCCCGGTGCGCTGGGCCACGACGGGCGAGTCCATCGCGTGGTCGTAGTGCGAGTGCACGGGCACCACCGCGGCGAGGCGCGTGACCCCCAGCCGCTTCAGCGCCTGATCGATGCGGGCCCCGTCGGGGGCGATCTTTTCGGTGAAGGTCTGCCACGCGCCGGGCCGCGAGAAGAAGCCGTCGGTCATCCACGCCGTTTCGCCATCGTCGAAGACCAGCGTGCTGACACCGCCGAAGCGCACGCGCACGCCGCCGGACGAAGGCGCCTCGGGCAGCACGAGGGCCTGGTACGGGAGCAGCGGCGGGTGGCGCTGGAACTGCACGAGTGCGAAGCCCATGACCCCCACCACGGCGGCGAGGGCGAGCCCGGTGATCCAGCGCCAGGCGGTGAAGCGGGGGGTCTCGGGCATCGGGGTCTCCGTGAAGGACGCGGCGGTCAGCCGCCCGCGGCGATGCGCCGCAGCGCGTCGGGGTCGAGGATCTCGATGGCACCATACCGGCGTTTCAAGACACCTTGCTCCTCGAACGCACGCAGCACCTCGCTGACGGTCTGGCGCGTGAGGCCCAGCATCGCGCCGAGCTGGCGCTGGTTGACGGTCAGCGCGTGCCGCGCGTGGCCGGGCACCACCATGCCGTGGGCGTCGGTCATCGCCTGAAGCCGGCGCGCGAGGCGCACGGGCGAGGGCAGGGTGCTGCTGCCTTCGGTGCTCTCGAACAGCGCGCGCATCTTCTCGACGACGAGGCTGCCCAGGTGGCGCCACAGCACGGGGTTGTCGTGCAACATCGCGTGCAGGTCCGCGAGCGGCACGAGCAGCAGGGTCGTGGCACTGCGGGTCCACGCGTCGTGGGTGCGCGGCCCGTCGTCGAAGGTGGCGATCTCGCCGAACCACTGCGGCGGTTCGGCCACGGCCAGCAGCATCTCGCGCCCGCCCAGGTCCACGGCGCCGATCTCCACCGCACCGGCCAGCACGCAGTAGAGCCCCGCGTTCGGGTCGCCGCGCGAGAAGAGGCGCGTGTTCGCCGGCACGGGCCGCAGCTGGGCGTGCTCGAGCAGGCGGTCCTTCACGGCCGGGGGCAGCGCGGAGAACCAGCGGCCTTGTTCGAGCACGGAGAGGAAGTCGCGCGGTTGCTTCTGCTGCACTCGGTGGAATCTCCGCAGGGGTGTCCGTGCGGAGTTATACCCGGGGATGGCCGAGGGCCTCGATGCGCCGCACCATCTCGGCGTTGCGCGGGGCCGTGGTGCCCAGGCGCGCGGCCAGGCGCACGAACTCGCCGCACAGCGCGTCGACCTCGGTGCGGCGGCCCTGGGCCACGTCGTCGGCCATGCTGGAGCGGGCTTTCGCGTCGATGCGCAGCATCCGCGCGGCCAGCATGCGGAAGACCGGCGTGGGCAGGCGCAGGAACGCGGGCATCCACCGCCACGGCAGCGGCGACAGCTTCGCCGGTTCGATGCCGGCGCGCCCGAGCAGCTGCAGCGCCTCGGCCATCAGCGCGGCGAGCGTGCGGCGGTGGCCGCGGTCGAGCAGCTGCGCCTGCAGGGGCAGGCCCGACAGCGCGTTGACGGGGTTGTTGAGGTTGAGCAGCAGCTTGCCCCACTGCACGGGGGCGAGGTCGGCGAACACGTCCAGCGGCAGGCCCGCCCGTTCGAAGACGGCGCGCCACGGTTCGAGCGACGGATCGGCCTGCACCGCGATGCGGCCCTCGGTGCCGCGGTGGAAATGGCCCGGACCCAGCTGGGCCACGTTGAACGGCACCATGCCCGGGATGACCCGCAGCGAGGGAGCGGCCGCTGCCGCCACGGCCGGGTTGCCCACGCCGTTCTGCAGCGAGACCACGGGCGTGCCCCGCGGCACCTGCAGCGAGGCGGCCGCCTCCGCGGTGGCCGGCGACTTGACGCACAGCAGCACCAGCGACGGCGTGCGGGAGGAGGGCGGTGTCTCGTGGAGGTGCAGGGCCGGGGGCGGCACCGTGTCGTCGCGGCCATCGAGGTCGGACACCCGCAGGCCCTCGGCGGCCGGGCCCGACAACACCCGCAGCCGGCCGATGAAGTGCACGTCGGCGCCGGCCGCCTGCAGGCAGCCGCCCACGAAACAGCCGATGCTGCCGGCGCCCAGGACCCAGACCGGGCCGGGCGTCACGCGGCGAGCCGCGCCGGCCGGCGCACCGGGCCGCTCGCCTCGGCGATCGCGGCCTCGACGTCCTTGCGCCAGCCCAGCAGGAACCCCGCCTCGGCCAGCACGAACAGCGGGCCGATGATCAGCCCCATCAGGTCGTCGACGAACGCGGGCTTGCGGCCCTCGAACACGTGGCCGACGAACTGGAACACCCAGCCCACGACGAAGAGCCCGATGCCGGCCGACAGCCACGCGGCGAACGGCAGCGCCGCGACCTCCATCGACACCGCGACGGCCGCGGCGAGCAGGGCGGTCATCACGGCGCCGTAGCGCAGGTCGAGCCGCAGGTAGTAGGCGCACGACAGCGCGGCGCACACGATGGCGAGGTTCACCGGCACGCCGAGCCCGCCCCACGCGACGCGTGCGAGCAGCACCGTGATGCCGAGCACGATCATCGGGATGCCGACGAAGTGGGTGGCGATGTTGCGGCTGTCGCGGTGGTATGCGGCGTAGGCCGACAGCTGGTCGTGGAGGGTCTTCATGGGGTCTCCCGAAGAGATCGTGGAGCGCCGATGATGGCAAAGGGCTCTCGCCACAAATGTCGGGTACTTAACAAAGCGGGCCCGCTTACGGGTTTGTTCGCGGGTGCAAATGGCAGGTGCCCGGCATTCTGTGGGCCAGATCGCGGCCACCATCGCCGCTTCCTTCCTTTGTCCCGAGGCCCCGCATGCAAAGCGACCTGATCTCCTCGATCCTGCTCCCGCTCATCCTCGCGTTCATCATGTTCTCGCTCGGGCTCGGCCTCACGGTGGCCGACTTCAAGCGCATCGCCACGGCGCCGCGGGCGCTGCTGGTGGGCTTCGTGTGCCACTTCGTCCTGCTGCCGGTCATCTGCTATTTCATGATCACGGCGGCCGGCATCGTGGGGGTGTTCGCGGTGGGCTTCATGCTGCTGGCCTCGTGCCCCACCGGGTCCACGTCGAACCTGCTCACCTACGTCGCCCGCGGCGACGTGGCGCTCGCGGTCAGCTTCACGGCGGTGGCGAGCGTGGTCACCATCTTCACGCTGCCGCTGGTGGTGTCGTGGTCCATGGACCACTTCCTCGGCGCGAGCCGCGCCGTCGACATGCCGGTGGGCACGATGATGGCCCAGGTCTTCCTGATGCTGGGCGTGCCCGTCGCGCTCGGCATGACGGTGCGCCACCGCGCGCCGCGCTGGGCCATCGCGTTCGAGCCCAAGGCCACGCGGGTGGCCACCGTGCTGTTCGTGCTGATCGTCGCGGGCGCGGTGGCCAAGGGCTGGCCGCTGCTGCGCGACAACTTCGCCACGCTGGCGCCCGTCGCGCTGTGCCTGAACCTCACGATGCTCGCGGTGGGCTTCCTCGCCGCGTGGGTCATGCGCCTGTCGCGCCGGCAGTCGGTGACCCTCGGCATCGAGACGGCGGTGCAGAACGCCACGCTGGCGCTGGTGGTCGCGAGTTCGGTGCTGAAGGACGACGCGATGGCGATCCCGGGGGCGCTCTACGGCGTGCTGATGTACGTGGGCGGGCTGGCGTTCGCGTTCGGGATGCGGGCGTTCGTGCGGGAGGAAAACGCTCAGGTGGCCAAGAACGCCGCGATCGCGTCCTGACGGGCGCGCCGGATGGCGTCGGCGATGGCCGGCCCCTGGCGCCCCTGTTCGGCGGCTTTCGCGGCCACCGCCGCGGTGTCCACCGACCGCGCCGCCTTCAGCGCGCCCAGCAACCGCTCCCGCTGCGGGTACGGTTCGTCTTCCTTGTTGAGCCGCCCGCGCGCATCGCACTCGCACGCGAACAGCACGTCGGCGAACCGTTCCGGCCGGCGCCATGCATCGCAGCGGTCGAGCAGCCGCACCACGGCCGCGGCGTCGAGCGAGCCGCTGCGGTGCACGTTGCCGTGTTCACGCGCCACCGTGACGGCGGTCTCGCGGCATTCGTTGGGCACGCGGAGGCGGGCGCTGACCGCTTCGACGAGCTTCACGCTGCGCGCCTCGTGGGCGATGTGGCGGGGCCATTCGTCCTCCGGCGTCGTGCCCTTGCCGAGGTCGTGGCCCAGGCACGCGTAGCGCACGGTGAGCGGGGCAGCCAGACGGGCGGCAGTGTCCAGCACCATCATCAGGTGCACGCCGGTGTCGACCTCGGGGTGGTGCAACTCGGGCTGGGGCACGCCCCACAGGCAGTCCACCTCGGGCAGCAGCCGGGCCAGCGCGCCGCAGCTGCGCAGCACCTCGAACATGCGCGAGGGGCGCTCCTCCATCAGGCCGCGCGACAACTCCTGCCACACGCGTTCGGCGACCAGCGCGTCGACCTCGCCGTGCTCGACCATCTGCGACATCAGCGCCGTGGTTTCCGGCGCCACGGTGAAGTCGTGGAAGCGGGCGGCGAAGCGGGCGATGCGCAGGATGCGCACCGGGTCCTCCGCGAACGCGGGTGAGACGTGGCGCAGCACCCGCGCCTCCAGGTCCTTGCGGCCGCCGTACGGGTCGACGATCAGGCCGTCGTCGTCCTGCGCCATCGCGTTGATGGTGAGGTCGCGGCGCTGCAGGTCCTCCTCGAGCGTGACACCCGGGTCGGCGTGGAACGTGAAGCCGTGGTAGCCGGGCGCGGTCTTGCGTTCGGTGCGCGCGAGGGCCACTTCCTCGCGCGTTTCCGGGTGCAGGAAGACCGGGAAGTCCTTGCCCACCGGCAGGTAGCCCTGGGCCACCAGCTCCTTCGGCGACGCACCCACCACGACCCAGTCGTGGTCGTTCACGGGCCGCCCCAGCAGGGCGTCCCGCACCGCGCCGCCGACACGCCAGGTCTTCATGCGCGGGACGTGCGGTAGTTCTCCTCGAACTGCAGGAAGTCCTGTTCGGCCAGCGCGTCGCGGCGCCAGGCCGAGAGGCTGCGCAGCGCGAGCACCCGGTCGACGTAACCCTGCACCACGGGCGGCACCGGCACGCCGTACGTCACGAGGCGCGTGACCACGGGCGCGTAGAACGCGTCGGCGATGGTGAAGTCGCCGAACAGCATCGGGCCGCCCGACTCGGCGAGCAGCGAGGTCCACATCGACACCAGGCGGTCGACCTCCTTGCGCACGTCCGGCTGCTCGGCCAGCACCTTCGCGCCCACTTCGGGCAGGCGTGCCTCGATGTTCATGCCGAAATGGTTGCGCACGCCGTTGAAGCCCGAGTGCATCTCCGCCGTCACGCTGCGCGCGCGGGCGCGGCGCTTCGGATCGGCCGGCCACAGGTTCTTTTCCGGGAATTTCTCGGCGGCGTACTCGGCGATGGCGAGCGAGTCCCACACGGCCAGGTCGCCGTCGACCAGCACGGGCACCTTGCCCACCGGGTTGTGCTTGAGGATCTCGGTCTTGAACTTCGAGCCGGGGTCGAACGAGTCGAACCGCACCACCACCTCCTCGAACGGGATGCCGGTTTCGGTGAACAGCACCCACGGGCGCATGGACCAGGACGAGTAGTTCTTGTTGCCGATGTAGAGCTTCATGGTTCCTCCTTGGGGTTGTTTTCGTTTCAGCGGCCAGCGGTGCGGCGCCAGGGTTCGAGGCGCGCCACGCTGTCGCGGCGCGCGAGCAGCGGCGGCATCACGGCCTCCAGCGCGGCGGGCGTGATGCCCAGGTCGGCGAGGTCCGGCAGCGTGCCCGTGGCGACGTTGTCCACCGACAGCGAGTCGACGTTATCGCGTGACAGCATGGGTTCACCCGGCAGGCATTCCATCGCGAGCGCCTGCAGCTTGGCGAGCGCGTTCGGCAGGCCGAACACCGGGCGCGGGTGGCCCGACCACTGGCCGGCCAGGCGCACGAGGTCGGCGAGCGTGTAGACGGTGGGGCCGGCCAGCTCGTAGGTCTTGCCGATGGTCTCGCGCCATTCGATGGCCTGAACGAGGGCCTCGGCCACGTCGGACACCCACACCGGCTGCAGCCGGCTGCGGGCGCCCGCGAGCGGCATCACCGGCAGCACACCCTGCAGGCCGGCGAAGAGGTTCATGAAATGGTCCTGCGCCCCGAAGACGATCGACGGGCGGAACACCGTGACGTCGAGCGTGGAGACGGCCAGCACGGCCTCGCCCTCGGCCTTGGTGCGCTGGTAGACCGAGGGCGCGCCGGCCGACGCGCCGAGCGCACTCACGTGCACCAGGCGCCGCACGCCCACCTGGCGGCAGGTCTCGGCGATGCGGCGCGGCAGTTCGACGTGGGTGCGCTCGAACTCGGCCTTCGAGCCCTGCAGCCGCGCGATCAGGTTGACCACCACGTCGCTGCCGGCGACGAGCCGGCGAAGGTCCTCGTCCCGGTTCACGTCGGCCGGGATCACGTCGACGGTGGGCAGGTACTGCACCCGCCGGCCGCGCTGGATCTGCCGCGTGGGCACCATCAGGCGCGGCCCGGCGCCGCCGAAGCGCGCGGTCAGGTGTTCGCACAGGCTCTGCCCGATGAAACCGGTGCCGCCCAGGACGAGGATCTTTTTCATGGCAACTCCGCATCCGGGGCCGGTTGCCCCGCTTCCCGTGGTCCGATGCTGCGCCCGAGGCGCGCCTTGAGCGACGGCGCCTGCGTGGCGTTCGGATTGTTCAGCAGCGCCGAGTAGAAGGTGGCGTTCGACAGCACCTTCTTCACGTAGTCACGCGTTTCCGAGAACGGCACGTTCTCGACCCAGATCGCGGGCTCCAGCCGCGGGCCTTCGCGCCAGCGGCGCGGCCGGCCCGGGCCGGCGTTGTACGCGGCGGCGGCCATGGCCTGCGAGCCGCCCAGGTCGTCCAGCACCAGCTTCAGGTAGCTCATGCCGAGCTTCAGGTTCATGTCGCGGTCGGTGATCATGTCCTGCGTGAACGGCGTGCCGGTCTTCTTCGCGGTCCAGCGCGCGGTGGCCGGCATCAGCTGCATCAGGCCGGCCGCGCCCACGCCCGAGCGGGCGTCGGCGATGAAACGCGACTCCTGGCGGATCAGGCCGTAGACGTAGGCGGGGTCGAGCGACGCGTCCCTGGCCTTGCTGGTGAGCTCGCGGCGGAACGGCGTGGGGAACCGCTGGGCCATGTCGATCTCGGCCTTCGTGCGGTCGCTGGTGTTGATGCAGCGGTCCCACAGCGCGCGTTCGCAACCCAGCTCGGCGGCGGCGCGCAGCGTGCGGTCGTCCATGCCGCGCAGCGTGAAGTTCCACTCGCGGTTGCCTTCGCTGCGCAGGCCGGCGTTGATCAGCAGGATCGCGCGGGTGAGACCGGGCACGCGGCCCGCGGCTTCCTTCTCGGCCGAGGTCAGCGGCGTGGGCACGGCCGGCATCGTGATGGGACGGCCCAGCTCCTCGGCTGCGAGCGAGCCGTAGAAGTGGTACTGGCCGGCGATGGAGGCGAGCATCTCCTGCGACTGGGCATTGAACGCGGCCGGGTCGGACGAGTCGCGGGCGAGGGCCTGCAGCGCGCGGGCCTTCCAGTACACCCACGTGGGGTCGGCCTGTTCCTTCGGGTCCATCGCGTTGACGGCCTGCATCACCTGCTGCCAGCGCGGGCCGCTGTCGTTGCGCAGCGCGGCGCGGGCCTTCCACGCGAGCACCTCGTCGGCCCACACCAGGTCGCGCTCGGTTTTCGTCGCGAGCAGGTCGGCCTGCTGGAAGTAGGTGGGGGCGGCGGGCATCAGCGCGAGCGCCGCCTTCTTGCCGACCGTGGCCCACGCCCAGGCGGCCTGCTCGGGCCGCAGGGCGTTCTGCCACGTGGTGTTGAGCAGGTTGACCGTGGCGTCGATGTCGCTCGCGGCCAGGCGCATCAGTGCGAGCGTGACCAGCTCCTGCTGCGCGCGGTCGCCCCCGGGCTTCTTCTTCGCGAGGTAGCGGGCGGGGCTGTCGAACACGTCGTTCATGTCCCCCACGAACGACGGCGCCACCAGCTGCACCGCGGCACGGGCCACGGCGGGCTTGTTCGCATCGACGGCGGCGCGGGCGCGGCGCCACACGTCGGAGGCGCCGAGCTGCTTCGCCTCGAACAGCGTGGTGGCGAGCAGCGTGCAGCCGTCGTCGCCTTCCTTCTGCGCGAACCAGGCGTCGCGGCCGGCCTCGCGCACGTCCTTGCCGGCGAGGTGGTCGGCCAGCAACGCGTAGCAGATCACCTGGCGGTCGTCGTTCATGCGGAAGCGCGGGTAGTCCGCCGCGAGCGCCTTCCAGTCGCGCCGGCGGCCCAGCTCGAGCAGCCAGTCGTTGCGCAGGCGGTCTTCCACGTAACTGCCGGGCCAGCGCTGGTAGAACGCCTCGACCTCGTCCCCCTGGACGGTGTTCAGGCGGCTGTTGAGGTCCCAGTAGTCGACCCACGGCGCGAGCGCCTGGTTCTCGCCCACCGCCGCGGCGCGCAGCGTGGCGAGCTTGGCGCGGTCGCGCTTGCGGTAGGCGTCGCGGGCCTCGAGGATGTTGCCGGGGGTGGCGACCTGGGCCGCGGCCGGGAGGGCGGGCAGCGCCGTGGCGGCCGCGAGGGTGAGCGCCGCCAGGGGGCGCCCATATACTCGTTTGAAGTTCTTCAACGTGTCTTTCATGGGTTGATCATGCCGACTCACAGCCCGGCTCCCGAGCGAACCGCCTTGCGCCAGCACCTGCTGGCCGAGCGTGAGCGTTTTGTCCTGTCACCTGCGGCCACCGACGCCGCCCGCGCCCTGGAGGACCGGTTGGTGGCCGTGCTGGCCCAACTGGTTCCCGAGTGCCTGGGGGTGTACTGGCCGATGCGATCCGAATTTAACGCAGCCCACCGTTGGCGCGTGGACGACGTGGATGTGCCGTTGGCACTTCCTTTCGCCCGGCGCGACCCGCCGTCGATGCAATACCGCGTGTGGGACGGCCGCGAGCCGGCCGAACGCGACGAATGCAACATCCCGACCGCCGGGGGCGGCCCGGTGACACCCGACGTGGTGCTCGTGCCTTGTGTCGGGTTCACCGACGAAGGCTACCGGCTGGGGTACGGCGGTGGCTTCTTCGACCGGTACATGGAAAAGCACCCCGACACCACCGCCATCGGTGTGGCCTGGTCGGTGGGGCGCATCGAGCCCGGGGCGTTCGTGCCGCAGGCGCACGACCGGCCGCTGATGCTCGTGGTCACCGAGTCGGGCGTCGTGGGCTAGCCGGCTTGGCGGCCTTGGGCGCCTTCGCGGCCTTTCCGGGCTTGTTGCGGGCCCGCAGCGCGGCCTCGAACGCGAGCCGGGCCCACGGCACCATCAGCGCGGGCGACTCCACCGCCTCGTCGGGCGCCGTCCAGTAGCCGAGCGAGACGGACTTGCCCGCCGCGTCGTAGATGAACGGCTGGCACCCGGCCGCCTCGAACTTCGCCCGGGTGGTGTCGTCGACCTTCAGGTACAGCTGCTCGTCCTGCACGATCGCGACGAAGACGTCGTCGGCGTAGAGCCCGAAGCCCCCGAACATGCGGCGCGCGCGGGTGGGCCCGAGCGGGGAGAGCAGTTCGAGGCAGTGCTGGATGTAGTCGGGCAAGGGGGCGGCCATGCCGCGAGTCTTGCACAATGGTGGCGCAACCGACACGGGATCGCCATGACACCGACCGAACGCGACACGCTGCGCGAGAAACTCATCAAGGACCGCCAGGCCCTGCCGGACCGGCTCGAACGCGCCGTCCAGCTGCAGCAGGTGCTGCGCAGCTGGCTCGTGAGCCGCAAGGAATCCACGATCGGGGCCTACTGGCCCATCAAGGGCGAGTTCGACCCGCTGCCGGCGCTGTTCCGCTGGAGCGAGGGCGGGCCCGAAGGGTCGCCGCGCCGCATCGGCCTGCCGGTGACGGACCGCGAGACCGAATCGCTGCGCTTCCACGTCTGGTTCCCGGGCTGCCCGATGGAGCTGGATGCCCACGACATCCCGAAGCCCAAGGACACCGACGTGTTCCAGCCGGCCATCCTGGTGCTGCCCTGCGTGGGCTACGGGCCGGGCGGTGTGCGCCTCGGCTACGGCGGCGGCTTCTACGACCAGACGGTGGCGGCGCTGAAGCCGCGGCCGCTGACGGTGGGCGTGGGGTACGCCCACGGCTTCCTGCCGCTGCTGCGGGCGCGGCCGGACGAGGAGCCGCTCGATGTGATGATCACCGAGGAGGGGGTGATGTTCTCGCGGGTGTGAGGCATCGCCCCCGGGGCGTTCCCGTTTCCTACTTCTTCGCGGTCGCCTGGGCGGCCCGGGCATCGTAGTTCGAGTACTCCACGCGCCAGGTCGCTCCGTCGTCCGTGGAGCGGCTCACCGAGAACAAGCCGAACTGGCCCGAGTCCACGGTGAGCAGGGCGCCGGACGGCAGCACCACGAGGCGGCGGTCCAGGGCGAATGGCGCGCGGTGCTGCCAGGTGCGGCCGCCATCCTGGCTGGCCTGGAGCTCGGGCGTGCCGAACACCCCGCCCATCACCAGCAACGTGCCGGACGCGAGTTGCCGCGGCGGCGCGACCTTCACCTTGAACTCCGGCTTGACCTCCTGCCAGTGCTGTCCCAGGTCTTCGGAGAGGTAGAGGCTTGCGAAGATGCCGGCGAAGCCGCCCCCGGGCGACGTGAGGATGCCGATGGAACCGTTCGGATTCGCCTCGACGGACATGAGCCGGTTGCCGTTCGGCGCCTTGGTGGTCGACCACGCACCGCTCGCGAAGTCGAGCGTGTGGATCGACCCTTCGGACACCGCGTAGCTGAAGCCGCCCGGGCGGCGCCAGAACCAGATGCTGTTGCTCCCGTTCCAGAAGTCGAAGCCCACCGTCTCCTGGCGAAGGGCCGACCAGCGGCCGCCTTCGAGCTGCGCGGAATGGAACAAGGTCAGCGTCTTGTCCTTCTGGTGTCCAAGGTACCAGCCGGCGCGTTCGTCGCCGGCGATGAAGAGCAGGTTGCCGGCTGGCAGGTCCCCGCTGTCCAGGGGCTCGAGCTTGTCCGATCCCGCGCGAAGCCGCATCAGGGCCCCGAACTCGCCGACGGCCAGCAGCGTGGTGTCGCTCCGGTGGCCGGGCATCACGTACAGAAAGGAGTCCAGCGTGTCGCTGCGCACCGGCCGCCAGCGTCCCTGGTCGTCCCGGATCAGCACGCTGCCGAGGCGGCTGGCCGCGGCGATCCGTCCGTCGGCGAGTTCCACGGGGTGGTCGGCGCCGACGGGGCGCTGCATCGCGTATTCCTCGACGCGGTCGTTGTCGCCGCGCTCGGTGTTCCAGCCCGAGGACAGCTCGCCCTCGAAGAACTTCATCTGATCGGGGGCGAAGCGCCGCATCAGGGGCACGTTCGACGTGACGCGTGTGCTGCGTCCGACGACGACCAGCTGGTTCACGGGGGTCAGGATCAGGCGGCCGAGGTCCACCGGTTGCCCGTTGCGCACCGTGAACTTGCCGATGCGCTGGCGCATCCCCTCGTTGAGGTTGAGGAAGCGCTGGGTCTGGTGGTTCCGGAAGACGGTGAACTCGTACTCGCCTTCCGGCAGCACGCCGGCGAAGAGCGAGGTGTCGCGGGACACCCCCTTCGACACCTGGTTCAGCACGTGCAGGATCGTCACGTTGCTGCCCGCGACCTGGTTGACCTGCCGCACCGTGATCTCGTCCAGCGCGGTGACCTGGGCCGTGTTGCCGGTCAGGCTCAGTACGACGGCGCTTTCACCCGCGCGTGGGGGCGACTTCGCGGGGTCGCGCACCTGGTTCACGGAGGCACAGCCCACGAGGGCGACCACCAGACACACCGAAACGAAGCGCCGCACCCAGGCGCGCATTGAATGAACCGGACCCATGGGCCCCTCCCTGCCGTTGTTGTTCGAATCCGCCACGGGGGCGGTTTCGCGCAGTGTAGGTGAGGTGCGGGCGCGGTCCGGGCGTCCGGTCAGAGACCCAGGCGTTTCGCGAGCGAGAGGCTCGCCGCGCTGGCGTTCATCGTGTAGAGGTGCAGCCCCGGCGCGCCCCCGGCCTTCAGCCGCTCGCACAGGTCGCTCACCACGTCCAGGCCGAAGGCCTTGATGGACTCCACGTCGTCGCCGAACGACTGCAGGCGCAGGCGGATCCAGCGGGGGATCTCGGCGCCGGTGTTGTCGGCGAAGCGGATCAGGCCGCTCGAGTTCGTGATGGGCATGATGCCCGGCACGACCGGCACGTCGGCGCCCAGCGCGCGGGCATCGTCGACGAAGCGGAAGTACGCGTCGGCGTTGAAGAACAGCTGCGTGATGGACGAGTTCGCGCCGGCCTTCACCTTGGCCGCGTAGGCCTGCAGGTCGGCCTGGGGCGACTTCGCCTGCGGGTGGGTCTCGGGGTACGCGGCCACGTCGATGTGGAAGTGGTCGCCGGTCTCGGCGCGGATCAGTTCGACGAGGTCGCTCGCGTGGCGGTACTCGCCGTAGCTGCCGTAGCCGCTCGGCAGGTCGCCGCGCAGCGCGACGATGCGGCGGATGCCGGTGTCGCGGAACTGGCCGAGCGCCTCGACGATGGAGGCCTTGCTGGCGCCCACGCACGTGAAGTGCGGCGCGCCCTCGAAGCCTTCGGTGAAGATGTCGCGCACCATGTCCAGCGTGCCCCGGTGCGTGGAGCCGCCGGCGCCGGCCGTGACCGAGCAGAACGCGGGCTTCAGCGCATACAGCTCCTGGCGCACCGCGGCGTACTTCGTGACGCCGTCCGGGGTTTTCGCCGGGAAGAATTCGAGGCTGATGGGAAAGGGTTGGCTCATTGGGTACTCACTGCGGTTGAACCGCCTGGGCCCACACGAAGAACTCCGTGTTGCCGTTGCCGCCCGTGATCGGGCTCTGGAAATACGCGCGCAGCTGCAGCTTCTGCTCCCGGCAGGCCTGGCGGATGCGCGTCTCGACCTCCTGGAACAGCGCCTTGTCGCGCACGATGCCGCCCTTGCCGATCTGGTGGGGCTGCAGTTCGAACTGCGGCTTCACGAGCAGCAGCAGGTGGCCGAGCGGGGCGAGGTAGTGCACGAGCGTGGGCAGCACGTGGGTGCTCGAGATGAACGACAGGTCGCCCGTCACGAAGCCGAAGCTCTGCGGCGCCACGGCCGCGGCGAACGGCGTGCCGGCGACGTCGCGGGCGTTGATGCCCTCGAAGGCCTGCACGCGCTCGTCGGCCGCGAGCTTCGGGTGCAGCTGGCCATGGCCCACGTCGATGCCGACGACCTTGGCCGCGCCGCGCTGCAGCAGCGCGTCGGTGAAGCCGCCGGTGCTCTGGCCGGCGTCGAGGCACACCAGGCCCGTGACGTCGATCTTCGTGTGCTCGAGGGCGCCTTCGAGCTTGAGACCGCCGCGCGACACGAACTTGAGTTCGGCGTCGTCGGTGACCTCGAGCTGGCAATCCTCGGGCACGTCTTCACCCGCCTTCTTCGGCACCGTCCAGCCCTTGGGCCCGAGCCACCGCACCGCCCCGCGTTCGATGAGCCGCTGGGCGGCGGAACGCGTGGGGGCGAGGCCCTTCTGCTGGATGAGCTGGTCGATGCGCATGAGGGCAGGGTCCGATCAGTAGCGGTAGGTGTCGGGCTTGTACGGGCCCTTCTTGTCGACGCCGATGTACGCGGCCTGCTCGTCCGTGAGTTCGGTCAGCACGGCGCCGACCTTCTTCAGGTGCAGGCGGGCGACCTTCTCGTCGAGGATCTTCGGCAGCACGTACACCTTGCCGACCTGGTACGCGTCGGGGCGCGTGAACAGCTCGATCTGGGCGATGGTCTGGTTCGCGAAGCTGGACGACATCACGAAGCTCGGGTGGCCCGTGCCGCAGCCGAGGTTCACGAGGCGGCCCTTGGCCAGCAGGATGATGCGCTTGCCGTCCGGGAACTCGATGTGGTCGACCTGCGGCTTGATCTCTTCCCACTTGTACTTCTCGATCGAGGCGATGTCGATCTCGTTGTCGAAGTGGCCGATGTTGCAGACGATGGCCTGGTCCTTCATCGCGGCCATGTGCTCGTGGCGGATGATGCCCTTGTTGCCGGTGGTGGTCACGAAGATGTCGGCCTTGTCGGCGGCGTACTCCATGGTCACGACCTTGTAGCCTTCCATCGAGGCCTGCAGCGCGTTGATGGGGTCGATCTCGGTGACCCACACCTGGGCGCTCAGGGCGCGCAGGGCCTGGGCCGAGCCCTTGCCCACGTCACCGTAGCCGGCGACCACGGCGACCTTGCCGGCGATCATCACGTCGGTGGCGCGCTTGATGCCGTCCACGAGGGACTCGCGGCAGCCGTACAGGTTGTCGAACTTGCTCTTCGTCACCGAGTCGTTCACGTTGAACGCGCGGAACAGCAGCGAGCCCTTGGCGCTCATCTCGTTCAGGCGGTGCACGCCGGTGGTGGTCTCTTCCGTCACGCCGATGATCTCGGCGCTCTTGCGGGTGTACCAGGTCGGGTCGACGGCGATCTTGGCCTTGATGGCCGCGTACAGCACGGTCTCTTCCTCGCTCGTCGGGTTGTTCAGCACCGACAGGTCCTTCTCGGCGCGCTGGCCGAGGTGCATCAGCAGCGTGGCGTCGCCGCCGTCGTCGAGGATCATGTTCGGGCCTTCGCCGGCCGAACCCTTCGGGCCGAAGTCGAAGATGCGGTGGGTGAAGTCCCAGTACTCGGCGAGCGTCTCGCCCTTGTGCGCGAACACCGGCGTGCCCTCCGCGACCAGCGCGGCAGCAGCGTGGTCCTGCGTCGAGAAGATGTTGCACGAGGCCCAGCGCACTTGCGCGCCGAGGGCCTGCAGCGTCTCGACCAGCACGGCGGTCTGGATCGTCATGTGCAGGCTGCCGGTGATGCGGGCGCCCTTGAGGGGCTGCGACTTCGCGAACTCGTCGCGGATGGCCATCAGGCCGGGCATCTCGGTCTCGGCGATGCGGATTTCCTTGCGGCCCCAGCTGGCGAGGGACAGGTCGGCGACGGCGTATTCGGCGGGGGTCTTCAAGACGGCGTTCATGGAGAGGCTCCTGGTGTTGGGAACCCGCACGCACGTGGAAGATGGGGAGTGTGGCCTGATCTGTGGACCAGTTCCAGCTCACTCACCCTCGTACACGGTCGAGGTGCGGGTGAGCGCGGTTGCAGATCGAAGTTCCGAGCCTGGGGCGCCTGGCGGCGGCCTCGCAACGCTCCTCGGAAAGTTCGGGGATTGTAGTGCTTCGGGAAATCACCCGGGGGAAGAAATGCACGGATTCATGCGGGTCATCGCGGCGGGGCCGAAGATCGTGGCGAAGGCCACGTCCTTGGCGTCCCGGCCCATCGCGATGCGCACGAGCTCCTCCACCGGGGACATCCGGGTCGGGTCGAAGGCCACCCAGCCGCCGTCGAGCCAGGCCTCGAACACGGCGTGGAAGTCGGGCGGCGGGTCCTCGAAGCGGGCGTAGCCGACGACCAGGCGGGCCGGGATGTTCAGGGCCCGGCAGAACGTGACGCCCAGGTGGGCGAAGTCGCGGCAGACGCCGGCGCGCTGCAGGAACACGTCTCGCGCGGTGGTGGTGGCCGTGGTCGAGCCCACGAGGTACTCGACGTTGTCGTGGATCCAGTCGCTGATGGCCTGCACCCGGCCGTAGCCCGGCGGCACGTCGCAGAAGAGTTTCTGCGCGGCGCGGCCCAGCAGGTCCGACTCGCAATAGCGCGTGGGCATCAGGTTGTGCAGCACGTCGTCGGGCAGTTCGGCGATGGGCACCTCGCGGGCCTCCGTGTGGTCCAGCGGCGGGGCGAGGCGGACCTGCGCGCGGTAGTGCACCGTCAGCGGCCCCGGCGCGGCGTGCAGGCGCAGGAAGCGATGACCCACGTTCGGATCCGCGTGCACGGTGTGGGGCAGGTCGGGTGTGATGACCAGCGACTCCTCGACCAGCTGTTGGCGGGCGCCCTGCAGCGCGTGGATCTGGAAGACGAAGTCGCATTCGCCGCCGAGGTCGTAGGCGAGTTCGCAGTCGATGTCGAACAGCTTGCCGGGTGGCGTGTCCGTGGCGTTGGCGATGTGGATCACCGGGTCGGACGGCTCGGTGGTCTGGGGCAGCGGGGCGTCGAGCTCGAGGGTGTTCATGGCGGGTCCGTCGGAGGGGGGCAGGGTGCGGACATTGGAGCCGGACGGCGTTCGCGGGGCCATCGGCGCCGGGCGCAAACGTCGGTAGGACAACGGGCGTGAAAACGCACCAGCCCTGTGCGACGATCACGCGATGCCGACCCCCGACCCCCGTTCCACCCTGCGCGTGGCCATGGCGCTGGCCCTGGCCACCGCCGTGTCGCTGGGCCTGGCCCGCTTCTCCTACGCGCTGATGCTGCCGCCGATGCGTGCGGACCTCGGCTGGAGCTACCTCACCGGGGGGGCGATGAACACGGTCAACGCGGCCGGCTACCTGCTCGGCGCGATGCTCGCGCCCTGGTGGCTGCGCCGCTTCCACGCGCGGCCGGTGCTGCTCGTGAGCACGGTGCTGACCGGCGTGCTGCTGGCGCTGCACGGCGCGGTGCGCGGCGACGTGGCGCTCTACACGCTGCGGTTCCTGACGGGCTGGGCCAGCGCCGGCACCTTCGTGGGCGGCGGCCTGCTGGCCGCGCGCCTCGCGACCACGGGCGGGGCACCGCCGGGGCTCGTGCTGGGCATCTACTACGGCGGGGCCGGCGTGGGCATCGTCGTGGCGTCGCTGCTGGTGCCGCCGCTCACGGCGCTGCCGGTGGCCCATGCGTGGCAGTGGGCCTGGATGGCGCTGGGCGCCGGGGGCCTGCTGGCTGCCGCGGTCACCGGCACGGCGACCCGCGGCTGGCAGGACGACGCGGCCACCGCCGGTCCGCCCGAGCTGTTCCCGCTCGCGCGCTTCGCCTTCGGCCTGGCGGCCTACCTGTGCTTCGGCCTCGGCTACATCGGCTACATGACCTTCATCGTCACGCTGCTGCGCGAACAGCAGCGCGGTGGCGGCTTCATCACGGCCTTCTACACGCTGCTGGGCGTGGCCACCGTCGCGTCGTCGTGGCTGTGGGCGGGACTGCTGCAGCGGCACCGCGGCGGCGTGCCGCTCGCGGTGCTCAACGCGTTGCTGGCCGTGGCCACGCTGCTGCCGGTGGCCAGCGCCCATCCGGTGGCGGTGTTCGTGTCGGGGGCGCTGTTCGGCAGCGTCTTCCTGTCCGTCGTGGCCTCCACCACCGCCCTCGTGCGGCACAACGCGCCGCCGGGCGCGTGGCCGCGCGGCATCAGCGCGTTCACCATCGCGTTCGCGGCCGGGCAGATCGTGGGGCCGAGCGGCGTGGGCTGGGTGGCGGACGGGCCGTGGGGGCTGCGCGGCGGCCTCGCGGCGTCGGCCGGCGTGCTGCTGCTGGCCTGCACGCTCGCGCTGCTTCAGCGGCCGCTGGCGAGCAGCGACCGCGCGAACCCGGCGTAGGCCGAGAGCGGGTCGAGTTCGGACCAGGCCAGCGGCCCGAGCGGGGTGTTCGCCGCCGTGAGCGGTGCGGCCGGGTCGGGCACGAACGCCGAGAACGCGGCGCGCCAGCGCGCGAGGGTGACGTCGGGCCGGCCCGGGCGGGCCACGAACACCGGGCCGGCCACGTCCCCCACCGACTTCAGGATGCGCTCCGAACGGGGGGTGTCCGCCGGCAATGTCAGCAGCTGCGACGACGCAACCGCGAGGGCCTCGATGTCGCCGCGGGCGAGGGCGTAGAGCCCGGTGTTGACCGAGGTCTGCGGCACGAACAGCAGGTCGCGCCCCGGCACCAGGCCCTGCGACTGCAGCCACCCGAGCGCCGAGGCCACGATGATCGACAGCGGGTCGAGCCCGCCGATGCGGCCCCCCCGCAGGTCGGCGGCGGTCCGCACGGGGCTGTCCTGCCGCACGAGCAGCAGCGTGGTGGTGACCGGCAGGGTGCGGGCGACGGGGGCGAAGCCCCAGTCCTTCAGGGCCAGCAGGCCGATGTGGGCGGGCAGCAGGGCGATGTCGTAGTCGCCGCGGCGGACGTTGTCGAAGTAGGTGCGGAGGTCGCGGGCCGTGTAGGCCGACACCGGTTCGGCCAGCGTGCGTTCGAGGTGTTCGCGCAGCCGGCGGAACGCCGCGAGCAGTGCGGACGGCGAGAGGAACGGGGCGAGGCCCAGCACGAGCGGTGTCGTGGCGGCCCCGGCGGGGAGGGTCGTGGCCGCGAGTGCGGCCATCAGGGCGCGGCGCCGGCGCAGGGACGCTGTCATGCGGGCGCCAGCCGGTCCATCTCGGCGAAGAGCCGCACCACGTCGAGCGGTTTCGTGAGGTACACGTCGAAGCCGGCGGCCCGCGCGCGGTCGACGTCGCTCAGCATCGCGTTCGCGCTGAGCCCGATCAGCGGCAGCGCGGCGGTGCGCGGGTCGGCGCGCAGGCGGCGGCACAACTCGAGGCCGTCCATGCCGGGCAGGTCGATGTCGACGATCGCGATGGCCGGCGGTGCGGCGGTGGCCATCGCGAGGCCGGTGGGGCCGTCGGACGCGACGTGCAGCTCGTGGTGCTGGCGCAGCGCGAGGGCGTGGCGCAGCAGGTCGACGTTGGACGGGTTGTCCTCCACGTACAGCACGGGGCGCGGTGCGCGGGTGGCCGGCGGCGAGGCCGTCGGGGCGTCGAGCGGGGGCAGGGTGGTGGGCGGCAGCCGGTGCGGCGCCTCGGCGCAAGGCAGCTCGAAGGCGAACGTGGTGCCCACGCCTTCCTCGGACTCGACCTCGATGGTGCCCTCCATCAGTTCCACCAGCCGCCGCGTGATCACGAGGCCGATGCCGGTGCCCTGGACCACCTCGCCGGCCTTCTCGAACCGCGTGAACGGCTCGTACAGCCGCGCGAGCTGCCCGGGGCTCATGCCGCGGCCGGTGTCGGCGACCCGCACGCGCACCGTCCCGTGCGCCGTCGTGGCCAGGTCGATGGTGACCTGCCCGCCCGCGCGGTTGTACTTCACCGCGTTCGACAGCAGGTTGTTGAGCACCTGCTTGAGCCGCTTGCGGTCGGCCGTCACCCAGCTGCGGCCGTCGACGGGGCAGAGGTCGACGAGGCGCACCTGCGCGGCCGCGGCCTGGGTGCTCACGAGCGCGACGGATTCGCCGATCACCGCGCACAGGTCCACCGTCTCGGGCGACGTGGTCATGGCGCCGGCCTCGATGCGCGACAGGTCGAGCACCTCGTTGATCAACTCGAGCAGGTGCCAGCCGGCCAGCTCGATCTGCTTGACCTTGTCGGCGTCGGCAGGCGGCAGGTGCGTGTTCGACAGCTGCAGCAGCTGCGCGAAGCCGAGGATGGCGTTGAGCGGCGTGCGCAGCTCGTGGCTCATGCGCGAGAGGAAGTCGGACTTGGCCCGGCTCGCCTGCTCGGCCTGCTCCTTGGCCTGCCGCAGTTCGGCGGTGCGTTCGCCCACGCGGCGTTCGAGGTCCTCGTTGGTGTGGCGCAGGGCCTGTTCGGCCAGCACGTGGCGGGTCACGTCGGTGAAGGACGTGACGGCGGCGTACGGTTCGGTCTCGCCGCCGCGGAAGAGCGGGGACACGTTGACGGACATCCACACCGACGCGCCGTCCGGCCGCAGCACGTTGACGATCCGGTTGCGCACGGGCTGGCCGGTGACGAGGGCATGGTGGGTGGGGCGCTCGTCGAGCGGCAGTTCGGAGCCGTCGTCGCGCAGCAGGCGCAGGCCCTGGTGCGCCCCCTTCAGGTCGGTGTCGCGCGAGCGGTTCAGGCGGTACATCGCGGCGGCCGCCTCGTTGCGGTCGAGCACCTGGCGGGTCTTCGCGTCGGTGACCATCAGGCCTTCGGTGAGCGTCTCGATCAGCGAGCGGAGGTAGGCCTCGCGTTCGTGCACGGCCTGGGCCATGCGCTGGAACGCGTCGGACACCTGGCGCACCTCCAGCACCGGGCTGTCGGGGATCTCGATGCCGGAGCCGCCGGCTGCGAGCTGCTGGCTGGCCTCGGCGATGCGGCGCAGGCCCTTGGTGAGCCAGGTCATGCACAGCGTCAGCAGCGCGGTGCCCAGCGCCAGCACCAGGCCGCCGATCAGCAGCCCGTTGCGGGACATGGCGGCCTGCGCCTCGGCGATGGCGCGGGTCTGGATGCCGAAGCGCAGTGCACCGAGGTGCTGGCCCTCGATGGTCAGCGGCATCGCGACGTCGAGCGTGGGCTGTCCCGCCGGCATGGTGCCGGACGCCGCCACCTGGGAGCCCTGGGCGTCCACCACCTCCAGGTACGCGAGGCCGCGCTCGGCCACGCTTTCACGGACAACGGTGCTGAGGGTGGCGTAGTCGCGGCTGGCCAGCAGCGGCGAGACGGCGGCGTTGAGCAGCGGGCGGAGCTGGTCGGCCTGGGTGTCGAACTGGCGCGCGAGGGCGGCGGTGACGAGGCTGTTGGCATTCCAAAGCAGCAGCCCCAGCATGACCACGAAGATGGCCACGCTGCCGACGATCAGTTGAACTCGCAGGGTGCGGAACAAGGCGGTCGCTGGCTCGGGGCGGCCCGAAGGCCGGTCGCCCATTCTGCAGCAGCAACTGCCCACATCGGCTCAGGGTCGGCCCGGGGACGGCGCGCGAAGCGGCGCCACCATCAAGCAACGCGCGAGCCCGGGTTTCCCGGGCGACCCGCGGCGCCCCTCGGGGGCAGGAGCCCGAAGGGCGACTGGGGGGCTTACTTCAAGCCGGCAGCGGCGCGCAGGACGGCGGCCTTGTCGGTCGCTTCCCACGTGAACTCCGGCTCCTCACGGCCGAAGTGGCCGTACGCAGCGGTCTTCTCGTAGATCGGACGCAGCAGGTCGAGCATCTGGATGATGCCCTTCGGACGCAGGTCGAAATGCTCGTTGACGAGCGCGGCGATCTTGTCGTCAGGGATCACGCCCGTGCCTTCGGTGTAGACGGTCACGTTCATCGGGCGGGCCACGCCGATGGCGTACGCCACCTGCACCTGGCACTGGCGGGCAAGGCCGGCGGCCACGACGTTCTTCGCGACGTAGCGGGCGGCGTAGGCGGCCGAGCGGTCGACCTTGCTCGGGTCCTTGCCGCTGAAGGCGCCACCGCCGTGCGGGCAGGCGCCGCCGTACGTGTCGACGATGATCTTGCGGCCGGTCAGGCCGCAGTCGCCCTGCGGGCCGCCGATGACGAAGCGGCCGGTCGGGTTGATCAGGTACTTCGTTTCCTTCAGCCACTCCTTCGGGAGCGCCGGCTTGATGATCTCTTCGATCACGGCCTCGATGAACGAGGGCTTCATCTTCGACGAGGTTTCGCTCTGGTCGGGGTGGTGCTGCGTGGAGAGCACGACCGTGTCGATCGAGTGCGGCTTGCCGTCGACGTAGCGCATCGTCACCTGGCTCTTGGCGTCCGGGCGCAGGAACGGCAGGCGGCCGTCCTTGCGCAGCTGGGCCTGGCGCTCGACGAGGCGGTGGGCGTAGTGGATCGGGGCCGGCATCAGTTCCGGCGTTTCGTCGCAGGCGTAGCCGAACATCAGGCCCTGGTCGCCGGCGCCGATGTTGAGGTGGTCGTCGGACGCGTGGTCGACGCCCTGGGCGATGTCGTTGCTCTGCTTGTCGTAGCAGACCATCACGGCACAACCCTTGTAGTCGATGCCGTAGTCGGTGTTGTCGTAGCCGATGCGCTTGATGGTGTCGCGTGCGACCTGGATGTAGTCGACGTGCGCGTTGGTGGTGATTTCACCGGCGAGCACCACGAGGCCCGTGTTCGTCAGCGTCTCGGCAGCGACACGCGAACGGGGGTCCTGCTTGAAAATGGCGTCGAGGATGGCGTCCGAGATCTGGTCGGCGACCTTGTCGGGGTGGCCTTCGGAGACGGATTCGGAAGTGAAAAGGAAATCGTTCGACACTCTTAAACTCCAGGCAATGGTTGGAAACGCGTTGCCGGACCGGAGGGTTTTCGAGCGGCGAACGCTTTAGCAGAATTTTTGAGTCGCCCTGCAAGTAGTTCAGTAACTCGGCGACGCGAGCATTATAGAGACTACTCATTACCCGATGCTGACCTTATTCCGTTGGTTTTCCAGGTTTCCGCTGCGCGTGCTGCATGCCCTCGGCGCGCTGCTGGGCTGGATCACCTACGCCTGCTCGCCCACCTACCGGCGCCGGCTCCAGGCCAACGCCACGCTCGCGGGCGTGCCCGAAGCCGAATGGCGCGGCGCCATCGCGTCGGCCGGGCGCATGGTGGCCGAGATCCCGTACCTGTGGGGCCGCCCGCCCGGGGAGCCCATCCTCCCGAAGGTGCGCTTCGAGAACGAGGGGCTGCTGGCCGACGCGCTGGCCCAGGGCAAGGGGGTGCTGCTGCTCACGCCGCACATGGGCAGCTTCGAGGTGACGGCCCAGGCCATCGCCGAGCGGTTCGGGGCCACGCAGCCCATCACCGTGCTGTACCGGCCGGCGCGCCACCCGCTGCTGAAGGAGCTGGTTCGCACTTCGCGTGAGCGGCCGAACCTGATGGCCGCGCCGGCCACGCTGTCGGGCGTGCGCCAGATGATCCGGGCCCTGCGCAAGGGCGAGATGGTGGGCCTGCTGCCCGACCAGGTGCCGCCCGACGGCATGGGCGTGTGGGCCCCGTTCTTCGGCCAGCCCGCGTACACGATGACGCTGGCCTCGCGCCTCGTGCAGCAGACCGGCGCCACGCTGCTGCTCACCTGGGGCGAACGGCTGCCGCATGGCGCGGGCTTCGTGCAGCGCTTCCTGCCGTTCCCGGAGGCGCTGCCCGCCGATGCGGCAGAATCCGCGGCCGCGATCAACCGGGCGATGGAAGGACTGATCCGCCAGCGCCCGTCGCAGTACCTGTGGGGCTACCACCGGTACAAGGCCCCGCGCGAACAGCCCGCGGCCCCGGAGAACAAGGAGTAAACGCGTGGCGACACGACTGCTGTTGGGGTTCCTGTGGCTGCTGCAATGGCTGCCGCTGTCGGTGCTGGCCGCCCTCGGGCGCGGGCTGGGCCGCCTGTTGTGGCGTGTCGCGTCGTCGCGCCGCCGCATCGCGTTGCGCAACCTCGAGCTGTGTTTCCCGGACCTGACCCTGGAAGACCGCCGCAAGCTCGGCAAGGAGCACTTCCAGTGGCTGGGCCGCAGCATCCTCGAGCGCAGCCTGCTGTGGTTCGCCTCGGCCGAGCGCCTGAAGAGGGTGATCCACGTCGAGGGCGACGTGAAGCTCGCCGAGCGCAGCAGCAAGCCGGTGATGTGGCTCGTGCCGCACTTCATGGGCCTCGACGTGGCCGGGGTCGCGGTGCTGCTGTTCCAGGAGCACGAGGGCTGCTCGATGTACCAGGAGCAGAGCAACAAGGCGATGGACGCGGTGATCCGCCGCGGCCGCCTGCGCTTCGGGCACGCCCAGATCTTCCCGCGCAGCGACAAGGCGCTGCCGCTGATCCGCGCCATCCGCCGCGGCGTGGCCTTCTTCAACCTGCCCGACATGGACTTCGGCGAACGCGACGCCGCCTTCGTGCCGTTCTTCGGCGTGCCGTGCGCCACGCTGCTGGCGCCCTCGCGCATGGCCAAGGCGCTCGACATGGTGGTGCAGCCCGTGATCGCCGAGATGCTGCCGGGCGGACAGGGCTACCGCGTGCGCTTCGGCGAGCCGTGGACCCACTTCCCCACCGACGACGCGCTGGCCGACACGGCCGCGATGAACAAGTGGATCGAGGCGGAGATCCGCCACAACCCGGCCCAGTACCTGTGGGTCCACAAGCGCTTCAAGACCCGGCCGGCGGGTGAACCGTCGTTGTATTGAACCGCCGGGCGGATAATCGCGGGATGCGACTGCCATTCACCAAGATGCATGGCGCGGGCAACGACTTCGTCGTGCTCGACGCCACCCGCGCCCCGCTCGACCTGACCGAGGCGCAGCTGCGCCACCTGGGCGACCGCCACTTCGGCGTGGGCGCCGACCAGATCCTCCTCGTCGAACGCACCGCCACCCCGGGCGTCGACTTCCGCTACCGCATCTTCAACGGCGGCAGCGGCGAGGAAGTGGAACAGTGCGGCAACGGCTCGCGCTGCTTCGTGCGCTACGTGGTCGACAAGGGCCTGACGGACAAGTCCACCATCCGCGTCGAGACCCTGAACTCGCTGCTCGAACTGCGCCTGCAGAACGACGGCCGTGTCACGGTCGACATGGGCGCGCCCGTGTTCGATCCGGCCCGCGTGCCGTTCGATCCGTCGGGCCTCGAGCCGCGGGTCGTCGCCGACTCGCCGCTGTGGCCCCTCGACGTGAACGGCGAACGCATCGAGATCGCCGCCGTGTCCATGGGCAACCCGCACGCGGTGCAGGTGGTGGTCGACGTCGACACCGCCCCGGTCGCCACGCAGGGCCCCGTCATCGAGTCCCACCCCCGCTTCCCGCGGCGCGTGAACGCCGGCTTCCTGCAGGTCGTCGACCGCGGCCACGTGCGCCTGCGCGTCTACGAACGCGGCGCCGGCGAGACGCTGGCCTGCGGCACCGGTGCGTGCGCGGCCGTGGTCGCCGGCATCCGGCGGGGTCTGCTCGACGCGGTCGTCGACGTCGAGACCCGCGGCGGCCGCCTGACGATCGAATGGCAAGGAGGCGACGCGCCGGTCCTGATGACCGGCCCGGCCGTCACCGTCTACGAAGGAGCAATCGAACTGTGAGCATGAACCTGCAAGGCATCACCGAAACCGACATCGCGAACTACCTGGTCAACACGCCCGGGTTCTTCGAACGCCACGCCGAACTGCTGGCCTCCATCCAGCTCACCAGCCCGCACGGCCAGCGCGCCGTCTCGCTGCAGGAGCGGCAGATGGAAATGCTGCGCGACAAGCACAAGGGCCTCGAGCTGCGCATCGTCGAGATGATCCGCTACGGCCAGGAGAACCTCGCCATCGCCGACCGCCTGCACCGCTGGACGCGCCAGATCCTGCTCACGCAGAACCCGAGCGACGTGCCCGAGGTGCTGGTGAGCGAGCTGCAGCACCAGTTCATGATCCCGCAGGCGGGCATCCGCCTCTGGGGCGCGGCCGAGATGTTCCAGGGCCAGCCGTTCTCGCGCGACGTGAGCGTCGACGCGCAGAGCTTCGCCACGAGCCTCACGCAGCCGTACTGCGGCATCAACTCCGGGTTCGAGGCCTCGTCGTGGCTCGACGACGCGGCCACCGTCACGTCGATGGCGCTGATCCCGCTGCGCCACGACCTCGCCACGCCGGCCTTCGGCCTGCTGGTGCTCGGTTCGCCCGACCCCACGCGCTTCAGCGCGGACATGGGCACCGACTTCCTCGTGCGCATCGGCGACCTCGCCAGCGCCGGCCTCTCGCGGCTGCTGCCGCCGCGCTGAGCGCATGGCGACCGGTGTCGACGCCAACGCCGCCTCCGCGGAGCCGGTGCTCGCGTCCGACATCGCGTCCCACCTGCAGCACCTGCAGGTCGAGCGCAAGCTCGCGCCGCGCACGCTCGCGCTGTACCACGAGGCGCTCGTGCGCCTGCAGCGTTTCGCCGAGGCGCAGCCCGTCGAGCTGCGCCGCGCCCAGGTGCACCACGTGCGGCGCTGGGCCGCGCAGCTGCGCGCGAGCGGCCTCGCGCCGCGCAGCATCGCGCTGGTGCTGTCGGCCTGGCGGGGCTTCTACCGCTGGCTGGGGCGCGACGGCCTCGTCGACCTGAACCCGGTCGAGGGCGTGCGCGCACCGAAGGCGCCCATCCCGCTGCCGAAGGCGCTGTCCGTCGACCAGGCGGTGACGCTGGCCGAAGCCCCGGCCGACCACGACGACCCGGCCATCGCCGCGCGCGACCAGTGCGTGGTCGAGCTGCTGTACGGCTGCGGCCTGCGGGTCGGCGAACTCGAGGGCCTCGACCTCGTGGCCGGGCCCGAGACCGCGGGCTGGATCGACGCCGCCGACGGCCTCGCCCACGTGTTCGGCAAGGGCAGCAAGCGGCGCGGCGTGCCGGTGGGCGGGCCCGCGCTGAAGGCGCTGGCCCAATGGCTCGCGCTGCGGTCCACGATGGCGCGGGCCGACGAACCGGCGCTGTTCGTCAACCAGCGCGGCACCCGGCTCACCGCGGCGCAGGTGCGCGCGCGGCTCAAGCGGCGCGCGGTGCAGGCGGGCCTGCCCACGCACGTCCACCCGCACATGCTGCGGCACTCGTTCGCATCGCACGTGCTGCAGTCCAGCGGCGACCTGCGGGCGGTGCAGGAGCTGCTGGGGCACGCGAACATCCGGACGACGCAGGTCTACACGAAGCTCGACTTCCAGCACCTCGCGAAGGTGTACGACGCTGCGCATCCGCGCGCGCGCAAGAAGTAGTTCGCGCCCGGCGTCGTCATCAGTTCGGAGGATCCGCTCCGCGACTGCCGCTCCCACAATGGCCTCGACCCGCAGCGGGGTCCAAGTCCAGGGAGCCGTGATGCCGATCCATCCTCGTTCGTCGCGCGCCGCGATGCGTGCGCTGTTGTGTGGTGTGCTGGTGCTGGCCGGGTGTGGCGGCGGCGGGGGCGATGGCGGCGAGGCGATCGACTCACCGCCGGCCACCACCCTGTCCGGCGCCGTGGTGTACGACGCGCCGGTGGCGGGCGCGCAGGTGACCGTCAAGGACGCCGAGGGGCACGCCTGGACTGCCACCACCGATGCCCAGGGGCGCTACGTGGTGCGGCTTGCGGCCGCCGAGCGCCTCGTGCCGCCGCTGCTCGTGCAGGCGGTGGGCACCGGGGTCGCGTGGACGCCCACGGGGGCGCCCGAGACGGTGGCCTCCACGGGGCGGCTGGCGCTGTCGCCCGCGATGGTGCCGGGCGGCGTTGACAAGCGGGACGGGGGCCGTCCGGTGCCGTTCCGGCTCTACGCGGTGAGCCACGAGGCGGGCGTCGTGCACGTCACGCCGGTGACCGACCTGGTGGTCGGGTCGCTCACGGGCCGGCGTTCGGAGACCGTGTTCGCGCGCCTGGGGGAGCCCGTGGTCGGGAACGTGTTCGCGCTGGCGACGGTGCGGGCCGTGGCCGGCGCGGTGCGCGGGCTGCTCTCGCAGCTCGGCTTGCCCGCCGCGATGCTCGACGCGCCCGCGGGCCCGGAGGGGGTCGTGCCGGTCGACCTCGTGCGGACGCACGAGGTGCTGGCGTCCGGCGACGTGCTGGGGGCGATGCAGCAACTGCTGTCGGCCACCGCGGCCAATGCCGCGGCGTACGGTTGCGCGGGCGAGGCCGTGGGGCGGATGCGCGACGACGGCCTGGCCCGGCCGTCCTGCCTGCCGGGGCCGAACCTCGAGGTGTCGTTCCAGACCGAGTCCTTCGTGCCGCTCGAGTCCGTGCGCAGCCTCGACATCGCGTCGCGGGCCGACGAGCTGTCGGGCGCGGCGTCGGCCACCGGGGGATGGAAGTACCAGTCGCCGCGCGTGGCTGCGGGCGACCGGCTGACGGCCCTCGTCACCAAGGTGCTGGCGGCGGTGCGGGCGCGTGATGCCGCGGTGAGGTCGGCGACGACCGAGGGCGAGGCGCTCGCGGCGGTGCGGCAGTGGACCGACGACGACTGGCAGGCCTTCGGCGCGGGCTTCTGCAGCGACGTGACGGTGGCGCAGCTCTCGGACCTGACCTACGCCTACCTGGTGCTCAAGCACGACATGGCGACCCACCCCCGCCCCGCGGACATCCCGGACGCCGCCGCGGGCCTGTCCGTCGGCAGCTTCGGCGCCCGCAACACGCGCGTGGTCAACCGCATCGTCCCGATCTCCTTCGAGGACGGTTCCGGCGTCTCGGCTTGCCCGCTGCTGCGCCGCGTCTGGCCGGACCTCAAGGCGATCGTGGGGCAGTACGTACCCGGCACGGCGCGCGCGCCGCTGGCCACGCTGGCGGCCGACGTGCACCAGCGGGTCGACAAGTACCTCGCCGAGGCGAACCAGGTGGCCTCGGCCGGCCTGAACCAGCAGATCGCCGACATGGAGTTCGCGAAGGGCTTCGTCGAGATCACCTACGGGCTGCCCCCGCTGAACGGCAGCGAGATGGTCGGGATCGTGGAGGGCTGCCGGCCGCCCGATGGCACCCTTCGCGGCTCGTCGCTCTGCGCGGACCCGGCCGCGACGGGCCGGGCCTACCTCGCGCGGCTCGACGCCGCCGCTGGCGCGGTGCCGCCGGACGTGGCCGCGGGTTCTGCGCCCACGGCCGACACCTTCCTCCAGGGCTTCACGACGGCGGCGGCGCGGCTGCTGATGGCGCAGTACGAGGAGGGCTTCAGCCGCGACTTCGGCTCGGAGACCGTCGCCCTCTACGACGCCTTCGAGGTGCAGGGCGTGGTGCTCGACACCTGGCGGCAGAACGTGGCACGGGAAGCGAGCGTGCTGGTGGCCGACGTGTCCGGCGTGCAGCTCCGTGCCGGGTCCCTGGGCGTGAAGCCCGTGGGCGAGCTGGTGATGCGGCGCACCGACCTGTCGATCCCGGCGATCGACCAGCCGGAGGGGCCGGCGCCGCGGCGCCGCTTCGGCACCGTGATGCGGGTCCATCCCACCATGTTGCCGGCGCTCGTGGCGTGCCGGGCCGACGACGAGGCCTGCCTCGGGCGGCTGCGGCGCACGCGGACGTACACGCCCGCGCCGGTGGCCGTCGACGTGTCCTCGGATGCCGCGTCGCTGCTGTTCAGCCATCGCCCCTGGGAACTGCACTCGCAGGGCGCGTACACACAGCACGAGGAAGCCATGCTGTTCCAGCCGCCGCGGGTGGTGCGGTTCGTCACCGAGAAGGAGTGAGGCGGCGGCGCCGGGCACAATCCGGGGCATGAAGACGATCGTTCTGAGGGAGGGCAAGGACCGCTCCCTGCGCAAGCGCCACCCGTGGGTGTTCCCCGGCAGCATCGCCACCGGCAAGGCCGACCCCGGCGAAACCGTGCGGGTCAATGCCCACGACGGCAGTTTCCTCGCGTGGGCGGCGTACAGCCCCGCGTCGCAGATCCGCGTGCGGGCCTGGAGCTTCGACCAGGCCGAGCGCATCGACGCCAGCTTCTTCGAGCGCCGCATCCGCGAGGCCGTGGCCATCCGCGCGCGGCTGCCCATCGCGAGCGACGGCGTGCGCCTGATCCATGGCGAGGCCGACGGCCTGCCGGGCCTGATCGTGGACCGCTACGGCGACACGCTGAGTGCCCAGTTCCTGTCGGCCGGCATCGAACGCTGGAAGCAGGTCATCGCCGACCAGCTGCTGAAAGCCACGGGGCTCGCGCGCCTGTACGAGCGCAGCGACGCGAACGCGCGCGAACTCGAAGGCCTGCCGCAGGTGACCGGCTGGCTGCGCGGCGACGGCCCCACCGAGATCACGATCCGCGAACACGATTGGCGGCTCACCGTGGACGTGGCCGAGGGCCACAAGACCGGCTTCTACCTCGACCAGCGCGACAGCCGCAAGCTCTTCGCCGACACCGTGCGCCACTTCGGCTGCCAGCGCGTGCTCAACTGCTACAGCTACACCGGCGGGTTCAGCGTCGCTGGGCTGGCGGGCGGCGCGGCCCACGTCACGAGCGTGGACTCGTCGGGCCCGGCGCTGGCGCGGGCCACGGCCCACGTCGCGCTCAACGGCTTCGACGCGTCGCGCCACGAGGCGCTGGACGCCGACGTCAACGCCACGCTGCGCGAGTTCGTGCGCCAGGGCCGGCGCTTCGACGCCATCGTGCTCGACCCGCCGAAGTTCGCGCCCACGGCCGCCCACGCCGAACGCGCGGCGCGGGCCTACAAGGACATCAACCGGCTCGGCTTCATGCTGCTGGAGCCGGGCGGCCTGCTGTTCACGTACTCGTGTTCGGGGGGCATCAGCGCGGACCTGTTCCACAAGATCGTGGCGGGTGCGGGGCTGGACGCCCCGGCCGACGGGCTGATCTACGCCCGCACGGGCGCGGCGCCGGACCATCCGATGACGGTGACGTTCCCCGAAGGGGAGTACCTGAAGGGGTTGGTGGTGCTGAAGCGCTGAGGCGCCCGCCATGTCATCCCGGCGAACGCCGGGATCCATCGTGGCAGGCGCTCGGTGGGGGGAATGGGCCCCGGCGTTCGCCGGGGTGACGGACCGGGCGAGGGAAGGGCGACGGGTCAGCCCATCCGCACGCAATCCCGCCCCGCATGCTTCGCCGCGTACAACGCGGCATCCGCCCGCGCCAGCAACTCCTCCACCGTCTCCTCCGGCCGGCACACCGCCACCCCCAGCGACACCGTGACCTTCAGGTCCGGATGCAGCCGGTTCCACGCATGCTTGGCCACGCCGTCGCGCACCCGCTCGGCCGCGATGTGCGCCGACGATTCGTCCTCGGTGGCCGTGAGCACCGCGAGGAACTCCTCGCCGCCGTAGCGGCCCAGCCGGTCGGACGTGCGCATCTCCGCCGAGGCGCGGCGCGAGAAGGCGCGCAGCACCTCGTCGCCCACCGGGTGCCCGAAGCGGTCGTTCACCTGCTTGAAGTGGTCGATGTCGAGCAGCACGATGGAGAACGACTGGCCGGTGAGCTCGAACTTGCGGTGCTGCTGGTCGAGCAGCTCCATCACGCTGCGCCGGCTCAGCGTGCCGGTGAGGCCGTCGCGCGTGGCGCGGCGGTGCATCTTCTCGAACTTGGCCTTGAGCTTCGCGTTGCGCTGCATCAGCACGTCGCGCAGCTGCAGTCCGTACAGGTCCAGCAGCGTCACCCGCGCCAGCACGAGGGCGAACCAGGCGGCGCTCACCACGCGCTGCCCGAGGTTGCCCGTGGGCAGCGCCACGTTCAGGCCACCCCAGGCGAGCACACCCGCCACCCCGATGGCGATGAGGGCCGACGTGGACAGCACCGCCATGCGCGACACCCGCATCGCGCCGAAGGCGTTGATGACCAGCAGCATCATCAGCAGCGGCACGCCGACAGCCGGCACCCACATCACGAACGCGAGGTGGATGGCCGAGTGCACCAGCATCTGCGGCACCACGAGGAACGGGTCGGCGAGGCCTTCGCTCTTGCCCGAGCGGAGCAGCACCCAAAACACGCCGCACGCCACGGCGCCGGAGGCCGCGTAGGCCCACGGCGCGAAGCCGTCGATGGCCCCGAACCGGGCGAAACCGAGCAGCAGCAGCGTGTCGAGCGTGTAGCTGGCGAGCACGACTCCCAGCATTCGCAGGACTTGACGCTGACGCTGGGCGCGCGCCGCGGCCGTCAGGGGCTGCGACTCGTCGTCTTCGTCGTCACGGGCTCGGGCAGAAGCGATGGCGGACATGGATGGTGGCGGCGGCAAGGCATGGCGTGGCCACGCGCAGGCGCGGCCCATCGGGGTCGTTATCGGCGGGCGGCCGCCGGGCTTGAACGGCGGATGGGCGGCAACTCGACCGCGGGCTCGAACTTGGCACGCTTCACGCTGAAAAATGCCTTCACGTTGCGCACATTGGCGTCCTGCGTGAAGAGGCGGTGCACCACGGCGTCGTACGCCGCCATGTCGGCCACCTGCAGCACCAGCACGAAGTCCGGACCCGGGGCGACACGGTAGCACTGCTGAACCGCCGCGTCCCCTGTGGCGCGGGCCTCGAAAGTGACCAGATGTTCGGCCCCTTGCCGGTCCAGCGTCACCTCGGCGATGGCCGTCAGGCCGGCGCCCAGCTTTTCCGTCGACAGGATGGCCACCCGCCGCTCGATCACCCCGGCCTCCACCAGGCGCTTGACCCGGCGCAGGCAGGTGGCCGGGGAAGTGGACACGGCGGCCGCCAGGTCCTGGTTGGACATCGACGCGTCGCGTTGCAGCACCCCCAGGATGCGGTGGTCGGTCTCGTCCAGATCGTCGAAAACGAGGGATTCTTTCGTTTTTTCTTCGCTCATGAACGAATTATCCGTGATTGTAGGGTGGTGACGGATTATTTCGATTTCATTTGAATTTCGCAAACTTCCATCTTGAATCCATCCCTACCATCCCCGAACTTTGTAGACACCCCTGGGGAGAGATTTCATGTGTGGCATCGTCGGCGCCGTCAGTAACCGCAACATCGTTCCGATCCTGATCGAAGGCCTCAAGCGCCTCGAGTACCGCGGCTATGACTCCTGCGGCGTGGCGGTGCACCAGAACGGCCAGCTGCGCCGCGCGCGCAGCACGGCCCGCGTGTCGGAACTGCAGCTGAACGTGGAATCCGATGGTGTCGCCAGCGGCACCGGCATCGCCCACACCCGCTGGGCCACTCACGGCGCCCCGGCCGTGCACAACGCCCACCCGCACTTCTCGCACGGCCCCGGCTCGGACGCCAACACCGCCACGTCGGGCCGCATCGCCCTCGTGCACAACGGCATCATCGAGAACCACGACGAGTTGCGCTTCGACCTGAAGAACAAGGGCTACGTCTTCGACAGCCAGACCGACACCGAGGTCATCGCCCACCTGGTCGACCACCTGTACGACGGCGACCTGCTCGACGCCGTCCAGCGCGCCACGCTGCAACTGCGCGGCGCCTACGCCATCGCCGTCTTCTGCAAGGACGAACCCAACCGCGTGATCGGCGCCCGCGAAGGCTCGCCACTGGTGCTGGGCGTGGGCGAAGGCGAACACTTCCTCGCCAGCGACGCGATGGCCCTGGCCGGCGTCACCGACCAGATCATGTACCTCGAAGAGGGCGATGTGGTCGACATCCAGCTGGGCAAGGTGTGGATCTCCAGCCGCACCCCGGAGGGCCGTGTTTACGGCGCCGCCCAGGCCACCGCCGCCCAGGCCTTCAAGCCCGTGCAGCGCGAAGTGCGCATCGTGCACGCCCACACCGGTGCCGCCGAACTGGGCCCGTACCGCCACTTCATGCAGAAGGAAATCTTCGAGCAGCCGCGCGCCATCGCCGACACGCTCGACGCCGTCGAGAGCGTCTCCCCCGAACTCTTCGGCGACGGCGCCTACCGCGTCTTCAAGGACATCGACTCGGTGCTGATCCTCGCGTGCGGCACCAGCTACTACAGCGGCTCCACCGCCAAGTACTGGTTGGAGAGCATCGCCAAGATCCCCGTCAGCGTCGAGATCGCCAGCGAGTACCGCTACCGCGACAGCGTGCCGAACCCGCGCCAGCTGGTCGTCACCATCACGCAGAGCGGCGAAACCGCCGACACCCTGGCCGCCCTGAAACACGCCCGCAGCATGGGCATGAACCACACGCTGACCATCTGCAACGTGGCCACGAGCGCCATGGTGCGGGAATGCGAGCTGGCATACATCACGCGCGCCGGCGTCGAGATCGGCGTGGCCTCCACGAAGGCGTTCAGCACGCAGCTCGTCGGCCTGTTCCTGCTGACGCTGTCGCTGGCCCAGGTGCGTGGTCACCTGACCGAAGCGCAGGAGCTGGCGCACCTGAAGGCACTGCGGCACCTGCCGGTGGCCGTGCAAGCGGTGCTGGCGCTGGAGCCGCAGGTGATGGCGTGGGCCGAGGAATTCGCGCGCAAGGAAAACGCGTTGTTCCTGGGCCGTGGTCTGCACTACCCGATCGCGCTGGAAGGTGCACTGAAGCTGAAGGAGATCAGCTACATCCACGCCGAGGCGTATCCCGCCGGTGAACTGAAGCACGGCCCGCTGGCGCTGGTCACGTCGGAGATGCCGGTGGTCACCATCGCGCCGAACGATGCGCTGCTGGAGAAGCTGAAGAGCAACCTGCAGGAAGTGCGGGCGCGTGGGGGCGAGCTGTTCGTCTTCGCGGACTCGGATTCGCGGATCGAGTCGTCGGAGGGCGTGAAGGTCATTCGCATGCCCGAGCACTACGGGGCGCTCTCGCCGATCCTGCACGTGATTCCGCTGCAGTTGCTGGCGTATCACACGGCGTGTGCGCGTGGCACGGACGTCGACAAGCCGCGGAACTTGGCAAAGTCTGTGACGGTGGAGTGATGAAAGGGGCTTCGGCCCCTTTCCTGGTTGTCCAGAATAAAGAAGCGAACGGACTAATAAAGTTGCGAACCGCCGGGCGTAGCCAGCAACAAAGTTGCGAACGGTTCCGCACTTCACTCTTGGAGAGCCACTGGCTAGTGTTCCTTGCCATTAATGTCTGAGACATGCCACCAAAGTCTGAGACACATGGGCTCGCGCGAGCGGCCGCTATGCAAGCGGAAGCGGACATTGCGCGGAACCAGACTACGATATCGCCATGGCCCACCTACCGAGCAGCGCAGCCCGACGATTCGCACCACGTCTTGCGAAGTTCTCCGGTCCGTCGAACAGGCCAGACGAGGAGCGGGCCGAACTCGAAACGCTCTTGGCTGCGGCCCCGGGGGTGACGGCGATTCGCGCGATCACCCGCCATCCTCGTGGCGGCTTCGTCGCAGAGATGGACTTTTCGATGGCGCAACTGGATGCTTGGATCGAGCACATGGACGCCCAAGGCTGGAGAGGTGCCCTGTGACGAGGCGCTTCCAGCCTGGACCGGCCATCAATTGACTCCCAACCACTCGCATGCCCACATATTCCTGGTCGTGTTTCGCGTGCGGTGTCACGAACCCCGCCGAGCTGAGCAATTGCTGCCGGTGTGGCTGCCCGTCTAGCCCGACATCCAATCAAGTTCGACAGAGCAGGGCCGCACATATGGAGCGAGGTGGTGAACTGCTCGGTGAAGCGGCCCTGCGGGAGCACCGTGACCACGTCTCATCGTTCGATTTGCTCGTGCGTCCCTTGATGCTTTTGCTTGTCGGATGGTCTCCGTCTCGCTCGAAGGAACGGTGACCGCTAACAGCCGAGGCTGTGTGAGAACTCATCGAGCGGTGTCGCCTCGCGATTCATCGCAGCCAGTATGGCGCTTCGAGTCGGTGGATTCTCGTTTTTCCTGGCTGGTGCGGCCTGGATGCTCGTAGTGAGCGCTTGGACGCACCTCGGGGCCGCCCTGGGGCCACGGAAGGGCTGCATGCCCTACGCGATCGCTCCTTGCATCGCCTCCATCGTCTTCTTCATGCCTAGGATGCTCAACACCCGCTTGAAGTTGTAGGCGAGTACATGCAGGCTCATCTCAGTGGAGACGTTGACCAGCCGCCGCATCAAGAAGTGGGTGGAACCCATCCAATGCTTCAGCGTGCCGAACACGTGTTCGACCGTTCGTCTTCGAACCCGCATCGCGTTGGGATTCTGATCGAGTCGGCGTTCCACTGCTTCGACCACTTCCTCGTGTTCCCAGCGACTGATTCGCCGATAGTCGCTCGGCGTGCATCGTGCCTTCATCGGGCATTCCGGGCATGCACTGCTCCAGTAGCGCCGGATCATCAGTCCGCTCTCCTCGCGAGTGAAGCGGTAGATTGCTCGCTGTCCGGCCGGGCACTGGTACTCGTCGTCACTCGCGATGTAGACGAAGTCGCCTTTGTGGAAGCGGCCCTCGAACTTCGCGTTCGAGGTCATCGGCTTCGGCAGCACTGCAGCGATGCCGTCCTCTTCGCAGGCCTTGATCTGCAGCCCATTGAAGTAGCCTCGGTCGCTGAGCGCCTCGATACCTTCGACGCCCATCGCCTGCTTGGCGGCCTTGGCCATCGGATGCAACTGCGTGCGATCGTTGCCGATGTTCGTGACCTCGTGCGCCACGATGAGGTGATGCTTTGCGTCGACTGCCGCCTGCACGTTGTAGCCGACGACGCCTGTGCCTTTGCCATGCGTCGTCATGGCCCTCGCGTCAGGATCAGTCCTCGATATCTGGCCGTCAGGCTCTGCTTTGACCTGCTCCTCGACGACATCAAGTTCTCGCATCTGCCGGCGCAGGTCTTCGATCTTGTCGTTCAGTCGTGTGGTCTTCGCTGCCCACTCCGGCGCCTGCACCCGGTCGGCCGTGTCCAATGCCTCCAGGTAGCGCTTGATGTTATGCTCGAGCTGCTCACGGCGTCGTTGAATCTTGGTCACTGTGAAGTTCTGATCGCGCGAGTTGACTGCCTTGAACTTGCTGCCGTCGACGGCGATGACTGCTTCGGTGAAGAGCTTCAACTGACGGCAGATTTCGACGAAGCGCCGGCATGCGCTGCGAATGCCTTGCCCGTTGTCACGCCGGAAGTCCGCGATGGTCTTGAAGTCTGGAGCCAGGCGGCCGGTGAGCCACATCAATTCGACGTTGCGCTGGCACTCGCGCTCCAGGCGCCGACTGCTTTGAACGCGGTTCAAGTAGCCGTAGAGATAAATCTTCAGAAGCACCGACGGGTGGTACGAAGGGCGGCCAGTAGCGGCGGGACGGGCCCCTTCGAATCCCAGGGCCGTCAGGTCCAACTCCGCGACGAACGCATCGATGACGCGGACGGGGTTGTCCTCTGCGACGAAGTCATCAAGACACTCAGGCAGCAGCGTCACTTGCTGCCGATCCAGGGCTTCTACGAATCGAGGCATATCGACTCCCAGACCTAACCTGGACCTCAACTCTACGCACCACTGCTCGCGAGCGTGAGCGGGTTTTCACACAGCCTCGGTCGAAAGCTGCCGTCCGCGCCTCTCGTTGGTCAAAACCATGTCACTCTGTGCGGCTCCGCGCCCCCGGGCCTATGTCGAGCGAGTGGGCTGCACAACGTCCAGATAGCCGGTCTGGCCGATCGAAGCCAGGTAGCTCACGACCTCTTCGACGCGCACAATCGTTTCCGGCTTGCCGCGATCTCTGCCGGCAACCAGGACCGTTCGGATCGAATGTTCTTGGCCCATGAAGGGGTTCGCATCCGGGCTAGTCACGAGTGCTTCCAAGACCTCGACGGAGCGATCCGAATGCGTCGCACTGATCTTTGCAAGCCACTCGACAACGCTGTAGACAAGCGACAGCTCGAAGCCAAGGGGTAACAGACGCAGCATCTGGTCCAGCAGCCAATCCGGCTCGAAGTGATGGTGGTCGCACCATTGCCCGATTGATCCGAGTTCTCCCTTAAACCGGTCACGATGCTGGCTCGCCTCGGCGGACGCAAGCCGGCTGTCCCAGTAGGCAAGCGCCTTCGCCCGCATCGCGTCAGGAAACTCGTCCGGCGGGTGTTTCAGTTGCACACCTAGCCACCACATCACGTGCTGACGCAGGCGCGGCGAGGCCTTCCGCAAGAAGCGGTCGAGCAAGCCTCCTACTTGCAGATCGAGTTGCCCATGAAGGTACAGGATCATCACGTGAATGCCGAGGCTCCTCTGAGCTTGCTCTTCGCGGTCGTTCGCGTCATCGGTCAGTTGCTCGATTGCGCGCGCGTAGCTCGGCCGCAGCGATCCCAGCAGCTCGCCCTGAGGCCCCCGGTCATGCAGCAGATGCCCCATCCAGGCGGCATGCCGCAACGTATCGTCAAACTCCGGGAACAGCGACGCCATCCTTGCAACCAGCCATGGCTCTCCGAAGTAGAACAGCCAGCGCAAGTAACGCCCGAGGACTGCGCGCGGCACGCGACCGTTCGCCGTCTGATCTGCAAGTTCAGCGTCCAGGGCCTCTCTGATCGCTGGCGACATGTCGAGCGCGCCGCGTGGCGTGATCGCGAGCGGCGTCCCCTCTTCCTTGCTCTGCCAGAAGAGCAATAGCACGCAGAGTTCGACGGCCAGCCCTCGCAGTGTGAATTGCGCGGCAAAGTAAGGATCGCGCTGATACTGCTCCTCGAAGTTTTCGCGTTCCGGTTCTTGAGGGGCGCGCCGTTGCAGTTCAAGCACGAGCGTTTGGATCACCGCGTTGTGCTCGAACGGTATGCCCTCTGCTCCGTGTTGCAAGCCGGCCTTGAGCAACTCGACACCGGCCGCACAGGCCCACTGCCAGTTTGGGTCGTTACCCTCATCGACCGAGGCGGGATCGACGGACTGCTGCCAACGCGCTAACGTAGCGTCAAGCAGGCGCAGAACCTGTGCCCAGCGAAACGGTCGCTTGTTGCGTGCGGCCTCGCCCAGTCCTTCGAGAAGGCGATGAACATAGACGGCGGGCACGTCAACGAAACTCATCGCCGCCTCTGCGTACTTCGCCGGATCCTGCGCCGCAGCGTTCCGCAGTTCCAGTGCCAAGGCGGAGACGGTCTGTCGCCGTGGCTCCTGCTTCGACCGCCACGTGCACAGAAAGGCTGCGATCTCCGCGGCAGGGCGCGCCGCGAGGTCCGCACCGGTTAGTGGGCTTTCCTCACCTCGCATCAATATTGAGTTCCGCCATGAGTCGGGATCGCCAGCAGCCTCGACTGCAGCCTGTCGGTCGGCCGGCAGCAGCGTGCGCCAGTGCCAGACGGCATCTCGCACGACATGTGCGTAGAAGGCTCGCTCATCGTCCGCGGTCGGAGGCCGCTTTTCGTGCTCCTCGAACCGCTGCTTCCATGCCTCGACATGCCGCCCAGGAATCTCGTCCACGAGCGCGAGCACTGCTTGTTGATTTGCCGGATCCATCGCCGGGAACCACGCGCGTGCAAGGCGGGCGTACTCATGGGTGCACCATGAAGCCTCGATCAAATCGGGGTCAAGGAGCAAGGTTGTAGCTCGATCTGGAAGAGCCGCCGGATGCTTTGAGAGGACGTAAATCTCTAGCCGGCGAAAGAGAGTTGGCTTGTAGTGACCGAGCAACTCCATGATCGCGGGAACCGAACGCGACTCGGCATCGATGAGCACGTCCGCCGACCGGCGAACTTCGATTCGTAGCGCGTCGTAGATGCTGTGGACCCCCGTCGCCTCATCCTCGATGGCGCCTTGGTCGTAGCGAGTGCGATCGAAGGTCGGGTCCTGATTCTTTTCATGATCGATAGCGATCACCTGGTGCAGAAGATCGGCAAGAAGCCTCAGCGCATCCAGCCCGCACACTCTGGTAAGAGTGGGCGCAAGCTGCGGCAGGCAGTATTCGTGCAAGTGGTGCGAGTCGAGGCTCGAGACTTCGCCTTCATCGCCGAAAACCTGTAGGAGACTGGCCGCGATGTTCAACGCGGCTCCGCCTTCCCCATCGGTCGCGAGCTTCGTTACTAGCTTCTCAGCCGCCTGAATCGCCAAGAAAGTTGCATCGCGATCCAGCCATTCCGACGCGACAGTCGCAAGTGTTGCTGCCTCCGCTGCCGGCAGGGCCGCCATCGCTTCCAGAGCACCCAGGCGGACATCGGGGTGCTTTGAAGACGCAACGTTTCTGATTGCAGTGACCACGAGCCGCCTGATCGCCTGATCTGAGGCCTCCGCCATGCGCCGGAGATAACTGCCCGCCGGCCATTCGCGCAGCCTACCGCCGGTGCCTCCGGTTGATTCCGATAGCGGCGGCCCGACCAGGTCATGCTTTAGCAAGTGCGGAAGCCAATCCGCGCTTTGAAGCTGCGAAAAGAAGTGCCACTGCAGCGGCATGGCTCCTGGGATCTCCCGTTCAAACAGGTTAACGGCTTCCTCTTTGTCCTGCATGGCCGCGATCTCGTCGACACGCCGGGCCAGCGCGCTGTAGCGGCGCTGCAGGGCAAGGGTCACAGCACGAACTACCGTTTCGAAAGGCCGCTGGAAGTTGCGGCGGAAGTCTTCATCGACGGCGAGCGAGTGATGAAACGATCGTTTGTGTACTTGGCCGGACGTCTTTACCAAGGAGATCCACGCCTTCGCAACGTCCCCGTTGGGAGCTAAGCCAAGTCGCACCGCAATCTGCTCGATCTGCGTGGCATGACTGTCGCGAGGTTGCAGCGCGTTCACCGCTCTGTCGACGGACGTGCGGTTGAAGCCCATTTGCACCAGCGCGTCCCTTGCCTTCGTCAGTTGGCCTGGGTCGATCGACGCGCCGGTCGGTTTCACCTCCAACGGGACCTTCAGCGCGTCACGTAGCGTTGACTCAAGCTCGCGGAGGGCATGCCCGGCAATGGGTCGAGACACGCGGAGTTCATATGCACCTGAAGCGAGGCGACAGAAGTCAATGTAGCGGTTCGCGATTGCGCGACCAAGCACGCGCTCTAGAAGGTTCGCCGTGTCCTCTTGCTCTGGTGTCAGTGCGCTGGTGGTGTCAGCTTCAGTCATGCCAGCCGTACCCACGCTTGACTCAGCCACCATCATCCATGCCTCCCACCTTGACTGACCAATGAAGTCCGAGCCGTGGCGGCGAGCGGTCACGCGGTTCGATCGCCTACAGGTTCGCTTACGCTGCGATTCTGTCAGAGCGCGAAGTCGCCCTCGGCTGGCCCCCTTGGTGTGGAGCTGTCCTATGGCGCTTCAGGCAGACTTCGTCCATGCCCTCCTTCAAGTCTCGCCGCTCTGTCATGGGCTGCTCAGCAGATGTGCGTCTCTTCTAGTGGCCGTTTCTCGGCTTTATTGTCACGAACCATCCCTTTTCTGACGGAGGAACCGAATGCTGCTGGCCAGGCCTGCGAACCCGTGGACGTCATCTGCCCCGGGAGACCCGCCATGATCGAGTTCGTCGGCCAGAACTTCGGGCCGCTCCATGACCGAGGCGACGCCTTGCTGCTGGAGGATCTCCGGTTCGAGCGTTGCTCGTTCAACCTCAGCACGCTGTCGCTCACCACCGAACTCGGGCGGAGGACGACGGTGCGCAATGTCGAACTGAAGAATTGCGCAGCCCACGGATGCACCATCGGGCCGGCGATCTTCGAGAACGTGAAGATCCACGGGCTGACCACGACGGACCTGTTGATCGTCTGGGACGCCACGTTCAAGCACGTGACCCTGTCCGGCACCATCGGGCAACTCAAGATCAACCCCTTCGTCGATCCCGTCGACCGGACCGAACACACCCAAGGGCCGTTCGATCGGAACAGGACGGCACTCTACGACTCCATCGACTGGGCCCTCGACATCTCGGCGGCACGTTTCAGGGGGTTCGACGTGCGCGGCATCCCCGCACGCCTGTTCCGCCGCGATCCGGAAACGCAAGTCGTCGTGACACGCGAGCGGGCCTTGCGGCCCGGATGGCGCGAGCGCTTGAGTCCGACGAACACCCTGTGGCCGTTCATGATCCAGCTGTTCCTCTCGGATGGCGACGCCGACATGGTGCTGGTGGCGCCGCTGGGCGCGCCGCGGAAGAGGCGGCAGCTGCTGATCGACGGTCTCGATGAATTGCGAGCGCTCGGGGTCTGCGAGCCCGATTGACTTCCAACCGAGGCAGGGCACTCCTGTGAGATGGCGCCTGGAGAGCAATAATCCCGCCGCCCAGTCCGCTCCTCCGATCGCCACGTGACCCTCGACCCGACCCCCGATCAACCGACCCGCCCCTGGTACCTGGCCGCCGCCCTCGTGGTCGTCCTGATCTCCGCCGTCGTGGGGGCCTCCTTCGTGGGCTGGGCCTACTGGCGCCAGCAACCCGACTACGCGAACACCTACTCGACGAACCGCGGTGCCCAGCTCGACGTGACCCTGCCCGACGCGACGCGGATGACACTCGATTCATCCACCCGCGCCGAGGTCTCGCTGTACGGCTCACGCCGCGTGGTGCGTCTGTCGACCGGCCAGGTGGTGTTCGAGGTCCCGCAGGACGGCCGCCCGTTCGAGGTGCAGGGAGGGCCGTGGCGCATCGAGACCGCCGGCGCGCGCTTCGCGGTGCGCTACACGCCGAAGGTCGACAAGGACACCCGGGGACAGGTGGCGGTGGAGGAGGGCCGTGTGCAGGTGCGGATCGGCGCGGCCACCGTGGACTTGGGGACGGGCGAAATGGTGGCAGGCGATGCGGCCGGCCGGCTCCACGCGGTCTCGCGGGTCGCGCCGGAGGCCATCGCCACCTGGCGTTCGGGCCGCGTGTCCTTCGATGCCACGCCGCTCGTCGACGTGCTCGCAGAGTTCGAGCGTTACGGGGCCACGGGCCTCGTGCCGGCCGACCCGCACGTCGGCGCGCTGCCCGTCACCGGCACCTTCGACCCGCGTCGCCCCGAGGAACTGCGCCGCAGGCTGCCCGAGCTGTTGCCGGTGCGCCTGCGGGCGCGGGGTCCACTCACCGAGGTGGTCGACGCCCGTTGACGGCTCAGTTGCAGGCGGTCTTCGCCAGGCCGGTGCCGGCGCCGGCCTTCGTCGGCAGCTGTGCCTTCACGCAGGCCGGGGTGTCTGCCGTGTAGGTGTACGGCAGCGTGACCGGGAAGGTTGCGGTGGTCACCCAGTCGGTGGCATCGCGGGCGGTCGACGAATCGCTGGCCGACCACGTGATGCCGTGGGTGGCGAAGTCCGCCGGGCTCGCGATGTTGTTGCCCTTGAGCTGCCACCACCCGATCTCGTCGCTGTCGCGCGAGGTCACCGGGTTCTTCGCGTTCTCGAACCAGTTGTTCTCGATCAGCGAGTAGCCCTTCATCCGCACGTTGATGCCCGACGCCGACACGCCGCTGTACACGTTGTTGTAGAGGTGGGTGTAGCCGCCGCGCTGCAGCGGCACGCGCGAGCCGATGTTCACGTAGAGGTTGTGGTGGAACGTGATGAAGCGGTCGCTCGAATCGCTGTCGCTGGAACCGATCAGCCCGACCTTGTGGTGGTCGTGGAAGTGGTTGTACGAGTAGGTGATGTGGTGCGCGCCGGCCTTGTTGTCGGTCAGGCCGTCGAACTCCAGGTCGCCCGCGCCCGCGCATTCCTTCATCGAACTGAACAGCGTGTTGTGGTCGATCCAGACGTAGCCGGGGTACTTGCCGCTCTGGCCCTCGATGCCGATCGCGTCGATGGAGCCGGGCAGCAGGCCGATCGTCATGTTGCGGACGACGATGTTCTGCGAGCCGCCCTTGATCGCGATGCCGAAGTTGGCGGCCGAGCCGTCGGCGCCTTCGATCGTCACGTCGCTGATGTTCTTGAGCTCGACGATGTCACCGGCGGGCAGTTGCCACTGCGTGCACGCGTCGGTGATCTTCGAGAAGTCGAATGTGCCTGTGTAGCGCAGGCGCAGGCCACCGACCCCGCCCTTGCCACCCTTGCTGACCGCCGCAGCGTACGCCTCGATCGCGGCCGTCATCTCGGCGGCGGACGTCACCACGGTGGCGGCCACGGCGTCTCCGCCGGTGACGTCGCCCGCATAGCCGCCTGATTTCGTGCTCGACGGGGTCGGGGACGCGGACGGTGCCGGTGAGGCCGCCGGCGTGGGAGACGCGGCCGGTGTCGGCGACGCCGCGGGCGAGTCCGCCGGGGACGGGCTCGTGGCGGGAGGCGGGGAGGTGGCGGTCGTTGTCGCGGCCGTGCTCTCGGTGTCGTCGCTGCCGCAGGCCGCCAGCACCATGCCGAATGCGGCCACCACGCCGCGCCAACGGGTTGCCTTCGAGGCGTTCAGGAAAGTCATCTTGTTGTTTTGAGGAAGTCGTGGGGAAACACGCGCACGGCCGTCGCCGCGGCAGCCCCCACCGCGCACGATCGTCCGAGTCAACCCCATTCATGCAAGGTCCGGACCCGATGTCGCCTGCGCGACACACTCGGGCATCGACAGCATCTGCGACGGTTCGCGCCCCGCCAGCCCTCGCAATTTGGTCAGCTTGTGTCGAAAACGGTCGTGCGAAACGCCTGTGGGATTGAAGAACCCTCGCGCCCGGCCTAGTGTGGGTGGTGTCTTCGTGTCGTCTCACCCGCCTCAGGAGAACTCCATGTTCCATCCCGTGCGTTCCAGCTTGCTCGTGCTGACCCTCGCCGCCATCCCCTGGGCCGCTTCGGGCGCCACGCCGTTCCACATCTCCGGCACGTTCTCGGGCACCACATGGGCCGACTACGCCTACTGGACGGAGCCGCGCCCGCCTCTGTCCTACTACCAGGATGCCCCGGCCACCGGCACCTTCGACATCTACGTGCCCGCCCCGGTCAACCACCCGGTGGCCGACCCCGACGACCATGCCTACTGGCTCAACGGTGCCGGCGGTTACCTCTCGATGACGTTCGACATCAAGGGCGAACACTTCGAGGTGTTCCAGGGCACGCCGAGCGAACCCTGGAACTTCCCGAGCATCATCCTGCTGAGCGACCGCGGCGCGGCCGGCCAGAGCGTCCACTTCATGACCGACTTCATGCCCAAGTACGGCGGGGGCGGTGCGTCCATCAGCGGCCCGCAGGGCAGCCTCTTCGACGACCACGATGCCACGTCGCTGCGGGCTCGTGCGGGCGATCCGCTGACCTTCGACTTCGGGTTCGTGTCGTCCAGGCTCGGGTACCGGTTCGGTTTCGAGGACCTCGATGTGACGTGGGCTCCGGTCGCGGCACCGGTGCCCGAACCCGCCACGGCGGCCATGCTGCTGGCCGGGCTCGCCCTCATCGGCGCTGCGTGCCGGAGGACCCCGCGTCGGACATGACGGCCGACGGCGCCGTCCCGACGTCCCCGCGCCGGATCGCTCCGGCCCGCTCTCGCACCGCGTCCCGTTCCTCTGGCGTCAGCCCGTCGAGGCTCCTCACCTGGTGCACCATCCGCGGGTTCCTCGCCAGTGCCTCGGCGTGACGCATCAGGAAGTCCCAGTAGAGGGTGGTGAACGGGCAGGCGGTGTCGCCGCTGCGCTTCGCGGGATCGTAGCGGCAGCCCTTGCAGTGCGGGCTCATGCGCTGGATGTAGCGGCCGGTGGCGATGTAGGGCTTGCTGGCCATGAGGCCGCCGTCGGCGTACTGGCTCATGCCGAGGGTGTTGGGCAGCTCCACCCACTCCACGGCGTCGACGTACACGGCGAGGTACCACGCATGCACCTGCTTCGGCTGCACGCCGAGCATCAGCGCGTACACGCCGGTGATCATCAGGCGCTGGATGTGGTGGGCGTAGCCGTGCGCGAGGGTCTGTGCGAGGGCATCGCGCAGGCAGGCCATGTCGGTGTCGCCCGTCCAGTACCACGCCGGGAGGTCTTCCTGCGCGTCGAGTGCGTTGCGTTCGAGGTAGCCGGGCATCTGCGTCCAGTAGATGCCGCGCACGTATTCGCGCCATCCGAGGATCTGCCGGATGAACCCCTCGACGCTCGCGAGCGGCGCATGCCCGTCCCGGAAGGCGCGCTCGGCGGCGGCCACCACCTCGTGCGGGTCCAGCAGCTTCAGGTTCAACGCAGCCGAGAGCTGCGAGTGGTACAGCCACGGGTCGCCCGGCCACATCGCATCCTGGTAGCGACCGAACACTGGCAGCCGTTCGCGGATGAAGTCGTCCAGTGCGCCCAGCGCCTGCGCGCGGGTCACCGGCCAGGCGAAGCCGTCCAGCGTGCCGGGGTGGTCGGCGAACCGGGTGTTCACGAACGCGAGCACTTCGCGCGTCAGCGCGTCGGGCTCGACGGTGGTGCGCGGAGGCACGGCGCCCGGGCCCGCGGCGCCGAAGCTGCCGCGGTTCTCCGCGTCGAAGTTCCACTGCCCCCCGACCGGCGCGTCGCCGTCCATCAGCACGTGGTGGCGTCGGCGCTGCTCACGGTAGAAGTACTCCATGCGCAGCGTGTCGCGGCTTCTGGCGAACGTGGCGAAGTCCTGCACCGTGCCGAAGAAGTGGCGGTCGGGGCGGATGTCGAGGGGCAGCCCGTGGGCCGAAGCCACTGCCCGGAGCGACTGCAGCACCCGCCAGTCGCCGGGCGCGGTCATCACCAGCCGTGTGGGGCGCAGGCGCTGCACGTCGGCCTGCAACTGGGCCTGCAGCGACGTCGCGGTGTCTGGCGAATCGATTCGCGCGTGGTGCAGCGGCCGGCCTGCGGCGCGCAGGGCTTGCGCGAAGTGCCGCATGGCCGCGAGGAACAGGGCCGTGCGCGGCTTGCTCGACCACACGTGCGTCGACTCGTCGGACACCTCGGCCATCCAGACCGCATCCACGCGCGCATCGAATCCGTCGAAGCCCGAGGCCGCGAGGTCGAGCTGGTCGCCCAGCACGAGGACGAGGTTGCGCAACTCAGCCATGCTGCGTCGTCTCGGGAGAAGGGGGGCGGGTCTGCATCGGAGCGGCTGTGCGGCCGACATCGTACCGGGGTCGACCGTGCCCCGAAGGCGTCAATGCCCTGCGGGCCGAAGGCTTCTTGTCCGGCAAGGGACTCGAGGACGCGGGCGTAGCCTGAGGGTGTGTCCAAATCGCAGGAAGCCCCATGCAGATTCAAATCGAGACCGACAACCACATCGAGAACACGCAGGACTTGCAGGCCCACGTCGAGGCGGTGATCCGCGACGCGGTGGAGCGGTTCTCCGAACAGGTGACACACGTCGAGGCCCACTTGGGCGATGTCAACAGCGGCGTGAAGTCCGGCCCGGACGACATGCGCTGCATGCTCGAGGCGCGGCTTGCCGGCGCCAAGCCGATCGCGGTGACGCACAACTCGCAGAGCCTGCACCAGGCCATCGAAGGCGCCGTGGACAAGCTGCGCGCCGCGCTCGAGACGCGGGCGGGCAAGCAAGTCGATCGCCAGCGTCGGGCCGTCGGCACGGGCCACGTCAGCGCCGACATCGTGCGCGAAACCGACGTGTGACCAGGGCGCCGTCGCCGTCAGGCGACGGCGGACGCGATCACTGCGGGGCGAACGCCAGGTTCGTCAGCACGTAGCTGATCGGCATGAACACCCCGCCGCCCACGTACTGCAGGTGCAGCGCGTCACCCTGTCCGCCGGTGAGTGAACCCGCCACGCCTGTGGTGGTGGACGAGCGTCGCACCCCGCCGTACAGCGCCCCACCCGACTTGCCGGCCAGGAGCGTCAGCCCGTTCGCGCTGCTGGCGATGGCGGTCCAGGGGCCCGCATCCGCGGTGGCCCGCCAGGACTGGCCGCCGTCGGGGGACTCGTACACGGTCCCGCCGCTGGTGGTGGCCACGACGTAGCGGCCGTCCGACGAGGTGGCGATGCCGCGCCAGTCCCGGTTGACCGTCACGTTGTCCCACGTCGCGCCGAAGTCGTCCGAACGCCACACCGCCCCGGTGTCGACCGTGGCGTACAGGCGCTTGCCATCGGCCGAGGCGGCCGTCGACCACCAGAAGTCGAGGGACGCCCTCGCGTTCCAGGTGACGCCGTAGTCGGTGGACACGTAGAGCCGGTCGTTGTTGGTGCCTGCCACGAGCACGCGGCCGTCGGCCGACGAGCTGACGGTGCGCCAAGCGCGGTCGGTCTCGCGCGAGGTCCAGCTCGCCCCGCCGTCGGACGACGTCCAGATGCGCCCGAGGTAGGCCGTGGCCACGAGGCGCGTGCCGTCCGCGGAGCTGGCGACGGCGCGCCACGCACGCGATGAGCCGTCGTTGGACCACGTGGCGCCGCCATCGGTCGACCAGTGCAGCGCGCCGCCGTTGCTGGCGGCAAGGACCTTCGACCCGTCGGACGATGTCGCGACGCTCGACCAAGGCTGGCCCGTGAGCCGGAGGGTCCAGTGCGCGCCGCCGTCCGCGGAGGTGTAGAGCTCTCCACTGCCGGAGGTCGCCACCTGCCGTGCCCCGTCGGCGGACATCGCGGCCGCGGTCCAGGCGCCGGTCGGCACGCCGGCGGTCCAGCCGATGGTGTTGCCGCCCGGCAGTCCCAGTGTCGTGATGCGCTGGCCGGCGTTCTGCGCGATCGTCCAGCCGCCGGTGCCCACCCCCGTCACCTTGATCCAGTCGCCCACCGCGGGAGACGCCGGCAGCAGGACGGTCACCGGGGCGCTCGAGTTCGCCAGGTAGCCCGTGTTGGCGGTCGCCTGCACGGCGGCGCTCGTCACGTCGACCCAGCGGGTGTCCGCCGGGGCGGCGCTGCAGGCGAAGGACGTGGCGTCGACCTCGCCGGCGTCGAGCACGCCGTTCCGGTTGGCATCCTGCCCCGACTGGATGCGCTGGCCGCCATGGGCGCAGTTCGCCCCTGCGGGTTCGACGACCAGCGCGACCAGCGCATCGATCCCCGGGGATCCTGCCGGGCCCGGGGTGCCGTGGCACACGTACGCGACGCTCGCGGCTTCGCTGTCTTCGAGTGCGCCATTGGCGTTCGCATCCCGTCCCGCGAGCACCGCCGACCCACCGAGCGCGCAGTTCGCACCGGCCGACTCCAGCCGCACCCGCACCAGCGTGGAGGGACCGGCGGCGCCCGGGGCGCCGGTCTCGCCGTTGCAGACGTACTGCGTGCCGGACACCTCCGAGTCCGCCAGCTGACCGTTCGCATCGGCATCCGCACCCGACTCGACACGCGTGCCGCCCGCGATGCAATGGCTGCCGGCAGGCTCGGCCGCGACTCGCACCAGGGTCGCGGCCGCAGGGCCGGCTTCGGCCTCGGGGGAGACGCCGTCACCGGACGAACCGCAGGCCGTCAGCGCCGCGGCCGCGGCTGCAACGAGGAGCAGGCGAGGGGTCGAAGGGATCCACGGGGTGCCGCGAGGGCGACGATCGACGAAGGCATGCAGCATGGTGGCAGGCGGGCGCACGCCGCCGCCGCACCATGCGACGGCGCTCACGGCGCGACTGGCGGAAGTATCGGCAAACGCTCCCGGCGTGGCCGACGTCACGTCACGACGGGCGGAACTATTTCACGCGTGGCCTTCGGCTGCGGACGAGTCCGTGCCACTGAACGTCCCGGCTGCGCTTAATGCCGCGTTAAAACCGGGTGACTAGAGTCCGCTCGCAGCCGTGGTCCGCCCGTCCTGCAGGTCCCCGACCACGGGGCTTCGCCATGCACCCTTGGAGTCTTCCGATGCGTCTTGCCCCGATCGCCGCGATCGTCCCGATCGTTCTCCTCGTCTCTGTGCCCCTCGCGTGGGCCCAGAACAGCCTTGCCGAGCCGCCGCCCGCGACGCTCGACATCGCGTGGCCACCCGAGGGCGCGGTGATCCCGCTGGGTCAGGACCCGGAACGTTCCGTCGGCGTCGTGGTGCGCAGCAATTTCAAGCTGCGTCCTGCCGGCCAGTGTGGTTCGGACGCGCGGTGTGGCCACATCCACCTGAAGGTCGACCCCGAAGGCGATTCGTGCAACCTGCCGGGCCGTCCCTACAACAGCATGAACAGCGACTTCGGCGGCGATCTGGTGAAGGCGCGGTTCGGGCCGTGCCCGTCAGCGACCGGCAAGCACGTCATCGGCGTGCTGCTCGCGGACGACAGGCACCAGCCGGTGCTGGTGGATGGCAAACCCGTGACCCGGCTGGTCACGGTCACGACGCGGTGACGCCGATGCCAGTGGTCGCCGATGCGCTTCGGTCCCTGGAACGCGCTCGCCTGCGCGCGTTGGTGGAGAGGGACATCGATTTCGCCGCCGCCGTGCATGCCGCGGACTTCCAGCTCGTCACGCCCGTGGGCATGGTGCTGTCCAAGCCGCAGTATCTCGGCGCCGTCCAGGCGGGTCACCTCGTCTATGCCTCCTGGATTCCGCACGACATGGACGTGCGTGTGCATGGGCCCGCTGCAGCGCTTCGCTACCGCTCGACCATGGAGGTGGCCTTCGGCACTCACCGGGTGCCGAGGGCCGAGTACTGGCACACCGATCTGTACGAGAAGCGGGGCGATGCGTGGCAGGTCGTCTGGTCGCAGGCGACGGGGATCCAAGGCATGGCGCCATGAAAGAAGGGGCTCTCGACGAGAGCCCCTTCCGGGTCGGAGGACACGAGGACCGCCCGATCGCCGGACGGTCCCGCCGTCATCACTGGTTCAGGTCGACCCGGTAGACGGTGTAGCTGCCATCCCCCGCGTTGACACCGGTGTCATCCGCCTTCTCGACGCTGATGTGGTTCAGCCCCGCAGCCTGCGCCACCCCCAGTGAATCCTTGGCCGACTTGAACAACACCTTCCCCGCCGTCGCCACCTTGGTGAACTTCCAGCTGCGTGCCGACCCGTTCGCCGTGCGCGTGATGTTCTGCTTGCTCTTCACATAGTTCAGCACCACTTCGCGGTTCGCATCCGGCGAGGCCCACACGATGTCGAACGCCTTGCCCGTGCCCAGGATGAACGGGGCGCTGCTGTTCGCGCGGTAGTTGTTGGTGGCGACGATGAACTCCTGCGTCGCGCTCATCGGCTGGCCCTTGTAGGTCAGGTTCTTGATGCGTTCGCCGCCCTGGCTCGGGTTGTTGACGTTGTACTTCGGTTGCGTCACGTCGATCTCGTAGGCGATGTCGGGCGAGGTGAACGCGTCGAAGTTGTAGCCCGGGAACGAGGAGCCGGGTTGCACGCCGGTCTTGCTGTCGTTGAGGAGCCACTGGTCGGTGGTCTTGGCCGGGTCGATCTGGTTGAAGCGGTTGGCGGCGTTCTCCAGCCACATCTTCACCTGCGCACCGTTGACCTTCACGGCGTTGATCGTGTTGTTGTCGTACAGGTAGAGGTCGGCCGCGGCCACCACGGACAGCGTGCCGGAGGCCACGTTCGTGTAGTCGCCGCTGTTGCCGTAGCCGGCCTTGAACGGCGCGGTGACGGACAGCACGGGCAGGGCCGCGTACTGCGGCAGGCTCTTCTGCACGTACTGGGCCACGTACTCCTGCTGCGCCTGGTTGACGATCTGCAGCGCGGTCGGGTCACCCAGGTCGGCGAACATCGAGGCGAGGCGGAAGTCGCTGTTGCCGATGGGCGAGGCGACGTACGCGCGGGTCTTGTCGTGCAGGGTCTGCACGGCGGCGATCACGGCGGCGTCGGATGCCACGTACTCGGCGCCGTTCTGGATGTTGCGCACTTCCACCGCGGTCTTGGTGGTGTCGATCGACCACTTCTTCGCCGTGTTGTCCCACTTGAGCGAGTAGTTGATGACGCCCAGGCCCTTGCCCCACGAACTGGCCATCACCGCCGGCACGCCGTTGACGGTGCCCTTGGCGTTGTCGGCGCCGTCGAACTTGTACGACGCGTTGGTGCCGCGGTTGGGGAACACGTTGTGCTCGTGGCCCATCACGATGCCGTCGATGCCCGGCACGTCCTTCGTGATGTAGTAGCCGGGGTTCTCCATGTTGGCGCTGTAGCCGTTGGCGGACATGCCGCCGTGCAGCAGCACGAACACGAGGTCGGCGCCCTTGGCGCGGACTTCGGGGACGTACTTCTTGGCGGTCTCCAGGCCGTCCTGGGTGCTGATCTTGCCGTCGAGCTTGTCCTTGTCCCAGTTCATGATGCCGGGCGTGGTGATGCCCACGACACCGATCTTGATGGGCACGGTGCCCTTCGAGCCGTCCGCCATCGTGGCGGTGAGGTTGCGCTCGAGGATGACGTACGGGTCGATCAGCGGCTTGTTGGTCTTCAGGCTGGTGACGTTGGCCGTGACCATCGGGAAGCCGGGGCCGCTGGCCTTGGTGGCGGCGGCCGGGTCCACACCGGCCACGTCCAGTCCTCCGCCGAGGATCTGGTTCAGGTAGGGCAGGCCGAAGTTGAACTCGTGGTTGCCGAGCACGCCCACGTCGTACTTCAACGTGGCCATCGCCTTGTACATGGTGAGCTGCTGCGTGGCCGGGATCGGGGCCACCTGCGCCTCGTAGGTGCCGAGCACCGTGCCCTGGATGGTGTCGCCGTTGTCGACCAGCAGGGTGTTCGCGAACTCGGTGCGCGCCTGGTGGATCAGCGTGGCCGTGCGCTCCAGGCCGACCGTCTTGTCTTCCTTGTCGGAGTAGTAGTTGTAGCTCCGCGCGTAGTAGTGCAGGTCGGTGGTCTCGAGCAGCGCGAGCTGGGCCGTGGCGTTCTGCGTGACGGTGGGCGGGGGCGTGACCGTGTCGTTGTCACCGCCGCAGGCGGACAGGGCCAGCGCGGTGGAGCCCAGGGCGAGCAGGGCGCGCCAATGGGGGCGGGACATGGGGGAGGGGGAGACTTCGTGCGACATGAATGATTCCGTGAACGAGACATCTTTCGTGGCGCCATGTCAGCCGCCACGCGAACGGATCATTCTTCGTGTCTGCTTTGACATCTCTGTGAATGCCGCGTGCAACGAGCTGTTTCGCGGAGCGGCATCCGGACATTGCTGCGGGCCTTCGATCGTTGATCGATCGATCCGCCCTGCCGGCGGGCGTGCGCTGTACACATAGGGATCTGCGGCGACGGTTTGCACTGCTACGATTCCCTGATCACGCGCGTTCGCAGTCTGCGTGTGAACTCCCCGCGCAACGGTCGCCCCCCCACACCCCGAGGCGGATTCGGGATCAGTCGGTTGCGGCGCCTCGGCCGGGACATGAGGCGGATCGTCGTCGCGCCGCCAGTCAGGGATGTCACCGAAACCAGAGGGGGCACAGCCATGCAACTGGACAGCAAGCGGCCGGGTGAGGGTGCGATCGAGAACTACAACTACCTCGGAGATCAGATCGATCAGTCCGGCACGTTGCCCCAGCCGCCTCGCATTCCGTCGGTCTCGATCAAGATGGCCAAGCACCATGTGATCTCCTGGAAGATTCTGCGCGAGGCCTGGAACAAGGCGGACCTGGCCGGCAAGACCTTCATCTGCGAGGGCATCTACAAGGCGCTGAACAAGACCGACGTGATCCCGGAAAGCGAGGAGGTCGTTCGTCAGAACGTCTGCTGGAACCGCAGCAACCTGATCCTGGGCCCCGAAGGCGCGATCCGCCTGTTCGATCCGGGTGAACTCCTCGACTTCGAGGCGCCGTCCAGTCTCGCGCCGGAGGACCGGGTGCGCGTCGAGCTGCTGCTGACCTTCGGCGCGCTCCTGATGCAGTACCGCGATCCCAAAGGCAACGACACGGAAGACTGGAAGCGGAAGTTCAACGAAACGCTGAAGGCCCTCGAACCGACGTACCGGGACCTGTGCCACTTCGACCGCAGCGCGTGGAAGCTGTTCACCAAGGCGAAGATCGTGTGGGGACCGGCCGGGGCGGGCAGTGGACAAGAGGTCAAGTCGACGACCCAGGGGTTCTGGTACCGCGGTTGTGTTTCCGCGGAATGCGTCGCCAAGCTGTTTCCCAGCGGAGCGACCAGCAAGAACATCGGCACCGAGAAGCTCAAGGGCGAGCGGCTCACCACCTACAAGCTCGATCAGGAGCGAAGCCGGCAGCAGGCCAGGACGATGTACGCCGAAAAGCTGGCGAAGGACACGCTGCACACCAACAGCCAGCCGGCCATGGTGCTGGCGACCAACGAGTTGCTGCAGTAGCGCTCATCGCGCAGCCGCGCCGGCGCCACCTCCCCCTGTCCGCTCGGCCTCGTAGCGGTCGTAGCTTGGCAGCGTGGCGCACCGCGGCGCCTGCGGGTGGTCGGCCACGCGGCACTGGTCCGCCGTGTGCCGCATGCCGTCGTAGAAGGCCCGTTCCCAGTTCACCCCGGCACACCCCGAGAGCAGGGCTGCCAGGCCCGTGATCACCATCGTCTTCGACACGAAGGCCTCCAATAAGTGCTGTGAAACAACGAGAAATTTCTGTTTTGCAGAAAGTTTATGAGAAGATGTCGTCACGCACAAGGAGTTGCCATGAACGTGTCGCCGTCACCGGCCGGGGCGAGTTCCCCCTCGATGTCCGGGTTCCTGGGGGTTGCCTGCCTGGTCCTCGCGGTCGCATTGCCGGCGTCGTCGGCCCATGCCTTGTGGGCCCTGTCCCCGGAGGGCTGGCTGGCCCGCGCGGGCATCGTCCCGCCGATGCCTCTGTCGCCGTGGCAGCTCGGCATCGCGTTCGTGTTCGGCATGCTGCCGGTGACCGCCATGGCCTGCGGCCTCGTCCGCGCTTGGCAATGCCTGCGCGGCTTCGTGCGCGGCGAGGTGTTCGGCCTCGCGACGGTGATGCACCTGCGCGGCTTCGCGGCCGCCGTGCTGTGCTCGGCGGTGCTGGGCCTGGTCGTGCCCGCGGTGCTGAGCGTGGTGCTGACGTGGCAGGCGCCGCCCGGGAAGCGCGCGCTCGTGCTGGGCATCGGTTCGAGCGACCTTCTGATGGCCCTCGTCGCGGGCATCGTCTGGCAGATCGCCGCCGTGTTCACGCGGGCGGTGGCGCTGGCCGAGGAAAACGCCCAGTTCGTCTGAGCCGCAGCAGGATGCCCATCGTCGTCAAACTCGATCTCGTGCTGGCCGACCGCAAGGTCAAGTCGAAGGACCTCGCCGAATACATCGGCATCACCGAGGCGAACCTGTCGCTGCTCAAGCACGGCAAGGTGAAGGGCGTGCGCTTCGACACCTTGCAGCGCATCTGCGAGTTCCTCGGCTGCCAGCCGGGGGATGTGCTGGTCCATGTGCCCGCCGCCGCGCCGAAGGCGCGGTCCGCGGAGTGACCCCGGAAGGCTAGGCGCCACCCCCGGTCACACGCCCGAGGAACTCGCGGAGCCGCACCACCACCTCGTCCAGGTGGGTCTCCAGCAACCAATGGCCCCCGTCGAGCAGGTGCAGTTCGGCGTCGGGCAGGTCGCGCAGGTACGCCCGTGCCGACTTCTCCGGCATGTAGTGGTCCCGCGGTCCCCACACGATCAGCGTGGGCGGCCGGTGCTCGCGGAGGTACTGGCGGTGCTGCGGGAACCACGTGCGGTTCTCCTTCAGGCCCGCGATCAGGCCGACGGCGATCTCCCGCCGCTTCGGGGTCATGAGCGACCAGTGCAGCGTCCAGAGGTCGGGCGGAATGCGTTCCGCCAGGTCGGGGCCGACCGCGTTCAGGAACTCCTCCTGGAACGTCTCTTCACGGATCGTGGCGGCCAGCGCCGCGCGCATCTCGTCGGGCGGGAGCGTCCAGGTCTTCTCGATCTCCGCGTACTTCGGCCCGAGGGCGTCTTCATAGGGGATGTCGCCGTTCTGGATCACCAGCGCCGCGATGCGTTCGGGCGCCTGGATGGCCAGGCGCGCGCCGACGGGCGAGCCGAAGTCGTGCAGGTACAGGACGAACCGATCGATGCCCAGCGCGCGAACGAAGGCGTCGAGGAACCGGGCGTACCCGTCGAAGCTGTAGTCGAAGCCGTCGGGCGTGCCGCTGTACCCGGCCCCCGGGAAATCGGGGGCGACCAGCCGCCAGCGGTCGGCCAGCCGCGGCATCAGGTTGCGGAACTCGAACGACGAACACGGGTAGCCGTGCGGGAGCAGCACGACCGGTGCGTCGTGCGGCCCCGCTTCGCGATAGAAGGTGTCCACCGGGCCGACGGTGATGCGTCGGTGCCGGACGCGGGTATCCATGGGCGGTCTCCTGCTTCAGGTCATGAGCGGGACATCCTCTCGCAGGCGCCAAGACCCGGGCGCGGATGCGGCCTCTGCGGCACCGCTCACGGCACCTTGCGCACCTCGTTCAACACGGCCGACACCGGTTGCGACGAATGGGTCGTGAAGGTCAGCACCGGACCGTCGGCGGCACGTTCGAGCTTGAAGCGCATGCCGGGGTCGGGCCGGCCGGTCACGCCGGTGGTCACCTTCGGCAGGCCGAGCACGCCAGCGTCGATCTGCGGCGTGTCCTCGAACGCGAGGTTCTCGAACTGCGAGGTGCCCGGCACGTACCAGTTCATCACGCCCGCGATGCGCGTGGCGTCCGCGTGTTTCACCTCCATCGTGAAGCGGCCGCTGGCGCCACCTTCGGCGAGCTTCCACGTGCCGCGCCAGCGGCCCACGAATTCGCCCAGGCGCTCCGGCGTCCAGGCCTCGGCGGTGCGCCGCTCCGCGCCCGGTGCGGGCAGGTCCGGCTTCGTGAAGGCGAGCTCGCGCGAGTTGACGGGCAGCCGGCGGCCTTCAAAGAAGTCGCTGGCCTGCGAGAGCATGCGGGGTGTCAGTCCGCTCCAGTAGTGCCAGTCGTGTCCGCCGGGGCTCTGCGAATAGAAGAAGCGCTTGCCGCCGGCCTTGAGCAGTCCGGCGAGGTCCTGGCTGTTCTGCAGCACCGCGTCCTCCGTGCCGCACATCAGCTGGAGCTGGAAGGGCGGGTTCACGGGCTGGGGCAGCGCGGCGAGGTAGTCGACGGGGAAGGGCGCGGACATCGCATGGACGAAGCCGAAGCGCGAGGGCGCCTGCAGGCCCAGGTGGAACGCGCCGAAGCCGCCCATCGACATCCCCGCGACCGCGGTGTGCTCCGGCCGGAGCGTGACGCCATGGTCCTTCCGCAGCCGCGGCAGCAGTTCGTCGAGGATGAACTGCTGGCTCTTGCCGGTGTAGGGGACGGCGCCGCTCGTGGGCATCGCGACGATGAACGGGCGGATGCGGCCCTGGGCGATCAGCGTGTCCATGTAGCGGTCGACCAGGCCGGTGCGGAGCCACTGGTCGGCGTCCATGCCGCGGCCGTGCAGCAGCAGGAGCAGCGGCGCGGGCCGTGCGGCGTCGTGCCCCGGCGGCAGGTACACGTGGTAGCGCGACGGCGCGCCCCAGGCAGCCGACGGCAGGTCCACCGTCGCGACCTTGCCGCGCGGTGCGCCGTCGGGCACCTGCCAGTCGCCGGCGCCCAGCAGCAGGATGGAGTGGCGTCCACCCTGGCCGTCGTTGTCCGACAGCGGGTTGCCGGGGTCGGCGATCCACTGGCCATCGACGACGAGCTTGTAGAGCCACAGGCCCTCCGGCACGTCGAGGGACAGCGTCCAGCGGCCCGACGCATCGCGCGCCAGCGGCTTCTTGCCCGTGTCCCACTGCGTCATCTCGCCGGCGAGGAACACCTCGCGGGCCTGCGGCGCGTCGAACTGCACCGTCCACGGCACGGCCCAGGCCGCCGAGGCGAACCACCCCATCGCAAGTGCCAGCAGCACGCGCCCGAACGCCACGATCCTCGATTTCATCTGTACGCTCCCTTGTTGTATCGTTCGGTACAATATCGAGGCGGACTTGATCGGTCAAGCCCTCTCGGGAAAGCACTCAGCGGGGGCGGGGCAGGGGCGCGTCGGGGGCGAGCAGGCCGGGGGCGTCGGCGGGCGCGAGCAGGTAGGCCGGCATGCGCGCCATGAGCGCGCGGTAGAGGCCCTGGTCGCCCAGCACGCGGGTGCAGACGAGGGCGCCTTCCCACACGACGCGGAACTCCCACGCGCGGCGCAGCGCCACGTCGCGCGGCACGCCGCAGGCGGCCATCAGTTCGCTCATCATCTCGACGAGGCCGTGGAAGTGGTCCTGCACGTGGCCGGTGTACTGGTCCGCGGCGCCACCGATGCAGAACGCGTTGGCCGGGCTCAGCTGCGAGGGCCGCGCGTGCAGCGCGTCGAGGTTGCCGACGATGCGTTGCAGCCGCTCGGACGCCGGGCGGGCGCTGTCCTGCACGACACGAATCAGGTGGTCCACGCCCCACTGGTCCGACGCGACGAGCACCGCGCGCGCCATCTCGGTCTTGCCGCCGGGGAAGTAGTTGTAGAGCGACGCCCGCCCGAGGCCCGTCCGCGCCTCGATCGCCTTGAGCGACGTGCCTTCGTAGCCCAGCTCGAAGAAGAGTTCGACGAGCCGCGAGACCGCGGTCTCGCGGTCTTCCATCTTCTTGTTCGCCAATCGGGTTCCTTCGGTGCGGGGTCCTTGATTATCGGGACTCGAGACCGGCCCGCTCACGATTCCACACAGAACCGACATCCGGCGCACGCGGCGCCGCATGCGCACGCCACATCCGGCCACGTTTTGTCATCGAACGAAGCCGCCACGGACGTTTCCCGCAGGGCGCACTTCCTGCTTCCCGTCGCCCTCGCGGGCACAGCGGGTCTTTCGAAACGACGTGGGGAGAAGACAGATGAGGAACAGCACGCTTCGGCGCGCCCGGTGGTGGTTCGTGGTGTCGTGCATGGCCTTGACCGCGTGTGGCGGCGGCTCCGAAAACGTGGCGCCGGCGGCGGGCGGTGCCCCGGCCCCGGCCCCCGCACCAGGGCCCGCCCCTGCGCCCGGCCCTGCGCCGTCGACGGGGTCGCTGAACTTCCCGATCGAAGTCCTCGGTCCCGGTGCCCCCGACGCGCCCACCGTGGTCGCCACGAACCTCACGCTGGATGCGGACGCGGTCGCCCAGGCCGCCCGGCTGGCGGTGCAGTGCCATCGGTGCGGGCAGTACAACTCGCCGGAGTTCCAGGCGTTGAGCAAGCCGCTCACGAAGGTGACCGGGAGCCTGCGCATCGTGGGGGCGCGCGACGGGACCACCGCGCCCTGGATCGACATCACCGACACGAACGTCACGCTGCCCGACAACGAGCGCGCGCACGGCGGCATCAACGGCGGCCTGCTGACCCTCCGCTTCAGCATCCCGGTGGACGCCGCCACCCGCGCCCGGCTCACGGCCTCCAGCGACAACCGGGTCGAGTTCCGCTTCAACGGCACGGACGGCAACTCGAACGGGTTCCGCATCCTCGACCTGCAGCTGCAGGACGCGGGCGGCCGCAACCTGCTGTCGATGCCGCGCACCTGGGCCGACATCGGCGCCGAGAAGACGGCGGGGCGGGAGACCTCGGCCGACGCGACCGCCGGCCAGGCGTTGTGGTCGGGATCCAACCTGCTGCGCAAGTCGCCCATCGTCGACATGAAGCTGCGCGCGTCCTGCTCGTCCTGCCATGCCAGCGACGGGCGGGACCTGCAGTACTTCAACTACTCGAACCACGCGATCGTCCAGCGTTCCCGGTTCCACGGCCTGACCGAGGGCCAGGGCCGGCAGATCGTCGCCTACCTCCGGTCCACGCTCTTCAGCAAGGTGCCGCATGTGCCTCAGGCGGCGCCGTGGAACCCGCCGTACCAGCCCGGGCCCGGCCTCGATGCGAAGCCCATCGTCGAATGGGCGGCCGGCGCCGGTCTCGATGCGGTGCTTCCGGATGCGAAGGCCTTCGTCAACGTCTTCACCGGCAAGGCGGCGAACAGCACGGCGGCGGTGACCCAGGCCCAGCTGGACGCGGCCATGGACCCGAGCCCGGGCAAGGTCCTCAACACGCGGGAGATGCCGGTGCCGCTGCAGTTCCCGGATTGGAACGCGTGGCTGCCCATCGAACACCCGCTGGACATCTGGACCCCGGAGCCGGGCCAGACGCAGGGCCTCTTCGAGACGCAGGGCAACGACGGGACCAATCCCATCAAGGTGGTCAAGCGCATCGACGAGTTCCTGAAGGCGAACCGCCATCCGAACGGTGCCTACGGCGACTGGAGCCACCTCAACGCCGAACTGCGCGAGCGCGCGCAGGCGTGGCTGAACGACGTGGGCAGCAAGACGATCGACTTCGCCGGGGGCGGCCGCGGTTCCCGCGTCTCGGGAAACCCGGCCCAGCCTTTCGGCGGTGAAATCGGCGGACGCAAGCTGCAGGCGCTGATGTCGGGCCCGACGGCTGCCGCCGCGGGCCTTCCGGCCGCATTCACCCAGGAGGCCTTCATCGAACGCGCGCTGTTCGGCGTCATCCGCTGGATGGGCGTCAAGCAGTGGGAGCTGGCCCACACGCACGGACTGGAAGGCCGGCAGGACTGGCTGCACGGCACGCGCAACGGCAACCAGTGGACCGGTGTCGGGGAAACGCGGGGCTGGCCGTTCAGCTGGCCGAGCGTCTTCTACATGGCGCCGCACATCCTCTACGTGCCGGCCAACGGCCGCGAGAACTACTTCTCCTGGGAGCCGCGGCTCGTTTCCTTCTACCGCACGAACCAGTGGTACCAGCTGCAGATGACGGTGAACCCGGGATGGCCCGGCGCGTCGGAGGGACCGATGGACTGGCCGTACCACCTGGGCTTCACCACCGCGGTGGTCGACGACCTCATGGCGGCCAAGGCGCCGGAGGCGGTGTCGGCCACCCACCTGGCGCGCTACTTCCAGGTGCGCACGAAGCTGGCCCAGCTGGCCAACACCGACCTGCCGTTCAACCAGCCGGACCCCGCGGCGCCGACGGACCTCTTCCGCAACAAGGGACACCAGAGCCGGGCGTCGCTCGCGATCCACAAGCTGGGTGTCGGCGAGGTGGTGGACCGGGGACCCGAGAGCTGGGAGAAGACGCGCTTCCGCCAGCTGGATTCGGTGACGCCGGGCCTGCACCTGATGTTCGTCAACAGCTCGATCTCGCTCTACAACGCGCTCTACGCCACCACGACCTACGAGCAATGGCGCCGCTGCGATCCGAACGTCCTCTTCGGCAGCGACCCCGAACCGAAGTCCGGCTTCCGGTTCTGCCTCGATGCGAAGCGCACGCCCCTGCCCACCACCCCCAAGGGCCAGCCGCACCTGGTCGGCGGCTGGGTCGACTGGACGGGCGAGCAGTACATCACCTGGAGCGTGATGTCGGCACGCAACCACGGCGCGGAGGCCCAGCGGCTGAAGACCTTCTCGGACTGGGCCGACCGCATGTGGCGTGAGTAGGGGGCCCGCCCCTGGCCATCAGCGCGGCGGCGGCAGCGGTTCCCCCAGCATCCGCCGGCCCAGCCACGGCAGCACGCGGCCCAGGTCGGGCCGCTCGACGATCTGCTCGGGCACGTCCAGCGGCACCGCCGCGCTGTGCCGCTGCGCCACCGCGAAGGTGAACGTGTAGAAGGGCTCCTGACCCATGCGCAGGTCGCTGATCAGCACCTTGCCGCCGGCCTCGCTCAGCCGATAGAAGCCCTGGCTGAACGCGGTGATGCGCTGCACGGCGTCGATGTCCCGCGTCTCGGCCAGCAGCGCGTTGCCCCGCGGGAAGCGGTCGAACGCGATGCGGGGCGATTCGTCGAGCAGCGAGTGGAAGCCTTCGTGGTACGAGTCGCCCGACATCGCGACCACGCGCCACAGCAGCGTGTTGAACGGCGCCGGGGTCACCAGCACCCGTTCGGCCGCGATGCCCTCGCGCGCCAGCGAGTCGCGCGCGAGTCGGTCCACGTGCCACTGTGCCGCCACGCCCCAGGCGAGGTAGCCGGTGCTCAGCACCAGCCCCATGGCGTTCGCGAACAGGCCGCGGGCGCTGCCCTTGGACCGGAGGGCCCAGGCCGTCCCCACCAGCAGGGGCACCGTGTAGAGCAGGTCGATGATGAAGACGCTGCCCACGCCGTAGGGATGGTTCGTGAACGGCAGGCCCAGCTGCGTGCCGTAGACGGTCATCGTGTCGAGCAGCGGGTGGGTCACGAGCGCGAGCCACATCGCCAGCCACCAGCGCCGCCACTGCGGCCACTCGCCCAGCAGCCGCGCCAGCGCCGCGGAGAACGGCAGCGAAAACAGCGTGAGCCAGAAGAGCGAATGGCTCTCGGCGCGGTGCAGCACCATGTCGTGCACCGGGTTGCCGTGGCGCACCAGCACGTCGAGGTCGGGCAGCGTGCCCGCGACGGCGCCCCACAGCGCCGATTTCCAGAGGGCGGTGCGGCGGCCCATCACGGCCACGCCCACGGCGGCCCCGAGGGCGATCTGGGAAAGCGAGTCCATGCGGGGTGCGGGTGGAAGCTGCGACGGGCGCATTGTCGCCCCGGCGGGCCGGCGCGGTGCGCGCGAAGTCGTCCTACAGCACGCGCTGCGCCATTGGTCTACGCTCGGACCTCATCCAATGAAGGGGAACCGTCCATGGAAACCACCAACCACGAGTTCCACGAACTCTTCGAGCAGCTGGGGCTGCCTTCGTCCGAGCAGGACATCCGCGCCTTCATCGACAGCCACCGCCCGCTGGCCGGCGACGTGAAGATCACCGAGGCGCCGTTCTGGAGCCCCGCCCAGGCGGGCCTGCTGAAGGAGCTGTTGCTCCAGGACGCGGACTGGGCCGAGGTGGTGGACCAGCTGAACGTCGCGCTGCATTGACGCCAGGTCGGCGGGGCGTTCCCGGTGCCTCGACCCGCGGATCGAGACGAACCCGGCGCGATCGTCAGGCGGGCACCGGTGGCAGTTCCGGCGCAGCCAGCCCCGCGAACGGATCCGCCCACGCGGGCAGGGCCATGAGCCGCTGGTGCCAGGCCGCCACCGCCGGGTAGTCCGACAAGGGCAGCCTCGCCACGTCGTTGAAGGGCAGGAACGTGGCCATGCGGAAGTCCGCGTGGCTGAGCCCGCTGGCCAGCAGCCAGGGGCGCTGGCTCAGCCGGGCCTCCAGCACCGCGGCGCTGTCGCGGAAGAGGGCCAGGCCCTGGGACAGCACGCCCTCGTCGAGGGGGCCGAGGCCGTAGCGCTTTTTCGTGCCGCGCTCGAAGTGCACCATGTCGCAGGCGCGCATGAAGTGGTCGCGCGCCCAGCTGATCCAGCGGACCATGTCCGGCTGGTCGGCGCCGGTGCGCCAGAACTCCGAGCCCTGCTGGTGCGACAGGCGGCAGGCGATGGCGTCGGCCTCCCACAGCGAATCGCCGCCCTCGGCCAGGATGGGCAGGCGCAGCGACGGGTTCAGGTGCCGGTACCGGTCGGCCTGGCCGGGCGCGAGCGGCTCGGCGAATTCGAACGTGACGGGGGCCTGCAGATGTCGGGCGACGGCCACCGCGAGGCGCGGGTTGGGATTGCGGGAGAAGTACAGCGTGCCGGTCATGGGCGCCTTTCTCTGGATGCATTCGGAGCCCGGCCAGTATTGGCGTCGGCTGGCCACGCGTCAATGTGGCGGTGCCGTCCGGATCGGATCGGATCGGATCGGGTTTCTCCTGACGCAGCCCGGGCCCCGGCGTGCCGATAGACGAGGGGTGCACCGCCGTTGGCAGGCACAGCCGTTGCCTGAACACGATCCATGGAGCCACCGACGTTTTTCACCCGCTGGAGGGACATCCGCATCGGATACCGGCTCGGCCTGGCAGTGTCCGTGCTCCTGGTGCTGATGGTGGCCATCGCGCTGGTGGCGGTCATGGGACCGCGCCAGCCGCGCCTCGAATTGGCCAGCACCATCCGCCTGGCCCACGAGCGCGCGACACTGCTGGCCGACCTGCGCTCGCAGCTGCTCCAGCAGGAGCTGATGGCGCGGCGGCTCACCCTGCCGATCTCGTTCGACGAATCCGTCGAGACCATCGCGCGCCTGGACGTGGAGCGGAAGGACTTCGCGCGCACGCTCGACCAGCTCGTGCGGCTGCAGTCGCACGACGCGAACCGTGAGCGGCTCGACGAGCTGAGGGCGCTGGCGGACAAGACCGCACCCGCGGTCGCCGCGGCGCGCGACGCCGTGCTCGCGTACAACCCGGCGATGGCCGGACTGCACCTCGCGCGTGGCCTGTCGCCCCACGATGCCAGCGCGCTGGCCGCCATCGATCGGATGTCGCGGCAACATGCGGCGGCGATCCAGGCGCGGGTCGCGGAACTGGAGGCCATCGCCGAACGCACCGAATGGGCGGTGCTCAGCGCCAGCGCGCTCGCCGTGGTGGCCGCAGCGCTGATCGCGTGGTGGCTCACGCACGGCATCATCGAACCCCTGCGCCGGGCGGTCGCGTACGCCGACACGCTGGGCCGGGGCGAACTCGACGCGCCGGCGCCGGCGTCGTCCGGTGACGAGACCGGGGCGATGCTGGATGCGCTGCGCGGCATGGCCGGCCGGCTGCATGCCGCGCGAAGCGAACTCGAGAAGCTGTCGACCGAGGACGCGCTCACCGGGCTCGCCAACCGCCGGCGCTTCGACCATGCGCTGCGCGAGGCGCGGGGTCAGGCGGCCAGCGCGACGGGGCCGGCGCGGCGGGAGCCCGACGATGGCTTGCCCCTCGCGCTGGCGATGATCGACGTCGACCACTTCAAGTGCTTCAACGACCGGTTCGGGCACCCGGCCGGCGACGAGTGCCTGCGGCGCTTGGCCCGCGCCCTTCGCGGCGCGCAGCTGCGTCCCGGCGACGTCGTCGCGCGGTACGGCGGCGAGGAGTTCGCGGTGGTGCTGCCGCGGTGTTCGGTCGACGGGGCGGTGGCCGTGGCCGAGCGCATCCGCCGCGCCGTGGAAGCCGAACGCATCCCGGGCGCGATGCCCGGCGCGCCGTGGGTCACCGTGAGCATCGGGGTGTGTGTCGCCCCCCATGCCGCGGACTTCGGCGACGAGGACCTGGTGCGCTGCGCCGACGGGGCGCTGTATGCGGCGAAGCAGGCGGGGCGCAACCAGGTCCGCGTGTCGAGCCTCGCGAACCTGTCGAGCGACAGCCCCGGGATCAGGCCAGCAGCCGCGCCCGCAGCTTCTCCTGCGTCGCCGCCGAGATCCCCAGCCCGTTCGTGATGTAGCCGGCCATCGAGCCGTAGCTGGCCGTCGCCTGGTCCAGGCCGGCGACGAGGAAGCTCTCCTGCACGCCCAGCAGCGGCTTGAAGATGTCGGCGTACGCCTGGCCGTAGGCCTTCACCAGCCCCTGGTACGACGCCTCGATGGACGCAGCCGAGTACGTGTTGCTCAGCAGGTAGTCCTGGATGATCGTCGCGCGCGGCACGTCCAGCAGCGAGAGCACGATGGCGGCCGTCCAGCCGGTGCGGTCCTTGCCGGCGGTGCAGTGGAACAGCTGGGCGTCGGGGCCGTCGGCCAGCGCGTTGATCAGCTGCGCGTAGCGGGTGCGCATGCCGGCGTCGGTCACCATCATGCGTTCGGCGTATTCCATCATCGCGATGGCGTCGGCGGCCGACGTCATCGTCGGGACGTCGGCGCTGCTCGTGCCCGACACGTTGATGTTGAGCCACGCCGCACCCTTGGGCAGCACGTCGGCCTTCTGGGCGATCTCGGCCGGCGTGCGCAGGTCGTAGACGGCCTTGATGCCCAGCGACGTCAGCGTCGCGAGGTCCGCCGTCGACACGGCCAGCGCATTGCAGCGGTACAGCACGCCACGGCGCACCTTGCGGCCGGAGTTCGTGCGGTACGCCGACGTGTCGTCCGCGCCCCCCACGTCGCGGAAGTTGTCTGCCGACGCGAGGCGGGGCGTCGCGGCCACCACCGGCGTCGTGGTCGCGACCTCGTCCTCGTCATCGCCGCCACACGCGGCGAGCAGCGGCGACAGGGCGGCCGGCAGCAGCAGGGCGCCGAGGCCGTGGCGCAGGAGGTGGCGGCGGTGGAGGGGCGGGGTGGGGGAGGCGGCCATGGCGAGAATAGGTGGAAAAAGCCACCATTCTTGGGGCCGTCCGTGACGGTTTGAAGTCAGTTTCGAGTCCCTCGTGATGACCCGATCGGATCATGTCGCGTCGGCCGACCCGGGGCGTCGGCGAGGGCGCCGCGGCTGGTTGTCGCGAGGCTGGGACAATGCCGGCATGACTCCGATTTCCCCGCGAAGCCCGACGTCCCGGGGCGTCGCCTTGTCCGTCACCTCCACCACGTTGTTCGCGGGCCTCTACTTCTACGCGACGCTGCTGCGCCCCCTCACCGGCATCGAGATCTTCGGCTGGCGCATGCTGCTGACGCTGCCGTGCGTGACGCTGTTCCTGATGCTGACCGGCCAGTGGGGCCGGGTGGTGGACGTCTTCGCGCGCGTCCGGCGCAACCCGGCGCTGATCCTCGGCCTGATGGCCAGCAGCGCGCTGCTCGGCGTGCAGCTGTGGCTGTTCCTGTGGGCGCCGCTCAACGGCGCGGCGCTGCAGGTGTCGCTCGGGTACTTCCTGCTGCCTTTGTCGATGCTGGCGGTGGGGCGGTGGCTGTACGGCGACCGGCTGACGGCGCTGCAGACGGCGGCGGCGCTGGCGGCCGCGTTCGGCGTGGGCCACGAGATCCTCCGCATCGGCATGCCGTCGTGGCAGGCACTGCTCGTCGCGGTGGGCCTGCCCGTCTACTTCGTGCTGCGCCGCAAGCTCCACACCGACCACCTCGGCGGCCTCTGGTTCGACATGGCGTTCACCGTGCCCGTGGCGGCCTGGTGCGTGATGGGGCACGGCGACGTGGCCCGGGCCTTCACCGAGGCCCCGCGCCTCTTCGTGCTGATCCCGCTGCTGGCCGTGATCAGCGCGGCGGCCTTCATGTGCTACACGGTGTCGAGCCGGCTGCTGTCGTTCAGCCTCTTCGGCCTGCTGGGTTACGTCGAGCCCGTGCTGATGCTCGTGGTGTCGCTGGTCCTCGGCGAACGGGTGAAACCGGACGAATGGCTCACGTACGTGCCCATCTGGGGGGCGGTGGTGCTGTTGGTGGTGGACGGCGCGCTGCACGTCGCCCGCACGGCGGCCGGACGCAGCTGACTCAGCGCCCGCGGCTCGACAGGGCCGCCCCGGCGCTCGCCCCGATGACCAGCGCCACCGCGAGCCACTGCACCCCGGTGAGGCGCTCGTCCAGCAGCAGGAAGCCGGCCACCGCGCCGATGGCCGGCGCCGCGCTCACGACCAGCCCGAACACCCGCCGCGGCAGGTGGCGCAACGCGCGCATCTCCAGCAGGTACGGCAGCATGCTCGACAGCACCGCCACGCCGAACCCGGTCACCAGCACGGACCCGGACAGCAGGGCCGCACCCGCCCCGGCCACACCCACGGGCACGGTCACGAGCGCGGCCACCGTCATGCCCCACGCCACCGCCGTGCCGCCGCGCAGCGAGGCCACCCGCTGGCCGAACGCGATGTAGAGCGCCCAGCACAGCGCGGCGCCGAGCGCGAAGGCCACGCCCACCGGGTCGAGCGGGCCGGCGTGCGTGTGGATCGGCAGCAGCAGTGCGAGGCCGCCGATGGCCAGCGCCGCCCACGCGAAGTCGGCGACGCGGTGCGACGCCAGCAGCACCACGGCCAGCGGCCCCGTCACCTCGATGGCGATCGCGATGCCGATCGGGATGCGTTCGAAGGCCTGGTAGATCAGCAGGTTCATCAGGCCCAGCATCGCGCCGTACACGACGAGGTTCCACCGGTCGCGGGGCGGCAGCGGCTCGCGCCAGGGCCGGACCCAGGCCAGCAGCAGGACGGCCGACAGGCCCACGCGCAGCGCCGTCATGCCCGTGGTGCCCACGAGAGGGAAGAGCGACTTCGCCCAGGCGGCGCCCACGTTCTGTGCGGCCAGTGCGAGCAGCACGAGGCCGGCGTTCAGCGGGATGCGGGAGGGTTCGGACATGCCGGGACCACTTTAACTGCCGCCACAATGCGCACACCCACAACCCGGACTCGCCCATGACCATCGCCCAGCTGTGTCTCCTCGTCGCCGTGTTCCTGCCGTTCGCCACCGCCTGGATCGGGAAGGCGGGTGCGTTCGGCCTCTCCGACAACCACGATCCGCGCGGCTGGTCGTCGCGCCAGTCGGGCTGGCGTGCCCGGGCGATGGCGGCACAGTCCAACGGCTTCGAGGCGCTGCCGCTGCTGATCGCGGGACTGATGGTGGCGTGGCAGCGCGAGACGCCCCAGGCCACGGTGGACGCGCTGGCGCTGGGTTTCGTCGGGCTGCGCGTCGCCTACATCGGCCTGTACCTCGCCGACCTGGCCACGCTGCGCTCCATCGTCTGGACCGGCGCCGTGCTCTGCGCGGCGGCGATGTTCGTCGTGGGCCGCTAGCATCGGCCCATGGCACACGGTTCCGTTTCCCTGCTGCAGTTCGGCCCCTTCGCGCTGGACCGCGGTGACGGCCGGCTGCTGCGCGGCGGGCGTCCCGTCGAACTCAAGCCCAAGGCGCTGGCGCTGCTGCTCGCGCTGATCGACCATGCGGGCCGTGTTGTCGCGAAGGACGAGCTGCTCGACGCCGTGTGGGGCACACGGTACATCACCGAAGGGGTCATCAAGACCCAGGTCGCCGAGCTGCGGGCCGCGCTGGGCGACGACCCGAAGGCGCCGCGCTGGATCGAGACCGTGCACGGCCGCGGCTACCGCTTCGCCGGGCAGGTCAACGCGGACCCCGTGCCGGCCGACGATCCCGTCGACAACAGCCCGCTCGTGGGCCGCGGCGAGGAGCTGGCCGTGCTGCGGCAAGCCTTCGAGCGCGCCCGCGCGGGTGAGCGGCAGCTGGTGGCCGTGGCCGGCGACCCCGGCGTGGGCAAAAGCACGCTGCTCGCGACCTTCATCGCCACCGTCGACGGCGCGCGCGTGGCCTCGGGCCAGTGTGTCGAACGCTGGGGTGGCAACGAGCCGTACCTGCCGGTGCTCAACGCGCTCGACCAGCTGTGTGCCGCCGAGCCGGGCCTCGTGCCCGCGGTGCGCGACGTGGCGCCGATGTGGCTCGTGCAGATGCCGTGGCACCTGCCCGATGCCGACCGCGTGGCACTGCAGTCCCGGCTCACCGGCGCGTCGCCCGAGCGCATGCTGCGCGAGTTCGGCGCGCTGGCCGAACGCCTCGCCGCCGAACGCCCGCTGGTGTGGCTGGTGGAGGACGTGCACTGGGCCGACCCCGCCACGGTGCACCTGATCGCCGCGCTGGCCCGCCGGCGCGGCCCGGCCGCGCTGATGCTGGTGCTGACCTTCCGGCCCATCGACCTCGCCTTCACCGACCACCCGTTCGGCGACCTGCGCCGGGAACTGCGCCTGCAGCGGTTGATGCACGAGCTGCCGCTCGAGGGGCTGTCGCGCGATGCCATCGGGCTGCTCGTGCGCCGCCGCCACGGCGAACGCTGCGCGCCGGACGCCTTCATCGACCAGCTGCACCGCTACACCGAGGGCCTGCCGCTCTTCGCCCTGGGTGTGCTCGACGAGCTGGTGGACGCCGGGGTCATCGCTCCCCTGGCCGACGGGGCCGGCAACGGCCTCGCGGCCGACGCCACGTCGCGCCTGGCCGTGCCCCGCACGCTGGCCGACATGTTCGACGGCCAGCTGCAACGGCTGCCGGCGGACGTCAACACGCTGCTCGAGGTGGCCGCGCTGGCCGGCCATCCGTTCGACCACCTCACGCTGGCCGACGCGCTGGGCCAGCCACCCGACGCCGTGCGCGCGCACCTCGACGACCTGGTGCGCCGCCGCATCTGGCTGCTGGCCGCCGGCGTGGCGCAGATGCCCGATGGCCGCATCGCCACGCGGTGCGCCTTCCGCCATGCGGTGATCCGCCACGTGCTCGCGGCGCGGGCCGGCACGCTGACCCGCATCGAACGGCACCGCGCGCTCGCTGCGGCCGTGGAACGGCAGTGGGGTGCGACGGCCGAACTCGCACCGCAGCTGGCGCTGCACCACGAGGAAGGGCAGCAGCCGGTGGCGGCGTCGCGGCAGCTGGCCGTGGCCGGCACCACCGCGCTGCAGCGGCAGGCCCCGCGCGAGGCGCTGGTGCTGGCCGAGCGCGGGCTCGCACTGCTGGCGCCGCTGGGCGCCGCAGCCGAGTGCGACCGGCTGCCGCTGATCTCGGTGCGGCTCACCGCCACGGTGCTGTCCGAGGGCATGGCGTCCGCGGCCGCGCGCGCGCAGGTGGGTGACCTGCTGGCGCGGCTCGACACACTGCCGGCGGGTGCGGTCACCATGCCGCTGTGGCAGGTGGCGATGCTCACGCACCTCACGGGCCGGCTGCCGGGCACCAGCGCGCGGGTGCAGCGTTTCGGCGCCATCGTGCGGGACCTGCCTGGCGATGCGGGCGAGGTGGGGCGCGCGGTCGCCAGCAACGCCGCCGGGGTCGACGCGCTGCACCTGGGCCGGCTGACCGACAGCCTGCGCGCGTTCGAAGCCACGCTCGATCTGCCCGATCGCGCCGCCCACGCCATCCTGCTGCTGCGCAGTCCGCGCGACGAGGCCTGGGCCTACCTGTGCCTCGTCGCCGAGACGCTCGCACGGCCCGCGCTGGCGGCCGCGGCCCACGCCCACGTCGATTCGCTCGTGGCGCGCGGGTCCGACCTCATCACCGTCGTCATGGGCCGCTGGTTCCAGGTCTACGCCCAGTATTTCCGTGGCGACGCCGTGCGGGCCCAGGCGCTCGCGGGCGAGTGCGTGGCGCTGCTGGAGTCGCTGCGTGCGTCGCCGTTCCTGCAGCCGCACCGCATCGCGCTCGGCTGGGCGAACGCGGCGCTGGGCCGGGTCGACGAAGGGCTCGCGATGGCCGAGGACGGCCTGCGCCGCTACGTCGACCAGGGCAGCCAGCAGGGCTTGGCCGGCCTGCACGCGGTGGTGGCGGAGACGTGCCGGCTCGCGGGCCGCACGGACGCGATGGCGCGGCACGTGCGCGAGGGGCTCGAGGCCGCCGAGCGCAACCTCGACGGGTTCGCGCTGTCCGAACTGCATCGGCTGCAGGGCGCGGCCGAGGCGGCGCCCGCGGACCAGGAGGCCGCGCTGCGGCGTGCCCTGGCCCATGCCCGCGACCAGGACGCCGGGTTGCTGGAGGCCCGCGCCGCGGGGGCGTTGCGGGACTGGCTGATCGCGGCCGCGCGACCGGACGAGGCGGCCGACGTGGTGGCCGCCACCCGCGCGCGCCTGCCCGAGGGGGTGGACGCGCCCGTCGTGCACGTCCTCGGCGCCTGACGCCGGGTCAGGCCCGGCCGCGCCGCTCCGTCGGCCAATAGAGGGGCTTGGCGCTCCGGCGCCGCTCCACGCCGAAGGGGGCGCCGGCGAGGCCGCCGTGCCGCGCCGCCAGCACGTGTTCCCCCAGCGCTTCGAGGCACCGGGCGACGAAGGCGTGCACGCGCGCGTGTTCGTCGTCGTCGGCCGCCGGAGCGATCAGCAGCGCCTGCCCGGCGACGAGTGCGTCGGTGTAGCTGCGTGCGCCGTAGAGGCGCTCGGCCGCCGCGAGCCGGCCGGGCGGGCGCTCAGCGCAGCTGTTCATCGGGCACCTCCGGGATCGGCCGCACCAGGGCCGCGGCTTCGGCGTCCTGCGCCGCGCGGGCTTCCTCCCGGGCGATGCATTCGAGCAGCGACGCGCCGTCGTGGAAGTCGTGCCGGCGCCCCGAGCCGACGTGTTCGAGCCGGCCGGACGGCCCCGGCCGGCCGGGATGGGCCTGGTTGAGCTTCAGCACGTAGACGTGGTCGAGGGGGCGGAACGGTTCGGTCATGGGGGGCTCGGGGGGCGGCGCTCGATGACCGGCAGTCTCCCGCGGTGGCGCCGACGAGTCGTCAGGGGCTGGTCAGCGATTCGTCAGCCGCGTGGCTGGGGGCTGCCGTGACATCGCACACGCCACCGGCCGCCGGCCGGTGCGCCGGGTCGTGTAGCATCGTCGCCAGAACCTCGCGAAAAACGGGCGCCCTGCCCGCACACACGCCAGCCAGCCCTTCGGGCCGGCCGACCAGCGTTTCCCCCGACCTCCGTCGGATCCTTCCGGAACGCTCGCCATGAACCGCTCTCTCGCCGTCATCTACCTCTGCGTCGCCCTCGACGCCATGGGCATCGGCCTCGTCTTTCCCATCCTGCCCGCGCTCGTGCGCGACGTGGCGCCCGTCGCGGACGTGGCACCCTTCATCGGGCTGATGGCCTCGCTGTACGCCGCCATGCAGTTTGTCTGTTCGCCGGTGCTGGGCGCGCTCAGCGACCGGCTGGGGCGGCGGCCCGTGATGCTGCTGTCGCTGGCCGGGGCCACCGTCAACTACGGGCTGCTGGCCTGTGCGCCGAGCCTCTGGCTCCTGCTGCTGGGGCGGGCCGTCGCGGGGCTGACCAGCGCCAACCTGTCGGTCGCCACCGCGTACCTCACGGACGTCTCGCCCGAGGACACCCGCGCGCGCCGCTTCGGCCTGTTCAACGCGATGTTCGGCGCGGGGTTCATCCTCGGGCCCGTGCTCGGAGGCCTGCTCGGCGACCACGGCGTGCGGCTGCCGTTCGTGGCCGCGGCCGTGCTGACCGGGGTCAACTTCGTGCTCGCCTGGGTGCTGCTGCCAGAGTCGCGCGCACCCGGGCGCGGCCGGATCGACTGGTCGGCGCTGAACCCGCTGCGGCCGCTGCGCCAGGCGATGGCGTCGAACCACCAGGCGCCTCTCGTGCTCACCTTCTTCATCCTCGCCGCCACCGGTGAGGCCTACGGCATCTGCTGGGCGCTGTGGGGAGCCGACGCGTTCCACTGGACCGGCACGTGGATCGGCCTGTCGCTGGGCGCGTTCGGCATCTGCCAGACGGTCGTGCAGGCGCTGCTGCCTGGCCCGGCGGCGCGGGTCCTCGGCGAACGCCGGGCCGTGTTCGCGGGCATCGCGTGCGCATGCGCGGCGCTCGCCGCCATGGCCTTCCTGCAGGAGGGCTGGATGGTCTTTGCGGTGATGCCGCTCTTCGCGCTGGGCGGCATCGGCACACCGGCCCTCCAGGCGCTGGCCAGCCGGCAGGTCGACGCCGCGTCGCAGGGGCAGTTCCAGGGCGTGCTGGCCTCCGCCGTCAGCCTGGCCTCGGTCGTCGCGCCGCTGGGGTTCGCGGCGTTCTACGAGGGCGTGCGGCGCGACTGGCCCGGGGCGATCTGGTTGCTGGTGGCCGCGGTCTACGCCGTGACCGTGCCGCTGGTGGTGCTGGGCACCCGGGTCAGCGAGGACGTGCAGGGCTCGAAAATGTCCCCCTGATTCGCGGGGGGTTGCCCATCCGGCTGTCGCGAAGTGGCGAGGGAGCCGGAGGCGCTCGGCTACGATGAATGAACATCCATTCAAAAATTCAGGGGGTAGGGATGCTTCATCGCATGTGGCGGCTGGCCGCAGGCTGGCTTGTGTCGGCGCTGTTTCTCGTGGCGTGTGGCGGGGGAGGCGGAGGCGGTGACAGCGTCGAGCCCAGCCCCGGCACCAACACCACTCCATCCGATGACTTCCGGGTGGCGTTCGACCGCAACGAGGTGTCATGGACCGGGCGCGCGGGTGCGATGGCGCCGGTGGTCGTGAACGTGACCTCCTCCGGCACTCCCAGGGACAACGTCTACGCTGGCGTCACCACGCCGGCGGGCGGCCTTGACCCGAACCTGGCGCTGCCGGTTGTCACGATCGACAACACCACGCGCACCGCGAAGTTGTCGCTCGCGCCGAATGCAGGTCTTGCCCCTGGCACGTACAAGGGCACGGTGCACGCGAAGGTGTGCCGGGACATGGCGTGCACGAAGCACTACCCCGGGTCGCCGCATGAGATCACCTACAGCATCACGGTCGCCGACAACCTGAGGGTCTCCGCGTCCCTGCTCAACTTCTCGACCTCACCAGGAACGACGGCGAGCCAGCCGGTGACGGTGACGCTGCCGGCGGGCGTGACGGCCTACACGGTCACGTCCGACGACGCGGGTGTCGTGATCGACCAGCAGACGTCCTCCGGCTTCCGCGTGACCGTGCCGGCGCGCAGTCCCGGCACCTTCCATTACCGGCTCGCGGTGGTGTCGGGCGACTACCGCGTCGAGATCGCGGTGCTCCATGCGGTCACGCCTCGCCCGTTGATCCTCGACAAGACCTCGGTCCCGCTGTCCGCCGTCAGCGGCCAGACCGCCCGCGCGACCGTCGGTGTCATCCAGCTGGCGGAGGGCCAGTCGGGCTTCACGGCGGCGGTGACTTCGGGGTACCCCTGGCTGAAGATCGTGTCGACCTCGTCCAATGCCTTCGTCGTGGAGGCGATGTCGTTGCCTTCGGGGGACTACACCGGTGCGGTCGAGGTGGCGAGCGGCAGTGATCGCAGGTACCTGCAGGTCGACTACAAGGTTTCGCCGCCACCGGGCGGCAACCGATTCTTCTCGGTGGCCACCACCGCGATCACGCTGTCGGCGGTCGAAGGCGGCAGCGCGCCGCCCGCCCGCCTCGGCGTCACCCGCGCGAGCTGGGACCCCACCGTGGACGTGCGGATGATCGACGCGTTCGGCGTGACCATCGCGCCCGCGTGGCTCACGGTGACGCCCCGCCCGGACGGTGACTTCGACGTGCTGGCCGACGCGCGCGGTCTGGCGCGCGGCACCTACACCGCGAGCTTGCGCGTGGCGGGACCGTACCCGAACGTGGGGGCCTCCTACGTTTCGGTGTCCTTCACCGTGGGCGACGGTCTGGCGGTGCCGGCGAGCCGGCGCATCGTGCTCGGCGGCGAGACCGCGGCCGCGGCCTTGCCCGGAACGGTGCCTGTCATCGCGCGCGGCACCAGCACCCTGACGTGGACGGCGACCAGCAACGTTCCCTGGCTGAAGCTCACCCGGACCGCTGGCACGCTGGGGCAGGACGCCACGTACGAACTGGACGTGGCCGCGGTGCTGGCCTTGCCCGGCTACGTGGACCACGTGGCGACGGTGACCATCCAGCCGCAGTCGCCCGACGCGACGCCGGTTGCGTTCACGCCGGTGGCCGGCACGGTGACGTTCCGGCGCGAGCTGCCCGAACTGCACTACGTCGGACCGGACGTGCTGGAGTCGGGCAAGGCGGCCAAGGTATTCGTGCGGGGCCGCGGCTTCGATCACCTCGCCGACCCCGCGGCGCGATTGAGGATCGCGGGCGTGACCCCGCTGTCGGTGCAGCGCGTCTCGGCCACGTCGCTGGCGGTGTCGCTGCCGGCCCTGACCACCGGCCAGCGCGCGCTGACCATCTCCAGCACGCTGGCTGGCACGTCGCAGCCGGTGCAGCTGCGCGTGATGGACGCGGCACCGCGCCTCGCGACATCGATGGTCACCGGGGGCAACACCTACGGACAGGATGGTGTCACGGGCATCGTGCACGACCCGCGCCGTAACGACATCTACCTGGCCAATTCGGGGTTGTCGGCCGTCCAGCGGTTCCGGGAGGGCGCCGGCGGCTGGACGCTGAGGACCCTCGCTCTGCCCACCGTCCACGACATCGGCATGAGCCCCGACGGCGCGTGGCTCGTGGTCGTCCAGCTCGACGGCAAACTGCACCTGGTCGACCCCGACACGTTCACGATTTCCCACACGTTCGCGGGTGTGGGGCCGGTCTACCGGACTCCGGTGCTCGGCCACGGCCTGCCGGTGACCAACGACGGCCGCGTGTGGCTCGCGATCGGGGATGGCTGGAACGACATGGTCACCTTCGACCTGCATGCCCGGCGCTTCGACGTGGTGGTTCCGGAACCGGGGATCCCGACGACGTTCTACGACGGGCCGTGGTTCGAAGTGTCCCGCAATGGCGAACGGCTGGTGGCGGTGCAGAGTGCCGGGATCTCCTCCCGCCCGCCGATGCTGTACATGGACGCCTCGTTGAACCAGTGGCAGGTCAACCCGGTGGGCATCGAGTTCTTCTACTGGTCCCAGAGCGGGCTGAGCACCGACGGGGGGCGCTTCCTCACGCTGGACACCGTGTACGACGCCACGTTCGGTCGCATCGGCGGCATCAAGGTCCCGGACGCCAACTGGTTCGAGGTGGGGGCCGTGCCCTCTCCAGACGGCCAGCGCGTGTACCTGATCGCGTCCACCGACCAGGGGAACGGGGCCACGCCATCACAGCCGCTGCGTGTGTACGTGTTCGACGCGAACGTGCCGGCCGGCACGGTGACCACGCTGCCGCTGCTGGGTTCCTTCGAACTGACCGACTACCCGATGTGCTGGCCGCGTCCGTCGTATTCGAACTGCCCGATGCCCGTGGTCACGATGTCCTTCGACAGCCGCACGCTGTTCATCGCCGGAGCCTCGAAGATGATGTCCGTGCCGGTGCCGTCGGTGCTCACCCCGCCGCTGTCCGCCGGGCCCGCGCCGATGACGCTCTGGCGCAAGGGCGGAGCGGCCACGCGCTGATGGGGAGCCCGATCACCGCGAGGCCAGCCTCGCGGTGAGGCCGTCGACGCAGCGCACATGCCGCTCGTTCACGCGCGTGGCGAACCATTCGGTGGTGAGCTTGCGCGTGATCTTCGGGCTCTTGAGGTCGATGCGGGGCAGCACGGCGCGCGGGAGCGGGCGGCCCTCCAGCGCTTCGACGTGGGCGAAGACCCGCTTGTAGAGCGTCGTCTGCTCGAAGCCCGGCTGGTCGCCGGCCTGCAGGTCGCGCCGCACGTCGGCGTCGCTCAGCTTGAGCCGGTTCGCCAGGGTCAGCGCCGCACGTTCGGTCTCGCCCAGGCGGGCCGACCCCGCGGGTGGAACCAGGTCGCCATCGAGCGCGAGCGGCAGGCCGGACGCGAGTGACAGCGCGTTCTGGAACGCGGCGTTGCGGCTCGCGTAGCGCCCGGCGTTGAAGTCGGCGAAGCGGTAGATCGGCGCGTCGTACGGCGCCTCGTAGCCGAGCAGGTGCGCCGTGCCGAAGTAGACGCCCCCGCGCCGCGTGAACACCTCGTGGCGGATCGACCCGGCCACCTCGTAGGGGTAGCGGTGCGCCTGGGCATGGGCCTGCGCGAAGGCCACGCCGACCTGCATCGGGCCGCCCGTGCGCACCGGGTTGCGGTCCGCGAGGAAACGTCTGCCCAGCGGCACCATGCCGATGAAGTCCTCGAAGATCTCGCTCAGCTGGCCCTCGGTCTTCACCGTGTCGAGGCGCTTCGCGTAGCTGCGGCCGTCCGGCGAATCGACGGCCAGCGCGGCGCGCACCGCCAGCATGGGCACGCCGGCCTCGTCGGCGCGGCGTTCGATCTCCTTCCACGCGATGGCGGGCAGGCCGGGCACGGCCGGGTCCGCGCGCCAGCCCGATTCCTGCTCGATGACGGCCATCACGGCGCAGAGGTTCTGCACGGTGGCGGGCAGCTCCTGCGTGGACAGGGCCGCATGGATGTCGGTGGCCCAGCCCGCGGCGTCCGTCGCCTTGCCCTGAAGCTCGGCAGCCACCACGCGGCGCGCGTCGGTGGGTCCGAGCCCTTCCGGCCGGGCGGGCGCCGGCGCGGGCCCGGCACAGCCGGCGAGCAGGGCGGCCAGCGACAGCAGGAGTGCGGACAGGCGGCGGGCGAGGGACTCTGAGGACATGGCAGCGGGAATCACGGGATGCGGTTCCGCGGACGATGCCATACAGTGTCCGGCAGACCAAGGACAAGACCGAAAGGGACGTGGGTCATGAGTGGATGCCTGCCTCGGACCGCATGGCCGCTCCTCCTGCTGGCGCTGGCCGCCGCCCCCTGCGCGGCGGCCGTCGTCGAGGAGGTGATGGTCGTCACCGCGACGGTCGAGAACAGGTACGGCAGGCCGCTGACCCTGCCGGTCACCGTGACGGTCTTCCGCGACGACGACCGGGCGAAGGCGCCGTTCCTCGTGCTCAATCACGGCCGCCCGGCGCAGCCGGACCAGTACGCGAAGATGGGGCGCGTGCGTTTCGCCGACAACGCGCGCTGGTTCGTCGCGAGGGGCTTCGCCGTGTTCGTGCCCACCCGCATCGGCTACGGCGTGACGGGCGGGGAGGACATGGAGTACGGCGGCATCGGGTCGGCGCGTCAGTACGGGCCCGGCTTCGAGGCCGCCGCGGTGCAGACGCAACGCGTGATCGAACTCGCCCGCGGCCTGCCGTACGTGGATGCCGAACGGGGCGTGCTGGCGGGCCAGTCGTTCGGCGGGGGCGCCACGCTGGCCACGGCCGCCCGGCGTCCGCCCGGTGTCGTCGCCGCCATCAACTTCGCTGGCGGCGCCGGGGGCGACCCCACGTCGCGGCCGGGTGAACCGTCCCGTCCCGACCTGATGGAAAAGACCTTCGCCGGCTACGGCCGCACGACGGTCATGCCGTGCCTGTGGCTCTACAGCGAGAACGACCGGTACTTCGGCGCGGCATACCCGAAGCAGTGGTTCGAGGCCTACCGGCGCGGGAACGCGGCGGCCACGTTCGTGGCCCTGCCGGCGCTGCCCGTCGCGCTGGGCTCTGATGGACACGCGACCTTCACCCGCAATCCCGCGGCCTGGCAGCCCGCGGTCGAGGCCTTCCTCGACGGGCTCGGGTTCGGTGGGTTGAAGCCGCCGCCGTGACGCAAAAAAAATCCGGACGGGTTGTCGAATCCACGGCGGCCCGTTCGTCGTCCAGAGGGCGGGGCTGTTCCCGCGAACGAACGGAATCGACATGGCAACACCCGACAAGGTCAAGGGCCCGGCGTCCTACTTCCCCTCCATCGAAAAGACCTACGGCCAGCCCATCCCGCACTGGATGGGCGTGATCGAGGCCGCCGGCCCGTTGAAGCACATGGAACTGGTGGCGCACCTGAAGGCCGGCCACGGGCTCGGCCACGGGCATGCCAATGCGCTGGTGGCGTGGTTCCTGGCGCAGAAGCGGTAGGGGGCGACGGCTGGCGCGGCACAATCGCGGGTCAGCATTCCGCCCGCCCCGGGCCCCCGGTCATGCGCCTCTTCCTCCTCGCGGCGTCCCTCGCGCTGGCCGCCTGCTCTCCGCGTGTGGCCCCATCGCCACCGGTTGCCGAATCGCCACCGGTGGTGCCCCGCGCGGGCCCGGTCTTCGACGAGGCCTTCGCCGACGGCTTCGTGGCCACGGTGGGCGATACGCGCTACCGCTTCCGCGCCCAGACCGCGGGGGATATCGTGCTCACCTCCGGCAAGCTGGTCGCGTGCGACGTGATCGTGAGTTGCGGCGGGCCGTTCACGGGGGCGGTGCCGGTGGGCACGTTCCCGCTGCGTTTCGCCATTGCCGCCCGCGACGACGACGAACGCATCGCGCTGGCCCGGATCGACTTCGCGCCGGGTCCCATCGCGCGATGGGAACTGGCGGTGACCGAGGGGCAGGACGTGGCCACGCTCAAGAAGGGCGAGTTCTTCGGGTACGGCGTGGACAGCGGCACCGGGGCGTTCATGGACGCCGAGGCCTTGCGCGCCTTCGAAGCCGAACGCGACCGTGCGGGCGAGGCGTTCGACGACCGCCTGTTCGCCGAGATGGACAAGACCTACCGCCACACGCGCAACTGGCTGCTCCATCCGACGCCGAAGGGCACCGTCGCGCTGTTCTCCAGCGGCTACGGCGACGGCAGCTACCCGACCTACAAGGCCTACGACGAGGACGGCACCCTGGTGGCGGTGATCACCGACTTCGGCATCGTCCCTTGGGAGTGACTCACCCCCACGTGGCCTGGGGCACCTCGATCCACACCGCCCGCGCGAACGCGAGCACGCGCCCATCTTCCGCATAGACGGCCGTGCCGGCGAGGTGCTTGCGGCCGTCCTGTCCGAGCGACCAGCCCGCGACGATGTGGGGCTCGCCCGCGCGCACGTCCGCGTCGAGCGAGGCAGTGAGTTCACCGAGCACCACGGCCACACCCTCGGCCAGCCGCGGCATCACCGCGAACGCGCCGGGGCAGTCGAGTGCGGACCACACGAACTCGGGGCGCACCGCGCCGGTCTCGTCCGCGAGCGACGGGTCCGGTGTCCACGGCGACGCGATCAGCGGCGTGCCCTCGACCGGGCCGGGGAAGATGCAGAGGCCGTCCTGCGGCGGGCGCTCCGGGCCGCACACGAAACAGCCGGGGAAGCTGTGGCGGCGGAAACCGATGAAGTCGGGCACCGCGTCGCGGGCCTGCGTGAGCGTCGGGGCGGGCGGCACCGGGAGGTCGAGGGCCGCGGGCTTCGCCTCGCCCACCAGCGTGTCGCCGGCGAACAGGCGTGCGACGCCTTCGGCCGTGTCGAGCCGCAACGGCGTGCCGAGCGGCGGCGGCGCCTTCAGGCGCGCGGCCACCGTGCCGTCGAGGTGCGCGGCGAGGCGGCCGCAGGTGTAGCCGCCGTTGCCGGAGCGCGGCGGGCCGCGGAAGCGGGAGACGATCTCGAAGTGTTCGGTGGACATGGGGACGTCTCCTTCGTCAGATGCCAGGGCCGGTGACACGCGCGGGCAGCGCTGCGAGGCGGGTCCAACCGGCGGCGTCGATGCCGCTGGCGTTCGGCAGCCACAGGGTCTCGAGTGGCAGTTCGGCGAGGGTCTCCACCGCGGCCGAGGTGAGCTTCGATTCGCCGGGGCCGGCCGCGATCGTCAGGTGCTGCAGCGACAGGCCGGCGAGCAGTTCCACGCCGGTGTCCGTCAGCCAGGGGCTTTCGTACAGGCTCAGGTGGCGCAGCGGCAGCTGGCGCACGTGGGCGAGGTCGGCGTCGCGCAGCGCCAGACCGCCGATGTGCAGCCGTTCGAGCGGCAGCTTGAGCCCGGCCAGCACACGCAGGGCCTCGCCGTCGATGCCGTCGCAGAAGTCGATGCGAAGGGCCTTCAGCGGCAGGCCCGCGAGGTGTCGCAGGCCGTCGGCCGTGACCGGGTTCAGCGACAGGTCCAGCGATTCGAGGGGCAGGCCTTTCAGGTGCACGAGTTCGGCCTCGTCGAACCCGTGCAGGTCGCCGAGGACCAGGCGTTTCAGGGGCAGGCCGCGCAGGGCTTGCAGCGTGCTGCCAAGGCCGTCCAGGCGCGCGGCGCCGTGCAGGTCCAGTTCAGCGAGCGGCAGGCCCGCCAGGCCGGCGAGGCCGTCCTCGGTGACCCAGCCGCCCCGCAGCGACAGCCGTTCGATGCGCAGGCCTCGCAGGGCCTCCAGCACGGCGTCGCCGGCGTAGCACTGGTCGAGGCGCAGAGACCGCAGCGAGCGCAGCCCGCCGAGGCACGACGGGTCCTCGGACACGGCTCGGGTCGACACGAGTCCCAGGTGTTCCAGCGGATGGCCCCGCAGCAGGGCCAGGCCGCGCGCGGTGATGCCGTCGGGGTCCTCGAGCGACAGCGACCGCATCGACAGCCGCGACAGCGCGCGCAGCCCGTCGTCGGTCACTTCCTCGCAGCCGTTCAGCGCAAGGTCTTCCAGCACGCCGCCGGCCAGCTGCTCGATGAACGTGTCGCCGAAGTCCTCGCTGCGCGTGCGCAGCGAGAGGCGGCGCAGGCGTTCGAGCGAGGGCAGGCCGCTGCCGTCGTCGGCGCGCCCGAAGCCGTCGATCTCCAGCGACTCCAGGCGCATCGCGGGCAGGCGGCGCCACACGGCACGGCCACACGCGAAGTGCGGGCTGTCGAGCTTGAGCGACCGCAGCGGCAGGCCGGCGAGCGCGTCGAGCCAGCCGGCTTCCGCGTCGGGCAGGTCGAGGTGCTCGACGGGCAGCCCCTGCAGGTGCATCAGCCACGGCTCGACGCGGTTGGCGCGGGCGGTGGCGTCCAGGGTGGCGAGGGCCGCGACGGCGGCCGGGTCGCGCAGGCCGGCGGCCACGCGCAGGCCGTCGAGCGAGGCTTCGCCGGTGTCGAGCAGGTGGTGGTACTGCTCCGCGCGGACCGAGAGGGGGCGGAGGGAATCGGTGGACATGGGACTTTCAACGAACAAGATCGGGTGCAGCGCATTTTGCCCGGCTCACCCGGACGCCTGGGGCCGGAGGCGAAGCGCCTCGATCACCACGGTCAGCGCACGCGACGGTTCCCGCCGGCTCGCGTAGTACGCGTGCAGCCCCGGGAAGGTGGGGCACCAGTCTTCCATCACGCTGACGAGCCGGCCGGCGTCGAGGTGCGGCTGCACCAGGTCGCGCGGCAGGAAGGCGAGGCCGGCGCCGTCGAGGGCGGCGTTGAGCATTGGTAGACGCCGTTGAAGGTCACCTGGCCTTCGACCCGCACCTGGAGCTCCCGCCGGCCCTTCTTCAGTTCCCAGGCATAGAGCGATCCGCGGGTGGGCAGGCGCAGCGTGATGCAGCTGTGCGCGAGCAGGTCCTGCGGGCGCACCGGTGTCCCGCGCTTCGCCTTGTACGACGGCGAACAGACGATGGCCATGCGGCTGTCGGCCGTGACACGCACGGCGACCATGTCCTTGGCAACCTGGTCGCCGTAGCGCACGCCGATGTCGAAGCGGTCCGCCACGATGTCGGACAGGCGGTAGTCCGCGATGATCTCGACCTTCAGGTCGGGATAGTCCGGCAGCACCGACGCAAGGCGCGGCCACAGGAACATGTCGGTCGCGTAGTCGGTGGCGGTGATGCGGATGGTGCCGGCGGGCTTGTCGCGCAGCTCGCCGAGTGCCACCAGCTCCGCCTCGATCTCGTCGAGGCGCGGGCCGATGGTGCCCATCAGCCGCTGGCCGGCCTCGGTGGGGGCGACGCTGCGGGTGGTGCGGGTCAGCAGCCGCAGTCCGAGGCGGGTCTCGAGGGCCCGCACCGTGTGGCTCAGCGCCGACTGGGACACCCCGATCTTCGCCGCGGCGCGGGTGAAGCTGCCCTCGCGGGCGACGGCGAGGAAGGCGAGCAGGTCGTTGATGTTTTCGCGGGCCATGGGGGTGGGAGTGTGCCATCCACGGGCCGCGATTCATGAATGGCATTCACGAGTCCATGCGGATCCAGCGGGGTAGTCAGACGGCACCCCCCTGCCGAGAATGGCGGGCTGATCCCTCATCCTCCTGAAAGCCGCCCCATGTTCAAGACGCGTGGTTATGCCGTGTACAGCGCCGACTCCCCGCTCGTGCCATTCGATTTCGAGCGCCGCGCCGTCGGCCCGAACGATGTCCGCATCGAGATCCTCTACGCCGGCATCTGCCACTCGGACCTCCACCAGGCGCGCAACGACTGGAGCAACTCGAAATATCCGATGGTGCCGGGGCACGAGATCGTGGGCCGGGTCGTCGAGGTGGGCGGTCAGGTGGCGGCGTTCAAGGTGGGCGACCTGGCCGGCGTGGGCTGCATGGTCGACTCGTGCCGGCATTGCTCGGCCTGCAAGCTCGATCTCGAGCAGTACTGCGAAAACGTCCCCACGTACACGTACAACGACGTCGAGCGCGAAAGCGGTGCGGCCACCTTCGGCGGCTACTCGGAACAGATCGTCGTCGAGCAGCGGTTCGTCGTGAAGGTGTCGCCCAAGCTGGACCTGAAGGCCGTCGCGCCGCTCCTGTGCGCCGGCATCACCACCTGGTCGCCGCTGCGCCACTGGAAGGTGGGCCCGGGCTGGAAGGTCGGGGTCATCGGCCTCGGTGGCCTCGGCCACATGGGCATCAAGTTCGCGAAGGCGCTCGGGGCGCGCGTGGTGATGATCACCACGTCGCCGGCCAAGGGGCAGGATGCCACCCGCCTGGGCGCCGACGAGGTGCTCGTGTCCGCCGATGCCGAGGCGATGAAGGCCCACGCGGGCAGCTTCGACTTCCTGCTGAACACCGTGCCGGTCGGGCACGACATGAACCCCTATGCCGCGCTGCTGGGCCGCGACCGGACGATGGTGCTGGTGGGCGCGCTCACCGAACTCACGCCGGCCCTCGAGGGCTTCCGGCTGATCGCGGGTCGCAAGTCCATCGCGGGGTCGTCCATCGGCGGCATGGCCGAGACGCAGGAGATGCTGGACTTCTGCGCCGAGCACGGCATCGTGAGCGACGTCGAGATGGTGGACATCCAGGACGTGAACGCCGCCTACGAACGGCTTCCGAAGAACGACGTGCGCTACCGTTTCGTGATCGACATGGCGTCGATGAAAAAGGGCGTCACGGCCTGATCCCCCGCACGGCGGTGGCCCGCGCGGTCACCGTCACGGGGCCGCCGTCCGCCTTCAGGCGTTGCCGCACGTTCGCCTGCAGCGTGGCCTGCTGGTCCGCCGTCAGCACCTCGGCGGCGGTGCGCAGGGCCTGGCTCGACGCGGCACTCTGCCAGTAGTCGTCGAAGCTGTCGAACGTGCGCTGCACGGTGATCGACCGGGTCTGGACGTCGCGCAGGCCCGCGCCGCTCCACAGCGCGGCCGAGGCCTCCAGGGTGGACGCGTCGACGCTCGGCGGCATCGGCGGACGCGTGCCCAGCTTGACCATCTCGGCGCCGATGTCGGCGAGGGGGAAGCCGCGGTTCAGCATGTCCCAGTGGTACGCCGCGACCACGCCGCCCGGGCGCACGGCGCGCACCATCTCCGCCACGCCGGCCGCCGGGTCGGGCACGAAGAACAGCACGAGCGCCATCGTGGCGGCATCGCAGGATCCGTCCGCGACGGGCAGCTGCTGCGCGCCGCCTTCGAGCCACTCGACGGGCGCACCGGCCGGCAGGCGGGTGCGGGCAAAGGCGAGCTGCCCCGGCGACGGGTCGACGGCCACGACGTGCGCCGCCTGCGTGCGTTGGACCAATTGTTCGGTGAAGGCGCCGTTGCCGCAGCCCACGTCCACCCAGCGCAACCCCGCGGGCACGGCCAGCCAGTCGAGGAACGGGTCACCCGCGAGCCGGCTCCACCGGCCCATCATCACTTCGTAGCTGGCGCCATCGCTGAACTGAACGGGCTGGGTCATCGCGGGATCGTGTCGAGAGAGGGTCTCCAGCCTGCCACGATCCCGTTACCCGCACGACGGGTCAGGGCAGCGCGGTGCCTCGTGCGGCCTCGTACAGCGCGTACCACTCGCCGCGGCTCAGCTGGACCTTCAGCGCATCGCCACACGCGCGGATGCGCGCGGGCTGGCTCGTGCCCAGCACGGGCTGGATGCGGGCGGGGTGGCGCATCAGCCACGCGAGCACGATGCCTTCGGGGCTCACGCCGTGTTCCTGCGCGAGGCGGTGCACCAGCACGCGGGCGGGTTCGTCGCGCGGGTCGACCGTGGTGTCGCCGGTGAAGCGACCGCGCGCGAGCGAACTCCACGCCTGCAGCTGGATGCCGTTCGCCTGGCAGTGTTCCATCGTGCCACCCCACGCCAGCGCACCGGGCACGGCCGCGGCCTGGCGGTCGTTGAAGCAGGTGCCGGCCTCGATGGGTTCGAGGTGGCCGAGGCCCAGCTCCAGCTGGTTGGCCACGAGGGGCTGGTCGAGCGACCGCGCGAGCCACGCGATCTGCCCGGCGTTCATGTTGGAGACGCCGAAGTGGGTCACCTTGCCCTGCGCGTGCAGCTTCGAGAAGGCCTCGGCGATCTCGTCGGGTTCCATCAGCGGGTCGGGGCGGTGCAGCAGCAGCAGGTCCAGGCGCTCGGTGCCCAGGCGGCGCAGGCTCGCCTCCACGGCCTCGAGGATGTACGCGCCCGACAGGTCGTAGCGCTTCGGACCGTGTGCGTCCTCGAAGCGGATGCCGCACTTGCTCTGCAGCACGATGCGGTCGCGCAGCGACGGCTGGCGGCGGAAGAGCTCGCCGAACACCGACTCGGCCTTGCCGAACGTGTAGATGTCGGCGTGGTCGAACACCGTGACACCGATCTCGAGTGCCGCCTCGACGGCCGCCTGTGCATGGTCGGCGTCGGCCGCGCCCCAGGGGGTGTCGTTCCAGGAGCCGCCGAGGCCCATGCAGCCGAAGGCGAGGGGACTGGCGGAAGGGAGGTGCTTCGCGAGGGGCAGGACGTTGGCGCTCATGGCGGGACGGTGCGTGGAAAAGTGGAATCGGTTCCGCATTGTGCGCGACGGCGCGGGGGCTTGGGGCTGCCGTGCAGAATGTTCCGCATGAACCTGCGCCTCGTCCTCCTCGCCTTGCTGCTCTGGTGTCCGGCCTCCGGGGCGCTGGCCGCGGAGCAGGTGCGGGTGGGCTCGAAGCGCTTCACCGAAAGCTACATCCTCGGCGAGATCGTCGCCAGGACGGCCCTGCGCGCCGGCGCGGACGCGGTGCACCGGCCGGGCCTGGGCAACACCGCGGTCGTGCTCGAGGCGCTGAAGGTCGGCGCGATCGACGTGTACCCCGAGTACCTGGGCACGCTGCAGAAGGAGATCCTGCAGCTGCCCGACGGCGCCACCGAGGCGCAGATGCGGCAGGCCCTCGCCGAACGCGGGCTCGCGTACGGCGTGCCGCTCGGGTTCTCGAACGGCTACGCGCTGGCCACCACCGCGGCGCAGGCGCGTGCGCTGTCGCTGCGGTCCCTGGGCGATCTGAGGAACCATCCGGACCTGGGCATCGCCCTGTCGCAGGAGTTCCTCGGCCGCGCCGACGGCTGGCCCGGCCTCGCCGCACGCTACCGCCTGCCGCAGCGGCCCGCGGGCATCGACCACGGCGTGGCATACGACGCCCTCGCGAGCGGCCGCATCGCCGTCACCGACATCTACACCACGGACGCGAAGATCGCCGAGCTGGGCCTCGCCGTGCTGCGGGACGACGCCGGCTTCTTCCCGCGCTACGACGCGGTGCTGCTGTACCGCGCCGACCTGCCAGAGCGTGCGCCGGCGGCGTGGCGGGCCATCGGCGAACTCGCGGGGCGCATCGACACGGACCGCATGATCGCGATGAACGGCGACGCCGAATTGCGCGGGCAGCCGTTCACCACCATCGCGGAAGCCTTCGTCGCGGGCGATGCGCCTTCCGCCGCGCCGTCCGCGCGCGCCGGCCTGTGGGCGCGATTGACCGGGCCCGACCTCGGCCGGCTCACGCGCGAACACGTGGGGCTGGTGGCTGCGTCGGTGGCCATCGCGGTGCTGCTGGGCGTGCCGCTCGGGGCCGTGGCGGCGTCGCGCCGGCGGCTGGGGCAGGGCATCTTCGCGGTGGCGGGGGTGCTGCAGACCATCCCGTCGCTGGCGCTGCTCGCCGTGCTGATCCCGCTGCTGGGCCGCATCGGCGCCGTGCCCGCGGTGGTGGCGCTGTCGCTCTACGCGGTGCTGCCCATCGTGCGCAACACCGCCACCGGCCTGCTCGAAGTGCCCGAAGGCCTCAAGCTCGCCGGCACGGCGCTCGGAATGACCCGGCTGCAGCGCTGGCGCCTGGTCGACGTGCCGCTGGCCGCCCCGGTGATGCTGGCCGGCATCAAGACCGCGACCGTGTTGACGGTGGGCACCGCAACCATCGCCGCGTTCATCGGGGCCGGCGGTTACGGCGAGCGCATCGTGCAGGGCCTGGCCCTCAACGACAGCGCGGCGCTGTGGGCCGGGGCGATTCCTTCGGCGGCACTGGCGCTGCTCACGCAGGGGGTGTTCGAGGTGCTGGAGCGGTGGATGGTGCGGCGTCACCCGTGACGCCGTCCGGGGTCCCCGGCGTGAGCCGCGGGGCCAATCCCGCCGGACATCCGTCAGTCACTTGTCATCCGTAACCTGTGCGATGCCCGGGGCCCGTGTGCCTCGTAATGTGCGGCAGTCCACACGGCGGACGGCAAGGGAGGGAACCATGAACCCAGGATTCGATGCATTCGTCGGCTATCACGGTGCGAAGGGGGTGCCCTTCGAGATCGACAGGGGCGACGGCGTTTCGGCCGAACTCCTCTGGGGCGATGGTGTGTTCTTCATCGCCGACCCGGCCAAGGCCCGCGCGGGGTTCCGCTACGTGCAGGCGCGAGGCCAGCGCGGGTGGGTCGCGGAGAACGTCCTCGATGGGGAACCGCTCCTGGAGTTGTACTTCATCGACGTAGGACAGGGCGATGGTGTCCTGATTCGCACGCCCGAGTTCCGGCACCTGCTCATCGATGGCGGATTTCCCCGCCGGCAGCAACCGACAAAGAAGTCCGCAGCCGATTTCGTGGACTGGAAGTTCCATGTGGACTACGACCGCAACCGCCAGGGCAAGCAGATCCATCTCGACGCGATGATCGCGTCCCACAACGACCACGACCACTACGGCGGGCTCGACGACCTGCTCGATGTGAAGCAGACCGCGGACCTCGATTGCGAGGAGGTCCGCATCGAAACGTTCTATCACGCGGGAATGTCGTGGTGGAAGTCGCGCGACAAGGACAGGTTCCTGGGGCGGGTCGGCCAGGACGATGACGGCAAGACGTGTTTCGTCGACCTGCTCGGTGACCGCCAGTCCGCATCGAGCGCGGTCGCCTCCGCGTCGGAACCCCGGCTGCAGGGCGCCTGGGCCGCGTTGATCGAGAAGGTCTTGGACGGCAAGAAGGCGGACGGGACACCGACCGACATCCAGCGGCTCAGCCACACCATGGGCGTCATGCCCGGGTTCGACGGTGGCGTCCGGATCGAGGTGCTCGGGCCCATCGAGCGCAACTGCGGCGGTGTCCCCGGCCTGCGCGTGCTCCAAGGCGGCGACTCGAAGAACACCAATGGCCACAGTGTCGTCCTTCGCCTCGAGTACGAGTCGGTGCGCCTGCTCGTGACGGGCGACCTGAACCGAGTGTCCCAGCGCGACCTGCTAGAGACCCATGGCTCGGCGGCGTTCGCCTGCGACGTCTCCAAGGCCTGCCACCACGGCAGCGACGACGTGTCGCTGGCGTTCCTCGAAGCCATGGAGGCGGGGGCCACCGTGATCAGTTCGGGGGACGCCGAAGGCCACGACCATCCGCGCCCCCGCATCGTCGCGGCCTCCGGCATCACGGGGCACCGGATGACCCGGGGCGACGAGCTGGTCACGCCGCTGGTCTACAGCACGGAGATCGCCCGCTCCTATCGCCTCGGCGCGGTGGAGAAAGCCAGCACGGCGGGGCAAAGCTGGCAGAAGGACGAACTCAAGGCGCTCTCGGTCGACTACAAGGAGCACAAGCCGGGCGCGTTGCGGCCGAAGGCCGGCCATTGCGACCTGCATGGCGCGTTCGTTCTGGCAGGTCTCGTGTACGGGCTGGTGAACGTCCGCACCGACGGCCGGCGGATCCTGTGCGCGACCTTGAACGAAGCCAAGCAGTCTTGGGCTGTTCGCGAGTTCCAAAGCCGCTTCTGACAGGGAGGTCCAAATGAGCGACATCTACGAGGACATCTGGAAGGCCGACCAGGCGCACGCGGGCCTGGCAGCGGTGCGGGCGGGCACGGAGCCCGGCGAGGCGCTGCAGCGCAACGGTTACGTCACGGTCAACAAGGACGGCACCGCGTCCGCCGAGCACCGGCTCATCGATGAAGTCCACATCCCCGAGTCCAAGGCGCGCAGCTATGACCTGGCCCGCCGGCTCTTCAACAACTACACGCTGGATCAGACCAAACCCGAGCGAAATTTCCGCGAGGAGACCGATGAGGTGCAGGCGTTCCTGAAAGCCGTGCACGACAGCCCCCCGATGGAGGTGGCGCGGGAGTATTGCGCCAGCCGCTCCGGCGAGCCGATCAGCAGGGACCATTGGTGGACCGTGCTGGAGCGGGTCTGGTTCGAGCAGTTCGACGACGGCGCCAACCAGGACCTGAGCGGCTTCGAACACGTCGTCGTCGGCGAGCAGAAGAAGGGCAAGGTCCAGGGGTACCACAGCTGGTACAAGTACTACCTGGACGAGCGGTTCCGTCGCGACGATGCGGACGACACGGAAACGGACCTCGTCACGTTCCTGTCGTGGGAGGGGCCGGCCCAGGAGTCCCTGCCCGAGATCGCGACCCTGTCGTACCAGTGGCGTGCGTTCGACTACGAGGCCCAGAAATTCCGGCCGCTCACGAAGCCGATCGGTGGCTTCTGGATCGGCCCGAGCATCGAGGGCCTGATGGCGCTGGGCACGGTGCGGTTCCTGCCCGACGTCATGGCCCCCAAGACCACGGTCATCAACGGACTGCGGTACCGCCTGCCGCTGTATCGCAGCGCGAACGACCGGCACCTCCGGACGTTCTACCCGGAGCTGGTCGGCCCGGCCTGACCCGGCCCGAGGCTGCGCCCGCCGGCATCACTTGCGCCGCTGCCGCCGCAGCGCCGGCTGCAGCGCGTCCGTGGGCCCCGTGTAGCGCCCGCGCGGCCGGATCACCGAGTCGACGCCCAACTGCTCCATGCCGTGGGCCAGCAACCCCACGCTGCGGGCGATGGCGAACATCGCGAACGCGGCGTCGGCGGGCAGGCGGTGGCGGGCGGCGAGGGCGGCGAGGGCCACGTCCATGTTGGGCGGCAGGCCGGTCAGCGCGACCACGCGGTCGATCAGCCGCGCGACGTGGGCCGGCGGCTTGAAGTCGGCCATCAGCGCGGCGGCGCGGGGGTCGCCGTCGGGGTAGATCGGGTGGCCGAAGCCAGGGAGCGGGATGCCCGAGGACAGGTAGCGGTCCACCACCGCGTCGGCGCCGTCGCGCTCGGCCTCGCCGAACAGCATGCGCACGCGGCCCGAGGCATCGCCGTGCAGCGGCCCGGAGAAGGTGGTGAGGCCCGCGAGCAGGCAGGCCGGCAGCGATGCCCCGGTGGACGCGGTGATGCGCGCCGAAAACGCCGAACTCGTGATCTCGTGGTCGGCGAGCAGCACCAGCGTCTTGCGCAGCAGCGTGGCGACGGGACGGGCCTGGCCCCAGCCTTTCGCGAGGCGTTCGTGCAGCAGCAGCGCCGGGTCGCCGGTCGCACCGAAGGCCGAGGCGACCCGGCCGACGAGGCCCGCGGACTCCTCGAGCAGCACCCGCGGCAGGCGCCCGCGTGTCGAGTGGCCGGTGGCGGTGAGCGAGGCCAGTTCGGTGAACGCGCGCACGCGGCCCGGAGGTGTCGCGGACGCCGGTCCCGCAGGGAAGTTCGCCGCGGCCGCCATGTCCCACAGCAGCCCCGCGGCGTCCTCCAGGCTCGCGGTGGCGGCGAGTGTCACGGCCTCGACGCCGCGGTAGTACAGGCGGCCGCCGGAGAACGTCGAGATCGACGTGGGGATGCTGGGCTCCGAGCCGAAGAGCGTGGTGGCCGCGAGGGTCTCGCGCGTGCGGCCGGTGGCCTTGCGCTGCACGAGGCCTTCGACGTCCTCGGCGCGGTACAGGCTGCGCCGCGAATCCGCGGGGTCGGGGCTGACGCCGATGCGCCCCCGGCTGACGTAGGCATAGATCGTCTGCGGCCGCACGCCCAGCACCTGCCGGGCTTCGTCGAGGGTCAGCCAGTGGGCCATCGGTCGCGCTCCTTCTTCTCGATCGTCAATGTGTAGATCAACATGTTCGAGTGTAAACCCTAGGTGCGACCGAAAGAAGCACCTTTGTTCATCGAGTGAATCATCGGAAGTTGATCTTGATGATCAATATTGACCGAAGTCCGGACCGCTGCCCAGAATGGCTTCACGCGATCTCGAAGTGAGCGGTCGACCCGGTGCACCTCACGAACACGTCGCGCTCCCGATGACTCCTTTCAACGGAAGTACCGCCATGCATTTCGCCCGCACCTTCACCCTCCTCCCGGCACTCGCACTGGCCGCCCTGTCGGCCGCTGCGAACCCATACCCCTCCAAACCCATCACCATCGTGGTCGGCTCCAGTGCCGGCAGCACCACCGACGGCCTCGCCCGCGCCATCGGCCAGGAGATCACGGTGGAGACGAAGATCCCCGTGATCGTCGACAACAAGCCCGGCGCGAGCGGCGGCATCGCCGCCCAGGCCGCGGCCCGCGCGCCGGCCGACGGCTACACGATCTTCATCACGACGAACACCACGCAGTCCGCGAACCCGCACCTGTTCCGCAAGCTGGGCTACGACCCGGTGAAGGACTTCGCGCCGGTGGGCGCTCTCGTGAAGGGCTGGCTGCTGCTGGTGACGAACCCGTCGGTGAAGGCGCAGAACGTCACCGAACTCGCGGCGCTCGCGAAGAAGCAGCCGCTGACCTTCGGTGCCGGCAGTTCGTCGGCCCGCGTGGCGTCGGAGCTGTTCCAGCAGATGACGCACACGCAGCTGACCTACGTGCCGTACAAGGCCAACCCGCAGGCCATCATCGAGCTGGTGGGCGGGCAGACCGACATGATGATCGTGGACCTCACGACGAGCCTGCCGCAGGTGAAGGCGGGCAAGCTGAAGGTGCTGGGCATCAGCAGCCCGAAACGTTCGGCGCTCGTGCCCGACGTGCCCACCATCGCCGAGGCGGGCCTGCCCGGCTACGAGATCAGCTACTGGAACGCGGTGTACGCCCCTGCCGGCACGCCGGCCCCCGTGGTCCAGCGCATCAACGAGCTGATGCAGAAGGCGCTGGCCACCGAAAACGTGCGCCGCTTCGTCGAGCAGAACGGCATGGAGCCGTTCACGTCGACGCCCGCCGAACTCGCTGCCTTCCAGGCCGCCGAATACAAGCGCTGGGGCTCCGTCATCAAGACGGCCGGCATCCAGCCCGAGTGACCCTCCTTCTTCGCGAGACCGCCATGAAACCGAACATCCTCCAGCTGAACCCGATCCTCGTGCCGTCCGTCAACGAGCGCCTCGACACGCTCTACACGATGCACCGCCTCTTCGAGCAGGCCGATCCCGACGCGTACCTCCGCACGCACGGCGCCACCATCCGCGGTGTCATCACCGGCGGCCACACCGGCATCCAGCGGTCGATGATGGAACGCCTGCCCGCACTCGAGGTCGTGGCCGTGAACGGCGTGGGCACCGATGCCGTCGACCTCGACTACGCGCGTTCGCGCCAGCTGCCGGTGACCGGCACGTTCGGAGCACTGACCGAGGACGTGGCCGACCTGGCGGTCGCGCTGCTGCTGTCGACCTGCCGCAACGTGGGTGCGGTGGACCGCTTCATCCGCGCCGGCGCGTGGGTGCGTCATCCGCAGCCGAGTGCGATCCCGCTGGCGCGGCGCTTCAGCGGCATGCGGGTGGGCATCGTGGGCCTCGGCCGCGTGGGACGTGCGGTGGCCACGCGCGTGGCTGCCTTCGGCTGCCCGGTGCGCTACAACGACCTGCGCGAGATGCGCGACGTCCCGTGGACCTTCGAGTCCGACCTGCTGCAGCTGGCCCGCAACAGCGATGCGCTGATCGCGTGTGCGGCGGCGGACAAGGCCGAGGGCCTCATCGACGCGGCCGTGCTCGACGCGCTGGGGCCCCGGGGGTATTTCGTGAACGTCGCGCGCGGCCGCCTCGTGCGCGAGGGGGACCTGGTGCGTGCGCTGGTCGAGCGTCGCATCGCGGGCGCGGGGCTCGACGTGTTCGTCGACGAACCGAACGTGCCGCCGATCCTGTTCGAGCTCGACAACGTGACGCTGCAGGCACACCGCGCGAGCGCCACGGTGGAGACGCGCACGGCGATGGGCGAGATGGTGCTGGAGAGCCTGGCACAGGCGCTGGCCGGCCAGCGGCCGGCACACAGCCTGACGACCTGAGCCGGGGGCTCAGAACCCGGCGGTGAGGAACAGCGTCGGGCCCTTGAACTTGTAGTTGACCTCGCCGCGGAAGTCCGGATCGTCGGCGCTGAGCTTGTAGTCGACGTACCGGTAGCCGGCGCCCACGCCCCAGTTCTTCGAGAAGCGCCAGTCGAACGCCACGAGGAAGTTGACCAGGGAGCCGTCGTACTGGTCGTACTTCAGGGTCAGGTAGTCGACGCGGCCGCGCACCTGGAACTGGTCGGTGAACGCGTAGGCGCCGTAGAGGCCCAGCGTGGGCAGCGGCACCAGGGCGTCGTTGGCCTCACGCTGGAAGGTGGTGGTGCCGCCAGGGCCGGAGGCCTGGCCCGACAGCGCCGTCTTGAAGTCGGTGACGTGCAGACCCAGCGCGCCACCGACTTCGGCCACCGGGGTCTTGTAGAAGGAGTAGCCGCCGGTGAGGCGGTAGACCGTCGTGTCGAACGAGCTGTCGATCTGCACCCCCGCCGGGTAGGTGCTGTCGCCCCAGTCGATGTTCCGGACGAGGGTCTTGGTGGAGGACCGGTCCAGCTTGTAGTACTCGAACTCCATGCGCCAGTTCTGCCCGATGCGCATGCCCAGCGAGAGGTACGGCGTGCCCTTGCGGTCGGCCAGGTCCAGTTCGTCCTCGAGCGTGATCGAGGAGCCGGGCCGGGCGGTGGCCGTGGCGTCGAGGCGCGCCGTGGAGGTGATGGTGGGGTAGAAGTAGGACAGCTCACCCCAGAACTGGTCGTGCAGGCCTTCGGCGAACGCGCTGCTCGACAGGGTGGCGAGCGTGATCGCGGGGATGGCGACGAATTTCCTCATGGCGAAGCTCCGGTGGTTGAGAGAGCCAGGGATGACCGCACGACTGGCATGGGGTGAAGCCACGATATCCCCGAGTTCTCCGGTCCGTCAAGCGCGCGGGACTTCCCTTTGGTGCGGGGTGCGCCCTGTGGGCGGGGCGGGTATTTGCCTACTCACACGGGCCGCTGCTAGCCTGACTCCGTCGTACGTTCGCTCGGAGGATCCCACCATGACATTCGGAACCAGCCATGCAGCGCTCCTCGCGGAGTACCAGAGCCTGATGGATGAGGAAGCCGTGCTGTGGGAGGTGATCTCCACGCAGTTCTCCGGCGTTGCCGGCGGGGCTGCGGGAGAGCTGCCCGTCGATGCCGACCTCGAGCGATGGGCCGAGGTGCGCCGGCGCCGGGCCAAGCTCGATGCGGTGTTCGAGTCCCTGGTGCGCTCGAGCGCACCCGCCGCCTGACGCGTGGTCCGCCCCGCACCCCAGGTCCGCCGCGGTGAACTGCAGGAGTTCCTGCGGCACGTGGTGACCCACGGGTTCGCGGTGGGCGACTTCCAGGTCTCCGCCCACGAGTCGGTGAGTGCCGCGGGCCGCCAGCCCGAGCGGGTCATCAGCATCAGCCGCCAGCAGTTCGGGCGCGACTTCGTGGTGACGGCACGCGACGGCTGGGTCAGCGCGGCCGTGCTGGCGCTGCGCGAGGGGCATTTCGGGCGCCCCTGAGCCCTCGGCCGTTCAAGGCCAGGCCTTGTTCACCCAGTCGTTCCAGGTCTTCAGGCGCGCCGCGTCGCCGCCCATCTGCGTGACCTTCCAGAGGCCGTACTGCTGCTTCTGCTCGGCGGTGGCGCGGTAGTCGGTGGTGTTCATCGCGTAGCCGCCGCCGGACGTGGTGGCGAGCGGCTGGCGCGCGCGGTCCAGGCAGAAGCCGAACCCGGCGGTGGGTTCGGGTTCGCCGAGGTCGGTGTTGGCCGGGTCGCACCGGCGCCACGCGGCGGGATCGGTCGTGGCGTACAGCTGGTTGAACTGCTGCATCGCGCCGTTGACCAGCTTCAGGTGCAGGCCGGCCTGCAGCTGGTCGAAGTCCTTGAACCGCGCGACACCGTTGCCCTGAGTGGTGGCGGTGTCGACGAAGTTGACGAGCGACAGGTGCTTCATCGCGTTCCCGCGGCTGTACCGGCCTCGGTTGAGGATGATGGAGCGTGTGTCCGCGGGAACCCACAGCGGCACCGCGTTGTTGACGAACTGCGCGCTCTTGATGCGCGCCTGCAGCAGGCGGATGTGCGAGAGCCGGGTTGCCGTGAGGTGCGCCGGAGTGGCGGTGCCCACGGTGTTGGCCAGCACCTCGTCGAAGCCCGTGAGGTAGGGCCAGTCCACCGAGAAGTTGACCCAGTCGCCCTGGCCGCCGGGGTTCACCGACACCTGCATCTGGTACCACGCGTTCGTGCGGTAGTAAGACCCCACCGTGTTGTTGCGTTCCCAGGCCAGGTACCACTCGCGGGTGACCTTGCCCGACGTGTCGCGGTCGGTCTGGTACAGCATGTGCGGCGCGAGGAAGAACAGGCTCACCGTGTTGAACGGCCAGCCGCGCGCCTCGCCGCGGCCCTTCCACGTCTTCGTGGCGGCGTCGTAGTCGCCGATGAACCACTTCTGGTCGCCCTCGAGGCCGTACGTCTGCACCCACTGCCACTGTTTCACGGCATTCCAGTGCAGCATGCTCATCACCGCACGTTCGATGAACGCGTTGGTGGTGAACGACGCGGCATCGCCCGCCGTGGTGGAGGCCGAGGCCAGCGCCGCGAGGTTGCGGGCGCCCACCTGGGCGCCGTAGTCGCCCGTGGGGCCGATGTGTTCGCCTCGGCCGCCGCCGAGGAAGTTGTAGGCCTCGAAGCCGGACGGCTGCAGCATGCCCTGGATCTCGTTGCGCTCCGCGGGGGTGAGGTGGCTCCAGTCGCCGAAGACGCCGTTCGGGTTGCGGTGCGACGTGAACCAGGCCTCGATCTTCCGCGCCGTGGCCGCAGGGTTGAACGGCCCGTTCGAGAACTTCGCGCCGGCCTCGAACGACCCCGTGGCTCCACCGGCGGGCCACACGTCGAGCGGGTGGACCGTGGGCAGCCACGCGTTCCAGTCCGGGTACTGCAAAGGCATGGCGACTTCCCGGGCGTTCAGCGTGGCGTTGGCATCCATCGTGCGGTCGACGTCGGCCTGCGTGAGGGCCAGCGGCGTGCTGTCGAGCGGCTTGCCGAACAGGGCCTTCAGCGCGTGCGCCGGCGTTTCCAGAACGGCGTCCAGGCCCGCGCCGGCGGCCCACTCGGACAGCGGCTTCGTGTCGAGCCCCGCGCCCGGCTGGTAGGGCGGGTTCCACGGTGCCGCGGCGGCCACGTGTGGCACCGCGCGCTGGCTGTACCGCAGGTACGCGGCGATCTGCCGGCCCTGTGCCGCCGTCAGCCCGTGGAAGCGCGAGCGCTGCACGATGGCGTTGTCGGAGTAGTTGAAGTACTGCAGGTCGCGGCCGTCCTCGGCGTGGCACGACGCGCACGCGGCCTTCATCTTGCGCGGCACGATGCTCGACTTCGACAGCAGGCCCTGGCCGTGCCACAGCGATTCGCCGGCGTCCGCGTCGGCGGTGCGCAGTGCACCGGCCGCCTTCTCGGCCGCGATGTCGGTGCGCTTCACGGGGTTCGTGGCGAGGCTCTCGCCCGATGTGTCCTGGATCTGCAGGTCGACGATGCGGTAGCCGTTCGATTCGCCGTCGGTGCCGTTGAAGCGGAACTGCACGCGGTTGGCGCCCGCGACGAGGCGGGCCCGCGTGGCCGCGTCCAGCGCGAGGCCCATGCGGGTGGTGTAGATCCCGCCGCGCGTGAGCCCGCCCTGCACGCGTTCGGCGTCGGCGAGGGTCACGGTCGTGTCGGTGATGTCGATCCACGGGATGGCGCCCGCATCGGTCGGTGCCGTGCCGCCGAGCACCCGCACGCTGGCCTTGACCGTGGTGGGCTTCTGTGTCGTGGCCTCGAACTCGGGGGCGCCGAAGAAGCCGCAACGGTGGCAGCGGAACCACAGGCGCGTGGCGCTCGCGACCTGGGTCGCGTCGAGGTCGAGGCGCGCGTCGACCACCACCGGGGCCAGCGGCGAACCGTCGCCCAGCACCTCGAGGGGCAGCGTCAGCACGTTGCTGTCCGGGGTGGGGGAGGGAACGTCGGGCGATGGCGAGGGGGCCGTGGCCGGCGGGTCGGCGACCGCGCGGTCGCCCCCGCTGCCCCCGCCGCAGGAGGCGAGCAGCACGGCGGCGGCGAGGTGCACGAGGGTCCGCGAGGCGCGGTGGCGAGGGGACGTGTCCATGGTCGATTCGTCGGAAGGCGGCCGATTACAGCCGAGCCGGAGGACGCCCACAACCGCGGCGGGACCGTTTCCACAAAGAGTTACCCGAGTGACCAGGACGGTCGGCCCGGCGGCGCGAGGTTCGCCCCGATGCACCAAGGTGCCATTTACTTCAGCGGGAACCGATCGAAGAATGCACCGGATCCACCCTTCGCGAGGACCCGCCCATGCCCCGCTTCGTCCGGCTCCCGGTGGCCATCGCCTGCGCCGTCCCGATCGCCACCCTGGCGCAGACGGCCCAGGAGATGAACGCCTCCAACAACCCGCTCACGCCGAGCATCGGCGCGAACCTGCAGGACCAGTACGTCGGCCGCGCCTACGGGCTGGACGACAAGGACAGCAACGCGCTCCTGTTCCGCGGCACGTTGCCGCACAAGCTGTTCGGGCGTCCGCAGATCCTGCGGGCCACGATGCCGGTGGTGACCACGCCGGACCTGCCGCCGGACGGGCGGCACACCGGCGCGGGCGACCTGAACCTCTTCGACCTCTTCCTGTTCAAGGCGGGTGGCGTGGAGCTGGGCGTGGGCCCGCAACTGACGCTGCCCACCGCGAGCCGCGACGAGACGGGCACCGGCAAGTGGCAGGCGGGCCTGGCCGGCGTGGTGATCGCGCCGCAGCACTTCGGCATGACGGGCGGGCTCGTCACATGGCAGCAGTCGTTCGCAGGCGACGACGACCGCCCGGACGTCAACACGCTGCAGGTCCAGCCGTTCGTCATCTGGAACCTGCCGCAGGCCTTCTACCTGCGCAGCACCGCGACGATGACGTGGAACCTGCGCAACGGCGACTACGCCATTCCGATCGGCCTCGGCGCGGGCAAGATCTGGAAACAGGGCACCACCACGCTGAACCTGTTCGCCGAACCCCAGTGGACCGTCGCGCACGATGGCGATGGCCAGCCGAAGTTCCAGGTGTTCATGGGGCTGAACCTGCAGTTTCCCCTCTGACGGCGCGCGTCACACGCCCATGCGGGCCAGGCGTTGCGCGATGAGGCCGTGCGCCTCGGCCATGATGCGGTCGATCAGCACCTTCACCGGCGGCACGTCGTGGATCAGGCCGGCCACCATGCCGCACGACCACGCGCCGGCGTCCATCGCGCCCTCCTGCATGATCCGCGGGTAGACCCCCGCCACCTCGGGCACGATGTCCTCGAACCTGATGCTGGCGCCGAGTTCGCGTTCCTTCACCAGCAGGCGTTCGACGGCCGCGTTGGTCAGCACGCGCTCGGTGTTGCGCAGCGGGCGCATCACCAGGCGCGTGTCGAGTTCGGTGGCGGCCACGATGGCCTGCTTGACGTTCTCGTGCACGGGCGCTTCCTTCGTCGCGATGAACCGCGTGCCCATGTTCATGCCCTCGGCGCCGAGTGCCAGCGCGGCCACGAGCGAGCGTCCGTCGGCCATGCCGCCCGACGCCACGAACGGGATCTTCAGCGCCTCGGCGGCGCGCGGCAGCAGGATGAAGTTGGGCACGTCGTCCTCGCCCGGGTGGCCGCCGCACTCGAAGCCGTCGACGCTCACCGCGTCGCAGCCGATGGCCTCGGCCTTCAGCGCGTGGCGCACCGCGGTGCACTTGTGGATCACCTTGACGCCGGCCTCCTTCAGCGCGGGCAGCCACTTCTGCGGGTTGTTGCCTGCGGTCTCGACGACCTTCACACCGCCGTCGATGATGGCTTTCACGTAGCCGGGGTAGTCGGGCGGCGTGACCGATGGCAGGAAGGTGAGGTTCACGCCGAAGGGCTTGTCGGTCATCTCGCGGCAGCGGGCGATCTCCTTCGCCAGCAGCTCGGGCGAACGCTGCGTGAGGCCGGTGATGATGCCGAGGCCGCCGGCGTTCGACACGGCGGAGGCGAGTTCGGCCAGGCCGACGTAGTGCATGCCGCCCTGGATGATCGGGTGCTCGATGCCGAAGAGTTCGGTGATGCGGGTCTTCATGGGGATCCTGTGCGAAGTGGGATTCAGCGGCCGTTGAACACGGGCTCTCGCTTCTCGACGAAGGCGCGCGCGGCGTTCTTGTGGTCTTCCGTCTGTGCGCAGTGCACGTGGTGGGTGACCTCGAGGTCGAGGCATTCGTCCACCTCGCCGCCCATCGCGCGGTTGAGGTTCTCCTTCATGTAGCGGTAGGCCACGGCCGGGCCCTTCGCGAGCCGCTGGGCGAGTTCGCGCGTGCGTTCGGCGAGCTGTTCGGGCTCGCACGTCCAGTTGGCGAGGCCCAGGCGCAGGGCCTCGTCGGCGGTGATGCGTTCGCTGAGCATGTACAGCTCGCGGGCCTTCGCCGCGCCGATCAACTGGGTCATGAAGTAGGTGCCGCCGTAGTCGCCCGCGAAGCCCACCTTCGCGAACGCGGTGGTCAGGAAGGCGCTGTTCGACATCAGCCGCAGGTCGCACGACATCGCGAGCGAGAGCCCCGCGCCCGCGGCCGCGCCGGGAATCACGGCCAGCGTGGGCTTCGGCATCTTGAACAGGCGGCCAGCCGTCTCGCGCTGGCTGTGGCGCTGCTGGTGGATGGCCTCGTCGATGGTGCGCGTGGCCGCGGCCCCCGAGGCCATGGCCTTCACGTCGCCGCCGGCGCAGAAGGCCTTGCCGGTGCCGGTGAGCACGATGCAGCGCACCGCGGGGTCGAACTCCGCGGCCACGAGCTGCTGCTGCATCGCCTGCAGCATGGGGCGTGACAGCGCGTTGCGGGCGTCGGGGCGGTTCATCGACAGCGTGAGCACGCCGTCGTCGAACGAGGCCAGCAGGTCTTCGGTTCCGGTGTCGATCTGGGGCATGGTGTCGTGTCCTTGGACGGTCATTGGGTGAAGCCGAGTTCGCGCGCCTCGGCGTCGTACTTGGCGTAGGAGTTCTTCAGCGTGGCGCCGTTGAGGATCATCTCGGCGACGCGCGTGCGCGTGCCGGACTCGAACACCTGCGTGCGCACCCAGACGGATTCGGTGCGGGCGCTTTCACTCAGCGCGACGATCTCGCGCTCGAGGTCGTAGGCCTGGCCCACGAACAGCGGTCCTTTCACGAGGCGAATCTGCTGGCCGGCGAACAGGCCCACGGCGGGGCCGCGTCCGCGCAGACCGGACAGGTGCGACGTGCTGCCGAGCAGCACGCTGATCATCTCGAACGGGATGATCGCGCGGCCCCACGGCGACGCGGCCGCGCCGTCGGGCGTGTACCACGGCGACGGTTCGGTGATGACCTTGAGCTTGGCGGCGAGCGTGAAGGGATAGTGGTCGCCCATGTGCTGCTCGAAGCCCATCGCGATGGACTCCTTCGCGGCGCCGCGCTGGCCCACGCGCAGGTCGCGGTTGATCACGAGCGTGGTGGCGGGGCGCAGCTTCGCGATGCGCCGCGGGATCTCGTGCTCGGCGTCGGGCACGTCGCCCACCGACGCGGTGCCCGTCAGCACCGGCGTGCCGTCGCGCTTCTCCGCGTGGATGCGTGCGACCCGTTCACCGGCGGCGGGCGGCGTCACGAAGGCGCGCACCTCCTCGCCCTCGACCACCATGTTCTGGTAGTGCGCGCTGATGCAGCCCGTCTCGAACCACGCCTGGCCGAAAAGCTGGAACAGCAGCGGGTCGAACTGGCTGAAGTGCGTGGGGCCCTCGATGGGGCCGGCGCGCAGGCCGAGGTCCTCGGCCATCTTGTCGTCGTGGATCGACAGGTGGCCGTCGTAGGTCTGCTCGGCGAGCATCTGGCGCGGCTGGCGCAGCGGGCCGCACAGCGTGGCGGCGGGCATCTGGGGGAAGGCCGTGGACATGGGTGCGTTCTCTCCTGGGGCGAGCCGTCGAGCTTAAGCGCGGGCTCTGCGCGCCGCTGTCACGAGGGTGGCAGCGCACGGCGGCCGGCTGCCGCAGGATCAGGGGTTCCATCCACCCGCGCCTTCCACCATGCAGATCGAAGCCACCAACCCGCCTCCGCTCCATGGCTGCATCGACACGCAGGTGGTCGGCCACGTGCTGCTGATCGGCATCAACCGTCCCGCCAAGCGGAACGGCTGGACACCCGAGATGTTCCGCCAGCTGGGCGAGGCCTACACGCGGCTCGACGACGACCCCGAACTGCGCGTGGGCGTGCTGCACGCCTTCGGCGACCACTTCACCGCGGGCCTCGACATGCCGTCGGTGCAGGCCCACCTCGAGCGCGGCGAACGGCTGATCCCGGAAGGCCTCGTCGAGCCGCACGACTTCGGCAAGCCGAACTACCGCCGCCGCACGAAACCCGTGGTCGCCGCGGTGAAGGGCATCTGCTTCACCGTGGGCATCGAGCTGATGCTGGGCGCCGACATCGTCGTGGCGGGCGAGGCGTGCCGCTTCAGCCAGAAGGAAGTGCAGCGCGGCCTGATGCCGGGTGGCGGCGCCACGTTGCGCATGTCGGAGCGCGCGGGCCTGGGCAACGCGATGCTGTACCTGCTGACCGGCGACGAGTTCGATGCGGCCACGGCCTACCGGCTCAACTTCGTGCAGAAGGTGGTGCCGAACGCCCAGGTGCTCGAGGAGGCCGTGGCGATCGCGCAGCGCATCGCCGAGCAGGCGCCGCTCGCGGTCACGGCCACGCGCCTGAACGCCATCAAGGCGGTGGAGGAGGGGCCGGCCGCCGCGGTGGCCGACTTCCCCGCGATCAGCAAGCGCATCTTCGCGAGCGAGGACTGGGCCGAGGGCGTGCGCTCGTTCGTCGAGAAGCGGGCCGCACGCTTCAAGGGGCGCTGAGTCAGGCACGGCGCCGGCGCGAGGTTGGAGACCCTGTCGGTGCGGCGGTGCACCGCACAGGCAAGGGAGGATGCCTCCTCCGTGACATCAACCGCGGCCGCGAAGCCCCTCGGGGCCTCGCGGTCGCGTCGAGCCCGGACGTGTCAGTTGCAGCTGATGGTCGCGTAGGACTTGCCGGCGCCGGCCGCGTTCGGCAGCTTCTGCTTCACGCACTCGGCCGGATGGGCCGTGTAGGTGTACGGAATGCCGACCGGGAACGCGCCGGTCGTGGTCCAGTCGGTGGCATCGCGCGACGGCGACGAACCGCTCGCCACCCACTTGATGCCGTACTTCGCGAAGTCGGCGGCGCTGCGCACGTTGTTGTTGCGCAGTTCCCAGTAGCCGATGGACGAGCTGTCGCGCGACGTCACCGGGTTCTGCGCATCCTCGAAGTAGTTCGCCTCGATCAGCGAGAAACCGCCCATGCGCACGTTGATGCCCGAGGTCTTCACGCCGCTGTAGAGGTTGTTGTAGAGGTGCGTGTAGCCACCGCGCTGCAGCGGCAGGCGCGAGTTCACGTCCTGGTAGAGGTTGTGGTGGAACGTGATGTAGCGGTCGCTCGCGTCGCTGTCGCTCGACCCGATCAGCCCGACCTTCTGGTGGTCGTGGATGAAGTTGTACGAGTACGTGATGTGGTGCGCGCCGGCCTTGCTGTCGATCAGGCCGTCGAACTCGAGGTCGCCCGCGCCGGAGCAGTCCTTCGTGCTGCTGAACAGCGTGTTGTGGTCGACCCAGATGTAGCCCGGGAACTTGCCGCTCTGGCCCTCGATGCCGATGGCGTCGATGGAGCCGGGGAGCAGGCCGATCGTCATGTTGCGGATGATGACGTTGGTCGCGCCGCCCTTGATGGCGAGGCCGAAGTTGGCCGCGGAGCCGTCGGTGCCTTCGATGGTGACGTGGCTCTTGTTCTTGACCTCGACGATCGCGCCCGCGGGCTTCTTCCACTGCGCGCAGGTGTCGGTGATGGTCGAGAAGTCGAACGTGCCGTTGTAGCGGATCACGAGGCCGCCCGTGCCGCTGTAGGCGTCGATCGCGGCCTGCATCTGCGCGGCGGTGGAGACGGTGACGGCCTTGGCCGAGCCGCCGCCGGTGACGGTGCCGCCGAAGCCGCCGCTGTGGCCGGCGGGAGCCGGGGCCGGCG